>Ga0214921_10002262_pt1 | contig 31532 bp, 26 predicted proteins | sample LL1505_MetaG_FD_177992 | JGI IMG/M metagenome (GOLD analysis project Ga0214921, IMG submission 177992) | Freshwater microbial communities from Lake Lanier, Atlanta, Georgia, United States - LL-1505 | ecosystem: Environmental > Aquatic > Freshwater > Lake | place: USA: Georgia | collected... | reverse complement strand
GGTGCGCCGGCGCGATGTTCAAGACGTGTTCCTGGGCACCGGTTTGGGGCCGCGCGCCTACGCCATCATCGGCCAGGGAACGATCAGCCGCATTATTGAATCCAAGCCGGAAGAGTTGCGGCTGTTTTTGGAAGAGGCCGCCGGCGTCTCGAAGTACAAAGAGCGGCGCCGCGAGACGGAAAACCGTTTGGGTGACACCCGGGCCAATTTGACCCGGGTGGAAGATATTCTGCGCGAGCTGACGATCAACCTGGAAAAGCTGGAAAAACAGGCCGAGGTTGCGCTGCGCTACAAGGCCTTGCAGGCGGAGGTCACCCTGAAGCAGCACCAGCAGTGGTACCTTAAGCGCGCGGAATCTCTGGCCGATCAGGCCAAGGTACAAGCGGACGCCCAAAGTGCAAGGGTTGCGCTGGAGTCGCGCATGGCCGATCTGCGGCACATTGAGTCGGATCTTGAGACCGTGCGCCAGGCCCATTACGCGGCCGGCGACCAGGTCAATCAGGTCCAGGGCCTGCTGTATGAAGCCAGCACCGAAGTTGGGCGCTTAGAGGCCGAAATCCGGTTTGTGGTGGAGGGGCGCCAACGCGTGGAGCAGCGCTTGATCACCCTGGCGGAGCAGAGTACCGAGTGGGCGCAACGCAAGGATGAAGCGCTTGCCGAAACCGAGCATTTGGCTGAACAGGCACTGGCGGGGGAAGAGCAGGTCGCGCTCCTCGAGGCCCAGCTGGAAGATCAGTCGCAGCAACTCCCTGATCTGGAAGAGGCGGTTCAGCGTGCCTTGTCTCAGGCCCATGCCCAGCGCGACAGCGTGAGCCAAGTGCAACAAGCCTTGGGTGTTTTGGCGGCCGAACAACGGAGCGTGTCGGAACAAAACCGCCAATTGCTGGCCCGCCGCGAGCGACTCCATGCTGACCGCAGTGGCCTGACCGCGACCGACGACGCGCGCCTGGCCCATTTGCAAGACGAGTTTGAGGCGGCCCGCGAATCGGTCGAGGTCGCACACGCCCGTCTTGAGGAATTGCAAGCCTCGGTGCCGCACTTAGACGAGACCCGCCGCGCCCAGCAACAGCAGGCCAATACGGAGGCGGCGCGCCAAGCGGACGTGTCTGCCCGGCTTGACGCGCTCAAAGCCTTGCAGGAGCGGCTCAAGACCGACGGCAAATTGCAACCCTGGCTGCAAAGGCATGGTCTGGAACATTTGCAAGGCCTTTGGAGCCGCATTCAGGTGCAAGCCGGTTGGGAAAATGCGGTCGAGGCGGCGCTGCGTGACCGGCTAGGCGCCCTGGAAGTGTCCCGACTGGACATGGTTCAGGCCTTTGGCGGTGATGCGCCTCCAGCCAAGCTCTCGTTTTTTAGCGCGCCCGCAGCAGGCCACGCAGCAGAACCTGGCACCTTGCCCCGGCTGTTGGACCTGGTGCGGGTGAACGATGCGGGCTTGGCAGCCGTGCTGGGGTCGTGGCTGTCCGGCTGCTTTACCGCCCCGACCTTGGAGGCGGCGCTGGCGCTGCGCAGTGGATTGGCAGCAGGCCAGACGATTTTTGTGCCGGCGGGCCACGGTGTGTCCGTACACAGTGTCGGTTTTTACGCCCAGGACGCCGAGCAGTCGGGCCTCTTGGCGCGCGCCCAGGAAATTCAAAATCTGGAGCGCGACCTGCGGGCCCAGACCTTGATGGCGGAGGAGTCCCGGGCCGCACTGGGCCGGGCGGAAAGTGCCTACGCGGACGCTGCCCAGCGCTTGGTGGCATTGCGGAGCCAGGCCCAGGAGGCCCAAACCCGGTCCCATAGCTTGCAAGTGGAGGTGTTGCGCCTCACCCAATTGGCCGAGCAGGTGCGTAGCCGGAGTGCACAGATAGATGCGGATACCGCCGAGGTGGACGCTCAACTGGAAGATCTGCAGGAACGTGCAATGCAAGCGGAGGCTCGGTTTGAAGAGCTTGACATGCAGCTGGCGGACAGCCAGGAGCGCCATGCCGAGCTAGACGAACGCGTCATGGCGAGCCAAAACCGCTTGAACCAATGCCGAGAGCAGCAGCGTGGACTGGAGCGCCAGCACCAAGAGGCCCAGTTCTCCCAACGCACCCTCCAGGCCCGCCAAAGCGAGCTCCAGCGCGCCATTGAGACAGCGAGCCAGCAAGCGGTTGCCGTGGCAGAGGAGACCGGGCGGGCGCAATCTGAGTTGCAGCGCCTGACCGCCGCTGCCGCTGAGGCCGGACTGCAAAGTGCACTGGCCCTGAAGTTGGAACGCGAACAGCAACTCGGCTCCAAGCGCAGCGAATACGACGACCTGACCACCAAGCTGCGTGCCAGCGACGAGCGTCGCTTGCAAATTGAGCGGGAGTTGGAGCCTTTGCGCCAGCGCATCACAGATTTCCAGCTCAAAGAGCAGGCCGCTCGTCTGGGCTATGAGCAGTACCAATCCCAGCTTTTTGAAGCCCAGGCCGACATGGACGCGATTGCCCAGAGCTTGGAGGAAAGCGGCGTGCGTTTGTCGGGTCTGCAGGCCGAAATTGACCGCCTGCACCGCGAGATCGCGGCTTTGGGCGCCGTCAACCTTGCGGCACTCGAAGAATTGACGGCCGGGCGCGAACGGAAAGAGTTCTTGGACGCCCAAAGCTTGGACCTGAACGAGGCCATGAATACGCTTGAGGACGCCATCCGACGGATTGACGGCGAGACCCGCGAGCTTTTGTCGGGCACGTTCAACCAGGTCAATGAGCATTTTGGGCGAATGTTCCCCGAACTGTTCGGTGGCGGTAATGCGCGTCTGGTGATCACGGGAGACGAGATTCTGGACTCTGGCGTGCAGGTGATTGCCCAGCCGCCTGGCAAGAAAAACCAGACCATTCATTTGCTTTCCGGCGGTGAAAAGGCCTTGACGGCCATTGCGCTGGTGTTCGCGATTTTTCAGTTGAACCCGGCGCCGTTTTGTTTGCTGGACGAAGTGGACGCGCCGCTGGACGATGCCAATACCGAGCGTTATGCCAAGTTGGTCACCCGCATGAGCGCGAGTACCCAGTTTTTGTTTATCAGCCACAACAAGATTGCCATGGAAATGGCGGAGCAATTGATTGGTGTGACCATGCAAGAGCAGGGCGTCTCCCGCATCGTGGCGGTGGACATGGAAGCGGCCGTGGGCTTGGTGGAAGCCGCATAAATTAAGATCACTCTATGAGTAATTTTCAGTTGGGCTTGGCCCTCCTTGGTGGCTTGGTCCTGTTGGGCTTGGTGGTGCACAGCGCGTGGTCGGCGCGCGTGAATGCCCCCAAGCAAGCACAGTCCAGCGCCGCCGTTGATGAGGTTCAGCAGGAACCCGCATTCGATGACTCCGGCTTTGAGTCCATCGCGCTGCATGCGCACCCGGCCCGGCGTCTGCCGATTGATGCATTGATTGATGCGGTTGCCGCGATCAATCTTGACCCCTTGGCAGAAGAGGTCGCCGGCGAGGCTGCGCTTGCGGCGTTGCCGACGACCCGGCGTGCTGGCACAAAGCTCTTTTCTATCGAGGGCTTTAATTCTGATTTGCAGGAATGGGAAACGCCGGTTGCGGGCGCGCGCTACAGCGTGTTTCAAGCTGGCGTGCAGCTGGCCAACCGCTCAGGCGCGCTGAACGACATTGAATATTCAGAGTTTGTCGTCAAGACTCAGGCTTTTGCCGATGCCTTGGGCGCCACTCCCGAGTTTCCTGAGATGCGCGACGAAGTGGCCCGTGCCCGTGAACTCGACAACTTTGCCAGCGCCCATGATGCCCAGCTGGGTTTGAATTTGCGCGCACGCAACGCGTCCTGGAGCCCCGGCTATGTGACCCAGATGGCCGCACAGCAAGGATTCGTTCCGGGCCAATTGCCGGGGCGCATGGTCTTGCCCGCGGTGGTGGAGGGTGCGCCGCCGGTGTTATCACTGACCTTTGACAGCCAGGCGGCCCTGGCCGAAGACCCGGCCCAGTCGGCGATACGCGAATTGATATTGCATTTGGATGTGCCCCAGGTGGACCGCGCGGAGCAACCCTTCGCCCGCATGTGCCAGGCTGCGCAGGCCATGGCCCAAAGCATGGAAGGCATGGTCACCGACGACAACGGGCAGCCGCTGGCGCCGCAAGCCCTCGACGGCATTGCGCACGAGCTGCAGCGGCTCTACGACATGCTCGAAGAGCGTGATTTCGCGGCAGGCTCGGCGCTGGCGCGGCGCCTGTTTTCCTGAAACTGACCAACGCTGGCACTTCCAAGGCGGATTGTGTTGCGCTGTTTTGCCAGCTAGTGTCCGGTGGCCTTGATGCAAACCCCTGACCTTTTTTCTCCGCCGGCTCCCGACCCGTTGGCGCCCGATGCGCGCATTGCCGAGCTTCGGGCCTTGCTCCATCACCACGGCCACCAGTACTACGTGCTCGACGCACCCGAGGTGCCCGACGCGGTGTACGACCAGTGGTTTCGGGAATTGCAAGCGTTGGAGTTAACGCACCCGCAGTGGCGCACGGCCGATTCGCCGACCCAGCGTATCGGTGGCAAACCGCTGGAGTCTTTTGTGTCGGTGCGCCATGCGGTGCCAATGCTCAGCATCCGAACCGAGACGGATACCGAGTCCAGTGGTGCACAGGCGTTCGATGCGCGCGTGCGCAAAGAGCTGGAACTGACCGATGAAGCCGCTCCGGTGGAATACGTCACCGAGCTGAAGTTCGACGGATTGGCCCTTAATTTGCGCTACGAGGCAGGCGTGCTGGTCCAGGCCACCACGCGTGGCGACGGCGAATTCGGCGAAGACGTCACACAGAACATCCGAACCGTCGCCCAAATTCCTCTCAAACTGAGAACTACCGAGTCCAGCGTCGTTCCTGAAGTTCTTGAGGTGCGCGGCGAGGTGTACATGCGGCGTGATGACTTTGAAGCCCTCAACGAACGTCAGCGTGCGCGCATTGCCCAGGGGGAAAAGGGCGAGAAAACTTTTGTCAACCCTCGCAACGCTGCCGCGGGTGCGGTGCGGCAACTTGACCCTGGCATCGCGGCGCAACGACCCTTGAGCTTTTTTGCCTATGGCGTGGGCGAGGTGCGTGGATCCTTAGACGCCAATACCCATCTTGAATTACTCATGTTGGTTAAGTCCTGGGGATTTCCAGTGGCCGAGCTCACCAGCGCCGAGCGAGGTGCCGAGGGTTTGGTGGCGTTCCACCAGCGCATTGGAAGCTTACGCGACCAGCTTCCCTTCGACATTGACGGCGTGGTCTACAAAGTCAACAACCTGGCTTTGCAACAGCGCTTGGGCTTTGTCAGTCGGGAACCGCGTTGGGCAGTCGCGCACAAATACCCGGCGCAAGAGCAGGTCACCACCGTGCTGGCGATTGACGTGCAAGTGGGACGCACCGGCAAACTCACGCCTGTTGCCAAACTGGCGCCGGTGTTTGTGGGCGGTGTCACCGTGACCAATGCAACATTGCATAACGAGGACGAGGCCCGGCGAAAGGACGTTCGGGTGGGCGACACGGTGATCGTGCGTCGGGCGGGTGATGTGATTCCTGAAGTCGTTGGCGTGGTGCCTGAAAGTCTGTCCGCCAATGCCCGGGGCGACATGTTCAGCATGCCGCATATCTGCCCTGTCTGTGGCTCGGTGGCGGTGCGGGAAGAGGGCGAGGCAGACTACCGCTGCACCGGCGGACTATTTTGTAACGCCCAGCGCAAGCAGGCGATATTGCACTTTGCCCAGCGCCGTGCGGTGGAAGTGGAGGGCCTCGGAGAAAAGCTGGTCGATCAATTGGTGGACGCCGGCCTGATCCGCACCCTGCCAGATATGTATCGTCTGGGCTTTACCGCGTTGGCCACGCTGGACCGGATGGCCGAGAAGTCGGCACAAAATATCGTGGACGCGCTTGAGAAGTCCAAGGAAACGACGCTGCCGCGCTTTTTGTTTGGCCTGGGTATTCGCCACGTGGGCGAGTCGACAGCGAAGGCGCTTGCGCGACATTTTGGGCAGATTGACGCCCTCATGGAGGCCACCGAGGAGCAGTTGCTGGCCATCAACGATGTCGGCCCGACGGTGGCGCACAGCATCCGCACTTTTTTTGACCAGGCACACAACCGCGAGGTGGTGGAGCAACTGCGCGCCTGTGGCATCCATTGGCCCGCCCTGGAGGCCGCAAGTGACGCGCCGAAACCGCTAGCCGGGCTGACTTTTGTGATTACCGGAACCTTGCCAACGCTCGGGCGTGATGCCGCCAAAGACTTGATTGAAGCCGCCGGGGCCAAAGTTTCCGGCTCCGTCAGCAAGAAGACAAACTATGTGCTGGCGGGCACCGAGGCGGGCAGCAAGCTAGACAAGGCCCGCGAGCTCGGGGTCGCGGTGATCGACGAGCCAACCCTGCGCCAGATGCTGGAGAACACGCCATGACGGTCCGCGAAATTCTGAAAATGGGCGATCCCCGGCTGCTCCGGGTGGCGCAACCGGTTGCCGCATTTGACAGCGACGTTCTGCACCTCTTGGTCACCGATTTACTCGACACGATGCGTGCGGCCAATGGCGCGGGTTTGGCGGCACCACAGATTGGTGTTGACCTGCAGGTGGTTATTTTTGGCTCGCATGAACGCAATCCGCGTTATCCAGACCGCCCCATCGTGCCGCCTACCGTGCTGGTCAATCCGACCATTACCCCGCTCGGCGATGCCACCCAAGACGACTGGGAAGGCTGCCTCTCGGTGCCCGGTATGCGCGGCATCGTGCCGCGTTGGTCGCGCATCCGCTACACCGGCTTCGACCAATATGGCGATCCGATAGACCGCGAGGCCGACGACTTTCACGCGCGGGTGGTGCAGCACGAGTGCGACCACCTGTGGGGCAAGTTGTATCCAATGCGCATGACCAATATGGCCCAGTTCGGCTTTACGGAAGTGCTGTTCCCCGGGATTGCTGCGGCCGAGGACGACTAGGCCTTTACCCGTCCGCAGAACGAAAGAATTACCCCTGCGCGGCTTGCGTCTTCAAGGCCTGCGCCACTTCCCGCACCAATGCGGGGCCCCGATAAATGAGCCCCGTATAAATCTGTACGGCATCGGCGCCGGCCTGGATTTTGGCCACCGCGTCGGCGCCGCTTAATATGCCGCCCACGCCAATGATGGGGAACGCTGGCCCCAGCGCGCTGCGAAGTTGGCGCACTACCTGGTTGCTCATGTCCCGCACCGGTGCGCCCGACAGGCCACCGGATTCATTGGAGTGGGGCAACCACTGCACCGACTCGCGCGCCAAAGTGGTGTTGGTGGCGATCACGCCGTCAATTTGATGGCGCAGCAGGGTGTCCGCGATCACCGCGATTTGATCGGCATCCAAATCGGGGGCAATTTTCAGAAACAAGGGGACGTGCTTGCCCACGCGTTGACCTTGGGCGTCGGTGAGGCTGTGCTGTTGGGTCAGTTCTCGGCGACGCTGTGACAGTGCGCCCAGCAGGCTGTCCAGTGCAGCGTCACTTTGCAGGGCCCGCAAGTTCTTGGTGTTAGGGCTGGAGATGTTGATCGTCACATAGTCTGCGTGCGGATAGACGCCCTCCAGGCAGCTCAGATAGTCGTCGGTTGCCCGCTCCATGGGCGTGGCCGCATTTTTTCCAATGTTCAGGCCCAGAACCAGCCCAGGCCTTTGCGCGCGGCGCAGGGCCGAGCGCTTCACATGGGCCACGAAAGCGTCTAAGCCCTGATTGTTAAAACCCAGCCGGTTAATCAGCGCCTGGGCATCGGGCAGGCGAAACATGCGTGGCTTGGGGTTGCCCGGCTGGGCCAGTGGCGTCACCGTGCCCACCTCGACAAAGCCAAAGCCCATGGCGCCCAGGCCGTCGATGCAGCGGGCGTTTTTGTCCAGTCCGGCCGCCAAGCCCACGCGATTGGGAAAGCGCAGCCCGGCCAAGGTCACGGGGTCGCTGACCTGCGCTTGGGCGTAGAGCTTCTGCAGCGGCGTGCCTTGCGTGCGGGCCACGGCGTCCAGGGTCAGATCGTGGGCAACTTCCGGGTCCATGCGGAATAAAAGAGGGCGGATCAGGCCGTAAGGCACAAGAGGCATCGGATAATTCTCGTTGGAGTTTTTTAACAATTACCGCGATTTTCCCCGATGAACACCACGCCCCACATTTCGCAACCCCTATCCCCTCCCGAATCGACCCCGTTGACGCAAGATCAGCTCAAAACCTTGGTCGGCCACGCCGCTCTGCAGTATGTGGTGCGTGGCGAACTCGTGGGTGTTGGCACAGGCTCGACCGTGAACAAGTTCATTGACGCGCTGGCCACCATCAAAGACCAAATTAAGGGCGCCGTGTCCAGTTCCGTGGCCAGCACCGAACGCTTGCTGGCGCTGGGAATTCCGGTGTTTGATTCCAATGAGGTTGAACGACTGGCCGTCTACATTGACGGCGCCGACGAAATTGATGGCCACGGCAACATGGTCAAAGGCGGTGGCGCGGCGCTTACCCGTGAAAAAATCGTCGCAGCGCAGTCGGACCAATTTGTTTGTATTGCCGACGAATCAAAGTTGGTGCAAACCTTGGGAAGCTTCCCCCTGCCGGTCGAGGTCATTCCCATGGCCTGCGGACGCATCATTCGACAGTTTGAAGCGATGGGCGGGCAGGGCACGATTCGAACCAGGGACGGACAGCCCCTGGTCACGGATAACGGCCAGTACCTGATCGATGTGGTCGGTCTGGAAATTTCTGATCCACGCGGGTTTGAAGCGGCAGTTAGCCAATGGCCTGGCGTGGTCACCGTGGGGGTATTTGCCTTTCAGCGCGCACAGGTCTGCCTGCTAGGCACCAGCAGCGGAGTGAAAACACTAAATTTCTAGACCTGCCAGGGGCGTGGCGCGTTCGCCACGGTTCCATGGCTGCGGCAGCCGCACGCGATTTGTGAGAGCGGACGGCTACGCCGGCTTGCTGCTGAGCATCCGCTCCACGTAGCGGGCAATCAGGTCAATCTCAAGATTCACGTTGCCACCCACGCGCAGGTCACGCAACGCCGTGTTTTCAACGGTGTGCGGGATCAGATTGATGCTGACCTCACAGCCTTGGGCCCCATCTGCAATGCGGTTGACCGTCAGGCTCACGCCGTTGACGGTGATCGAACCCTTGTACGCGAGGTACTTCGCCAGGCTGCCGGGCGCCATAACCCGCAATTCCCAGCTTTCCCCCACCTGCGCAAAATGCGTGACGCTGCCGATGCCGTCGACGTGCCCGGACACCAAGTGCCCACCCAAACGGTCATTGGCGCGCAGTGCCTTTTCCAGATTGACCTCGCCCAAGGCGTCCAGTCCGGCGGTTTTGTCCAGGGATTCTGCCGACACGTCCACGGTAAATTCGGCTGTGGGGGTGTGCGCATTCAAGGTGGTCACAGTCATGCAGGCACCATTCAGGGCGATGCTGTCGCCTAAACCCACATCGTCAAGATAGCCCGTCGGGCAGGCAATGGTGAGTCGTTTGCCGTGGGCATCCGATTCCCCCATGGAGGTCACTCGTGCTATCCGGCCAATGCCGGTGATGATTCCTGTAAACATGCTGGCCTTCTGTAACTAAAAAACGGAGCGCCCTGCAACACGGGCAATCAAACGCAAATCCGCACCTACGCGGTCGATGCGATCAAACTCTAACTCCAAGCCCTGTGCTAGTGCCGTCAGAGGGCCAAAATGGGCCATTCCCGCGCCTTGTCCCAAGAGTTTGGGCGCCAAATACACCAATAGCTCGTCAACCCGGCCCTCGCGAAGCCAGGAGCCGTTGAGCTTGTGCCCGGCCTCCACGTGCACTTCGTTGATTTCGCGCCTCGCCAGGTCGTGCAACAGCCCGCCGAGGTCGACCTTTCCGGTTTTTAGGCCGTGGGCATCTGTACCTGGTAATAAAATGACCTCGGCGCCTCGCGCCTCCAAAGCGGCTTGGCGCTCAGGATGGGGGTTGGCGGCATAAATCCAGACCTTGCGATGCAGGTCCGCCCCTGAGCCCAAAAACAGAGCCGCGTCCGGTGGCGTTTGTAAGTCGCTGTCCACAATGACCAGAGTCGGCTGTCGCGGTGTATCGACCAAGCGCACGTCCAGGCGGGGCTGATCCTGGAGCACGGTGCCTATGCCTGTGAGCACTGCACATGCCCGAGCCCGCCAGGCGTGGCCATCCACGCGTGCGGGTTCGCCGGTGATCCATTGGCTGCTGCCATTGTTCAGCGCGGTGGTGCCGTCTAACGATGCGGCTACTTTGAGCCGGACCCAAGGGGTTTTCCGAACCATCCTGCTGAAAAAGCCGATGTTGAGTGCCCGTGAGGCCTCGGCACCCGGCCCGACAACGACCTCAATTCCGGCAGCCCGAAGCCTCGCAAATCCTTGACCGGCAACACGTGGGTTGGGATCTTCGAGTGCGGCCACGACCTTTCGCACACCCGCAGCCACCAGTGCGTCGCAGCAGGGTCCGGTCCGGCCCTGGTGGGAGCAGGGCTCTAGCGTGACGTAGGCGGTGGCACCCACTACCGAACGGCCCTTGGCCTGCGCGTCGCGCAAGGCCATGACTTCCGCGTGAGCTCCCCCTGCCTGTTGGGTGCGGCCTTGGCCGATGACCTGGCCTTTGGCGTCCACCAACACACAGCCGACGCGGGGGTTGGGTGCGGTCACGAAAAGGGCGGAGGCGGCCAACGCCAACGCCTGGTCCATCGGTGACGGCGTCACCGCGCCCTGCGCAAAGTGAATGTCCGGTAGATTCACTTCCAGCAGTCCGCGACCGTCTTGCCCGACGCTGCGTTGGCAAGCGATCGGACCCCGGCACTTGACAATTTGAAGTCACCACAAGCGTCACCGGCCGCAGGCCCTCCTGAAGTGCGCGTGGCGGTGAGAACATAGGCGCTTGCGGGTGCCGACGCGGTTGTCGCGGCCGCCACCGCAATCGAATAGGACTGTGTACCTTCACCGACGCGCGGTGACTGACTAAAGGGTTGACTCGCGAGCAGCGTCGCGATGGCCGTCCCGGCCGAATCTTGCGAGTAATCGAAGCTCTGGGAATAAATACGCTCCAACCAGAGCTGGGCGGTGAGCAGCTGGGTTTGGGCATCGACCCGGCGACCCCGTGCAACGTAATCTTTGTAGCTGGGAATCGCCACCGCCGAAAGGATACCTAAGATCGCAATCACAATCATGAGTTCAATCAGCGTGATGCCTAGCACCCATTTTCTCGAAGGTCGGATGTTATTTTTCATGGCCATGCTTACTGCGTTGATTTCATGCCGGGTAGGGTGCGCCACTGGTGTCGATTGGTCGTGTAGTAGGAGATGCCTTTAATATTATCGCTCTTGCCCACAATCTGCACCGTGTTTTTCAACCCGTCTGACTTTGTAAAAACGACGGTACTCTGGTCTTTTGTTTTTATTGCCAAGGCGTTAACCTCTTTCGTAACTTTATTTATGGTCACGCTGGTGGTGCCGAGCGCCGAAGAGTTTGCTTTGCCGGTGGACGCATCAATCGCGTAGACCCGGGCCTGGGTAACACATCCTGATGATGGCGCCGATGTGTTGACAAAAATGGTGTCACCGAGAATGACAGGATTATTGATAACCTTCTCCCCGCTGCCATTTCGGAAATAGACGACCCAACCGTTACTTGAACTGACATCTGATGCGTCCGAAATATAGGTCATGGTGTCTGTCTCTGACAAATTTCTGCTGCTTAAACTCGCATGTTTATAGGTCGTGGTGGCACTCGGTGTGTCAATAATTGAATAGATGCGGTTTTTAGAACTGGTGTCTTGGAATTCGATATCAGTCAGTGCGCTACCGGTGCCAAAAATGATATTCAAGCGCCCTTTGGTATCAAACCTAAGAATGGGGGCGGTCGTGATTTTTAAGACTGGATCAGAACTTGATCTGCCCTCGTTGGCATCGAATACCAATGTGGGAGGTGAAGGGGACGACTGATCCGTTGAGGTACCCTCAAATCCTTGCCAGTAAGTAAAATCACCTTTGCTGATATCAAACTTCCAAAGCTTGCCATTTAAGTCGGTGGCGTACACATAGGACGCCTCACCGGTGCTGGAAGATGCCGCCCAAGTCAGGCCGACAAGGCCGTTGCTGGTCGTTTGACTCTTAGGGGCTACCAGTTTTACGTAACGGGCCGGTGCTCCAATGGCCGTGCCCTTGCTCCAGGAATTGGCATATTGATGGGTCGTCAATCTCGGATCCCGTGTAGGATTCCCCGCGGCATCTTGCTTGAATTGGTGTGGGCCATTTGAAAATAAAACGTAGAGGACGGACTTGTTGTTGATCGAATCAACACCGTTCGGCAATAAAATACCAAAATCCCGGTTGTTTTGAGTCAAGACGCTGCTTGTCGGCTGGTTGCTCAGAGGATGTATTGAATTATTACTTAAGATATAACCCAGATCCGGATCATCAACATCGCTAAAGATCCATTGAAAAATACTTCGGGAGTTATTCTCAGTCAGTAGTTTCGGATCTGTCACATCTAAAGCAAAAAACGCCTTCGCGGCCCTTCCCATACTGCTAAATAATAATGTTTTTATGACATAAGCATTAACATTGGGGATAGAGGTGAAGTCGTATCCAATATCCGCAGTAAATGGACTGCCATCCATCAAGGCCTCAGGAGACCGGCCGGGTTGAACGGAGTCGTACAGTCGGCTGAACAATGTCGACGGCAAATACGACATCAAGAAATCGCCATTATCTGCATAAAAACCATGAATCATGCCGTCATTTGATCCAACCCAGACCACATTGCGACGATTCGCATAAGTACTCCTGAATGCCTTATAGCTGTCTTGGTCTGGATATAAGATTTTAGATGACGGCGCAGTTTGAATCCAAGGCGTAGAGTTCACCAACATTCCCATTTTATTATTATCGCGAACAAAAAAATTATCCTGAATACTATTCGTGGCTGCTGTTATTGGCGATTGACTACCTCTCAAATATGAGATTAAGTTTGTCCGATGCTCCTCATACTTGGGTACCGGTGTCGAACCGTCTAGCGCAGTTATCATCCACGGAAAATTCATATAAATATTTCCAAACACTGCTCCGGCGGTAAGATTATTGCTGGCGATAAATGGATTAATTGTTGGGTAATTTCTTGATGTATTAAAATTCAGTCCGAGGTTAATTAATTCAGTATTATCCTTGAGGCTTATTTTCTTTAATATTCCGAATTGATTTGAGGGATTGAAATCGCTAATAATCGCATAATCTATCTTGGCTGAATCTCCATTAATTGATGCTTTGCTTGTGTTGGTGGTATAGCTTTTATTTTTACATTGAATGTTGCCTGGGAAAAGGTTGTATTGAGACTTTATAGATGTTGTAGGTATTAATGTCTCATAGTCGTATAAGGGCTGGCCGACTGCATTTGAAGAGGCCATCAATACTGCGGCAGATAAAGTTGTAATATGCATTGAATGTTTTGATTGCATAATATGCCGCTCGGGTTTAATTTATTGCTTTACTAACAAATGTTTGCAGCAAGACTTCGTTGTTACCCGTTTGGCTAAATCCACGTGCCGTGATGCGAAACAAATAGCATTTGGTATTGATATAATTTTGGTTGGGGGCGCTGTCTGAAAAAGATGCGTGACTTGTCGTGCTCGAGTTAATGAGGGGTGCTTGGCACTGAAAGTGGATCTCAACTCCAGTTGCAATATTGGGCAAGAAATTTGAGTAGAGCGATGGGTCTAAATATTCAATGATGTATTCCGGCTGTCTGGTGACGCCCGGCAGAATACTCGCACCGGTATAAAAACCTAGCGGTGTTGCCCCGGTATAGCTACTTGTGCAGGTATAGGTGGTGGGGTAGGTTTTGAAGTCATCATTCCATATTCCACCCTTTGATTGTGGCCACCAGACCGCCCCAGGCTTATTTTTTGTGGCGGATGCGAACGGCATATTGATTTGTTCCGAGCTTGGTGCGCATTGGCCGTTGGCGCATGCATTAATCGATTGCCCCGATGGATTGTCGAAACCAGGAAATTCAGCGGTCGAAATTGACGGCGTTGCCGTCCGCAGAAGTCCATTTCGCGCACATAGTGCGCCAGACAATTTCACGCTGCCATCGGCAATAGCCAAATCTTGTTGGGCATCGTTCAAAGCAGCTTCTGCCGCAGCGCGTGCAGTCAATTGCTCTTGTTCGTTCATTGCAATTTTGCTCGCTTGCGTTGCATACTCCACGGCGTACCATGTCCCAAGCGCCAACAGCGTCATAAAAATCAATGCCCAGACAAGAACAATTCCATGTTGCTTGCGATGGTTGAACTCGTGCGTAACTTCGTTGAGCGTCATTGGGGCATTCTCATATTCCCCTGGTTATTTTTGGCGGAAAATATCTGGGAGAATTTTTCTCGACTGATTCCATCAGAATAGCTGACGGAAGTATCGTCGCAATCCTTAAGCGTATAGGTGGACTCCACCGCTTTGGTTTGTAGCAAAGACCGGGCCACTAGGCATATTTTTACCGCGACGACGTTGGACCAATCGGTGACATTTTTCGCCGTGACATATTGCGTATTGAGACCGATGGACTCGAGATAGGAAAAGCGCAGTTGATCTATTCCTTCCACCAAGGCCTGATAACCAGACGTTGAGCCCACGCTTGTTGAATTATCGACATCGCAGGCGAGATTGTTAATCGTGATCGCTTTATTTTCAGCATATGCTCTCACTGTCGTCGCCAAACTGTAACGATTTGATATTAAAAATACTTTGGTTCCATTTGGATTTAAAACGTTATCCGTTCCGTTGCGAAGGCAATTTGCCGCAATACCAGTATCCCGTCCCATGCCGGTATTGCCAGAGTCGTCATCCGTATAATAGTTTAGGACGATAGAGTCAGAATCCTCATTCTTGGTGTAGGCGGTGCAAGCGTCCTTAGTGCTATCCCAATATTGCGCTGTACAACCCATCAGTGGATATTTGTAGGCCAGTGAATTATTAACCTTGGTGTACTGTAGTACATTAGAATTGCTATATTGGCCGGCCACATTAAAGTTACCGGTTCTGTCAACGCCATAGTTCACTGGATAATATCCCGCCAGCTCTATGTTTTTTCCCAATAGTGTGAGTGCTGTACTTGCGTTTTCATACATTGCAGCCTTTTCATACTGATTGCGCTGGCTGGAAAATATAGATATATATAAATTTGATACGAGTAATATCAATGCTGAACTGATCAGCATCGTTACCATCATTTCGATCAATGTGAATCCACACTGCTTGCGTTGCGCAGCCAGATATTCCAATGCTGTTTCTTGATTTTTCAAGGTGTAAAGTAATAATTTGTACATCGGATTCCCGCCGCAGTTGGAATAGCGGTCGCAGAGGGGCAACAGCTATTGCGAGACAGCAGGCTGGTGCTTACGCTGCAGGTGGGACTGGTGCCGAAAACTGCAGGTTTCACACTGGTGTCCAGAAAATTTTTGTCGACCCAATACAGACTGAGCACCATCCCGGAGCTACTGTTCCCGGTCAAGGTGATGGAGCCCTGCGGCAACTGGTGTCTTGCGCCTATGCGGACTTCGTAAATGTCAAATGCGGACCGTTGTGCCGCTGTGCAACTTGTAGATCCGCAATCAGTCGCAGGACTTGCAATATCGCCCGCTTGGTTGCTCCAAGTGGCGTCAAAGGCGTATCCTTTGCCTGCGGTGATTAATGCCACATCGGCTTCGCTTCGGTTGGCGGAAATTCGACTTGAGGTATCGTTAATTAGTGCATTTATTTTTACTTTAAATATGCCTTCTTTTTGCGCCTGGGTCGCCGACAGGGCGAGTCTCGCGATCCCCAAAAGGCTAAAAGCAACCAGCGCGATCGCGATCAATACTTCAACCAGTGTTTCTCCAGCTTGTGCCGACCGATTGACTGTGGCGCTGTCTGATGGTATTTTGATATTCACCATGAACCTAGGCGCAAACGCTGCCTTTTTTGCTGGTCAGTTTACCGAGCCAACTGATACATATTAATTCGTAAGGTGTTGCAGCATTGTTTTCTTGAATCTTAAAGCTGCCAGAACCGTTATAGGCGACTCCGCTGGAGTTGTACATAAATCCATCCGTTCCAGTGGCGCGAATAAGCTGGTATTGGTCTGGAAAGGCGGGCTGGAGGTATATTATTTTGTCCAAGGCTGCCGTAGTATTTTTCTCGACTGTAGAACATGCTGGATATTCAAAAACCATCCAGCCTGAAGCCCAGTTTGATAAGTTACCCGTCGTGTCCGTGTTGGCAACACACGACATACTTCCTACCGCCGTAGTCGGCTGGGTCATACAGATGGCAACACAGGTTCCCCGATTAATCGCCTGGGCGCGGGCCAGGTTCGCGCTTTTATAAATGGCGTTGCGGAGTTGTTTGAGGTTGTAGTTTGCGACCAACTCGCTGAATGCGGGTGCAGCCATCTTTGCCAGGATGCCAACGATGGCAAGGACCACCATGACTTCAAGCAGTGTGAAGCCGAGTTGGTGACCCGGTGTCGAATTGGGTGTGCCAATTCGGTTGTTATGGTTCATCTCTCCCCTTTGTGCCCCCCAGGGGCATCACTTGAATGGCGCAGTCTTCTAGACGACTATCCGCGCACCTCCTCTACCAGGGTCCGAAACTCGTCAATATCTTCAAAGCTTCGGTATACGCTAGCAAATCGCACATAGGCGACTTTATCCAATTTTTTAAGCTCCCGCATCACTAGTTCACCAATTTTTGCGGAAGCGACCTCTCGCAAGCCCAAATTGAGGAGTTTTTCTTCGATGCGCTCAATGGCACTGTCGATCTGATCGGTGCTGACCGGACGTTTTCGAAGCGCCAGGTTCATGGATGCCAGCAGTTTGGTGCGCTCATAGTCGATCCGCCGGCCGTCCTTCTTGACGATGGCTGGAAAGTTGACGTCGGGGCGCTCGTAGGTCGTGAAACGCTTGGCGCAGGCGCCGCACTGGCGCCTGCGGCGGATGAAGTCGCCGTCTTCGGATACGCGGGTTTCGGAAACCGGTGTTTCCGTGTGGCCGCAAAACGGGCACTTCATCGCTGACAGTTTTTAGCGGTAGACCGGGAAACGCGAGGTGAGGGCGTGTACCTTGGCGCGAACCGCCGCAATATTGGCCGAATCGTGGGGGTTGTCCAGAACGTCGGCAATCAGGTGGGCGGTTGCGCGTGCCTCTTCGTCTTTGAAGCCGCGGGTGGTCATCGCGGGCGTGCCGATGCGCACTCCGCTGGTGACCATGGGCTTTTCGGGGTCGTTGGGGATGGCGTTCTTGTTGATCGTCATGTGGGCTTCGCCCAGTACGCGCTCCGCCTCCTTGCCCGTGATGATCTTGGAGCGCAGGTCGACCAACATCACGTGGCTTTCGGTACCGCCGCTTACGATGCGCAAACCGCGCTCGGTGAGCGTTTTTGCGATGACGTCTGCGTTGGTCATGACCTGTTGCTGGTAGGCCTTGAAGTTCGGGCTCAGTGCTTCCTTGAAAGCCACGGCCTTGGCCGCAATCACATGCATCAAGGGGCCGCCTTGCAAGCCAGGGAAGATTGCGCTGTTGATCGCTTTTTCGTGCTCCGCCTTCATCAAGATGATGCCGCCGCGGGGTCCGCGCAGGCTCTTGTGTGTGGTGGAGGTGACGACATCGGCAAACGGGACTGGGTTGGGATACAGGCCCGCCGCGATCAGGCCGGCGTAGTGCGCCATGTCGACCATAAACAGGGCGCCCACATCTTTCGCCACTTTGGCAAAGCGTTCGAAGTCGATGCGCAGCGAGTAGGCGCTGGCACCGGCAATGATGAGCTTGGGTTTGGTTTCGTGAGCCTTGCGCTCCATGGCGTCGTAGTCAATGGCTTCCTGGGCGTTCAGGCCGTAGGACACGACGTTAAACCACTTGCCGCTGATGTTCAGGGGCATGCCGTGCGTCAGGTGTCCGCCTTCCGCCAGGCTCATGCCCATGATGGTGTCGCCGGGTTTCAGAAACGCGAGAAACACGGCCTCGTTGGCCGAGGCCCCACAGTGTGCCTGCACATTGGCTGCATCCGCGCCAAAAATTTGCTTGGCCCGGTCAATCGCTAATTGCTCGGCAACGTCGACGTTTTCGCAGCCGCCGTAGTAGCGTTTGCCGGGATAGCCTTCGGCGTATTTGTTGGTGAGTTGGCTGCCCTGTGCCGCCATGACGGCAGGCGAGGCGTAGTTTTCGCTGGCGATCAATTCAATGTGGTGTTCCTGGCGCGCGTTTTCGGCAACGATCGCGGCCCACAACTCGGGGTCGGTCTGTTCAACAAGAATGCTGCGGTCGTACATGGTAGGTCCTGGGTAGTTGGTAATCAGAGGCGTACTGACGCGGGGTCAATGGGTAAGGTCCACGGGGTGCAGGCCGCGTCGACACAGCACCCGAGTGCACAATTCTAGTGCAGGCCACCTGCGCGCCAGGTGTCCGGAAAGCGCCGTTAAACGGTCAGATTACGCCTTGTTCGGGGCTACAGGTGGCAAGACGGCCGTCGTCGCGGTAGGGACCTGGCGACCCGCAAGTACCGCTTGGAGTCGCGAATGTTCGGCCAGCACCTTTGCGGTGTAACCGCCGTCATCCTCCAAGTTTGCAGCACCGACATAGAGCTTCAGACCGAGTTCGGTGGAACCCGCGCGGGCAATGCATTCGTGCAACACTTTGGCACCGACCCGCATATTGGCCACCGGGTCAAAGGCCGCCAGTTTGCCGCCGAACCTTTCGTATTTGTCGCCGTGCACCTGGGTCATCACTTGCATCAGGCCCTGTGCGCCAACCGGACTTTGCGCAAACGGGTTGAAGCCCGACTCTACGGCGACCACCGCCAAAACGAGTGTCGGGTCGAGTTTGCTGCCGGCTCCTGCTTTGAAGGCCTCGGCCACCAGGGCGCCCACCGGTTCGGGGGCAACGTTGTATTTCTTGGCGAGCCAGAAGGCGAGGGCGGCTTGTGGTTTGGGTAAATCCGAAGGATTGACGGCCGTGACCCGGTCCGTAGCCTTGCCCATGACGAAACCCGAGAGCGATTCCTGCCGATCCTGAAGCCACCCGATGAGTTGGAGTTCGCCCGCTTGGCGTAAGTCAGGTTGTGCGGTCAGCATGATTCCGCCAAACATGACCGCCAGCCCCAACAAGGCGAAACCGTTGTGGGTCACCTGAAAAAGCCCGTCGAAGATGTCTCTGGCGACGGTTGCCAATGAGGCTTGGATGCGTTTGGCAGGGGTCATGCGGGTCCTTGAACGGCGGGCACTTTGGGCTTCAAAGCGGTGCCCCGTGTTGGATTGAGAGTGGGCGGCGTGCCAGATTGAATTTGCGTTGTAAAGCGACTGACTGGAATTCTAGAAGTGCGTCATATGTCCGGTCAATTATATAAAACAAAATGTTTATTCAAAATCCGGACAAATCTGTTCTGAAAGCCTCTCAATAATTTGCGCAATTCCTGTGGAATGGGCACCCGCTCGGCGGATCAAAATGGGTTTTGCCGTGAATTCGGGGCGAAAATAGATGCCTGTCATTTTTGCCCCTCTTATTGAAAAGGCTCCACGTGCCGTCGACTCCTGCAAACAAAACATCTGATCTGGCTCAGCTGGACAAAATCACTGGCGGCGCTTTCACCGCTGCCACCGCTGGCGAGCGTGCGGGCCGGGTTCGGGAGTGGTTGCTTACCCATCCCGGCAACGATTTAGTGGCGGAGGTTTTTCGGGAGCTCAGTGGCCGAGACAAAGGGGCCGCCAAGCTTTTGCGAGAACGCTTGGATGACGCCAAACGCGCCAAATTGCAAGAAGCCATGTCGGCCGAATGGGCGCTCAAGGCGCAAGCCTTGCTGGACCTGACCAAGCTCAACATTGCCGATGCGATGGCTTGGCAGCGGGACGCTGCCAAGGCTGGCGCGCCCTTGAGCAAAGAACCTTTGTCCAGCTTGAAAGTGCAAATTGCCGAGCGGGTTCGCCTGATTGAAGATCTGCAGCACCAAGCGCAGGTGCAGCGCGAAGCAGCGGTGCTGCTGGCCCAACGCATCGAAGTCATGTCGACCAAGCCTTGGCGCGAAGCCCAAGCCGTGGCCGAGGCGCTGGGTGTCGATGTCACTCAGTGGCAATCGCAGGCCGCCCAGTTGGTAGCACACGCCAGCTGGCCGAGCACCGACTTAAAGTTTACGCCGATGCTCGAAGCCTCGCGGACGCAGCTGGTGGTGGTGTGGGAGGCTTTTCAGCTGGCCTTGCAGCAGACCCTGGCCGCTGCCGAGGACGCCAACGCAGCCTTGCCTGCCGTCGGTGTCTGGGCGGAGGAATTGCGGGCCGAACGCGCTGCGGCCGCGCCGAGCACCAAGCCTGCCAAAGCGCCGGTGGACCCCCAGGTGCGCGAAGCTGCCAATACCAAGGTGCGCGAAGTCCTGGCTCAACTAGAGGCACAAACCAGCGAAGGGCATGGGAAAGCCAGTGCTGGTGCCGCCAGTGCCTTACGACAGGCGCTCAAAGAATTTGGCAAAGTCATTGATCACAAGCTCGAAAACCAGGCCCAGGCCGCGCTGGCAGCGGCAGGTGAACTCGAAGGCTGGCAACGCTGGCGCGCCGACCAGCTGCGTGAAGAATTGTTGATTAAGGCTGAAGGTCTGCTCAAACGTCCCGAAGGCCAGGCCATCGGCGGGCGCAAGATGCAAGAGACCTTGCGCACCATGCGCGAGCAGTGGAAGCAAACCGACCAGGGTGGCGTGCCCAACCACGCCATGTGGAAACGGTTTGACGAAGCCTGCAATGAAGCCCACAAGGTGGTGGAAGCCTGGCTCGAAAAGCTCAAGGCTGACGCCCTGGAGCATCGCAAGCAACGCCTTGCGCTAATCGCCGAGCTGAACGCCTGGGCCGAGGAAAACCGGACCGCGCGGGATGGGGACTGGAAGGGCTTTAGCCGGGTCCTGCATCAATTTGGTGACCGTTGGCGTGATGCTGGGCACTTGGGTGAAAAAGCCTTTGCGGAGTTGCAGCCGCTTTGGAAGGCGGCGATTTCCGCCGCTGCCGCGCCTTTGGAGGCCCTGCAGGCCCAAAGCCTGGAGCTGCGCCGCGCCATGATCGAAGAAGCTAAATTGTTAGGAGAAGCGCCCGTCTTGCGCATTGACGCGGTGCGCGCATTGCAACAGCGCTGGCAAGCGCAGGCGCATCAGGTTCCGATTGACCGGCGCCAGGAACAAAAATTGTGGGACGCTTTTCGCAAGCCCATTGATGACGCCTTCAACCGCAAGACCCTCGAGCGGGAAAAGGCCGAGGCCTCATTGGGACTCCGGGACCGTGTCGTGATCGATGCCGCCAAAGCGCTCCAGGCCGCCAATGCCGGGGGAGACGCCCAAGTGATTCGTGCAGCGATTGCCGCTTTGGAAGCGGCTCTGCAGGGACAGGCCCAGGCGCAAGCCCAAGTGACCGCTGCGGGGGCCCAAGAGGCCCAAGTTCAGGCGGTGGCGGATTCGGTGGCCCAGGCCGGGGCAGCGTCGGTGGAGGCTGCGGTGGCCGAGGGTCAGGTGGCCGACGCAGTGCCCTCCGAAGGCACCGCGGGGCCGGATGAAGCGGCGCCTGCTGCGCCTGTGGCCGAGGTGATTGCACCCAAGCCCGCCGCCAAACCGGTGGTGGCGATGCGCGGCGACGATCGACCCGGCATGAAGCGCGAGTCGCCGTCTGCCGATGCCGGTCGTGCGGGCAAGTGGGGCGACCGCAAAGACCCGGGTCGCGGTGGACGTGACGCCCGACCGGGTACGGACAGTCGCCCCCGCGCGGACGCCAGAGGGGAAGGGCGCGGCTTTGGCGGTGACGCCAGAGGCGAGCGTTTCGATCCCCGTAACGCGCCCCCGCGCTTGGGTGACGCAGCATTTCGGGCCCAGCGTGAGGCCATGGAAAGCGCACAACTGGCTTTGCGCAAGTTGGCCGCTCAAGCCCATGGTGAAGCCCTGACGCAGCTGTTGGGGGCGTGGGAAAGCCGCGATAGCACCAAGCTGCCCAGCGTTCAGGAACTGGGTAACAAGGTCAACGCAGCGACGCGCAACGCCTGGCTGAGCGCACTCTCGGGTGGATTACCGGCCCACCGTACCGCGCCGCCGGAAGCATTGCTGCGCTTGGAAATGGCCGCTGAGATTCCCACGCCAGCCGACCATCTGGATGAGCGTCGCGCACTGCAGTTGCAGCTGCTGACCCGCCGCAACGAGCCGCCCCCAGCCCAAACCTGGGGTCACGATGTGGCAATCGTGTTGTCAGCACCCTATGCGGCCGAAAATGCGCGGCGCCTGCAGGGAAGCTTGAAGGCCTTGCTTAAGCGCTAAGGTTTGCACCCGGCCCCGTCGCCCCAACCAACGCAATCCGTTGGGGCGCGGGATGGGCGGTGTTAAGGCGCAGCGCTTCGGCCCGTGGAGGTTTGGCTTGCAAGTCCCAATCGCTCAACACCCAACGGGTGTGACCTGGGCCTAAGGGGTGCTGCGCTGGCTGATGGGTATGGCCGTGCACCATATGGTCGGCAGCATGCGCTTGCAGTTGCCCCAGGCAGGTGGCTGAATCCAGATCAATCCACGGCTCGTGCAGCGCTTTGCGCTGGGTTTTTTGCGCTTCGCTTTGGCTGCGCATCTGGCGGGCCAATTCCAATCGCTGGCTGAGGGGCTGACTCAAAAATCGGTCCTGCCAAGCCGTGCTGCGCACTTGGGCACGAAACGTCTGGTACGGCGTGTCGGCAAGGCATTGGGCGTCGCCGTGCGTCAGCAGCCAACGGTTTGAACCCAACTCCAGCACGCTGGGGTCCTCCAGCAGTTGCGCGCCACAGGCGGCGCCCAACTGCTCACCCATCAAAAAATCCCGGTTGCCGCGCATGATGAAAATTGCCATCCGCTGGCTGGCAGTGTGGAGCATGGCAGCGACCTCGTGCTCGATGCCGGTGCCGGACTGCAACTGATCATCACCCACCCACGCTTCAAAGAGGTCGCCCAGGATAAAAAGGGCTTGGGCCGGCGACTCGGACAAAAATCGGGAAAGCGCGTCCCGGGTTTGCGGCTCTTGTGCTTGTAGGTGAAGGTCGGAAATGCAGTCCACCATCTGCCAGTGTGGCGGGGCGATGATCTCCATACCGACCTCGTGCGCTGCTACCTCGCGCGCTGTTTATAGGGCAACAGCTTTGGTCAGCACCACGTCTTCTTTGGGCACATCGTCATGAAAGCCTTTGCGTCCGGTGGGCACATCTTTAATCTTGTCAACGACGTCGGTGCCGTCCACCACTTTGCCAAAGACGGCATAGCCCCAACCCTGAGAGGACGGCGCCGTGTGGTTCAAGAAATCATTGTCAGCAATGTTGATAAAGAACTGCGACGTAGCCGAATGCGGGTCGCTGGTGCGAGCCATGGCCAGCGTGTATTTTGTGTTCTTGAGGCCATTGGCCGCCTCGTTTTCAATGGGTTTGGCCGTTTTCTTTTGCGCCATGCCGGGCTCCATGCCGCCGCCTTGGACCATGAAGCCGGGAATGATGCGGTGAAAAATCGTGTTGTCGTAATGGCCGCTGGCCACGTAGCCGAGAAAATTCTCGACTGATTTGGGCGCTTTTTCCTGGTCGAGTTCGACTGTGATGGTGCCGAAGTTGGCAATGTGGAGTTCTACTTTAGGTTGAGTCATATTATTTCAGTAGGTTGACGGAGTTGATAGAAATAGGGGTGCTGGGCACGTTTTGAAAGCCACCTTGGTTGCTCGTCGGGCTCTGGCGAATTCTGTCGATCACATCCATGCCGCTGACCACCTTCCCAAAAACAGCATAGCCGTAGCCGTCGGGTTGGGGCGCATTGAGGCCCGTATTGTTGGCCACATTGATGAAGAACTGGGAGGTCGCCGAGTTGGGGTTGCCGGTACGCGCCATGGCGATGGTGCCAATGTCGTTTTTGAGGCCGTTATTTGCTTCCAGTGGAATCGGGGGGCGCGTGGGCTTTTGCACCATCGCCGGCGTAAATCCGCCGCCCTGGACCATAAAGCCGTCAATCACCCGGTGAAAAATTGTGCCTTCGTAATGTTTGTCGGCCACGTAGCGCAAGAAATTTTCTACCGTTTTCGGTGCCTTGTCCGCCTGCAACTCCACGACAAAATCACCTTGGCTGGTCTGAAACTTCACACGCGGCGTCGACTGCGCGTGCGCGGGCAGAGCGCTTGCGGCAGCGAGGGCTGCCAGCATGCACGCGGTGGCTACCCGGCGCGTTAACGCGCCAAAAGCGATGGGCATCAGATCACTCCTTCAAAAAATATTTGCCAGTCGTTGGCGGTGCGCACCCAATACTGCCGCTTGTGCACGCCCGTGCGGCGCCCCTCAACTACCTCACCAAAGGTGGTCACCATGGTCTCGGCCGAGTCGCTCCATTGCAGATAGCTCAGGTCTTTGAGCGCAATATTCTTGCCCTTCGTCACCTTGAGCTCTGAACGAATCTGGGGCGTGAACTGCTCCAAATTTTTGCCATAACTCGAAAAATCAGGGGTGTAAAAGCCGAGCACCCGGTTGAGGTCCCCCGCCTGTTTGGCTTCACGCCAAGCGTTGAGCGCCGTTTCAAAGGGGCGTGCCTGGGTCTTTAGCTGGGTGGCCGGTGTCCAGACCAATTGCGACGAAACCACCACCGGCGTAGCACCAACGGATACGCGACGGATCAACGCCAGGATATCGGGGTTAGACAAAACCAGGCAACCATCGGTCGAGCGGGGTGGGCGTGAAAACTGCTGCGGCGGCGTGCCATGCAACCAGATGCCGCTGCCCGACTTGCCGCGCTTGATGTCCAGGATGTTGGGGTAATTCAAGGGCATGGCCCCGGCGCCATAAAAATCGTTCAGGACCTTGGTGTCCAGGTTGCTGGTGATGTAGTAAACGCCCAGGGGCGTGCGCTGGTCTCCCTCCTGGCTCTTGATGGTGCCGGCCTTGCCTACGGAAACGTAATAGTCCGCCGTCAGTTGCAGCCCGGAGGGCGTGTTGGTAAACAAGTACAAGCGTGACTTGCCTGCATCAACGGCAATTGCCGTACGCGTTTGTGGCGCCAGCTTCAAAAACTGGCTCGGCAGCGTCCCCTCGGCGGGGCGGTCTTTGCTCGCTTGAACCCTGCGCTGTGACTCATCTTTGAGCTCTGCCAGAGCCACGGCACCGGCGTTGGCACTGGCTACCGGGACATCGCCCATCCCCTTGAGGGTACGTGTGCGCGCCGCCAACAAGTCGCCGTAAACCAATTGCGCCAGTTGGAAATTGGGAACCTCGTTCACCAACTTTTCCACCATATCCAGGGCCCGGCGCGGCTCGCCCTGCGCCATGAGCTGGTAGACCTCCAGCAAGCGAGCCTCATGCGACGCGCTTGGCGTTGGCGAGGCCTTTTGCTGAGGTGCCTCGGCATCGGCCCCCGAGCGCGCCATGGCGGAGCTGCCCCAACAGCAGGCCAAGGCCACCACCAGGGTGGCCCAGAACTTGGACTTACCCACCGATGGCCTCACGCACGATCTTCCATCCGTCGCTGTGCCGCACCAGTTCCAGCGTCTTGCGGCTGGAAATTGCAATACCGTTTGCCCGGTAGTCCTGGCGGAAACGGGCGGTCGCTTTGTTGCCATTGACGGCCACCTGCAGGCCCTCTAGCCGCACCGATATTTTCGATTTGCCTTCAATCCGGGTGCGGCGCTCCGCCTCCCAGGCGCTTCGGCTCGAGCCACCGCTGGGGTTGAAGTCTTTGCTGTAGGCGTTGAAATAGCCCCGCATGTCTTTGTTCGACCATGCCGCTACCCAGTTTTGCAGTGCCGCTTCGACCTCTCGGGCCGCGCCATCGTTGGCGGGCTTGGTCGGCGCCGTGGTGGGTTCGGGTGCCGTTACGGCGGCTGACTTGGTCTGCGGAGCTGGCTCCTTCACCGGCGGCGTTGCAACTGGGGCTGGCGGTACCGGAGCTGCTGCTGCCGTGGCGGCCATCCGAGCCTGACCAGGTCCGGCCAGTTGCCGCAATAAAGCGAGTTTGGGTGTGACGGCCGCGCTGGTTCCTTCAATCTGCAAGGCCTTGCTGTAGGCTGTACTTGACAGTTTGGCGTACACATCGCCCAAGTTTTCATGCGCCGTGGCGTAGCTCGGGTGGGTGCGCAGGGCGGCCTCAAATGCCGCACGAGCCTTGTCTATCTGGTTTTGGTCTGCATAAATCACGCCCAGATTGTTGAAGGGCTCGGGAAGCTCGGGAAAATCTTCCGTCAGCTTCACAAACGTGCCGATGGCCTCCGCTGGTTTTCCCGCATCGCGTTGGGCCACGCCCTTTAGCAAACGCATTTGCGCGTCGCGCGGTTTGCTGGACAGAAAACGGTCCGCTCGGGTTAACGCTTCCGCATACCTGCCCTCTCGGGTGAGCTGGGCCACGTCGCTGTACTCGTCGGCGTGGGCTGCTGCGCCGAACACCCCTAGCAAGCCGGCAAGCAAGGCCATGTTCAGGGTAAACCGGGGGCGACAAAGCATCATGGGATGGGACAACTTTTCTCTGGGTCAGTGGGCAACAAAAGGCCGCCGATATACTGTCCGCGATTGTAGCGGAGGGGTGTGCGCAGGCCGGAATTGCGGCTCGATTTATGCTTTACCACTTCGCGCATCGGCTGGCGGACCAGCGTCCCCTGTGTTGGTTTGGTTTGAGAGATTTTCATGAGTTTGCGCATCTATAACACCCTGTCCCGCCAGTTGGACCCGTTCAAGCCCTTAGAGGAAGGGCATGTCCGGATGTACGTCTGCGGCATGACGGTCTATGACGTCTGCCACTTGGGTCACGCGCGATCCATGGTTGCGTTTGACGTGGTGCAGCGGTGGCTCAAGGCCAGTGCTTACCGCGTAACCTACGTACGTAATGTCACCGACATTGACGACAAGATCATTCGCCGCGCACTTGAAAACCGGGAGACGATTGCCGCATTAACCGACCGTATGGTGGCACTGCTGCACCGCGATGCGGACGCCCTGGGCGTGCAGCGCCCGGACCATGAGCCGCGCGCGACCCGTTATGTGCCGCAGATGTTGTCCCTCATCGAGCGATTGGAACAGCGCGGCCTGGCCTATCGCGCTACCAACCAGGACGTCAACTTTGCGGTGCGCAAATTGGAGGGCTACGGAAAACTGTCGGGTAAATCGCTGGACGCCTTGCGGGCTGGAGAGCGCGTGGCGGTCGACGATGGCAAGCACGACCCCTTGGACTTTGTGCTTTGGAAATCCGCAAAACCGTCCGAGCCCGACGATGCCAAGTGGCCCAGTGTCTTTGGTTCCGGGCGCCCGGGTTGGCACATTGAATGTTCGGCGATGGCCTGCGAGCTGCTGGGCGAGTCGTTTGATATTCACGGCGGCGGCGCGGACCTGCAATTTCCGCACCACGAAAATGAAATTGCGCAGAGCGAGGGAGCCTTTGGTAAACCGTTGGCACAGGTTTGGATGCACAACGGGTTCGTGACACGCGACAACGAAAAAATGTCCAAGAGTCTGGGGAATTTTTTCACCATTGAAGAAATTCTTGCGCGTTTTGATGCCGAGACGACCCGTTTTTTCATTGTTCGTTCGCATTACCGCAGCGCCTTGAATTACAGCGATGCCCACCTAGAAGATGCCCGGAGCGCGCTGAAGCGTCTTTACACCGCGCTGCAGTCGGTCACGCCCGCTGCCGTTGCCCTGGATTGGACCGACCCTTACCCGGCGCGGTTCAAGGCGGCGATGGACGAAGATTTTGGTACGCCTGAGGCGGTTGCCGTCTTGTTCGATTTGGCCGGCGAGGTGAATCGCACTCGATCTGCCCCGTTGGCAGGCGTGCTCAAGGCTTTGGGCAACTGCTTGGGTCTGTTGCAACAGGACCCGGAAAAGTACCTGCAGACCCGTGTCGCCAGCCCAGCCCGTGCCTCGGAACCTGGTTCGCCCGCGGCGAGCGCCGATTTCGGGCCTGAGCACATTGCAGATTTGATCGCCCAACGGGCCCAGGCCAAGGCGGGCAAGGACTTTGCCGAGGCTGATCGAATTCGCCAGAGCTTGCTTGCGCAGGGAATCGTGCTCAAGGATTCACCTCAGGGTACGACCTGGGAAGTGGCGTGAGCATGGCTTCCAAACCAGCCGCAGTGGCCGCTGCAAGGCCCGCATTTTGGGATGAGGCCTGCAAACATCTCATGAAAAAAGACCGGGTGATGAAGCGCCTCATCCCCCAGTTCAAGGACGCTGCGCTGGAGAGCCGGGGAGACCCCTTTGTCACGCTGGCGCGCAGCATCGTGGGGCAGCAAATTTCAGTCAAGGCCGCGCAGACGGTTTGGGACCGGTTTTCCCTGCTGCCGGCCGCGATGGAACCTGCCAATGTGCTGCGACTGAAAGTGGACGATATGCGCGCCGCTGGACTCAGTGCTCGCAAGGTTGAATATCTGGTGGATCTTGCGCTGCACTTTGACGACCGGCGTTTGCGAGTGGACGCCTGGGCCGAGCTGGGCGATGAAGAAATCATCAATGAGCTGGTCGCCATTCGGGGCATTGGTCGATGGACTGCGGAGATGTTTCTGATCTTTCACTTGATGCGACCCAACGTGCTGCCGCTTGACGACGTCGGGCTGATCAACGGCATCAGCCGTAACTATTTCTCGGGCGAATTGGTCAGCCGCAGCGACGCCCGGGAGGTCGCCGCCGCCTGGGCGCCTTACTGCAGCGTGGCGACTTGGTATATTTGGCGGTCACTGGACCCGGTTCCGGTCGCCTACTAGGCGGTGCGTTGAGCGCCGCTCGGGGGTAGAAACGCAATAGGAGAGTGCATTGGCAAAAAGAACATTTTTGGACTTCGAGGCGCCCGTGGCCGAGCTTGAAGGAAAAATCGAAGAACTGCGCTATGTGCAAAACGAATCGGCGGTCGATATTTCCGCCGAAATTGACCAGCTCAGCAAGAAAAGCCAGCAGTTGGTCAAGGACATCTACAGCAATCTGACGCCCTGGCAGATCACCAAAATCGCCCGCCATGCGGAGCGCCCCTACACGCTGGACTACATCAGCGAGATCTTTACCCATTTTGTGGAACTGCATGGCGACCGGCACTTTGCCGACGACCTGAGCATTGTGGGCGGTCTGGCCCGGTTCAATGGCGCGCCTTGCATGGTGCTGGGGCAACAAAAAGGCCGCGACACCAAGGAGCGCGGCTTGCGCAACTTTGGCATGAGCAAGCCCGAGGGCTACCGCAAGGCGCTGCGTTTGATGAAACTGGCTGAAAAATTTGGGTTGCCGGTGTTTACCTTTGTCGACACGCCCGGCGCCTACCCGGGCATTGATGCCGAGGAGCGGGGGCAGTCCGAGGCTATTGGCCGCAATATTTTTGAGATGGCGCAGCTCGAAGTACCGATCATCACCACCATCATCGGTGAAGGCGGATCGGGCGGTGCGCTGGCCATTTCGGTCGCCGACCAAGTGGTGATGATGCAATACGCCATCTATTCGGTGATCAGTCCGGAAGGTTGCGCGTCGATCTTGTGGAAGACTTCGGACAAGGCACAAGAAGCCGCGGACGCATTGGGCATCACGGCGCTACGACTCAAAGCCCTGGGTTTGGTAGACAAAATTGTGAGTGAACCCGTCGGTGGTGCCCACCGTGATTACAAACAGGCCGCTGTTTTCCTCAAGCGCGCCCTGGGTGACGCGTATCGCCAGGTCAGCGATCTCAAGGTGAAGGAGCTGCTGGATCGCCGTTACGACCGGCTGCAAAGCTACGGTCGGTTCACCGATACCAAAGCCAGCTCGAAATAGCGGCCCTGATGCCATGACGGCGTCTTTTGACGCAGCGATCCAGCGCTTTGTGCCGACTTTGCCGCTTGCAGTGGCCCTGAGCGGAGGCGCGGACTCTACCGCTCTGCTGATTGCTTGCGCCCAGAAATGGCCCGGTCACGTTGTGGCCGTGCACGTCAACCATGGTCTTCAGGCGGCAGCGGCGACATTTGAGGCGCATTGCCTCGCGCTCTGCCAACGCCTTGCCGTGCCCTTGACCGTAAAACGCGTGGACGCCCATGCCCAAGCCGGACAAAGCCCCGAAGACGCTGCCCGAATCGCTCGCTACGGTGCGCTGGACCGCTTCGCTGCTGAAGAACGAGCCCTTGGCCGGTCGGTGTCGGTGGCGCTGGCACAGCATGCCGACGACCAAGTTGAAACTATGTTGATTGCACTGGGCCGTGGCGCCGGTCTGGCGGGGCTCAGTGCGATGTCTTCGCGTTGGCTGCGCGATGCGGTCAACTTTTACCGGCCGTTGTTGGCCGTGCCTGGCGCGGAGATTCGCCGGTGGTTGGCCGAGCGCGGTGAGGCGTTTGTGGAGGACCCGACCAATGCCGATGAGGCATTTTTGCGCAACCGCATTCGCGCGCATCTGATGCCTGCGTTGCGCGAGGTGTTCCCGCACTATGCGCAGACGCTGCCCCGCAGCGCTACCCACGCCGCGCAGGCGCAGTCGTTGTTGGCAGAGATTGCTGTGGCCGATTGGCAGTTGGTGTGCGATGAAACCGGGCAGTCTCCGCAAATCAGTGCATTGCAGAGGCTGAGCCCGCCACGCTTGGCCAACGTGCTGCGGCATTGGTTGGCGCAGCACTGCCAAAGCCAGGCGAGTAGCGCCCAGCTGCAGGAGTTAATGGACCAAATTGCGGCATGCACCACCCGTGGGCACCAGCTTCGTATCAAGGTGGGCCATGGATTTGTGCAGCGCAATAAAGGCAGTTTGGCTTGGTACAATTCCGCGGTTTAGCTCTGAAAAAACCAAATTCAATGGCATTAATTGTTCACAAATACGGTGGCACCTCGATGGGTTCTACCGATCGCATTCGCAACGTCGCCAAGCGCGTTGCCAAATGGGCCCGCGCCGGTCACCAAATGGTGGTGGTGCCATCGGCTATGAGTGGAGAAACAAACCGACTACTCGGTTTGGCCAAAGAACTCGCACCGGGCAAGCCCACTGCCGACTATGAGCGCGAGCTCGACATGCTGGCGTCCACGGGCGAGCAGGCCTCTAGCGCCTTGTTGGCCATTGCGCTCCAAGCCGAAGGTCTGGACTCGGTGAGTTTCGCCGGCTGGCAAGTGCCCATTCGCACAGACAGCGCGTACACCAAGGCCCGTATCGAATCGATTGACGACACTAAGGTGAGCGCCCAACTGGAGGCCGGCAAGGTCGTGATCGTGACCGGTTTTCAGGGTGTGGACGCCGAAGGCAATATCACGACCCTAGGTCGGGGCGGCTCGGACACGTCGGCAGTGGCTGTCGCGGCCGCTATGAAAGCGCAGGAATGCCTGATCTACACCGACGTGGATGGTGTGTACACCACCGACCCCCGTGTGGTGCCTGAAGCGCGCCGCCTGCAGACGGTCAGCTTTGAGGAAATGTTGGAGATGGCGTCTATGGGCTCCAAAGTGCTGCAAATTCGTTCGGTCGAATTTGCTGGCAAGTACCGCGTTCCCTTGCGCGTACTCAGCAGCTTTACCCCGTGGGATATTGACATCGCCGTCGAAGCGCAGTCCGGCACATTGATTACTTTTGAGGAAGACGAACACATGGAACAAGCCGTCGTATCAGGCATTGCATTCAACCGCGACGAGGCCAAAATTTCGGTCCTGGGCGTGCCCG
>Ga0214921_10002261_pt1 | contig 31537 bp, 26 predicted proteins | sample LL1505_MetaG_FD_177992 | JGI IMG/M metagenome (GOLD analysis project Ga0214921, IMG submission 177992) | Freshwater microbial communities from Lake Lanier, Atlanta, Georgia, United States - LL-1505 | ecosystem: Environmental > Aquatic > Freshwater > Lake | place: USA: Georgia | collected... | reverse complement strand
CATTCCGCCCGACACCATGGCCAGCGAGGGAAACACGTGGAAGTTCACCGCGAACAATATGATCAAAAGATAGGCAATAAAAAATTCAGGCAATGAAATCGCAATCAGCGTCAACACATTGGCCAGACGGTCTGACCACTTGCCTTCATTGATCGCCGACAACACGCCTAAGCCGACGGACAGCGGAATAGCGATCAGTGCCGCATAGCCCGCCAAGAACAAGGTGTTGCGCAGTCGGGGCAACAGGTCGTCGATGATGACGCGCTTGTTGGTCAGGGCGACGCCCAAGTCTCCATGCAGCGCCCCAAGCAGCCAGTTCCAGTAGCGAATGTGGGCGGGAATGTCCAAACCGAGTTCGCGCCGAAAAACCACCAAGGCCTCCGGCGTGGCGCCTTGACCCAACACGGCCGACGCGACGTCTCCCGGAAGAATTTGGGTGCAGATAAAAATCAGTACCGAGACTGCAAACAAGGTCAATATGCCCAGAAGCAACCGGTTAACAATTAGCTTTGCCATGAGGAACAACAGTCAAGAAAAATAACGGTGGAATTCACCGTGCAGGCGAAGAATAACGCCTTAGCGCGAGTGCCAAAATATAAAGTAAAAAAGGGGTTGGGCGCGAACCCAACCCCTTGGCACTTATTGCTTTACGACACCGTCTGTTGTCAGACCGGCATCGGTACGGCTTTAGGCGAACCAGCCTTTTTCTGGAATACGGTCGTCACCCATGTCGTAACGGCCCGAAGGCGTCAGGCCTTGCAGCTTGGTGCTGTGCGCGTCCAGGTAATCCTGTACCGCATAGTTGACCATACCAGCGTTTTGGGACACCAATTCCTGGCAGTGCGAGTACATCTCTTGGCGTTTCTTCTGGTCGATTTCGACGCGAGCGGATTCCAGCGTCTTGCTGAAGTCGGCGTTCTCGAAATGACTGTCGTTCCAAGGATTGCCTTTGCCGCCATAGAAGGTCGAGGTGAGCTGGTTGTCGATGGTGGGACGGTTACCCCAGTACACCGCGCAGAACGGTTGCTTCAACCAGACGTTATCCCAGTAGCCGTCACCAGAGACGCGCTTCAGATCCAGGTTGATACCAGCCTTGGACAGAGACTCTTGGAAGATTTGGCCCGCGTCGGTAGCGCCTGAGAACGCGCCTTCGGAGACTTGCAACTCGATGGCGCCGGTATGGCCCGACTTCTTCATATGGAACTTAGCCTTGTCGATGTCAAAGCGGTTCATGGGTTGCTTGGGGTCATAGAACTTCATCTTCGGTCCAACGCAGTTATCGTTACCAATAGAGGCGTAGCCGCTGTAGACGTTGTCCACGATTTTTTGACGGTCGATACCAAACTTAAGCGCCAACATCACGTCGCGGTTGCTAAACGGCGACTTGTCGGTATGGGCCACAAAGCAGAAACGGTTGCCCATGCCAGGGGTACGCGACACTTTGACTGCAGGGTTCTTAGCCAGCAACGCAGCGGTCTTGGGGCTCACGCGGTTGATGATGTCCACGGTCCCCGTTTGAAGCGCAGTAGTACGTTGGTTGGCGTCGCCGATGTAGACCAGCTCGACACGGTCAAAGTTGCCGCGGTTAGGCTTCCAGTAGTTGCCGGGCTTACGCTTGAAGGTCGCGCGCACGCCGGGCTGGAACTCGTCCAGGGTAAAGGCGCCAGTGCCATCGGGCTTGCTGAAGTCTTTGAAACCGTTGGGAACGATGATGATATGGTAATCGCTCAGGTTGAACGGCAGGTCAACGTTGCCCTTGTTCATAGTGATTTGCACCTGGGTTGCCGACAGCTTTTTGATTTCCTTGATGTCCGCCAGCAGTGCTTTGGCAGGAGACTTGGTCTCACCGCGGTGCATATTGATCGAATAGATCACGTCGTCGGCGTCCAGCGTCTTGCCCGATGTGAAGGTAATGCCCTTGCGGACATTGAAGGTCCAGTCGGCAGCTCCGGGCTTGACTTCCCAGCTTTCGAACAATTCGCCAACCGCATCGCCGTTGTCTGCAATCTCAACCAAGTTGTTCCAGAGCATCAGGCTCATGGTGATTGGGATCGAGTCGGCATAGGTCAGCGGGTCCAGGCTGTCTGAAGGCGAGCCGCCTTCCATACCCATGCGCAGGGTGCCGCCTTTTTTGGGCGCGCTTTGAGCCATGGCGGGTGCTGCACCGAAGGTGGAAGCCAGGCCGATCGCAGACGCTCCGAGAATCAGTTGACGACGGTCGAGGATGATGCCCGAGTCGCTGGTGGTTTCGACATTTGCCATTTTTGAAGATCTCCAATCCAAGCAGATTTATTAAACAGTTTCCCGGCGACCTTGCCAAAGCGGCAAAAACGCCGGGACCGGAATGCAAATTGGTTTGCGTCCTGCAGGCATAGTAATCCAAAGTTTTGGCCGTCTCAAGACGAACGTATTGGCATATTCCCTTAGAGAAACCGGCTTTTTGGGCCTGTGGGGCAATTTTTGAAATTGATTGCCCCCATAGATGCGACATTTGCAAGACCCTCCGCCATGGGGCCGTGCAACGAGGCTCAACGGGCCCGCTGGTCTTTGGGACGCAAGCCAAAGTGCTGCCGGTAGGCCCGACCGAAGTGCGACGCCGAGGAAAACCCGCAGGCTACGGCGATCGCCATGATGCCCATGTCGCTCTGCTCCAGCAATTGGCGGGCGCGGTCCAGACGCAAGGACAGGTAAAACGCTGCAGGTGAGGTCTGCAGGTGGGCAGCAAACAGACGCTCCAACTGGCGCCGCGTGATGCCGATGCGTCCCGCCAGGTCGTCAATCGCCAAGAGCTCCTCCAGATGCATTTGCATGCCTTGGATCGCCTGCACCAGCTTTCTGTCGTGCACCCCAAACCGCGCGACCACTTCGGTGCGCTGATGGTCAGACGGGCTGCGCACCGGTCCGTGCAGGAATTGCTCGGACACGGTGGCCGCGAGTGCCTGACCGTGACTTTTGCCAATCAGCGCAAGCATCATGTCCATCGCTGCCGTGCCCCCGGCGCAGCTAATGCGCCGCTCACCCCATTCAAACAACTCCTGGGTGACCGCCAGCGTCGGGTAGCGTTCCTTGAAGGCCGACTGGGCTTCCCAGTGCAGGGTGACCGGTTGGTTATGTAACAGGCGGGCCTGAGCCAGTACAAAGGCGCCCGTATCAATCGCGCCCAAGGTGGCTCCCTGGCGGTCGAGTCGGCGCAAGATGTCGCCGAGCGCGCCCTGGTAAGCCTGCAGCGGGTTAAAGCCAGCCACCACAAACAAAGTTTGTACCGTCTGCGCGGACACCAGCGTCGCGTCCACATTGAGTGACATGCCATTGCTTGCCCGTACCGGCCCGCCGTCCAGGCTCAGGATTTTCCAGCGATAAGCGTCGGGTACGAAGCGGTTGGCGACCCGCAGCGGCTCCACCGCCGAGGCGAAGCCCATGACAGAAAACTCGGGTAGCAGCAGAAAATGAAACTCTTGCGTTTCAGACATGGCAGCAGAGCGCACGGCCCCTATTGGGCATTCTTGGCGCGGCGCTGGGTTGCTGGCTTAGCGTCCGGACCAGCGCGGTGGCCTTTTTTCCGAAAACGCCAACGGGCCTTCGGCGGCGTCGTCAGAGCGCAACATGGTTCGGTACACGGGCAAGTCCCCCTGACGCAGCGTGCGGTAAGCCGCCTGCAGATCCTGGTCTTCGGTGGCGCTGACCACCTCTTTGACGGCGGCCACGGCCAGCGGCGCCGCCTGCACAATCTGCTGGGCCAACGCGCGCGCAGCATCTATCAGTTCGGCGGCAGGGACCACCTGGTTGAGCAAACCCCAGCGCAACGCCTCTGCCGCGCCCATACGCCTGCCGGTCAGCAGCAACTCCATCGCCAAGGGGCGCGGCAAGCGCCGGGGCAGCCGCAAGAGCCCGCCCGAATCGGCCACCATGCCCAACTTGACTTCGGGCAGGGCGAATTCGGCCGTGTCACTGGCCAGCATCAAGTCGGCCGCCAGCGCCAGCTCAAAACCACCGCCCATGGCTAGCCCGTTAACGGCGGCAATGACCGGTTTGCCGAGGCTGAAAAACTCGGTCAGGCCGCCAAAGCCGCCGGGGCCATGGTGGGCGTCGATCGCCTCGCCTTCGGTGGCGCCCGCCAAATCCCAGCCCGCGGAGAAAAATCGACCGGTGCCGGTCAAAATTGCTACGCGCAACGACGGATCGTCCTGCAAGCGGGCAAAGGCCGCATACAGCGCCAGGCTGGTGGGCACGTTGATCGCATTGGCCTTGGGTCGGTTCAAGGTAATCGTGAGCACGCCGCCTTCGGCATGGGTCTGCACTGCGTCGGCCTCAGACATGGGCATCTCCTTGTAGGCGAATTAAGGCGTCCACGGCCAGCACCCCCTGGGGCATGACCAGCACCGGGTTGACATCGAGCTCCAGCAACGTGTCGGCGTTCGACTGGGCATAGTCAGCCACGGCCATTACGGCGTCCACCAGTGCAGTCACGTCGCCTCCCGGTCGGCCGCGAAAGCCACGCAACAAGGGCCAAATTTTGAGCGTTTGTAACGCCCTCTGGACATCGTGGCGGTGCACCGGCAACAACAAGGTGCGAGCGTCCTGCAGCAGCTCGACCAGCACGCCCCCGGCGCCCAGCGTCAGCGAAAGTCCAAACTGGGCATCGCGCTGAACCCCCACAATGACTTCGGCCACCACATTGGCGGCCATTTGCTCCACCAAAAAGCGCTCCGACAGTCCGCTCATGCGCTCCAGCGCCGCTTGAACTTGGGCGGCGTTGGCCAAATTAAGGTGCACGCCACCGGCCTCGGTTTTGTGGGCCAGTTGCTCGGACACAGCCTTGAGCACGACCGGGTAGCCCAGCGCCTCGGCGGCTTCTATCACCTGCGCGGCGGGCACCACCGTCCCCCGGGGCACCGGCAGGCCAAACGCGGCCAAGGCACGCTTGCTAGCGGCCTCGTCGATGGTGCGGGGTGCGCCAGGCTGCAGCGCGTGCAAGGGCCACAAGGGGGTCAACTCTGACTGTGCCTGCGCGGCAGCGCCTAGCTGCGCCGCATGGGCAATCGCATCCAAGCAATCGGGCAAGCCGTGCATCGGCGCAATGCCCCGGGCCATCAACGTCTGGGCGTGGTCCTCGGGCAGGTCTTCTGGCAGGCTGGCGACCACCGTAGCGGATTTTTTGCCGCTCAGTTCACCCGCTTGGGCGGCTGCCACAAAGGCGTCCACGGTCGTGCCCCAGCTGTCCGCGCTGCACCGGTCAAGACGCGGGTAATCCAGCACCAGCAGGTGGGCGTCAAACTGACAATCCATCAGCCCGGAAAAGCATTCGGTTTGCGCCGCCAGATCGCCCCAGATGTAGGTGTGGTAGTCCAGCGGGTTGGCCACCGTGACCTTGTCCCCCAGCACCGCATGCAAGCGCGACTGGGCGGCGCCGGGGATCGGGGGCATGTCCAGGCCCCGCGGCTGCGCCAGATCCGCCACCAGCGAGGCCTCGCCACCCGAGCAACTGGCCGAAATAATGCGTTTCCCTCCCAATGCGCCATGCACGTGCAAAAACTTGCAGGTTTCGATCAACCCGGCGGGATCGCGCACACGGGCCACTCCGCAGCGCGCAAACAGGGCGTCGTACAAGGCGTCTGGCCCGGCCAGCGAGCTGGTATGGCTCATGGCGGTCTGAGCACCCAGCTTGGACGAGCCCGCCTTGAGGGCCACCAGCGGCACCCCCTGGCGCAAGGCCTTGAGCGCCACGCGCGAAAACGCGGCAACATCATCCAGACCCTCAATGTGCATGCCAATCACACTCACGCGCGGGTCGGCCAGCAAGGCATCAACCAGACTTTCGATGCGGTTGCCCGCCTTGTTGCCCACCGTAATTAAATAGGCCAGCGGCAGCGCGCGCCGCTGCATCGTCAGGTTCAGTCCGATGTTGCCGCTTTGGGTGATGAGCGCCACGCCGCGCTCCACGCGCTGGCCGCCGTGCTGGTCGGGCCACAAGGCGACGCCGTCCAAGTAGTTGAGCATGCCGTAGCAGTTGGGGCCTAACAAGGCCATGTCACCGGCGTTGTGTACCAGTTGCTGCTGCAAGGCCACGCCTTCACCGCCCACCTCGGCAAATCCCGAGGCGTAACAAATCACACCGCCAGCGCCCCGCGCCGCCAACTGACCCACAATGTCTACCGTGGCGTGGCGCGGAACGGCGACAAAGCTGGCATCGGGCGCCTCGGGCAGTGCGGCCACCTCCGGATAACAAACCAGCCCCTCAACCGAGGTGCGGGTGGGGTGGACCGGCCACAGCGCCCCGCCGTAGCCCAGCCTGCGGCATTGACGAATCGCCTCAGCCGCTGCGGCGCCGCCAAACACGGCGATATGACGGGGCGAGAAGAGCCGTTGCAGCGGGGGCGTGCTCATGCGCCGTGCACGCGCAGCATGGCACGCGAGATGATGTGGCGCTGGATTTCGCTGGTGCCGTCCCAGATGCGCTCGACCCGGGCGTCGCGCCAGTAGCGCTCAATGGGCAACTGGTTCATCAGGCCCATGCCACCAAAGATTTGCAGCGCGTTGTCGGTGACCCGCGCCAGCGCCTCCGAGGCAAACAGCTTGGCCATGGCCGCGTCCGAATCGGTCATCGTGCCCTGGTCACATTTCCAGGCGGCTTGCAGTGTCAGGAGTTCAGCGGCGGCCAGTTCGGTGGCCATGTCGGCGAGCTTGAAGCCGGTACCTTGAAACTTGCCAATCGATTGGCCAAACTGTTTGCGCGTCGCGGCCCATTCGGTGGCCATTTCCATCACCCGCTGGCCCCGACCCACGCTGGTCGCGGCCACGGTCAGGCGGGTCGCACCCAGCCACTCGCCCATCAAGTCAAAGCCCCTGCCTTCTTCGCCCAGACGCTTGTAGGCGGGGACGCGGCAGTCGGTAAAAAACAGTTCGCACTGGTGGTAGCCCCGGTGCGATACGCAGGCCGGACCCCGGCGTACCGTCAGCCCCGGCGAGTTGAGGTCTACCAAGAAGCCGGTGATCTTTTTCTTAGGCCCGTGCTTGGTATCTTCGACGCCGGTGGCGGCAAACAGTACGACAAAGTCGCTCATGTCGGCGTGGCTGATGAAGTGCTTGGTGCCGTTGATCAGGTAGTCCGCGTTGTCGCCGCTGCCATCGCGCGTGGCGCGGGTTTGCATGCCGCGCACGTCGGAGCCGGCGTTGGGCTCGGTCATGGCCAGACAGTCGTGGCGCTCGCCGCGAATCGTCGGCAGCAAATACTCTTCAATCTGCGCACCCTGGCAGGCCCGCAAGATGTTGCTCGGCCGGGCAATCAGCATTTGCAGTCCGTAGGATGCGCGTCCGAGTTCGCGCTCCATCAGCGTGATGCTGAAGTTGTCGAGTCCCCCGCCTCCGAGTTCGGCGGGCATATTGGCGGCATACAGGCCCACCTCAATCGCCTTGGCCTGGATGGACTGCACCAGCTCAGGGGGAACCGCATCCAATCGCTCCACTTCGTCTTCATGCGGGTACAGCTCCTTTTCGACAAAGGCGCGCACCGTGTCGACGATCATGGTCTGTTCGCTGGTGAGTTGGAAATGCATGTCGGAATCTTTCAGAAAGTAAATGAGCGCAGCTTGAAGGCCGAATGGGCTATGGCTGTCAAGGCAAGGGGTGGGCAGCTTTGCGGCGGATGCCCATGGGCTTGCCCACCTGCGATGGCGTGGGCAGGCCCGCATGGGCGTGGGCAATCGCCCGGACGCGCGCCTGCAAGTCCGCGGGCATGGGCGCTGCACGTCCGGCGGCCATGTCGACGTGCACCAACATTTGCTCCGCGGTGGCGAGCAGATTACCGGTGGTCGCGTGGTACATCGCGTGAAAGATGTGCAGGCGCTTCTCGTCAAAGTCGAGCAATTGCAATGTCAATCGCAGGGGTTCGCCCTCGGCCACCTCCTGGATGTTGTGGATATGGGTTTCCACGGTGTACAGCGAATGACCGCCTTGGTCGCGGTAGGTCTCGTCAATGCCAATAAACCGAAACATAGCGTCGGAGTTGTCGCCAAACACCAGCAAATAGCAGGATTCGCTCATGTGACCGTTGTAATCAACCCACTCTGGTGAGACCGTGGGGCGGTACATGCACAAAGGCGCAGCGATAGGCGCGGCGGGGTCCCAGGGCGCCGCCGGTGTGCCTTCGAGCGGCGTGCTCAGGCCATGGGACTTTTTGGGGGGAGCGTCAGAGTGGGTCATGAATAACAAGGAACAAGGTTTCAGGGTGGGGCCAGCAGCACGATTTTTCCAACAAAGTCTTTCTTGGCAAAAGCCGCCTGGGCTTGGGCAATGTCGTGCAGATCAAAGGTTTGGGCGACCACTGGCGCAATCTCTCCACGCTCGATGTAGCCCACCAGCTGGTCAAAAATACGGTTGTCTTGGAAGGTACAGCCCACCAGGCTGAGGTCTTTCAGGTACAGGGTGCGCAAGTCGAGTGGCACCACCGGCCCCGCAATCGCCCCCGAGCTCGCGTAGCGTCCGCCGCGCTTTAGCACCTCCAGCAAGGTGGGCCACTGCGGCCCCCCCACGAGGTCGATCACCACCTCCACGCTCTCAGCGCCTACCGCCTGCGACAAATCAGCCTCGCGCGCTACACATTCGCCAGCCCCCAACGCACGCACCGCTGCATGCTTGTCGGCGCCTGCCACGGCGATCACGTGAGCGCCCCGGCGGCGGGCCAGTTGGACCGCGGCGCTGCCGACCCCACCCGAGGCGCCCGTCACCAGCACCCGCTCGCCCGCTTTGACGCCCGCACGGTCCACCAGGTTTTCGGCGGTGGAATAGGCACACGGGAATGAGGCCAGTTCGGCGTCGCTCAAGCTGCAATGCACTGCCACGGCGGCATCCGCGGGGACCCGGGTGTATTGGGCAAAGCCGCCATCGCATTCCGAGCCGAAGTACCAGCAGGCATACGGCCGGTAGCCTGCATAGGCGCGCAGGACAGGGCGCACCAGCACGCGCTGCCCCATCCGCGCGGCATCGACACCAGGCCCCAGCGCTGCGATGGTGCCACAGCAGTCAGCCCCCTGAATACGCGGAAACGCCATCGGCGTGCCGCCCCAACTGGGGTCATGGTCCTGTGCGGCGTCAAAAGTAGCCGCACCGTCTTCGATGGCGCTGGCCGCCGTCTTGGAATACCAGCCGACGCGGGTATTGATGTCGGTGTTGTTGACCGCGCTGGCCGCCACGCGAATCAGCACTTCCCCCTGGCGCGGCAGCGGCAGTGGCAGGTCTTGGCGGTACTGAAGGACCTCAGGACCGCCAAACGCGGTCAACACCACGCCATGCATGGTGGCGGGCAAGAGAGTGTCGACCGCGACCACCATGGTGGCACTTTATCTGGCGGGTGGCAGCGCCATCACCCGCCCCACCTGTGCCGGGCGGGATAGCGCCGCGTGCTGCGCCGCGATCGGCTGCAAATAGGCTGCGACTGGCGACGCAAACGCGGTCGCCCGCGGTCCGGCCATGTCCACGTTCAGCAGCATCTGCTCGGTCAGTGCCAACAATTTCGCCCCTCCCGCAGGGTACAAGCCCAAGGCCACATGCAGACGCTTGGCGTCCATTCCCAGAATCTGAACTTGCACCTCAACCACCGCATCTTCCTTGACTTCGTGCAGGTAATGGACGTGCGCTTCCAGCGTAAACCACGAATGCCCGGTGGCCTTGCGTCCGGCTTCGTCCAGCCCTGCCAGATCCATCAGTGCGTCCACCGCGCTGCTGAACAACACCATGTAGTAACCGTCGCGCAGGTGGCCGTTGAAATCCACCCACTCGGGGCCGATGGTGCAGCGGTAAATCACCGGCAGCGCCGGCGCTGTGCCCAGCTCAGGCATCGGGCGCAATTCCGTGCTTGATTTTGGTGGCGCGGATCGCCGCTTGCACCGCCATCAGGCAGTCGTCACGGTAGCGTTCCCAATCGGCAATGCTGCGGGTCCCGAGTTGTTCGACGCTGCCTTCGGCCACGGCATCGAGCAACGAATCCGTGAGCTCGGGGGCTTCGAGCTTGGTCCAAGGCAACTTGAGCGCGGGACCGAACTGGGCCATGAAGTGGCGCATTCCGGCGTCGCCGCCGGCCAGCGTGTAAATCAAAAAACTGCCCATGAAAGACCAACGCATGCCGGCGCCAAACCGGATCGCATCGTCAATTTCCCCAGTGGTGGCCACGCCGTCGTTGACCAGGTGCAGAGACTCGCGCCACATGGCTTCCAACAACCGGTCGGCGATAAAACCAGGCACCTCTTTGCGCACATGCAGCGGGCGCATGCCCAAAGACCGGTAGACCTGCATGGCCGCCTGCACGGCTTCGGGGGCGGTGTTGACGCCGCCCACCACCTCGACCAGCGGCAGCAAATACACCGGGTTAAAGGGGTGGCCGACCACGCAGCGCTCGGGGTGCCGGGCGTTGGCATAAAAATCGGTGGGTAACAGGCCCGAGGTGCTCGAACCAATCAGGACGTCGGGCCGTGCTGCGGCCGTGATTTGGGTATGCAGTGCCAGCTTCAAGTCCTGGCGCTCCGGGGCACTTTCCTGAATGAAGTCGGCGTGGGCCACGCACTCTTCGACGGTGGCCACAAATTTCAGGCGGTCTTGTAAGGCGCCCGGTGCCAGACCTTGTGCGGTCAGGGCACCCCAGGCTTTGGCGGTACGTTCGCGCAAGGCGGCCTCCGCACCCGGGGCCGGGTCCCAGGCAATCACGTCCAAGCCATGGGCCAGGGCGCGTGCCACCCAGCCACTGCCGATGACGCCGGTGCCCAGCGCTGCGAAGGTTTTAATATTGGTGTTGAAGTTCATGGTGTGGGGTATCGTGGTGGTTGCTGCAGACAGGCGGCGGATCAACCGCGCTTTTTGAGGCCCATTTTTTCGCGGCCCTGAGCCGGGGTCATGGGCGCGCCACCCAAGCGGGTGATGATTTCAATCACCCGCTCGGTCAAAGAACCGTTGGTGGCGAGCACGCCTTTGTCGAGCCACAGGTTGTCTTCTAGGCCCACGCGCACGTTACCGCCCAGCAGCATGGCCTGCGCGGCCATGGGCATTTGGGTCCGGCCAATGCCAAAACCCGACCAGACCACGCCCGGCGGCAGGTTGTCGACCATCGCTTTCATGGTGGTGGTGTCGGCGGGGGCGCCCCATGGAATGCCCAAGCAAAGCTGGAACAGCGGGTTGTCCAGCAAGCCCTCTTTCATCATTTGCTTGGCAAACCACAGGTGGCCGGTATCAAAAATCTCGAGCTCGGCCTTGACACCGAGTTCAGTGATGCGCTTGGCACCTGCGCGCAGTGCCGCCGGGGTCGACACATAAATGGTGTCGCCGTCGCCAAAGTTCAGCGTGCCGCAGTCCAGTGTGCAGATCTCCGGCAGCAATTGCTCCACATGAATCAGGCGCGCAATGGGGCCAATCAGGTCGGTGGCGGGTCCAAAGGCCATGGGATTTTCGCCCGGGCCAATGTCCAGATCGCCGCCCATACCGGCGGTCAGATTGACGATGATGTCCACGCCCGAATCGCGAATGCGGTCCATCACCTCGGCATACAAGGCCGGGTCGCGGCTGAATTTACCGGTCTCGGGATTGCGCACGTGGCAGTGGACCACGGTGGCCCCAGCCTTGGCGGCCTCGACGGCGGCGGCCGCAATTTGCGTCGGCGTGACAGGCACGTGCGGACTTTTTGCAGCGGTGTCGCCCGCGCCCGTCAGTGCGCAGGTAATGATGACGTTGTTGTTCATGTTTTGTACTCCGGTTCTTCGTGGTCAAGGATCTCTTTGAGCGCTGCAAAGTGCAGCGCGCTAAAGGCGGTGGGGTAATCGTTCCACTGCGCGCTGGCCCGCGCGGCCATGGCCTCGGGAATCAGCGCCAGCGGGCGTCCGGTGGACAAGGCCAGCACCTGCAGCTTGGCAGCTTTTTCAAGGTAATACAGTTCATCGAGCGCCTGCGCCACGGTCGGGCCGACCACGATCACGCCGTGGTTGCCCATGAACAGCACGCTCTTGTCCGCACCCAACAGCCCGGCCACGCGTTGGCCTTCAGACGCCTCGAGCGCCATCCCGGCGTAGTCACGGTCGTAAGCGATGCGACCGACAAACCGGCAGGCGTTTTGGTCGAGCGCCAGCCATTCAAAGTCTTGCAGGCAGCACAAGGTGGTGGCGTACGGCATGTGGGTGTGCAAGATGCAGCGCGCCTGCGGCAGGCGCTGGTGTAACTCGGCGTGCAAATGCCAGGCAGTGGGGTCTGCGGCCTTGGCGCCGTCGGACCCGCGGGTGGACACCCGCAACAGGTCGCTGGCCCGGAGACGCGAAAAGTGGCTGCCGGCCGGGTTGAGCAAAAACTCGGCACCCTCGTCGCGCAGCGCCACGCTGAAATGGTTGGCAATCGACTCGTGCATGTCCCAGCGCGCCGCCCAGCGAAAGGCGGCGGCCAGATCTACGCGGGCAGTCGTCTCATGGGAGGGTTCGGTCATGCGTCCAGACGTGAAAGATATGCCATTCTGATGGCGCACTGTAGCCCGCTAGTGCGCAGATTTATGGCGCTTTGGCGACGTTTTTTCGACTTTTTACGACGATTTCCAGGATTTGCGGGGACCAAGCCCGCCCTGAACAGGCGCTTGCGGACGGCGTTCCTATGCGGGTCCTTGCGCGGGACCTGTTGCCAGGGTCGCTTTTGGGCCACCACCGACCGGTGCGCTGTGTCACTATCGACGCTCACCGGCAACACTTATTTCTTTGGCACACCGCAGCATGAACTCCCCGAGCAAACGTTCACTCACCTGGCCGCTGGCGTCACTGCTCAGCGGCGTGAGCATGCTGGTGGTAGGCATTGCGCTGCTGACAGTAGCCATTGGTGCCCAAGCCGGTTTGGCCAAATACTCCGGGCTGGTCACCGGCATGATCATGTCGGCCTACTTTGCCGGTTTCGTTTATGGCACCTATGCCTGCCCCTTGCTGATTCGGCGCGTGGGTTACATCCGGGCCTTTGCCGTGATGGCCTCGGTGGCGTCCGCAGTACCGGTTTTGCACGCCATCTGGACCAACCCCTGGTTTTGGGGCCTGCTGCGCTTTATGACCGGCGTGTGCATTGTGGGCTTGTACGTCGTCATCGAGAGCTGGCTGAACGTGGTGGCCGACAAAGAGAGTCGGGGCAAAGTGTTTGCTGCCTACATGGCGGTCAGCGGCGTGTCCACCGCCTTGGGCCAGTGGCTCATCCTGGTGGGCGACCGCTTCGGTTTTGTGCCCTTTGCGTTGGTGTCGATTTTGTTTTCGTTTGCGCTGATTCCGACCACGCTGACCACCATCCGCGAGCCGCGCCAAACCGAAGCGCCGTCGATGAACCTGATCTCGCTGTTTGTGATTTCGCCGATTGGCGCCATTGCCGCCCTGGGCTCGGGGTTGATCAACGGCACCTTCTACAGCCTGGGCAACGTGTTTGGTCAGGGCGTGGGCTTTAGCGACAACCGCACGGCGGCCTTCATGGCCATCACGATTTTGAGCGGCGCAGCCTTTCAATGGCCGGTCGGGCATTTGTCCGACCGCTACGACCGGCGCTGGATTTTGTTCTGGATTTGTGTCGCCTCGGCGGGACTGGCGGCAGTCGGTTTTTACCTGGCACGCGAGTATGAAAACTTCTTGATTTTGCTGGGCGTGCTCTACGGCGCTATGTCGTTTGCGATTTACGGGCTGAGCGTGGCGCATACCAATGACCTGATCGAACCGTCCAAGGTGCTGGAGACCACCGGCGGTCTCTTGCTCCTGTACGGCATAGGCGCCACCTTGGGCCCCACCCTGGCCGGGGGACTGATGGACCTACTGGGCCCGGAGAGCCTGATGTTGTACTTCTCGATTGTGCTGACGGCGCTTGCGACCATTGTCTGGTACTACACCCGCCAGCAGCAGCGTTCAGCCCGGGTACCGGCGCACCGCGCCGATTACGTGATGATGGACGCCAGCTCGCAAGCCGTGCTGCAAATGGACCCGCGCAGCGCGCCGGAGTCCGTCGTCCATGACACTTCAACGACATAAATTGCCCGGCGCAGGGTGCGCCGGGCACAAACCACCTAGCTGATGGAGGCTTCACCGTGAAACAGGTTTCATTCACCCAGATGAAAGACGGCACCGCCGAGGATTACCAGCTCTTGCAGGCGCTGGAGCATGACTACATTCGCGCCTTGCCAGGTCGCCTGCTGGGCGCCCTGGAAGCCCTGGGCGAATCGCTGCCGGGCTACCAGATCAGCCGACTGGAGCACTCCTTGCAAAGCGCAACCCGGGCGGAGGCGGATGGCGCCGACCTGGAGATGGTGGTGGCTGCACTGATGCACGATATTGGCGATGTGCTGGCCCCCGAAAACCACTCGCAAATGGCCGCAGCCATCCTGCGCCCTTATGTGCGCGCAGAGGTGACCTGGGTGATTGAAATGCACGGCCTGTTTCAGATGCAGTACTACGCCCACCACATCGGCAACCCGCCGGACGGCTACTTGGCCTACGCCGAACACCCCTGGTTTGACAGCTGCGCCCGCTTTTGCGAACGCTACGACCAAGCGGCCTTTGACCCAGCCTACCCCACCAAGCCGCTGTCCTACTTTGCCCCCATGGTGCGCGAAGTGTTTGGGCGCAAGGCCTTTGATCCGGCAGTGCTTAAGGAGCCCGTTTAAAAACGGTATGAGGCCCAGTCCTGCGAGAAAACGTCCAGCAATGCGCGCGACACACTCCGGCGTATGCGCTTGGAGTTGCACCCTGCCAATCCTCCCTACGTTGCCCTTTGTGGTGCGATAGTGTTGTTGTGCGCCTGCGCGCAAATGCCACAGGCCTATTCAGAGCTCCCGTGGAAAGACCTGCGAGGCAGCAAGGGAGATCAGGTCATGGCCCGCGACTTTGAAATGTGCGAAAAATTGGTTGAGCAACGCAGCCAACTGAAGGGCTGCATGGCGTCTCAGGGTTGGGAAATTACCCCTCAGAGCCAGCGCAAACCTACCCACACCGCCCTCGTGACAATGCCTAGGTATTTCTCTAGGCAAAAACTCCATGCAAGTACCACTGTGCAGCGTCATTCCATTTCAGCGCCAGGTTGCAATGTCTTGGTCCGTGGTGTAGTCGCGTGCATCGGCTTCGGAAAGGGCGGCCTGAATTTCGGCGAGCTGCCATTCGTTGGTATCTGCGTAGGCTGCAATGGTCTCGGCGGCCAAAAAAGACTTGCTGCGCTGGGTAACGCTGGCCAACTGGTCAAGCCGGTTCTTGATGCCGCCTCCCAGGCGAATCGTCATAGTGCTGGACATATGGGATTTTTCGTGTGATTAGTTGTGTACCGTGTAATCAGCATTGCGCCGGATCGGGCGGGTGGACGCACTACGAATGAGCCGCCGTTATGCCTTCTGAACGCATCCGGTGCTACCATGGTGTGACCAATTTTTGGAGAGCCACATGTCCAGCACCACTTCGCTCAAGCTGCCTCATGCTTTGAAGACCCGCATTGCCCAAGTCGCGGCATTGGAGGGCAAGACGGCCCATGCGCTGATGGTAGACACCTTGCAAGAGGCGATGGAAGACGCCTTGGCGCGCCAGCAGTTGTATGCCGATGGCGAGGCTTCGTACCAAGAGACCCTGAACACCAACGCTGTCTTTGAAGCAGCGGATGTCAAAGCCTATGTCCTGGCCCGGCTCCAAGGTGGCAAACCGGCTCGACCGCAGGCACGGCCCCTGAATGGCGCCAAGCCCATGGTTGCGCCGCATGGCTGATCTGGTTTATGCGGCACAAGCGCTTCTGGACTTGGAAAGGCTCAGTGACTTTCTGCTGGAGACCGACCCGAATGCCGCACAAGGTACGGCCACACTAATTTTTGAAGCGCTGGAGATTCTGGGCCAGCACCCCGAGATAGGCCGCAAAGTCAATTTTGGGCAACGCGAATTGGTGATCTCAAGGGGGGAAACCGGTTATCTGGCGCTCTACCGTTTTTTGCCGCATATCGACCGCGTTCTGGTGCTGGCCATTCGCCACCAGCGGGAGTCTGGCTACAAGGGCGGGTAGGCAAATGAGGGCTTGCCTCTGATCTGTTGGACTGCTCTTGCGCCAGCTTGACCGGCTGCCAATTCACATCCGTTCTGGCGGTGAGGTCGAGTTCACGTGGGTGGCGCGGCATCGGCTGTTTCATTCCAGCGTGGGGCACATGCTGCGGGTCAAGCCGGGCGATAAGGAGATGGCCCGCCTCGTCTCAGGGCGTGGCAAGCATGTGTCTCGACAAGATTACACCCAAGAGGTTATGCGTATGCACAAAAGCTTCCAACGCGCGCAGAGTATTCGGCAGGCGTTCAAAGCACAGCGCTAGCGGCTGCTCACGCAAACACCCCATGCAAATACCACTGCGCCCCATCTGTCCCGCCCACACCGCCGGTGCCCCTTTGGCCGTCCTTACCCTCCAGTCGGTCGCAGTAAATCCAGAGCAGGCCGTGGCACTGGCTGCGGGCGACAAAGTAGTCGCGCAAGGCCGGGTTTTCGCCCTCTAGCCAACCGGCCTCAAGCCGTTGTGGACCCGCCAGCAGGACCAGCGGGCCGTGAAAGTGGGGCTGGGCCTGCTGCACCTGCAAGCTTTGCGGCGTAGCCAGCAGCCAAGTGGGGTAAAGCGCCCCTTTTTCTTCCCTGTACTGCACTGCTTGGTCACGCGCCGACCAGGGTTGCCAGTGCTGCATGCGTTCGGGCCGGTGTTCAGCCTCGGTGCTGGCGCACAGCACTTGCGCGGGCCCCAGTCTGGCGGCCACGCGCTCCAGCATGTGATGCAAGCTGTCGCCGCTGCGCACTTCGTCGACCAACAGACTGTGGCTTTCGCCCGAAAGTGGCTGGGTGACCAGGGTGCGCAAGCGCAAGTACAGCACCGGTGCGGGCAGCACCACGCGCGCCAGTTGCTCGGCCAGCAGGCGCTCCAGGTGGCGCAGGTCTTGGGTGGCCTGGGCGGTGCGCAGTTCCAGGCGACCGTAGCCGCTGGCGTCATGGTGGGCGTCCAGGTGCAGCGCATTGGAGCGGCGCGCGTCCAGTTCCCAGCGCAGTTCCAGCACCAGCACGCCGCGCTGGCGCGCGCGCAGCCACTCCAACAACTGCGCCAACAAGCGGCGCGCACCAAACAGCAGCGCAGACGCCGACTCCACCTGTGCGGCCAACTCCAGTGGCGCGTCAAACACCTCGGGCAGACGCAGCCAAGGGTAGACCTCCGGCTGCAGGCCATAAGCCCGGTCCAGCGCAGTCAGTAAATCGGCGCCAAACCTGCGCGCCAAACCTGCGCGCGGCAAGGCGCGCACCTGCCCCCACGTGCGGCAACCCAAGCGCTCCAGGGTGGGCAGATGGGCGCGGGCGGCGGCCAGGGCCGCCAGCGGCAAGGCGTCGACAGGAAGCGCGTCGCCCTGCATGCAAAAACCTTCTGCCATCGTGTGCTGCGCCGCAGTCGGCGGATTTGCAGTCCACAAACGCCCCAGCGCCACCAATCCGGTTGGGCCTTGGGCGCACGACAACGGCCCCAGCGCAGGCATAAGCAGCGTGTGTAACAAGGCGTTGCGCCCACCAAACAGGCGCTCGCTGGCCGAGATTTCAAGCACCAGCGCGCCATCCAACTCGGCCACCCAAGGTGTGAGCTGCAGGGCGCGCCAGGCCAATGCAGTCAACGGATCCGTCAGGGCGCTCGGGGCGCCGTCCGCCACCGGCGCTTGTACCGGATGCAGACGCAAGGCAAGCCAGTGGGGCGGCATCTGCGGCCTTATCGCAGGGCCCAGGCCGGCTGCTGCAGTGCAGAAGAGGCCGCCAGCAACTGACGCAGAGCAGACGTGCGGGCCGCCAAGTGCAGACTCTGGGCCAGCGGTGGACCCCGGCGTTTGAGCAGCTCGACACACAAAGTGGCATCGGCATCCGCCGACAGCTGCAAGCGCAGCACGGCCGGTGAGGCGTCTTGGCGGGCTTGGTCGCTGCGCATGACAAACAACAGCTTGTGATGCTCTGCGGCAGCCAAGTGCAAGCGGCGTAGCTGCTCGGTGCGCGCCTGCGGCAACCAGGCCAGCACCGCGTCCACCGGTGCACAGCGCAGCGCCTGCTCGGTCGCCCACAGGGGCGTGGCGCTGGCGCCTGAAGCCGCACCAGCTTTGGCGCTCCGTGCAGGCAGCGGCAGCTTGAACCACAACAGACGCTGCGCCGCCAGCCCCTGGGCACAAAGGGCCGGCACAAAAGGCAAGTGCGGCGGCGCCACTAACACCACCGGCCCCGTCCCACAACGCGCCAGCGCCGGCGCCAGCAAGCGCCACTCGTTGTGCACGCCCGGCGCTTGCAAGAGCTCGGTCAGCGCCCCCACCGGCCAACCGCCGCCGGGCAAATGCTGGTCTAGCAGTGCATCGCCGGTGGCCACCGTGCGCTGGGGCGCCAGTGCCAAAGCGTGCGCGCGCCAGACGTCGGCGTGCAGCCCGTCCAGGGCATCAACGTCGGGCACGCTAGCGTCAGAAAACGCGGCAAAGGCTTGTTGGGCGACCATTTATTCCAAAATACTGTTTTTATGAACAGTATATGGTGAATGGCTTTGCCGCGCTCTTTATGCCGCAACTGAGCGCGCGGCGTTTAGTCGGAAATGGGCGTTTTAGCGTGTCTGCGGTGGTTGCAGGCGCCGTGGCTGATGGCCAGGTTGTCCTGGTGGCTGCTGCCACCCTCGCTCAAAGGCCGGATGTGCTCCAGCGTAGCCTCCTCCGGCAACACGTGTTGGCCGCACATCCAGCAAGGCACCACGCCATGGAGCTGGCGTGCCACGGTTTTGTAGATCTTGTTGCGGGTGAGGGACAGGCGGCTCATGGTGGCGGGTAGCTTTGCAATGCGCTTGGGACTTGCATGCATATTAGCGGTCGCCAGAACTTTGCGGGCTGGCGGAATTTGTTTTCGGCTACCCTCAAACTCGCCCCCAGCCCCCACAATTCACCCACCTTGACCCACTCCGCTCCCGCATCCCCTCAGCCGCCCAGTCACGCGCCGCGCCTGCAGCCGGGTTTTGTCGCGTTTCATAGCAACCGTGCCGAAAACCTGGTGGAGGTGGTGGCTTCGTGGCTGCAGCGCTCACCCTTGCCGCCGCTGGTGGAAGAAGTGATCCTGGTCCAAAGCAACGGCATGGCCGAATGGCTGAAGATGGAACTGGCCCGCCGCGGCGGCGTGTGCGCGGCCACGCGGGTGGAACTGCCCTCGCGCTTTTTGTGGCGCACCTACCGCCAGGTGCTGGGCGCACACGCGGTGCCCAGCGATTCGCCGCTGGACAAGCTGCCCATGGTCTGGCGCCTGATGCAGCTGCTGCCCCGCCTGCTGGACGATCCGGTGTTTGCGCCGGTCGCCGGATTCTTGCGCGATGACGATCCCGCACGCATGCTGCAACTGGCCTCGCAACTGGCCGATTTGTACGACCAATACCAAAACTACCGCAGCGACTGGCTAGAGGCCTGGGCTGAAGGCCACGACCATGTGCTGTTGGCCAAGGGCACAATCCAACCGCTGGCGGCCGACCAGCGTTGGCAGAGTGCGCTCTGGCGCGCGGTGTTGGCGACGCTGACCCCGGCGCAACAGGCGTGCATCCGTCCGCGCCTGCACCAGCGGGTCTTGCAGCACCTGGCCGGTGGCGCAGCGCTGGCGCAACCGGTCGCCCAGCGGGTGACCGCCTTTGGCATGAGCCAAATGCCGGATGCCACCCTGCAGGCGTTGGTGGCGCTGGCGCCCCACAGTCAGGTCATTGTGGCGACTCCCAACCCCTGCCGTTATTACTGGGGCGACATCATGGAGGGGCGCGAACTGTTGCATTCAATGCGCCGGCGCCAACCCCTGCGCAAAGGGCAAGAGCTCAAGGACATGCCGCTGCAAGACATGCATGCCCACGCCCACCCGCTCTTGGCCGCCTGGGGCCGCCAAGGCCGCGACTTTGTGCGCCAGCTCGATGCCTTTGACAACGCCGAAGACAGCAAAAAACAATTTGCTCTGACCAAAATCGACTACTTTGACGAGAGCGAAGAGACCGGCGACACGCCGCTGCTGCAGCAGGTGCAAAACCGCATTCGCGACCTGGTGCCACTGCATGAACATCCGGCCTGTGCCATTGGCGCGCACGACCGATCCATCGTCTTTCACAGCGCGCACAGTGCCGTGCGTGAACTCGAAGTGCTGCACGACCAGCTGCTACAGGCACTGGCCCGACCACCCTCCCCGGAACAGGCCGCTTTAAACCCGCGCGACATCATCGTCATGGTGCCCGACATTGAGGTGCTGGCGCCGGCGATCCGCGCCGTGTTTGGTCAATACAAACGCGGTGACGCGCGCTATATCCCGTTTGACATTGCCGACATGAGCGCCCAGGCCAGCAGCCCCTTGATTGGCGCAGTGGCCTGGCTGTTGCGGCTGCCCGAGCAACGCTGCCGCATGAGCGAGCTGGTCGACCTGCTGGAAGTGCCCGCCGTGGCCGCCCGTTTTGGCATCACCCCCGAAGCGTTGCCCCAACTCACGCGATGGATGGCGGGCGCAGGCATTCGCTGGGGCTTGAACGCCGCCCACCGCAGCGCGCTCGGGCTGGATGCCTGCGGCGAGCAAAACAGCGCCTGGTTTGGCCTGCGCCGCATGCTATTGGGTTATGCCAGTGGGGCCCAGGGCGCCGACACGCCCTTGCCCTGCCTGCAAGAGATTGCGCCCTATGCCGAAGTCGGTGGGCTGGACGCCGAACTGGCGGGTGCGCTGGCACACCTGCTCCAATCCCTGTTGGGGTGGTGGGCTGTGGCCTGCCAAAGTGCGACGCCCCAGGCTTGGGTGGAACACTGCCAAGCCTTGTTGGCTGACCTGGTGCAGGCCGACACCGAAGCCGACCGCCTGGCCCTGGCTGCACTGCAAGACGGTTTACTGGCGTGGCAAAGCGCTTGTGAGCAAGCCGGGTTTGACCAGGCGGTGCCGCTGTCGGTGGTGCGCTCGGCCTGGCTGCAGGCGCTGGAGTTGCCCAAGCCGCAGCAACGCTTCAGGGCCGGGGGCGTCACCTTTTGTACTTTGATGCCGATGCGCGCCATTCCGTTTGAAGTGGTCTGCCTGCTCGGCATGAACGACGGCGACTACCCCCGGCGCAGCACGCACAGCGACTTCGACCTGATGGCCCTGCCAGGCGCCGCCCGCCCCGGCGACCGCTCGCGGCGGGACGACGACCGCCAGCTCATGCTCGAATCCCTGCTGTCGGCGCGGCGCCTGCTCTACATCAGCTGGAGCGGACGCAACGTGCGCGACAACGCCGAGCAACCCGCCTCGGTGCTGGTGGCCCAGCTGCGCGACTATCTGCGCGCTGGTTGGGGCGAAACGGTGGTCAGCAGCCGCACGACCGAACATCCGCTGCAGCCCTTTAGCCGCCGCTACTTTGAGGCAGACAGCCCCTTGTTTACCTATGCCCGCGAGTGGCGCGCCATGCACCAGGCACCCGCACAGACACCGGCGGCCCCGGTCGAAGGCCAGGGCTTGCCCCCTTTTGTGCCGCAGCCCGGGGTAGCGCTCACCTTGCAGCAACTCACGCAGTTTTTGCGCAAACCGGCCAAGGCCTTTTTTCGCCAGCGGCTGCTGGTGGTTTTTGGCGAGGACCAGGCCCATGCGCTGGACGATGAACACTTTGCAATCGGCGGGCTCGACCAGTACCGCATCGTGCAAGACCTGCTGCAAAGCGCCACCGCGGCACCCAGCGCGGGTGCCGCCTCCGAACAGATCCAGCACGCACTAGGACAGTTGCGTCGGGCCGGTGCCCTGCCACTGCACGGCCTGGGCGACCGGGCAGAACAAGATTTACAAACCAGCGTAAGCGCAATGCTGCAAGCCTGGCACGAGGCGCAAGCGCGCTTTGCGGAGGCCGCCGAGCGCCAGTCGCTGCGCTTGCAGGTGGCTGGCGCGGTGCTTGAAGATTGGGTCGACGGGCTGCGCCAGGCGCCACCCCAGCCCGACGGGACCAGGCCACTGGCCTGGATCGAACTGGACCCCGCCGCCCTGTGCGAAAAAACCACCAAACCCAAAGTGCGTCCCGAGCAGCTCTTGAACGCCTGGGTCCGAAGCCTGGCCTGCGCCGCCTGCGGCCTGCAGGCGTTGGGCTGCGTGGTGGGGCGCGACAGCGTTGTCCACATCACGCCCCTGCCCACCGAACAGGCGCGCCAAACCCTGGAGCGGCTCCTGCGACTCTGGCACCAGGGCATGCACGCGCCGCTGCCGCTGCCACCCAAAACCGCGCTGGCCTGGCTGGCGACACTTGCCAAGGAGGCGTCCAAGGCACAGCAAGCGGCGCGCACACGCTATGAAGGCTCCGAACAAGTGCGCGGTGACGCAGAAGAACCCTGCATGGCACGCCTCTACCCCGACTTTGAGGCGCTAGGTGCCGACGGCCAGTTTGCGGCCTTGGCCCAAGAGATTTACCAGCCGCTGCTGGATTGGCAAAGAGACCATGTGACAGCCGTCCTCTACCCCAAAGTCGGCCTGGATGCCGCCGATGCAAGTACCGAGGAGACCGCATGAACGCGCCCGCGGCCCACGCTGACAGCGCCAGCCTGCCGCTGCAGCCTGAAACCCAGGACCTGTGGGGCAGCCGGTTGATTGAAGCAAGCGCAGGCACTGGCAAGACCTGGACGATTGCCGCGCTGTACCTGCGGCTGGTGCTGGGCCACGGCAACGCTTCGGGCGATGGCCACGGTTTTGCTCGGGCGCTGCGCCCAGCCGAAATTTTGGTGATGACGTTTACCCGCGCCGCCACGCGCGAGCTCTCCGACCGCATCCGCGCCCGGCTGCTGCAAGCGGCACAAGTCTTCCGTGGCGAGTCGGCCCCTAGCCACGACCCGTTGCTGAACGCCTTATTGGCTGATTACCCGCCCGGGCCGGCACGCAACCAGGCCGCCTGGGCCCTGGAAAACGCGGCCCAGAGCATGGACGAGGCCGCCGTTTACACCATCGACGCCTGGTGCCAGAGCATGCTGCGAGAACACGCGTTCGATAGCGGCAGCTTGTTTGACGAAACCCTGGTGACCGACGAAGACGCCCTGCGCACCGAAGCCGCCCAGGACTACTGGCGCCAAAGTTGCTACCCGCTGGACGCACCCGCCCTGGCCCAGGTGCTGGGCCTCTGGCGCACGGTCGAGGCGCTGGTTAAGGACATGCACGAACTGGTTCCGCAGGCCACGCCATCGATCGATGCCCAGAAAACGCTGGCTCAGGTGCTGACCGACGCCAACGCGGAACGCGCACAGGCGGTTCAGGTTTTGCGCCAGGGCTGGCTTGCGCGGGCGCAGGAAATGCAAGACTGGCTGGACGGACAAACCGCGCACCACAAAAAAGACTGGGATGGCCGCCGACTCAGCGCCAAAAATTACACCCTGTGGCTGAACACCCTCAAAGACTGGGCCCGCGGCACCCTGGCCGAGGACGTGCCCACACTGAACACCGGCTGGACACGTCTTACTCCAGTCGGACTGCAAGAGGCCCGCAAACCCGACGCCCCGCCTCTCACACCGCCGCCCGTGTTTGCCGAATTTTCCGGCCTCCAAGGGGCGTGTTCGCAGCTGCCTGAGGTGGGCGTGGCGCTGCGTCTGCACGCCGCAAGCTGGGTGCGCGCGCGGGTGCTCGAGCGCAAACGCAGCAGTGGCAGCTTTGGCTTTGCCGATCTGCTGGAGCGGCTGCACGCGGCGCTGCAAGGCGATCACGGCGCACGCTTGCGCGAGCGTATGGTGCAACAGTACCCGGTGGCCTTGATTGATGAATTTCAAGACACCTCGCCACTGCAATACCAAATCTTTGACCAGATTTACCGGGTGGCCGACAACGCGCCCAGCAGCGCCCTGCTGCTGATTGGCGACCCCAAGCAGTCGATCTATGGATTTCGCGGGGCCGACATTGACAGCTACCTGCAGGCGCGCCGCGCAACTGCTGGGCGCCACTATGCGCTGCAAACTAATTTTCGGTCCACACCGGCGCTGGTGGGCGTGGTCAACCACTGTTTTACCCAGGCCGAGCTGCGCCCAGGGGACGGCGCCTTTGGTTACCGCCGGGCCGAGGACGACCCGCTGCCGTTTACCGAAGTCCGGCCCCAGGGCCTGGCCACCCAATGGGTCGATGCCCGAGGGCCCTTGGCCGCCCTGACTTTGGTGCACCACCTGGAGTTGCAAAGCAGCCAGGACATGCGCGAGCAATTTTCAGAACTCTGTGCAGCCCAAGTCGTGGCCTGGCTGGGGGACGCAGACACCGGCTTTACCCCGACCGGGGCCACCACGGGCGCCAGTTTTATGCGCCTGCGCCCCGCCGACATAGCGATCCTGGTGCGCACCGGCAAAGAGGCGACCGCCATCCGAACTGCCCTGGAGCGCCGGGGCGTGTCATCGGTCTATCTGTCGGACCGGGACTCGGTATTTGACAGCCCCGAAGCCCACGATTTGGTGTATTGGCTGCGCGCCGTGGCCAACCCCCAAGACGTCCGCTTGGTGCGCGCCGGCCTGGCGACCGCTACGCTGGGTCTGGATCTGGACACGCTCGGCTGGCTGGCACACGACGATGAGGCTTTCGACCAACGCAGCGAGCAGCTGCGCCAGTTGCGCTCCGTCTGGCAAACCCAGGGTGTGCTGGCCATGCTGCGCCAAACCCTGCACCAGCTCGCCCTGGCGGCGCAGTGGCGCACCGCGGCCCATGGCGAACGCCGCCTGACCAACTTTTTACACCTGGCCGAACTGCTACAAACCGCCAGCGCCACGCTGGACGGAGAACACGCGCTGGTGCGCTGGCTGCTGACCCAAATCGACGACAGCAGCGCCCAAGGCGACGCGCAAATCGTGCGCCTGGAGAGTGACGCCGATTTGGTCAAGGTGATCACCATCCACAAAAGCAAAGGCCTCCAATACCCCGTGGTCTGCCTGCCCTTTGCGTGCGGCCACCGCGAAAAAGACCGCCAAGGCACCGGCTTTGTCGACCTTCTGGACGAAGACGGTACACGCCAGGTCTTGCTGCAATACAGCGCTGAGCAACTTGCCCAGGCCGACCAGGACCGGCTGCGTGAAGACCTGCGCCTTTTGTACGTAGCGCTGACGCGGGCCCAGCATGGCCTATGGCTGGGTTTTTCGGCTCTCAAAGCGCGCAACAGCGAGCGGTGTGTCACCCACAAAAGTGCGCTGGGCCGCCTGCTGGGAGGCACCCAGGAGCGCGATGCGGCCGATTGGCTGGGGCCACTGCAAAGCCTGGCGGAGAGCTGCCCGGGCATCGCACTACAAGCGGCCCACGCCAGCGGCAGCCGTGCGCTGCTGGCGGGCCAGACGGCCACTACGCCCTTGCGCGAGATGGCGCCCTACCAGGCCCACTTTGAACGAGACTGGGTCATTGGCAGTTTCTCCCGCATGACCAAAAATCTGGCGGGCAGCCTGACCTCGGCCTTGTCACCGATACAACAAATTCGCCCAGCGGATGACGAGGACCACGCGCCCGAGACGACCGGGGGCGCGACCGCGGATGTCATCGCCGTCGCTAACTCCCCCCTGACGGCAGCCACCACCCCGGCCAGCAACGCCCACAGCTTTACCCGCGGCGCCAAGGCCGGCAACTTTTTGCACGCCCAGCTGGAGTGGTTGGCGGGCGAGCAATTTGCCCTGGCCGACAACCCCGCGCTGCAAGAACGGCTGCGCAAACGTTGCGAACGTGGCGGCTTCGGTACGCAGGCGCAGGGCGTGGTGGCTTGGCTGACCGAGGCCGTCCAAAGCCCACTGCCCGGCCCGGACGCCGCCTTGAACCAGCTTGATGTCACCCTGCCCGAGATGGAGTTCTGGCTGGTCGCCCAGGGCATGAACTACCGCGCCATTGACACCTTGTGCCGCCAGCACCTGTTGCCCGGTGTACCCCGCGCGGCGCTGGCCCAACAGCAACTCCAAGGCATGCTCATGGGCTTTGCCGACCTGGTGTTTGAGCACCAGGGCTGCTACTGGGTACTCGACTACAAGTCCAACCACCTGGGCGACGATGACGCGGCCTATAGTCACGCCGCGCTGCAACACTCCATGGCGGAGCACCGCTACGACGTACAGGCCAGCCTCTACTTGCTGGCGCTGCACCGCCTGCTGCAATCGCGTTTAGGAAGCGCCTACGACCCGGCGCACCACCTCGGCGGCGCCCTCTACTTGTATTTGCGCGGCATCCGCGGCCCGGAGCGCGGCGTTTGCCGGGTGCCCGCCGACCTGACGCTGCTCGGCGCGCTAGAAAACATGCTGGCACCTGTGCCCGAGCAACCATGAACCCGCCCACTCCACTCCATCACCCGGGAGCCACTGAGACTCCTTCTGCGGCCAGTTCGACGCTTGCCACGCTGCGTCTTTGGGCCGACCAGGGCTGGCTACGCCGCTTGGACAGTGCGCTGGCCGCACTGCTGCTCGAGCTCGATCCGCAATCCAGCCCCGCCCTGCTGGTCAGTGCCGCCCTGCTGGCCCACATGGAGGGGCGCGGCCACACCTGCCTGCCCTTGGCTCCTGTGGTCGGCCAGGCGTCCTCGGTCCTGGACTGGCCGCCTGCGGCTCAGGCCGGGCTCCAGCAACTGTGGAGCCAGCTTCCCACCACCGTGGACCGCTGGCTCGACGACCTGCGCGCTAGCAAACTGGTGCGCAGCGCCGGGACCGGGCAGGGAGATGCGCGCGGCGTCCCCGCGCCTACCGACCAAGGCCAACCCCTGGTGCTGGCGTGTACGCAAGGTGCGCCCCTGTTGTACCTGCGGCGTTACTGGCTGCAAGAGCAGCACCTGGCGCAGGCCGTGTGGCAGCGCGCCAGCCAGCAATCCCCGGTGGATGAAATCGCCGCGCGGCAGTGGCTCGACCGTCTGTTCGACCCGGCGCCCCCACCCGCCGCCCCCTCACCGGCCGACACCATGGACTGGCAAAAAATGGCCTGCGCTGTCGCCTTGCGCGCAGGCCTCACGGTCATTACCGGCGGCCCTGGCACGGGAAAAACCTTTACCGCGGCCCGCCTGTTGGCGCTCTTGTATGCCATGGCGCCGCAGGCCCAGCACTTGCGCGTGGCACTGGCGGCACCGACCGGCAAAGCTGCAGCGCGGCTGCGCCAGTCCATTGACAGCGCGTTGCAAGAGCTGGCCTCCCGTCTCAGCACCACCCCCTTATCGCTCGACTTGGCGGCTTTTGCCCACCGCATCGGCGCCGCGCGCACGCTGCACGCGCTTTTGGGCGCGCGACCGGACACGCGGCAGTTCCGGTTCAACGCCAGCCATCCGCTGGATGTGGACATCGTCATCGTCGACGAGGCCTCGATGGTGCACCTGGAAATGATGGCCGCGCTGGTGCAAGCCCTGCCCGCTGGCGCAAAGCTGATCTTGCTCGGTGACAAAGACCAACTTGCCTCGGTAGAAGCCGGTGCGGTACTCGGCGACCTTTGCCAAGGCGTAGGCGCGGGACAGTACACGCCGGCCACGGTGCGCTACGCCCAAGCGTTAACCGGCTGCGATCTGGCACCCCAATTCTTGGCCGGCGACTCCGGGAGCAGGTCGAGTTCGCAGGGCGAGGGGGATGCCAACGCGCTGGCGCAGCAAACGGTCATGCTGCGCCACAGTCGGCGCTTTGGGGGCCAAATTGGCAAGCTCGCCCTCGCGGTCAACATGGGTGACGCCGATGCGGCGCTGCGTTTGTTAACCAACGACGCCGAGGGTACGCTATACGCCAACCCCGACCACGAGGTGCAGGCGGTTCTGCGGCTGGCCGTCCACGGCCGACCCGGCGCCCCCGCCTGCTACGCCGACTACCTGCGACTGGTGCAAGCCGGGCCCGCGGTCGCACACCACGCCGATCCGCGTTCGGCGCACACCGCCTGGGTCACGGCCGTGTTGCACGCCTTTGACCGCTTCCGCCTGGTGTGTGCGGTGCATGACGGCGATTGGGGCACCCGCAGCCTGAACCAGGCGGTGCAACAGGCGCTGACGGATGCGGGGCTCTTGAAAGCCCGCGGCGAGTGGTTTGTGGGCCGACCGGCCATGGTCACGCGCAATGACGCCGAGCTTGGCGTCTTTAATGGCGACGTGGGCATCACGCTGCCGGCGCTGGACCCGGCTGCCGCGCTGCGGGTGTACTTTCTAGACGGTGACGCGCTGCGTTCGGTGGCCAGCAGCCGCCTGCCCCAGGTAGAAACGGCTTTTGCCATGACCGTGCACAAATGCCAGGGCTCGGAGTTCTTGCACACCGCGCTGGTCTTGCCCCAGGCCGATGCTCGGGTGCTCACCCGCGAGTTGGTCTACACCGGCATCACCCGGGCCCGCGAGCGGTTTACGCTGCTACAGGCCCAACCCGGCGCGCTCCAAGCGGCCATCGCTCGCCCGTCGCAACGCGCCAGCGGGCTGGCCTTGCAATGGGCACAGGCACACACCGGGCTGCTCTAAGCGCCCACCGTGCGCTGCATGCGCGCCTTGAACTCCGCTGCGCTCAGGGACTGCAGTTCAGCGGCTTGTTCAGCATCCACCAGCTTGAGCTCGGTGAGCATGTGCACCACGTTGTCCCGCGAAGGCTTGTGCGCCGCAGACGATGCCGCGTCATCCAAGTGCTCACCAAAGAGCACAACCATGATGGTCTTGCCGACGATGTTCATCAAGATCCCGAACAGCACCAAGCCCATCAACATGGTGGCGCCGCCAATCACGCGCCCCCAGAACGTGAGCGGGAACATATCGCCATAGCCCGTGGTGGTGAGCGTAACGATGCACCACCACATGGCAGCAGGAATCGAGGTGAAGAAGCGCTTGTCTTCGGGAATCGGGTTGCCGGAGACGGGATCGACCGGCACAAACTTGGCGTCGGCAGGCAAGGCGTCTTTGGGCAGGGGATTGACCAGCAACTTGGCGTCGAGCGCCGCCTGACCTTCCGCCATGTGTTCAGGCGAATACAGACTGCCCTCAACGTAAAACATCAGCGTGCTGGAAATCATCATTACCGAAAACAGGGCAATGAAATAAATCCGCAGATTGGTGACGATCGGGTTGGTTGAGACAATGGACTGCGAAAGATTTTGCACCGCCATCTTTGCCATTTTCAAGACCCGCAGTACCCGCACCACGCGCATCAGACGCAAAACCTTGCCTCCTTGCAGGGCGGTCAGGTTCAGGATCATCAGGTACGTGGGAACAATGGAGATCAGGTCCACCAGGCCCCAGAAGCTGAAGAAGTACTTGATCCGGTTGGGGGCAAGGTACAAATTGGAGAGGTAGTCCACGGTAAAAAAGGCGACCGCGACCAACTCCACCACGCGAAACCAGTAGGCCTGCTCGGTGGCATAGGGCTCTACGGTCTCCAGCGCCAGGGTCAGGCAGGACACAAAAATCCAGAAATTGATGAGGGCGACCCAAACGCGAAACGCACGACTGTGCGGATCGGTAAACATGGCGCGCCATACGCCTTGCTGGGGTCGACTTGTTAACGAAATTGCAGGACTGTTCATGGTCTGAAATCCTTAGAAATGGGTACGCCGACGGCTCCATGGGCAGCCAACAGCGGTGCTTCGTGGTGTTGGGCGGGGACGGTCTCCAACGTTCCGGCGGCCATGATAGGCCAAGATTCGCGGCCCATGGCCGAGGGTTTGACCTGCCATTGGCGTACGTTTTCACCAAATACCGTGTTTTTTCCCACAAAACCCTCACAAATCAGTAGTTCCAAGCCCCTCAAGACCCCTACGGGCGGTGACTAGTCTTTCAACTGCGCCCGAGCCTGGGCCAGTTGGGCTTCTAGCTGCGCCACCAACTCGCGCGCCTCTTGCCGTTCGGGAATGGGCCGGCCGCTGTCGCGCCACTGCACGGCCGCCTTGAATCCCTCGGCCTGCGCATAGCGGCGAAACCACATTCCTTCGGGGTTGTGGCGGGTGATGCCGTCAAACACGGTGGCCATCATCTGGGTTTGCTCCAGGCCCATGGTCAGCATCACTTGGTTGACCACCATTTTGTGCATGGCCAGGTGGGAGCGCGGCACGCCGGCAATGCGCGTGGCCAGGCGCAACGTTTCCGTTTCTAGCTCTGCCTCGGGCACACACGCATTGGCAAGGCCCCAGTCGGCCGCGCGCTGGCCGTCAATCGTGTCGCCGGTGAACATGAGTTGTTTGGCACGAGTGGCGCCCAAGCGGTAGGCCCACATGGCGGTGGTCGGGCAACCCCAGACCCGGGTGGGCATGTAGCCAATGCGCGCTGTGTCGGCCATCACCAGCAGGTCACAGCACAGCGCAATGTCACTGCCGCCGGCTGCGGCGTAGCCGTGCACCTTGGCGATCGTGGGCTTGGGGCTGCGCCACAGGCTCATAAAGTCTTCGGTGTTGCGCTTCATATAAGCGTAGTCCACCATCGGGTCCCACGGAAACTGCTCCTGCTGGCAGGGGTGGTCGATCTGGCCTTCGCCAAATTGACTGAGGTCGTAGCCGCCACAAAAGCCTTTGCCCGCGCCCTCAATCACGATGACATGCATCGCGTCCTGCGCGTTGGCCCACTCCACCGCCGCCCGAATCTCGCCTGGCATGGCGTCGTTAATGGCGTTAAGCCGTTCCGGCCGGTTCAGGAGTAAGCGGGCGACCGCAGGGTTCGATGCATCTGGCGCGATTTGCAGGGTGGAATAAACGGGCATGGCGGTGCTCCAGGGGGTTGGCTCGCCGAATTTACGGCAGTAACAGCAGACCACCGCCTAGGCGTGGCCCGGTCGTGGCTGCCAATGATAGGTCCCACAGGAGAACCTTTGGAGAGGTGTTTTCGCGGTTTTGGCGCTCTACCCCCGCCGTTTTTCGATCTCAGAGAAAGGCAAATTTGCACTTTGGACGCATTCGCAGGCACCTGCGGCCCTTGAACTGTCTTGAAATGGCCTTATCATTAGCACTCGTAGGAGTTGAGTGCTAACAACACCCGCTCCTCAAGGCATGTGCCGTGTTCCCATTGTGGGGGGCATGGTTGTTCATCTGTTTCAAAACCAAGGAGATTCCTCATGAAACTGCGCCCATTGGCAGACCGCGTGATTGTTAAGCGCGTCGAAAGCGAAACCAAAACCGCCTCCGGTATCTACATCCCTGACAACGCTGCTGAAAAGCCGGACCAAGGCGAAGTCCTGGCCGTCGGCCCCGGCAAGCGCAATGACAAAGGCGAGGTTGCCGCATTGACCGTCAAGGTCGGCGATCGCGTTCTGTTTGGCAAGTACAGCGGCCAGACCGTCAAGGTCGATGGCGATGAATTGCTCGTCATGAAAGAAGACGATTTGTTTGCAGTGGTGGAATCGAAGTAATTTCTACCGCAACGCATTTATTAACTAACTGAATCTGGAGTCATAAACATGGCAGCAAAAGACGTAATTTTTGGCGGCGAAGCCCGCGCACGCATGGTTGAGGGCGTGAACATTTTGGCCAACGCGGTCAAAGTGACCCTGGGCCCCAAGGGCCGTAACGTGGTTCTGGAGCGCTCGTTCGGCGCCCCCACCGTGACCAAGGACGGTGTGTCCGTGGCCAAGGAAATCGAACTCAAAGACAAGCTGCAAAACATGGGCGCGCAGATGGTCAAGGAAGTTGCTTCCAAGACCTCTGA
>Ga0214921_10002260_pt1 | contig 31544 bp, 35 predicted proteins | sample LL1505_MetaG_FD_177992 | JGI IMG/M metagenome (GOLD analysis project Ga0214921, IMG submission 177992) | Freshwater microbial communities from Lake Lanier, Atlanta, Georgia, United States - LL-1505 | ecosystem: Environmental > Aquatic > Freshwater > Lake | place: USA: Georgia | collected... | reverse complement strand
AAGGTCAAGATGTTGCCGGATAACGCCTGCACTTGGCGTGCCGGGCTCGTATAGCTTGGAAGGAGGTGGGGCAATCTGGCCTTCGACCTCCACCAGACCTGGTGGGGTTTGAACCGCGGGCACTTGCTCGCGGACCTCGAAATTACGTGCAATCCAGCCACGCTGGACTACCACGATTTGGCCGCTGGCCTGCAATCGTAAGGGCGTCAGCACAAAAAACCCCACTTTGCCGTCCATTTGCCGGTTGTCCAGGTAAACCGTATGCGATGCCTCCCAGGTCCCCGACACGCGCACCGGTCGATGCATTCCGGCTGGCGCATCAGGGAGCTGAGCCAATCCATCCGAATTCAGGGGCACTTGACTCGTCTGAGATTGGATAGCCGCTTGCAGGGCCTCCTTTTGCGCAGCGCGACCCAGCTGCCAAAAGCCCAAATAAATGCCCAATCCGGCAAAAAACAAGGCGGCCGCGGTGGCGAGATAAAACTTTCGGGTCGAGTTCAAAAGATAATCCAGTTATGACCTACCTTGTAAGCCTTGCATTTTTCGCCATCCTCGCCAGCCTTGCGGTGGCCCTGCTGTTCATGCTGCGCGGTGGCAACAGTGGCCCACGTCAGTCGCGACGCATGGCGCGTGCCTTGGCGCTTCGGGTGGGCGTATCGATCATGCTGTTTGCCTGCATTTTGCTGTCTTGGAAATTTGGACTGATCCACCCCACCGGGATCCCCGCGGGAACCTGAGGGTTCTACTCCAAGCAAACAAAAAGGCACCTTGCGGTGCCTTTTTTTGCTCTCGAGACCCGCTTATAACCAGTACACCAAGATGTACAGGCCCAGCCACACGACGTCCACAAAGTGCCAGTACCAGGCCGCACCCTCAAAACCAAAATGGCGGTCGGCGGTGAAATGGCCTTTTTGCAAGCGGAGCGTCGTAGCCAACAGCATCAACATGCCCACAAACACGTGAAAGCCATGGAAACCCGTGAGCATAAAGAAGGTAGAGCCGTAGATGCCTGAGCTCAGCTTCAGGTTGTACTCGGTGTAGGCATGGTAGTACTCGTAGCCCTGGACAAACAGGAAGGTCACGCCCAACAAGACCGTCAACCACATGAAGGCCACGGTTTTGCTGCGGTTGCTGTCCAGCAACGCATGGTGGGCAATCGTCAGGGTCACGCCCGAGGTCAACAACAGCGCGGTGTTGATGGTGGGCAACCAGAAAGGGCCCATGGTCGTGAACGGCTCCACGATACCGGCGGGAGAACCGGTGGCGCCTGCGGCCAAGCTAGGCCAAACTGCCTTGAACTCGGGCCACAGCAAGGCATTGTCCAAGCTGCCCAAGGCCGGCACCGAGTGCGAGCGCGCCCACCACAAGGCGCTGAAGAAGGCGCCGAAGAACATCACTTCCGAAAAGATGAACCAGCTCATACTCCAGCGGAAAGACAGATCGATCTTGCGACCGTACTGGCCCCCTTCGCTTTCAGAGATCGCATCGCCAAACCACTGGTAAAGCACTCCCAACCAGAAGGCCAAGCCAAAGGCCAGGGCATATTTGCCCCAATCCGCACCATTGATCCACTGGCTGGCGCCCAGCACCACGAATAACAGACCAAAAGCGGCCATCGCCGGATGCCGCGAAGGCCCGGGAACGAAGTAGTACGGTGTTGTTCCGTGTGCGCTTGAACTCATTTCAACTCCATTTTTCCGAATACGAATCAAAAAATGCTCTGTTTTCCCAGAGACTTATTTACCAACCACCCAGCTCGCTAAGCCGATCAACCCAAAGACCAACAAGAGCGCCCCAACCAAGCCCACTGCCACCACGTGCATCGGGTTCACTTTGGCCAAATCCTCTTGGTACCCCGCGCGACTGCGGATTCCTAAGAAAGACCAGGCCACGACCTTCACACTGCGCAACCACGAGGCCGACGGCGTTTTTTCTGTTTCTTCCGCCATTACGTGCCACCTACCAATACCGCGTCCGGCTTCACACTGGCTACCGGCGCGGCAGGTGTTCGTCCACCCACCTCAAAAAAGGTGTACGACAGCGTGATCGTCTTTACGTCTTTGGACAGCTTGGGGTCAATCACAAACGCCACGGGCCAGGACTTCTTTTCGCCAGGCTCCAGGGTGTACTGGTTAAAGCAAAAACACTCGACCTTGTTGAAGTGAGCGGCAGCCTGCTGCGGCGCATAACTGGGAATCGCCTGCGCCGACATCCGACGATTTTGAATATTCTGGAACTCGTACATCACCGTGGCGAGTTCACCCGGATGCACCTGAAGCGACCGCTGCGCGGGCTTGAAATCCCAGGGGCCGCGCGCGTTGGCATCAAACTCTACCGTGATCGTGCGGGTCGTGTCGATCTGACTGTTTTGGACGGGCGTCGGCTTGACGGCTGCGACGACTTGTTCGTTCAGGGCCAGCACATTGAGGCCGGTCATCTCGCAAATCGCCTTGTACAGCGGGACCAACGCATAGCCAAAAGCGAACATCAGCGCCGTCACGACGGCCAGCTTGCCCACCATCTGAAAGTTTGCGCGCTGCAAGTTCATGTCAAGCTCAAGCGCCCAGCACCATCATCTTGACCACCACGCCACAAAAAAACACCAACGCCACCGAGGCCAGTACCAGCCCCAGCCTGACGTTAGATTTTCTTTGAGAAGGTGTCATGGATGCTTTAGCAACTTAGGGAGACGCGGCTCAGCCAATGACCTTGGTGGCTGCGGCATTCAGCTTGGGAGGAGTCTCAAAGGTATGGAAGGGTGCAGGAGACGGCACTTCCCACTCCAGACCTTCAGCTGATTCCCAGGGGCTTTGAGGCGCTTTTGCACCGTGGCCACGCATGGTGGGAATCACCACGAACACGAAGAAGTACACCTGTGCCAGGCCGAAGGCAAAGCCGCCCACCGAGGCAATGGCATTGAAGTCGGCAAATTGCATGGGGTAATCAGCGTATCGACGTGGCATTCCTGCCAAGCCCAAGAAGTGCATGGGGAAGAAGGTCACGTTGAACGCGATCAACGACCACCAGAAGTGGATCTTGCCGCGGGTCTCGTTGTACATCACACCCGTCCATTTCGGGCTCCAGTAGTAATAGCCGGCGAACATGGCATACAAAGAACCCGCCACCAGCACGTAGTGGAAGTGAGCGACCACGTAGTAGGTGTCATGAATCTGGATGTCAATTGGCGCCATGGCCAGAATGAGCCCGGTAAAGCCGCCCATCGTGAACACGAAGATGAAGCCAACGGCAAACAGCATCGGAGTCTCAAACGTCATGGAGCCCTGCCACATGGTCGCGATCCAGTTGAAGATCTTGACCGCGGTCGGCACGGCAATCAGCATGGTCGCATACATAAAGAACAACTGACCCGTGACCGGCATACCGGACGTGAACATGTGGTGCGCCCACACGATGAAGGACAAGATGGCAATGCTGGAAGTGGCGTACACCATAGAGGCGTAGCCGAACAGCTTTTTGCGGGCAAAAGTGGGCACCACGTGGCTGATGATGCCGAAGGCCGGCAAGATCATGATGTACACCTCTGGGTGACCAAAGAACCAGAAAATATGCTGGAACATCACCGGGTCACCACCACCCGCAGGGTTGAAGAAGCTGGTGCCAAAGTGGCGGTCCGTCAGTGTCATGGTGATCGCACCTGCCAGCACCGGCATCACGGCAATCAGCAAGTAAGCCGTGATCAGCCACGTCCAAGCAAACATCGGCATCTTCATCAGCGTCATGCCTGGTGCGCGCATGTTCAAGATGGTCACGATGATGTTGATCGAGCCCATGATGGACGATGCGCCCAAGATGTGCAGGGCAAAAATACCGGCGTCCATGCTGGGGCCCATTTGCAGGGTCAACGGGGCGTACAGCGTCCAGCCTGAGGCCGGCGCGCCACCGGGCATGAAGAATGAGCTGACGATCATCAGTGCGGCAGGAATCATCAACCAGAAGCTGAAGTTATTCATCCGCGCAAACGCCATGTCCGAGGCACCAATTTGCAGCGGAATCATCCAGTTCGCAAAACCCACGAAGGCCGGCATGATGGCGCCAAACACCATGATCAGGCCGTGCATGGTCGTGAGCTGGTTGAACAACTCAGGGTTAACCAACTGCAAGCCGGGCTGAAACAGCTCAGCACGGATGATCAGCGCCAGAATACCGCCAATCATCAGCATCGTGAAACTAAACAGCAGGTACAGCGTTCCGATGTCTTTGTGGTTGGTCGCGAACACCCAACGGCGCCAGCCGGTGGGGGCGTGGTGATCATCGTGGTGTGCATGATCGTGATCATGGTGGTCTAAAACAGCGCTCATACTGGCTTCCTTTTAACTACTCTTAATTCATTGTTGCAAGCGTCGACCGTGGGGCCTTACTTGCGCAGTGCAGCCACTTCCGAAGGCTGCACGAGCTGGCCGGTGTTGTTGGACCAATGGTTCTTGGTGTAGCTGATCACCGCAGCGATGTCGGTGTTGCTCAGCGCCTTCCAAGAAGGCATGCTGCCATTGTTCTGGCCATTCAACAAAACCATGATTTGCTTGCTCTTGTCGGCATCGAGCACCACCGCAGCGCCGTCCAAAGGCTTGATGGCACCACCGCCTTTGCCGTTGGCCTGATGGCAGGCCACACAATTTTGGGCGTAGACCTTTTCGCCGCGCTTGGTAATGTCATCCAGCGTCCACACTTTGCTCGGGTCATCCGCCAGGGCCGCCATTTTCTTTTGTTCACCCGCCACCCATTTGGTGTAGTCCTCAGCGGAGACCACTTTGACGTGGATCGGCATGTAGGAGTGCTCTTTGCCGCACAACTGGGTGCATTGGCCGTAGTAGTCACCAATTTTTTCTGCACGGAACCAGGTGTCGCGCACGAATCCGGGAATAGCGGCTTGCTGGACACCAAAGGCCGGTACATAAAACGCATGAATGACGTCATTGGCGGTGGTAATCAGGCGCACCTTTTTGTCCACCGGAATCACCAGCGGGTTGTCCACTTTCAGCAGGTAATCGTCCACCGGAGCGTCCTTCTTCGGCCCCCCGTTGTTGGACAACTCGCGCTGGGCGGCGTCGATCGTGGCTACGAAGCCAATGCCTTCGCCTTCCCCCTTGAGGTAGTCGTAACCCCATTTCCACTGCATTCCGGTGACTTTGATGGTCAGGTCGGCATTGGTGGTGTCTTTCATGGCCACCACCGACTTGGTCGCAGGCAGCGCCATCAGAATCACGATGATGAAAGGAATGACCGTCCAGATGATCTCGACCGTCACCGACTCATGGAAGGTGGCGGGCTTGTGACCGACCGACTTGCGGTGCTTCCAGATTGAGTAAAACATGACGGTAAACACCGCCACAAAAATCACAGCACACAAAATCAGCATGAACCAATGCAACCATTGCTGGTCACGCGCCACAGAGGTGACAGGCGGATACAAATTCAGTTGGTTGACGGCGGGACCGCCAGGCAAGTCATTGACGGCATGCGCCACGTTGATACCGGCGCTGGCTACCCACAGACTAACGGTGGCCAAGATTGAAGCCAGATTTTTCCAAATGCTCTTCATTTCGTATTCACTTTCAATGCCTCAAAGTATGCAAACCCAGTAACAAACTACGCTCTTACGACGCCCCGGAGGCGCTTGCCGCCCGCTTGATCTCTGCGGCCAGAGCCGCCCGCCATTCCGGCCTGACAAAGCGGCCCACCGCAATGACTTTTCCTTGACCGCGCAACTCAACCAACGACTGCGCGGCGCTCGGACCATCAATCCTCAGCCATTCCCGCTGAAACGCGGCCTGGTGCAGAACACCCGCCAGTTCGCATTCCACCGTGATCCGACTGCCCTCGATGCAAATGCGCTCCCGGTCTACGCTGCGCCTTGCGAAATACAAGAAACAGACCCCCAGCACCAGCATTTCCAACGCGGAAAACGGCAAAACCAGCGTCGCTCCCATCACCCAGAAAAACAAGCCGATGCACAATGAAATTGCGCTCAAGGACAAGTAACAGATTCCAACCTGTGCCGGTGACATTGCGCAGTTTTGCCGCAACAACCACTCCACCCGGTTGCCCTGAACCGTCCCAAATCGATAGCTACGGGAAGTCACGCCATTCGTCGAAGGTTAATCGGAGTCTTGGAGCAACCCGTATCAGGGGAAAAGCGGTCCAACTACTGCCCATGATTGTAGCCCAAGGCGTTCCGCCAAAGCCCCCTGGGGTCATCGCTTAAGTCCGGATGCCGCCCCGCTGCGCAACGCACTTCTGAAGTCGTCCAGCGATACCTTGGTTTGTTCGCGCATGGCAATGCGAGGGGATGGCTTGAACGCGTGCCCATAAATGATCTCGAAGCCCAGCCTAAACCGACCCGGCTGCGCGGGATCGGCCAGTCGCTGGCTCATCTGTGCCTGTAACTCCGCGTACCAACGACGCCCGCGCAGCCCATTAAACCGTTGGGGATGCAAATTGCGCCCCAGCCCGCGCAGTTCGTCCAAAAGACGGGCGGGCGAGGAAAACGTCAGGGTGATGCGCTCCATGTCCATGACCGGTTCGGCAAAACCGGCCTCTACCAACATATCGCCCCAATCGTGCATGTCCGTGAATTCATGCGCCGGCGCAGGCCAGCCCAAGTCAAGGTACATGCGGCGCAATTCACGCAGCGTGTCGGGCCCGAAGCACGAAAACATGACAAACCCGTCGGATTCAAGCAACTGGTGCCAGCGGGCGATCAGCGCCTGCGGATCCGCCGCCTGGTGCAGGGCCATATTGGCCCAAAGCAACTGCACAGGCTGCTGCTCGCCACCGAATTGCGGCTTGGGCGCGCGCCAGTGACGCGCATCCCACCAGGGTGTTGCCAGTGCGCGCTGCACCAAGGGTACCGCCTTCGCCGGCGTTTGATGGACCAAGCACTCGGCGCGGGGGTAGCGCTGGGAGAGTACCGGGTGAATCGCCATGGCACCCCGCAGCGGTTCCCAATGGAGCCATCGGTCGGGTTTTTTAACGATCCACTGCAGCCGCTCTTCCATGCGGCGTGCGACTTCTTCATGCAACCAAGCCGATGCCATGTCGGCGGTTTGCCCAGGCAAGTTTGCCCACCGTGCTGCGGCGATGGCATCAATCGTTGGCGGACGCTGGGCGTTGGGAGAGGGCATAAAAAAAGGCCCGTTGACGCAGCAGCCAGGGGCGGCGAAGTATATTGCCTGCATGCTTTGGCAATGGTCCCAGAAAATTGTCCGCCGTCTGCCCAGCCAGTGCGCGGTTTGCCATGCCTGGCCCAGCCAACCGGTCTGTGAAGCATGCGTACAACTTTTCGCCCAGCCCGGCCCCCGGTGTCGCCGCTGTGCCTTGCCGCTGCCTGAGGGACGGGATGAGTGTGGTGCTTGCATCACCGCACCCCCCAGCATGGATGCAGCCCTGACCGCCGTCGCCTATGCCTATCCGTGGTCCAAGCTGGTGCTCGAATTCAAATTTTCCGAGCACCCCGCTTGGGCGCGGAGCATCGCGCTGTTGATGCGAAGCGCCCCGTGGGTCGAACCCGCACTAGACGCCGCCGACCTGGTGCTGCCGATGCCACTGTCGATGCAAAGGCTGCAAGAGCGTGGCTTCAACCAGGCGCTGCTGCTGGCCCGCGCACTGGCGCCCGACAAAACCCGGGCCCAGTGGCTGTTGCGTGTTCGCAACACGGCCGCCCAAAGCAGTTTGTCGCGCGCGGAACGGCTGACCAATGTCCAGCACGCGTTTGCCGTAGACCCTTTGCACCATTCAGCGCTCCAAGGGAAAAGGCTGGTACTGGTCGACGACGTGATGACCAGCGGCGCCACGCTGGAGGCGGCCACCGCCTGTCTGCGCCAGGCCGGTGCCGCGCACATCACCACGCTGGTGTTCGCCCGCGCGGAGGCCGGTAGCTAAGACGGCGCCCCTCCCTGGCTTGGGCAGCGGCGACAATCGAGCAATGTTCCACATCGTCTTGGTCGAACCCGAAATCCCACCCAACACCGGCAATGTCATTCGGCTGGCTGCCAATACCGGCTGCAGCCTGCATTTGGTGGAACCTTTGGGGTTTTCCATGGACGACAAGCACATGCGGCGCGCCGGGCTGGACTACCACGAGTACGCCACGCTGCGCCGTCACAGCAGCTGGCAAGCGTTCATGGAACAGGAGCAACCGGCTCCAGAACGCATGTTCACCTTGACCACCCGGGGCACGCGCAGCCCCTTCGAGACGACCTTTAAGCCAGGCGATTGGTTAATTTTTGGCTCTGAGACCAAGGGAATATCGGACACCGTGCGCGCCGCTTTTGGCCCGGGCCAGAGCCTGAAGCTACCAATGCAGCTAGGGCAGCGCAGCCTCAACTTGTCCAACGCCGTGGCGGTGACGGTGTTTGAAGCCTGGCGGCAAAACGGGTTCGGTCTGGCGGGTCAGGCGGGTCAGGCGTAAAGCCGGGCGATCGATTCGGCGATACACACCGGCTTGGCGACCCCCTCCCGCTCGGTGGTGACCTCCCAGGTCAGCTGCAGGCCCTGATTTTCAATCGGCTCTGCCTTGAGCAAGGTCAGGCTGGCGCGCAGGCGGCTCCCCACGGGCACCGGACCGATAAATCGAACACGGTTCAGCCCATAGTTCACGCCCATTCGCACATCCGCGATGTGCAGGGCCGAGTCAAAAAATTGCGGAATCAGCGACAGGGTGAGAAATCCGTGCGCGATCGGCGCGCCAAATGGCCCGGCCTTGGCACGCTCCACATCCACGTGGATCCACTGGTGATCGCCCGTGGCTTGTGCGAATTGGTTGACGGCTTCTTGGGTGACAAGGATCCAATCACTGGTCGCCACCGGCTGACCCACCAGTCCAACGAGCTCTTGCAGGGTATCAATCTTTTTCATAAATTTTGGTCCACTTTTGATTTCGAAGGGGTTCAGGTGGCCCGGGAAAGCCATTCGCAGATCGGCGCCCATTGCGCCAGATCGCGCTCTACGCGGCTGGGCGCCACATCAAAGACCGACAGGCCACTGACCGCCAAGTGCACATAGTTTTGGGTGTCGCGCAAGGTTCCGGCCAATGGCAGGTCCAATGACTGGACGAAAGTGTGGAATTGATCCGCCGCCAGCGTCCGTTCGTCCACCCGCATCCCCACAATGCCCACGTCCAGGCGCTCGGCGTGGCGGCTCTTGGCCAGCGCATCCAGGAAACTGCGGGTGGCATACATGTCAAAAATGCTGGCCTGCAGCGGAACGACGACCTTGTCGGCCATCTTGAGGACCTCTTTGAGTGCCTTGCCACTCAGGCCTGCCGGCGTATCGAGCACGACATGGTCGGCGCTTTTAGGCGGCTTCTCCAATGCGTCCGGGTCCACCGACCATGCGGCAATGGGGTTCGCCGTCGCCGGACGCAGACTCAGCCACAGGCTAGACGACTGCTGTGGATCGGCGTCACCCAGGCGCACCACGTGCCCTTTTGAGGCCAAGAAGCCCGCAATATTGGTGGACAAGGTGGACTTTCCAGCGCCGCCCTTGGGGTTGATGACAACGATGAGGCTCATAGTTCGCTCCTGCGTTTAAAAAGAAAATCTGACCGCATTATGGAAGGTGGAGTGAAGTCAGGCTAGGCCAAGCCGTCCCACAGCAGTTTCACCCCCGTCAGCAGCATGCCCACATACAAAAACCGGTAAAACAGCGCCTCGCTGATGCGCCGGGCCATGCGCACCCCGATCCAGACCCCCACCGGCGCCAAGGGCAACAGCACCAGCGAGGTGACCATATTGCGCAGGTCCAGTAGACCCAACCATGCGTAGGGAATCCACTTGCACAGGTTCACCACAAAGAAGAAAAAAGCCATGGTGGCCGTGAATTTGACCGGACTCAGGCGCAATCCGATCACATAGGCGTTGATCGGCGGACCGCCAGCGTGCGCGATAAAGCTGGTAAAGCCGGAGGTGGTGGCCAACACGGCCCCCAGCCAGCGTGGCGGCGGCGCGTCTCCGGCTTTGGGCTTGTAGGCCAGCCGTTGCGCCAAAAACAGCAGGGTAAATCCGCCCACGATCGCGGCTACGGTGTGTGCCTGCAACAGCTTGAACAGCAAGGCCCCAACCACAATGCCCAGCACGCCAAAGGGAAGAATGTGGCGCAGCAAGGCCCCGTCAAAGTCTTTGCGAAACGCGGCCATGCCCAGAACGTCCATCACAAAAAGCAGCGGCATCAAGATAGCCGCCGCCTCGGGCACCGTGACGGCCAGCGCCATCATCGGCACCGCCAAGGAACCAAAACCGGCGCCAAAACCGCTCTTACTCACGCCCAGCAAAAGGACCGCGGGCACCGCCACCGCGTAGAAAAAGGGGTCAGTAATCAGGGGCCAAGCGTCGGTCATAGGCGAAAAGCCCCATGGTACCCTTGCCGGCATGTTCAACCCTTCCCAAGCCGACGTTCGCCGCTATTTTTGCGCGGTCTACGCCAAGGCGCGCGCTGGCCAAGCGCTGGAAGCACTCGAAACCATCGCCGCCCAGTGGATTGACGAGCACCCGGAGTACCACGCCGACTTGCAGGACGCCGAGACCGCTGTCGCCACGGTCTACGACGAAAGCACGGGCCGCAGCAACCCTTTTCTGCACCTGTCCATGCACCTCTCCATCAGCGAGCAAAGCTCCATCGACCAGCCGCGGGGCATCCGCCAGGCCGTGGAGTTGCTCACCCACAAACGCAACTCACTGCACCACGCTCACCACGACGCGATGGAGTGCCTGGGCAAAATGCTCTGGGAAAGCCAACGCGCCGGCAGGGCGCCCGACGGAAACGCGTACATCGCCTGTGTGCAGCGCCACGCCACCAAAGACTGATCCCAGCGCGCTTACTGACGGCCGTTGAGACACAAAAAAACCGCCCGAAGGCGGTTTTTTGCGGGGAGCAGCACCACTTAGTGGAAGCGGCTCTGGGGAATGGACTTCAGCTCACCAGGCAAACTGCCCACGTAATTGGCCAGAACTTTCAACTCCGCATTGGAAAACTGCTTGGCCACACCGCCCATGATGGCGTTGCCACGGCCGATTTGGGGATTGCCTTCAGTTTTGTAGGCCTTCAGCGCGACATACAAGTAATCGCTGTACTGGCCCGCAATTTTGGGGTAGCTGGGGTCGATCGGCTTGCTCAGGCTCTCACCATGGCAGGAGCTGCAGGCACCTTTTGCCACCAATTCAGCCGCTTTGGCCGGACCGTCAGCGGCCTTTTCAAGAGGCTTGGCATTGGCGTCGACGCCGCTTGCAGAGTAAAAGGCCGCCAGATCAGCCATGTCCTGGTCGGTCAACGAGGCTGCGATGCCACGCATGGAGGGGTGCTTACGCTCGCCCTTTTTATAGGCGTTGAGCGCTGAGACGATGTACTTTTCGCCCTGGCCCGAGATTTTGGGCACTTTGTAAATTTCGGGGAAGCTCGCCTGGTAGCCCACGATGCCGTGGCAGCCGATGCACATGGCGTTCTTCTTTTGGCCGGCTGCAGCGTCACCTTTGATGTCTTGGGCTTGGGCAGCGAGGACCGTCACAGAAGCGACAAGCAGTGCAGTCAGGGAGCGGAGCGATAGATTCATTTTGCGCAGACAATCGAAAGGGTATTGGTATGAATTAGCTGTGCGATTATATCGACCCCTCTGATGCACTTTGCGCCACCATCCATTGCTTAGTCGCCTGCCACCCTCGGGTGTGAGTGCTACTGATTTATAAGATTTACCTCTCGTCTTGTTCGACTGCCTTATCCATGAAATTCAACGGTACAAAAAACTACATTGCCACCCAGGACCTTATGCTGTCCGTCAATGCGGCAGCCACTTTGCAGCGCCCCTTACTGGTCAAAGGCGAGCCCGGCACCGGCAAAACCATGTTGGCCGAAGAAGTGGCCTCTGCGCTCAACCTGCCACTGCTGCAGTGGCACATCAAGTCCACCACCAAGGCACAACAAGGGCTGTACGAATATGACGCGGTGAGTCGTCTGCGCGACTCGCAGCTGTCGGACATTGACGGGGGCGAACGCGTCAAGAACATCCACAACTACATTGTCAAAGGCGTGCTCTGGCAGGCATTCACCAGCGAAACGCCCGTGGCGCTGCTGATCGACGAAATCGACAAAGCGGACATCGAATTCCCCAATGACTTGCTGCGGGAGATCGACCGCATGGAGTTCTATTGCTACGAGACACGGGAGCTGATTCGCGCCAAGCACCGCCCGCTGGTGTTTATTACCTCGAATAACGAAAAAGAGTTGCCTGACGCCTTTCTGCGCCGTTGCTTTTTCCACTACATCAAGTTCCCCGACGCCGCCACCATGCAATGCATCGTGGACGTGCACTTTCCGGACCTCAAAAAAGAGCTGCTCACCGCCGCCATGAAAACCTTTTATGAAGTGCGCAACCTGCCCGGACTCAAAAAGAAGCCTTCTACCAGCGAACTGCTGGATTGGCTCAAGTTGTTGCTGGCCGAAGACATTCCGCTGTCGGCCCTCCAGTCCAAAGACGAAAAAATGGCCATTCCACCGCTGGTGGGCGCTCTGCTGAAGAACGAACAGGACGTCAGCCTGTTTGAAAAACTGATGTTCATGCAACGCAACAACCGCTGATATGCCCGAACCCAAAAAAATCGACTTTTTTGCCGTCGGTCTCTCCGACGCGATTGGCTTTCTGGGCGGGTCGCTGGCCGGGTATTGGATCGGCAAGCTGCTGGGCATGGATATTTTTGCCCCTGGCTATGGGGTCTCCAGCACGGTAGCCATCTTGCTGGTGGGACTCGGCGGCGGTCTGGGCTTGCAACTGGCGCGCCGCTGGCAAAGCAGCCGCACTGACAACGAATAAAGCGAAATTCCATGGCTTTTGTAGAACCCATCACTCTCTCCGAGCGCGGCGTCACCCTGGTTCCGCTCGGTCTGGAGCACGAAGACGGCCTTCGCGCCGCTGCCGCCGATGGCGCGCTATGGAACATTCGCGTGACCTCAGTCCCCGAGCCGCAGGACACCCGCAAATACATCGAAGACGCGCTGGCCATGCGCGAGGCAGGAAACCGGTTTGCCTTTTGTGTGCTCGATGGCGCCAGCGGACGGGTCTTGGGCAGCAGCAGCTACCACGACATCCTGCCAGCCGTGAAGCGCCTGGAAATTGGCTACACCTGGTATGCCAAAAGTGTCCAGCGCAGCCATGTCAACACCACCGCCAAGCTGCTTCTCATGAGCCATGCCTTTGAAACCCTGGGCTGCAATGTGGTGGGGTGGCGCACCGACAACTTCAACTTTGCATCCCAGGCGGCGATCGAGCGCCTGGGTGCCCATAAAGACGGCGTCATCCGCGGCCACGCGCTGCGCCGCGATGGCACGATCCGCGACACGGTGATGTACAGCCTGCGCTCGGGCGAATGGCCCGAGGTCAAAGCGCAGCTGCTGCACAGCCTGAACAAACCACGCTAAGGCGCCCGCAGCATGCTCCTCGACTTTTTCTACACCCTGCGCAGTGCCAAACTGCCGGTTTCGGTCAAAGAATTTCTGACGCTCCTGGAAGCGCTGCAAAAAGGAGTGGTCGGACCCAACACCGAGCCAACCCAGACCGACACTTTCAGTGAGGCCTACAGCAGCGGTTACAAAATTGACGACTTTTACTTCCTAAGCCGAACCGCGCTGGTAAAGGACGAGAAGCATTACGACAAGTTTGACCGCGCGTTTGCCGCCTACTTTAAGGGCGTGGAAATGATCGCTGACTTCACCAAAGAGGTCCCCCTGGAGTGGCTGCGTAAAAACCTGGAGCTGCAACTCAGCCCCGAAGAGCTGGCCAAGATTGAAAAGATGGGCTGGGATGAGCTCATGGAAACGCTCAAAAAGCGTTTTGAAGAACAAAAAGAGCGCCACGAAGGCGGCAGCAAATGGATTGGCACCGGGGGCACGTCCCCTTTTGGTGCGTATGGCCAGAACCCACAGGGCATCCGGATTGGTCAAGACAAAGGCCGCAACCGCAGCGCGGTCAAGGTCTGGGACCAGCGCGCCTACAAAGACTACGACGACACCCAGGAATTAGGCACGCGCAACATCAAAGTGGCACTGCGCCGCTTGCGCAAATTTGCGCGCGAAGGCAATGAGTTCGAACTCGACCTCGACGACACCATCCGCAGCACGGCGGCCAATGCGGGCTACCTGGACATCAAGATGATTCCAGAGCGGCACAACAACGTCAAAGTGCTGCTTTTAATGGACGTGGGCGGCACCATGGACGACCACATTGCGCGGGTCGAAGAACTGTTTAGCGCCACAAAAACGGAGTTCAAGCACCTCGAGTTTTATTACTTCCACAACTGCGTTTATGACTTCATGTGGAAAAACAACCGCCGCCGCTTTGCCGAGAAATTCGCCACCTGGGACATCATCCGCAAGTACAACAAAGACTACAAGCTGATATTTGTGGGCGACGCCACCATGAGCCCCTACGAAATCTTGCAGCCCGGCGGCAGCGTGGAATACAACAACGAAGAGCCCGGCGCCGATTGGCTGCAACGCCTGACCGCAGCCTTCCCCAAGTTTGCGTGGATCAACCCCGAGCCCCAAGGCGTCTGGCAATACCGCCAAAGTATCAGCGTGATTCAGCAGTTGATGCAGCAACGCATGTATCCGCTCACCCTTAAGGGCCTGGAAGAGGCGATGCGGCTGTTGACGAAGTAAGCCCGCAGGTCGCAGGCGGAGGCAGCAAAGGGCGCACCCTAAAATGCCCCGTCCCTCGCCGTAGCACAATGGATAGTGCGCATGCCTCCTAAGCGTGAAATACAGGTTCGATTCCTGTCGGCGGGACCACTTAATGCGTCTTGGACCGCATAACTCGCAAGCGCCAGCTCCCAAAACACCTCTGCCGGCAGCCATTCGAAATGAGTCAGCCATCGTAAAATTTATCGTCCTTATCTGGGCGATGGCGCCTGCACTGTTTTGACGGGACCTCCCTCTTAGCACCCTTATGGCTTTACCGGCAGATTCTCTGGACGACGCAATGGCACTGCACCGTGCGGGCAAGCTTTCGGAGGCCAAAACCCATTACATCAGCATCCTGCGCAAGCAGCCGGATCATTTTGACGCGCTTCATTTATTGGGCGTTATTGCGCTACAGAACGAAAACCCTGCGGCCAGCGTCAGGTTGATCGGTCTGGCGATTAAACACGCGCCCGATGTAGCTGAGTTTCATTCCAATTTAGCCTTGGCGCACCAGGCGCTTGCGCAGTGGGAGGCCGCTTTGGCCAGCATTGCCGAGGCCCTTCGGCTGAACCCGGCCAGTGCGGAGGCACATTTCAACCGTGGCACGATTTTTCAGAGGATGGACCAGCCCGATAGGGCGGTTGCGTGCTTTGAAAATGCCATTAGAGCCGACCCCGTTTACGCGGAAGCCCATTATCAGCTCGGCCTGACATTGCAACGCCTGAACCAGCCCGCTGCCGCACTGATACGCTTCGACCAGACGCTGGCCTATTGGCCGCAAGATGCCAACGTTCATTACAACAAGGGCCTTGCACTGCACCAGTTGGGCCAGATGAAGGCAGCAGTCACCAGCTACCAGCAAGCGATTGCGATCCAGCCCAAGCACGCGCAAGCCTACTCCAACTTGGGAGCGGCCCAGCAATCGCTTCACCAACTTCGCGAGGCGATAGACAGTTTAAGCAAAGCGCTCGCACTGGAGCCGCAATTTGCCGCGGCCCATTACAACATGGGCTTAGCGCTCCAAGGGCACGGACGTCCCCGCGAGGCCGTTCAGAGCTTTGATCGAGCCCTGGCGATCGAACCCCAATACGTTCAGGCGTGGGCCAGTCGGGCCTATCTGCTGCAGGGCTTAAAAGACTACGCTGGCGCCATTTCCAGCTATGACAGCGCGATCCGCCTCGTGCCTGACTTTGTTGCGGCACATTACCACCGGGGCACCGCACTCTTAGCGCTAGGGCAAATTGAAGCCGCTCTGCAAGCCTTTCTACAGGTGCTTCACTACGAACCGCAGCATCCCGACGCAAGGTTGCGGCTGGCCGAGGTGCAGCTAGATCCCACGACCCGCCGCTGACCGGTGTCACATATTTGTGATGTTACAATTTGCGGCTCAGGCCCGGTAGCTCAGTCGGTAGAGCAGAGGATTGAAAATCCTTGTGTCGGTGGTTCGATTCCGCCCCAGGCCACCAAATGACTGCTTCGGCAGTCACCATGCGGGAATAGCTCAGTTGGTAGAGCGATACCTTGCCAAGGTATAGGTCGAGAGTTCGAGCCTCTTTTCCCGCTCCAAATTTGTATCGATGCAAAAGCCCATCCGCTGTGATGGGCTTTTTGCTGTCTGGCGCTTGGCTTTTCGACTTCGATAGCAGCGCGGGCGTTCAGGTATTTTTCGCCATCAAGACCACTGCCCGAGCCTCCATGGCGCGACCCTCGCCGACCGGGCCCATTTTTTCAGCCGTTTTGGCCTTCACATTCACCTGCTCGACCGAAATGGCCAGCGTTTGGGCGATGCTCTTGCGCATGGCGGCGATATAAGGCGCAAGTTTGGGAGCCTGGGCGATGACGGTGCAGTCGATATTGCCAATTTCAAACCCTTGCACACGCACCAGGCGGGCCACTTCGCCTAGCAGCACCCCCGAATCTGCCCCTTTGAACTGCACATCGGTGTCCGGAAAATGGCTGCCAATGTCGCCCAAGGCGGCCGCCCCCAAAATTGCGTCGGTAATGGCGTGCAGCAAAGCATCTGCATCGGAGTGCCCCAACAGACCTTTGCCAAAGGGGATATCCACCCCGCCCAGAATCAGCTTGCGGCCCTCCACTAGGGCATGAATATCCCAGCCTTCGCCGATGCGGATGTTTGTCATGGGGTTGGAGGTTTAGGTTCGCGCTGCCCGAGCAGGCGATGAGCCTGCGCCATGCACCGCTGACCGGCAGCGACCAGCTCCGGTACAAAGGCATGACCTCTGCGCAGCGCGCTCGCAAGGACTGCCACATCTTCTATGTACTCGTGCACCATCTGATTTCTCAAACGACGCATTTCCATCCAAGCGTCCGCAGAAACGAGGAGTCCAAATTTCTCGGCCTTGTCTAAGTTTTCCATCGCCGGACCGGTGGATTCGGCCAAAGCAATCAGCAAGGTCGGCAGCAATTTGTCGCCAATGGTTTCTTGCAATCGAGCAAAGCGCGAAACAAAGGCATCCAGCCGTTCGGCCAAAATGGGATCTGCCTCAATCTTTTTGGCATCGTCTATCGTGAACAGATCACCGAAGAGACGCCCATCCGTTTCCAGCAGATGCTGGCACTCCTTGCCTGTGACGCGCACCAGAAACTCGAGTCGCGCCGCTTGAGACGGTGTGATTTTCATAAACGAATTCCCTCGGAGAGCGCGATCGTGTGAATGGGCAAGTGCAACAAGTTGGGCGCCTTGACCAGCACATCCACTTTACGACCATCCATGGCGCGAGATACACGCACCGCCAGGCGGGCTGCGAGTTGCGCCGGTTCTGCCACCGCCTCATCAAGTTCCAGCATCAAATCAATGTCGCCACCGCGCGCGTCGTCACGCACCCGTGAACCAAACAACCAGACGCGCGCTTGATCACCCGCAAACTCTGCGGCTCCCTGGCGGATGGCATGGGCTTGTTCGGGTGTGATTCGCATAGTGCGATAGTACTGCCAGACCTCAAGGCTCAAGGCGCGCGCGAATCCAAAACCGCCTGCGCCAGCGCAAAGTCTTGGGGGTAGGTGACCTTGAAGTTGTGCGCGCTGCCGGGCACCAGCAAGGGTTTGTGGCCGCTCATTTCTAGTGCGCTGGCCTCGTCGGTTACGCCGGCAAAGTCCGAAGCGACCTGGAGGGCCAGGGCGTGGTGCAGCGCACCCCAGCGAAACATTTGCGGAGTTTGGGCCAGCCATTTGTCCTCACGCGGCACGGTTGCGGCTACGCGACCGTGCTCGGCGCGTTTGAGGGTGTCGGGCAAAGGCAGCGCCAACAACCCGCCCACGGTGTCGTCGGCGCAGGCATCAATCAAGGTGTCGACTAGCGCGGGGGTGATCAGGCAGCGGGCAGCGTCGTGCACCAGTACCCAGTCGTTCTCCCTGGCGCCACCCTGGCCCAGGGCCTGCAAGCCGTTGAATACGCTGTGGGCCCTGCTCGCACCACCGCAGGTCGCCCGCTCGAAGCGCCTAGGCCACAGCGGGCCTTGGGGCCAAACAAAGTCGTCGCCCGGTGACAGCACCACCAGCCCGGCATGCAGCCGCGCCACCCCCGCCAACGCCCACAGGGTGTGCATGACCAGCGGCTGACCCGCCACGGTTTGGTATTGCTTGGGCTGCGCCGTGCCCGCGCGACTGCCCGCCCCGGCGCAGGGCACCAGAGCGTAATAGCGTGGTGGATCGGCGCTCGGATTGGGGCCGGATGAATCAGGCAAGGGCATGTACAAGCTGAGGGTGTCCGCAGTCGCGGCCTTCGAGTAGGAGTGAGCATTCTAAAATCAGCCCTGCTTTTGGTTTATCACCCCCGTACACCCCCTCTTGGGGCCGCCGGGGGTTTTTGTATTTGTACTGTTTCATGACCCTGCCCTCCCTTGTTTCTGGTAAACGTTTCACGCTGCCTCGCCCGGTCGGATCGGCCGATGCGGTGCTGCTGGCCCAATTGGCCCAGCGTGACAAGGCTGCGGGCCGGATCACTGCCATCGTCACCGCTGACGCCGCAGACGCGCAGCGTCTGATGGACGAGATGGTGTTTTTTGCACCCGAGTTGCGCTGCACCGTTTTTCCGGACTGGGAGACTCTGCCCTACGACACGTTTTCACCGCACCAGGACCTGATCAGCGAGCGCCTGGCCACTCTTTGGCGCATCAGCCAGCGTGACAAAGACCAAGGTGCCGACGTGGTGCTGATGCCCGCCACCACTGCGCTGTACCGACTGGCGCCCCCCGCGTTTTTGGCGGGTTATACCTTTGAGTTCAAGGTGCGGCAAAAGCTCAACGAAGCCAAACTCAAAGCGCAGCTGACGCTGGCGGGCTACAGCCACGTGACGCAAGTGGTGAGCCCCGGCGAATATGCGGTGCGCGGCGGCCTGATTGACCTGTTCCCCATGGGTTCGCTGGTGCCGTTTCGGGTCGATTTGTTTGACGACGAAATTGACAGCATCCGCACCTTCGACCCCGACAGTCAGCGCAGCCTGTACCCGGTGCCCGAGGTGCGCTTGTTGCCCGGTCGCGAGTTCCCGATGGACGAGGCCGCGCGGGCCAAGTTTCGCAGCCGCTGGCGTGAACTGCTGGAGGGCGACCCGACCAAGAGCCGTATTTACAAAGACATGGGCGCCGGCGTGGCCACGGCGGGTATTGAGTACTACCTTCCGCTGTTTTTTGACGACACCGCTACCGTGTTTGACTACCTGGGCCCGCAGGCGACGGTGGTGCTGCATGGCGACCTGGAGCCTTCGTTTCAACGCTTTTGGCAAGACACCAAGGACCGCTACCGTCTGGTGCAAGGCGACCCGGAGCGTCCGGTGTTGCCACCCGACGCCTTGTTTTTGGGTATCGAGCAGTTTTATGCCGCCGCCCGCGACTACGCCCAACTGGCTATTCGGCCAGTCGCTGCCGAGCCCGGGGCTATCAGCGCTTATGCCGAGTTTGACGCGATGCCGGCCGTAGCGGCGGTGCGCGGCGTGGAAGACCCGCTATTGCAACTCAAGGCCCACTTGGGCAATACGGCGCACCGCGTGTTGGTGCTAGCGGAAAGCCAGGGGCGCCAGACCAGTCTGCTGGACTTTTTGCACGCCAGCCACCTGCGCCCGCCGACCTTCGACAGCCTGGCCGACTTTTTGGCCAGCTCCGAGCCACTGGGGATCGCCACGGCAGCGCTCAACGTCGGGTTTCGCTGGTTAGAGCACGGCATTGACTTGGTGACCGAGACCGAGCTTTTTGCTGCCGGACCCACCACGCGCCGGCGTAAAAAGCAGGAGCAGGTCAGCGACGTGGAGGCGCTGATCAAAGACCTGAGCGAGCTTAAAGTGGGCGACCCGGTGGTGCATTCGGCCCATGGCATTGGCCGCTACACCGGACTGGTGCACCTGGATTTGGGCAACAAAAACGCCCAGGGCGAACCAGAACTGCAAGAGTTCTTGCATCTGGAGTACGCCGACAAGGCCACCTTGTATGTGCCGGTGAGCCAGTTGCAGCTGATCAGCCGCTACACCGGGGTGAGCGCCGACGAGGCACCGCTGCACCGCCTGGGCTCAGGCCAATGGGAAAAAGCCAAACGCCGCGCGGCCGAACAGGTGCGCGACGCGGCGGCCGAGTTGCTCAACATCTACGCGCGGCGGGCCGCGCGCGAGGGCCACGCCTTCCGCTACTCGCCCACGGACTACGAGACCTTTGCCAACGACTTTGGTTTTGAGGAAACGCCCGACCAAAAAGCCGCGATCCACGCCGTGATCCAGGACATGATCAGCCCACGCCCGATGGACCGCCTGGTGTGTGGCGATGTGGGCTTTGGCAAAACCGAGGTGGCCTTGCGCGCCGCCTTTATCGCCATTACGGGCGGCAAACAGGTGGCGCTGCTCGCGCCCACCACGCTGTTAGCTGAGCAGCACTATCAAACGCTGGTGGACCGCTTCGGCAAGTGGCCGGTCAAGGTGGCCGAGATGAGCCGCTTTCGCAGTGGCAAGGAGATTACCGCCGCGCTCAAGGGCGTGGCCGACGGCACCATCGACATCGTGGTGGGCACCCACAAGCTGCTTAGTCAGGACACCCATTTCAAGAACCTGGGCCTGTTGATCATCGACGAGGAGCACCGCTTTGGCGTGCGCCACAAAGAGGCCATGAAGGCCTTGCGCGCCGAAGTGGACGTGCTCACGCTCACCGCCACGCCCATTCCGCGCACGCTGGGCATGGCTTTGGAGGGGCTGCGGGATCTGAGCGTGATTGCCACCGCGCCGCAGCGCCGCCTGGCCATCAAAACCTTTGTGCGCACCGAGGGCAATGGTGTGATCCGCGAGGCCGTGCTGCGAGAACTCAAGCGCGGCGGGCAGGTCTACTTTTTGCACAACGAGGTGGAGACCATTGAGAACCGGCGCGCCAAGCTAGAAGAGCTACTGCCGGAGGCCCGCATCGCCGTGGCCCACGGCCAGATGCCGGAGCGGCAACTCGAGAGTGTGATGCGCGACTTTATTGCCCAGCGCTACAACCTGCTCTTGTGCTCGACGATTATTGAGACCGGCATTGATGTGCCCACCGCCAACACCATCGTGATGAGCCGTGCCGACAAGTTTGGTCTGGCCCAGTTGCACCAATTGCGCGGCCGCGTGGGGCGCAGCCACCACCAGGCCTATGCGTATTTGATGGTGCCTGACTTGGAGGGCCTGACCAAGCAAGCGCAGCAGCGGCTGGATGCGATTCAGCAAATGGAAGAACTCGGCAGCGGCTTTTATCTGGCCATGCATGACCTGGAGATCCGGGGTGCGGGCGAGGTACTGGGTGAGAACCAAAGCGGCAACATGCTCGAGGTGGGCTTTCAGCTATACAACGAGATGCTTTCCGAGGCGGTGCGCTGCCTGAAGGCCGGGATCGAGCCTGATTTGCTCAGCCCACTCAACGTCACCACCGAAATCAACCTGCACGCCCCGGCGCTCTTGCCGGACGACTTTTGTGGCGATGTGCACTTGCGTTTGTCGTTTTACAAAAAGTTTGCCACCGCCAAAAACGCCGAACAGATCGACACCTTGCTGGAAGAAATTGTGGACCGCTTTGGCAAGCTGCCGCCCCAGGCGCAAACCTTGGTGGACGTCCACCGCCTGCGCGTGATCGCGAAGCCTTATGGCGTGGTGAAAGTAGACGCAGCGCCGGGCGTGATCAGCATCACCTTCAAGAAGAACGCCCCGATTGACCCCATGAAGATCATCGGCCTGATTCAGAAGAACAAGCACATCAAACTGGTGGGCAACGAGAAACTGCGTATCGAGCGGGAGCTCCCTGAGGTGAAAGACCGCACGCAGATGGTGCGCGACATCTTGCGGAGTCTGGGCCAACCGTTGCCCGAGGCGCCCACGCCTCAGCCCCTAAGCCCGCAAACCGCCTAAAGGCCGGCCTGCCCCCACACCATGACGAACGCTATGCACGCATTCCCTTTCGCTCCCGGCCTGGTGGTCCAGGGCTTCGCCCCTGCGCTGCGCCTGTCAGACTTCAAGCTGATTGCCTTTGACATGGACTCGACCTTGATCAACATTGAGTGCGTCGACGAGATTGCCGACGCAGCAGGACGCAAGGCCGAGGTCGCCGCCATCACCGAGGCCGCCATGCGCGGTGAAATTGCGGACTACAAAGAAAGTCTGCGCCAACGGGTGCAGTTGCTCGCCGGAGTAACCGTGGGCCACATGCAGCAGGTCTTGGACCAACGACTGCAACTCAACCCCGGCGCGGCTGAGCTGGTGCTCGCGTGCCAGGCAGCCGGCCTGAAAACGCTACTGGTGAGTGGCGGCTTCACCTTCTTTACCGACGCTGTGCGCGACCGCTTGCGCATCGACTGGACGCGCTCTAACGTGCTGGAGGTCGCCAATGGCCTGCTCACCGGACGCATGGTGGACCAGCTCTGGGGCGACATTTGCGACGGCGCCGAAAAGCGCACGATGCTGTTGCAGACCTGCGCCCAGATGGGCATCGACCCGGCGCAAGCCATTGCCATGGGCGACGGCGCCAACGACCTGCCCATGATGGGCGTGGCCGGCTTGTCCGTGGCGTACCACGCCAAACCCGCTGTGCGGGCGCAGGCCATGGTGGCGATTAACGAAGGCGGGCTGGACCGGTTGCTGGAAGTGCTGGTGTAATTTCCCACTCTCTCTTTTTCGCCCACTCTCTCCCCCAACCCCTCTCTCGCCCAGCGGGCGAGAGAGGGGGGGCTAACAGCCACATTTGATTTTTTCGCTTCGGCTACGGCACCACCGGGAGCCGCCCGCTGGCTACGGCGTCGCCCCTGCGTGTCTCGGTCGGTGGCGCAGGGGCGTGAGCAGCTCTGACAAGCCGTTGTGGTCAATCTCTTGCATGAGCTGCAGCAGGCGGCCAATCTCGCCCTTGGGGAATCCCTCACGGGCAAACCAGTTGAGGTAGTTGCCGGGCAAATCGGCAATCAGCACGCCCTTGTGCTTGCCAAAAGGCATGGGCAAAGTTACCAGGCGTTCCAGGTCTTCGGGGTTCATGGCATGGCCTTAGACCGGTAGCACTTCGGCACGCCCGGCCTCTACGGCAAAGGTGCTTAGCGTGCTGACCGTGCTGTCTTGGCGCTGCACGTCGTCAAGCACGCGCAGGCGCACGTTCAGTTGCCCAGGCGTGAAATCGGCCAGGCCATAGCCCCGGTACTGCGCGTCGGCAAAAATGAAATGCGGGTTTTCTTTAAGCAGTGCGGCACTGGAATCGGATTTCCCCGATTTAGAGGTGATGCTGGTGCCGCAAAACTCCACGCCCACTTTTTTGCTGCCCGGACGCGTGTAGTCGGCCAGCACATGGCCGACCCAGTTTTCATGAACGTCGCCGCCCAGCACCACCGGGTTGGCCACGCCGGGTTGCTGCAGCGCGGTGGTGAGGCGGGTGCGGGCGGCGCTGTAACCGTCCCACCCGTCGTTCCAGAACTTTTGTGCGGGCCCGATCGCAAAGTCGCGTGGTCCGAGCAGCGTTTGCTGTCCCAAGACGTTCCAGCGGGCGCCGGCATCGGCAGCCGACGCGAGCGCGCCCGAGAGCCATTTTTCTTGTGCGCCGCCCAGCAGGCTGCGCGCCGGGTCGTGCCATGCGGCACAGGTTTCGGGTCGAACGATCGATGATCCGGTCTTGCCCTCGGGGTTGCAGGGCTGCGGGTCTTTGTACTGGCGAGCGTCCAGCAAATACAGCTGGGCCAGGTTGCCGTAGGCCAGTTGACCATACAAGCGCAACTCCGCGCCTTGGCTCAAGCCACCCAAGGCTTGCGTGAGCACACTGGCACGCAAGGGCATGTTCTCGTAATAGGCCTGATAAGCAGCGGCGCGGCGCGCGGCAAAGTCGGGCGCGCTGACTAAACCGTCGCCCGCCTGTAGTCCGGCGTAGTCGTTTTGCACCTCATGGTCGTCCCAGGTCATGAGCCAAGGGCAGGCGGCGTGCATGGCTTGCAGGTCGGGGTCGCTTTTGTAAAGCGCGTAGCGGGCGCGGTAGTCCTCCAACGTCAGCACCCAGCCGCCGCCGGGCTTGCGCAATTTGCTGCTGGTGCCGGGGTATTCGTAGATGTAGTCACCCAAGAAGAGCACCAGGTCGGGCGCGTCGGCGCGCATATGGCGCCAGGCGCTGAAATAGCCGTCCTCCCACTTCTGGCACGAGGCATAGGCCAGCCGCAGCTGCGCCACCGCGCTTCCGGGCGCGGGCAAGGTGCGGGTCTGGCCGGTGGCGCTGACAGCATCGCCCAGCAAGAAGCGGTAGTGGTAGCCACGCGCGCTATCCAAGCCGGCCACCTCCACATGTACCGACCAGCCGAGCGCCGCGCTGGCCAGGCTTTGGCCGCGCTGCACCACGCGGGCGAACTGCGCGTCGTGCGCAAGCTCCCAGCGCACGGCGGCCGTGCCGTCCGCAGTGGGGCGCAGCGCTTTGGGGTCGAGCCGGGTCCACAAGACGACGCCGTCTGCGGTGGGCGAGCCGCTGGCCACGCCGCAATAAAAGGGGTCGTCCAGCGCCCGAGTCTGGCTCCAGGCGCTGCGCGGCAGCCAGAGGGCGCCGCTGGCCGCCGTGGCCCAGCGCAACAATTGACGACGGTCTGGGGCTGTCAAAGGTCGGCCCAAGGCGGAGGGGTCAAAGAGCAGCGCCCAGACGGGCAATGCCTTCTTCAATTTTGGCCACATCAGCAGTCGCAAAGCTCAGGCGCAGGGTGGCCGGGTCCGGGTCGTGCGGGTAAAACGGTGCGCCCGGCACAAAGGCCACCAGCTGGTCAATAGCCCGCTTGGCGAATTCGGCGGCGTTGGTCGGGCCGCCGTTGGCGCCGGTCAGGCGCGCCCAAAAGAACATGCCGCCCTGTGGTGCGTCAAAGGCAATAGCATCGCCCAGCGTGCGTTGCAGGCTGGCGGCCATGACACGGGCGCGCTCGGCATAGGTGCGGCGGACCGCCCCCAAGGCGTCGTCCAAGCGCCCCAGGGTGAGGTAGTGCGCGCCAATGGCCTGGGTCAGGTTGCTGGTGTGGGCGTCGCTGAACTGCTTGCACATGGTGGCGCGCGCGAGCAGCTCGGGCGGCGCAATCATCCAGCCCACGCGCAGGCCCGGGCTCAAGATCTTGCTCAGGCTGCCGCAGTGCACCAGGTATTCGCGGCTGCCCGGCACCTGGTCGCTCAAGGCCAGCAAGCTGGGCGGTGGTGCCTGCTCAAAGTAGAGCTCACCATACGGGTCGTCTTCGACGATCAAGGTGCCCGTGCGCGCGGCAATTTCGAGCACCCGCAGGCGCCGCTCCAAGCTCAAGGTGGCGCCGCTGGGGTTGCCAAAGGTGGGGATCAGGTAAACCAGCTTTGGCTTGTGTTCGGCAATCAGCTGCTCCAAGCGGTCTACGTCGACGCCGTTGGCGTCTATGGGCGCGCCGATCAGGTGCGGGCCGTACAGGCGAAAACACTGGATGGTGGCCAAAAACGTCGGCGCTTCCACAATCACTTTGTCGCCGGGCGAAATCATGGTCTTGCCAATCAAGTCGAGCGCCTGCTGGCTGCCGGTGGTGACGATCAGTCCATCGGGGGCTACCGTGGCGCCCTTGCCCGCCATGAAGTGTCTGATCTGCTCGCGCAGCGGGCCCCAGCCTTCGGTCGCGCCATATTGCAGCACCGGGCCCGGGTTGTTGGAGAGTACGGCCTCAGAGGACCTCTTGAGACCCTCGACGTCAAACAGCGCCGGATCGGGAAAGCCCCCGGCGAAGCTGATGATGCCGGGCTTGCCCAGCAGCTTGAAGAGCTCGCGGATGGCAGAGGTTTCGATGTTTTGGAGGCGGTCGGCGAATTGCAGGGGCATGGTGTATCTTGTCCGTGTGGCTGTGCCGCTATTGTCTACTTTTCAACCCGTCCATCCTATGAACGCCTCCCAGATCGAGACCTTTTTTGCCACCCTGCAGGCGGCCAACCCCCACCCGCAAACAGAGTTGCACTACGCCAGCGTGTTTGAGCTGCTGGCCGCTGTGCTGCTATCGGCCCAGGCCACGGATGTCGGCGTGAACAAGGCGACGCGCGGCTTGTTTGCAGTCGCCAACACGCCCCAAAAAATCATCGCGCTCGGGCTCGCCGGCTTAGAGGCGCAGATCAAGACCATCGGACTTTTTCGCAGCAAGGCGCGCCATTTGATGCAAACCTGCGAGATTTTGGTGGCGCAGCACGGCGGCGTGGTGCCGCGCACCCGCGAGGCCCTTGAAGCGCTGCCCGGCGTGGGCCGCAAAACGGCGAACGTGGTACTCAACGTGGCCTTTGGCGAGCCCACTATGGCGGTCGACACCCATTTGTTCCGTCTAGGCAACCGCACGGGCCTGGCGCCTGGCAAAACGCCGCTGGCCGTCGAACTCAAACTGCTCAAACGCATTCCCAAAAAATACCTGGTGGACGCCCACCACTGGCTCATCTTGCACGGCCGCTATGTCTGCAAGGCGCGCACGCCAGACTGTGGGAACTGCGCGGTGGCGGCGGTTTGTGGGTTTAAGGGCTGAGCCTGGGTTTGTTTTTTTAAGGCACTTGGGCCGCAGGGCGCCATGGCACTCAGCTTCGTTCGTGTCCCCCGGCCTGCGGCCTCCTCCTTTACCTCACTGCGCTGAGCGCCATACCGCCCTGCGACTGCAAGTGTTGCTGGCCCGACAACACAGCTGGCTGCCGAGGTTATTGGGGCGGATGGTGCAGCGAAATAAAGGAGGAGCCCGCAGGGCGGGGGACATTCGCGGAAGCATCCGCCCCGTTGCCCGCGGCGTACACACACCTGCACGCACCCATCTATGGCAGCACCAGCGTTCCCTAACCCTGGGTGCTGAGCAACTCCCTCATCACCTGCGATATCGCTTGAATCAACGCGTTTGCCATCAGCGGGCCGCCGGCTGACGCCAGCTCTGCCGCGCGGGAGTGGATGTGCGCGGCGGTGGCTGCTAGCGGGGCCATGAGCGCGGGGTTGCTGACCACTTCCAGATGCTGTGTGGCCACAAGCGCACCCACGATACCCGCCAGCACATCGCCCGTACCGGCCGTGGCCAACCAGGGCGTGGATGGCGGCAGCGCAATGCAAGTGTCCTTACCCGCAACGACCGTGTGCGCTCCCTTGAGCAACACGGTAACGCCCAAGGTTTGTTGGGCCATCGTGGCCCAATGCTGCGGATCGTCGGTAATGTCCCGGTGATGTACCGGCACGCCGCGCGCGCTCAGCAGTTCGGCCAGTTCGCCGGCGTGCGGGGTGATCAGCGTGGGGGAACCCAAGGTGCCCGCCAGATACAGGCCTCCTGCGTCCAGCACCGTGGGAACGGGATGGGCCTTCGCGGTGGCCATTTGGCGGTGGCGCAGCCAATTCGACAGCGACCAAACCCCCGCTGGCGCTACGCCCGAACCCAGCAGCCACGCATGAACTTTGCCCGGCGCTACCACCACTTCAGGGCTGCGTTGCAGTACCAGCAGGGCCAGTTCAGCACGCGTGGCTTCCGGATAAAAACGCACCATGCCCACGCCGGTGGCCAGTGCGGCGGCCGTGGTCAGTACGGCCGCGCCGGGGTATTTATGCGAGCCAGTCACCATGCCGAGCACGCCACGCGTGTACTTGTGATCGCTCTCCAGGGGAGGTTTGATGCAGCCACGGGCCTCAGCGCTGGTCCAGCGAGTGCAAAGCGAAGAGCGGGAAGGCATGGAGTAAGGGAACCTTAGCAATGAATGGAGATGGCGCTGTTGGGCGGCGGGCCACCTAATTGCGCGGCAGCGCCACCCATTGTCCCTGCACCGCATGGACGGCAAGGCGTCCGTCAAACACGTGCTCCAAGGCGCGGTGGCTTTGGGGGTCCGAGCACAGGCCTTGGTGGCAGATACGGCCCTGAGCCATCACCACCAGGGTGTCTGCATGCAAAGCCATGGAAATTTCATGGAGCACGCTGACCACCGTGGTTCCTTGCGCCACCAATGTGCGCACAATCTGAAGCCAGTCGGCCTGATGGGGCGGGTCCAGATTGACCAGCGGTTCGTCCATCAGCAAGACGGGCGCTTGCACGCTGAGTGCGCGCGCCAGCAGCACGCGCTGACGCTCGCCTCCCGATAGCTGACCCAAGCTACGCTCGCGCCAGTCCCAGGCCTGCGTCTGGCGAAGGGCTTGTTCGACTGCTGCGTAGTCTTGTTCGCTGGGTTTGCTGAGCCAGGCTTGGTGCGGCAGGCGGCCCAGCAGCGCCACGTCCCACACCGTCAAATCATCGCCCGCGCCTTCGCTTTGGCCCAGCCAGGCGAGCCGCTGCGCACGCTGGCGCGCAGGCCAAGCTGCCAAGGGCTGGCCCTGCAAGTGCACGACCCCGGTGTGTTCGATCAATCCAGCCAGCACCTTGAGCAAGGTTGATTTGCCCGCGCCATTGGGCCCGACGATGCAAGTCCAGCGCCCCGCCTCAATCTGCAAATCCAGAGCATGCAGCACTTGGATGCCACCCAATCGGGCGCCAATGCCCTGGGCCCTTAGCGCTAGCCGCGGTACCAGTTTCAGGTCGGTCGTCATGGCTTGGCTCCAACAGCCACCGGGTTCTGCCGGTGCATCAGCCAAAGCAAGTAGCCACCGCCCAGCACCGCTGTCAGCACCCCCACGGGCAGCTCTTGCGGGGCTAACAAGCTGCGTGCCAACAAATCCGCACCGAGCAGCAGGATGCCGCCCATCAAACTCGACAGGAGCACCATGCGCGCATGACCCGCGCGCACCGTGGCGCGTACCAGATGCGGCGCCGCCAGACCGACAAAGGCAATCAACCCGGTGTGCGCCACCGCCGTGCCAGTGGCCAGCGCCAGCACCAGCACCAACGCGATGCGCATGGGCGCGACCGGAAGACCCAGGCTGCGGGCGGTACTTTCGCCCAGCGACAGCCCATCCAACACGGGACTGAGCCCCCAAGCAGACACCATGCATAGACCCCAACTCCCCAGCATTAGCGCGCAGGCATCCCAGCCGACGAAAGCGGTGCTGCCCAACATGAAGCCCTGCATTGCCTGCATGAGCTGCGGCTGCACCAACAAGACCAGCGAGCTGGCGGCCCCCAGCACTACGCCCACCACTACCCCGGCCAGCAACAGCCGCAGGGTCTGCTGCACGCCGCGCGCCAGCGCAAGAGTTAACAACACGGCCACCGTGGCACCCCCAAAGGCGGCGCCCGTGGTGCCGAGTTGTAACAGCCACGGGGCAGCGACGGGCGCCGCACCCAGCAGCGTCAGGGCAAGGCAGACGCCTAAAGAAGCACCGGCCGCACTGCCCAGTAAATAAGGATCGGCCAGCGGATTTCGAAACAGCCCTTGGGCAACCGCCCCCGCCAAACCGAGCAAGGCGCCGGCTGCCCAAGCCCCGGCGCTGCGGGGCAGCCGGATGTCCCAAACGATTTGCCGGGAGACCTCGTCGAGCCAGACTTCGCGCAGGCTTTGCAGGCCGCTGCTACCCACACACGCGCCCAGCGCCAGCAACCCCAGAGACAGCAACACCAAGCCGGCCGCTAGCGCTAAAGGGCGTTGACGCAGCCACTGCTTCATGGGGCACTCGCCTTGGTGGCCGCAGACACCGGGGCCGCACCATAAATGCCCTGCAGGCAGCGCGCCAGCAACAACGCGCCTTGGGCCATGCGGGGACCAGCACGCACCAAAACATCGGCATCCTCTTTGTTAAAGACGCACACGCGGTGAGCCTGCAGCGCTTTCAGAGTGGACCAGCCGGGGCGGCTGGGCAAGGCGTCAGCGTTGCTGTCGCCAATCAAAATCACGTCGGGCTGCGCCCGCACGACAAATTCCGGGTTCACTTTGGGAAAGGGCCCCAGGCTTCCCGCCACGATGTTTTGTAGGCCCAGACGCTCCAGTGTCTGGCCCAAAAAGGAGGACGTGCTGGCCGCATACGGACCCGGACTCACTTCAAAGTACACCCGCTTGCCGGCTGCAGCCGTGGGCACTAGGGAGACCGCAGCGCGCATATCGGCTTCCATGGTTTGCACCACGGCCTTGGCGCTGTCCACGCCCAGAATCTGGCCGAGCGTCCCCAAGACGCGCAGGGCGTTGGCGTAGTCTTTGGGCTCCAGCGCTACGACGCGCAGGCCCAGCGCGCGCAACCGATCGCTGCCCGGGGCCGACGTCGCCACCAGCACCAGGTCGGGTTTGAGCGCCACGATGGCCTCAATATTTGGATCCAGCCCGCCACCTACCGGCGACAGCGTCCGCACGCTGGTTGGGTAATTGGAATACCGGTCCACGCCAACTAATTTGGCGCACTGCCCCAAGGCGCAAACCGACTCGGTCAGCGAAGGCAAAAGGCTGACGATGCGCTGGGGCACAGGCAAAAGCTGGACCACCGCGCCGCGGTCGTCCATCACGGTGACGCCAGCCTGGGCGGATACGCTCCCCAACAGAGCCACCACCGCTAGCAGGAACGCCAGCGCCTTCACGCCGCAGCCCGCCCAATCGATGCCCGCATCCAGTCACGGCAGATGCGGTATAGCGCAGCCACGCCGTCGGTCAAGGCCGCGGGCCCAGGTTGGAGGATCAGCGGAGACTTAATTTCAAACAAAGCGCCGTCGCGCACCGCGGCCACCTGCCCCCAACCGGGGCGCGCGGCCACCGTCTCAGGCCGAAACTTCTTGCCGCACCACGAACCAATGATGATGTCCGGGTTGCGCCGCACGATCTCGGCGCCATCGGCAATGATGCGGTTCTTGCCCAGCGACTCGTGCGCCAGCTCAGGAAAAATATCGTCGCCCCCGGCGATGCCCATGAGTTCGGACACCCAGCGGATCGCGCTGATGTGGGGCACGTCCCACTCTTCAAAAAACACGCGCGGTCGGCGCGCACCCTGAGCCACCAGTGCGGCGACCTCGGTCTGCATTTGTTGCAGCCCTTGCTGCATAGCGGCAATGCGTTCCAGGCCTTGCGCGGCCTCGCCCACCATGGCCGCCACCTGGTACATCATGGAAAAGATCTCGGCCACGCTGCGCTGATTGAACACGGCGACTTGCACGCCCTGGCGAATCAGGGCCGCAGCGATGTCGGCCTGCAGGTCCGAAAATCCAAATACACAGTCGGGCTCAAGCGCCAAGATCTTGTCGATCTTGGCGCTCAGGAACGCACTCACTTTGGGCTTTTCCTGGCGAGCGCGCGCCGGGCGCACGGTGTAGCCCGAAATCCCCACAATGCGCCGCTCCTGCCCCAGCAAGTACAGCCACTCGGTGGTTTCCTCGGTCAGGCAGACGATGCGTTGGGGGGAGAGGTCGGGCATAAACCTATTTAGGCTGGTACTGCAGGGTAACAAAAGCACCCGCGCCCGGCGTGTTGTACCCAGAGGCAAGCTGGTACGGGCGGTCAAACGCATTTTCTACCCGGGCGCGCAAGGTCCATTCGCTGTCGATTTGCTTGCTGGCGTAGAAGG
>Ga0214921_10002259_pt1 | contig 31560 bp, 24 predicted proteins | sample LL1505_MetaG_FD_177992 | JGI IMG/M metagenome (GOLD analysis project Ga0214921, IMG submission 177992) | Freshwater microbial communities from Lake Lanier, Atlanta, Georgia, United States - LL-1505 | ecosystem: Environmental > Aquatic > Freshwater > Lake | place: USA: Georgia | collected... | reverse complement strand
TCCTTTTTACTCTTTTTTGATTCTGCTTTTTCAGTATAAGTTTTTGATGCAGCTAATTTTTCTTTTGGAAGTTTCTTAACCTCAGCAAAAGCCTTTGCAGCTTCATCTTTGCGCAACTTATTTTCTTCAGCTAAACTCGAATTTTCTTTTACAAATTCAGTATTGTTTATGGAAGCATTTAATAGCACTTCAGCTTTACTTATTTGCGATTGTTGCTTATAAAAAAGTGAATCTAACTCAACTAATTCTTGCAAGTAGGCCTTTACTTTTTTATCAGATTTTACAACTTCTATTTGACCTAAAATCTTAGAAGAAAATTTCTTAAATATTGGCGCAAAATATTGTTTCGCTTTTTGTATTCTCTCAAATAATTGTTGCTTATATCCTTCTTGTTTAAAGCCAATAATATTGTTTAGCTGCAGTATAAATTTATCAGCAAACAACTTCGTTTCATCAAACTCTTTTTTCAAATCAAAAGCCCATGCGTTGTATTTTTGTTTTGATGATTTATTCTCGGCCATGCTATAGCTTTGAATATGTTGCTGTAACTTGTTTCCTAAGTCAGTAAAATTGAAACATTGCAATAAATATTCTCTAAAAAATTTATTCGATTCTTCATCAAATAAGTCACTCAGTTTTGAAGTGTCTGATTTTGTGGTTGAATACTCGGCTATAGTTTTATCGTTACTAAGGCTGCTTGTATTTATTTTTGAACTCAACACCAAACCATCTAATGAGGTAAGCCTCGACAATGCTACATAAACTTGACCTGGAGCAAATGCATTTCCAATATCAATTATGGCTTTCGAAAAAGTTAAACCTTGACTTTTATGTACAGTAATTGCCCAAGCTAATTTTACAGGAAATTGTATGAACTTGCCAATTACTTTTTCTTCTATTTCATTAGTCACTTCGTTGTGCGTGTACTTAATGTTTTCCCAAGTAAATTGTTCAAGTTTTAAAACTGGTGAATTATCATCGAATTTCACATAAATATCATCATCTTCAATGCTATCAACCACTGCTATTTTACCATTGAAAAAACGTTGTTGACCAGTATTGTCGTTTTTTACAAACATTACTTGTGCACCAATTTTCAGCTCAAGAAGTTCTTCAATTGGATAAGAGAATTCACTGAATTCACCATCAATTTCCGCCTTAAAAAAGTATGATTTACCCTTTAAATCTTTTAGCGATTCTTTGTTAAGCGTATCCGCTTTATTATTATGAGTTGTAAGGTGAATGTAATTTTCTTTTGAAGTAGGTTTGAAATCAGATTTGTAAAAAGAATTTAAAACTTCAATATCGTTAGCAGTAACTTGGTTGTTGCGCAAATTATTAAGAATATCAATAAATTTATCATCCGATTGGCGATAAATTTTACTCAACTCAATATACAATGGTTTGTTTTGTTGCAATGCCATCGCTTCAAAAAAATATACACTTTTGTAATGTTGTTTTATCAAACTCCATTCATCGTCTTTTATAACTGGTGGCAGTTGCAACAAATCTCCTATAAAAAGTATTTGAACTCCGCCGAAGGGCACAAACTGCTTGCGCCTTACCGACCGTAAAACAGTATCAATAGCATCCAATAAATCTGGGCGAAGCATACTTACTTCATCAATAATCAACAATTCTAATTCTTGCAGCAGGCGGCGCTTAGTTACCTGCATCTGCATATTTTTGGTTAAGGTTTGCGGTGTATTTACCCTTTGGCTTTCGCTGAATTGTCCTACGTTTACATTGCTTGGTACAAATGTTCCGAAGGGCAATTGAAACATGGAGTGTATGGTTACACCACCCGCATTAATAGCTGCAATACCTGTAGGTGCAACAATTACCGCATTTTTGTATGTATGCTTGATAATGTGCTTCAGGAAAGATGTTTTGCCAGTACCGGCTTTTCCTGTTAAAAAAACATGACGATTGGTGTTGTTTATAAACTTGGATGCATAGGCAGCGTCCACATTTAAACTTTCGATTGATTCTTTCTGATTCATAATATTTTTTTGAAGTAACAATTGCAAATTAAAACATGAATCTTTAAAATGCACTTATCCATTCGTCAAATTTAGACTTATGTCTGCCAAAAAATCAGTATGAGGAATTTATTTTAAGAAATTTTGTCAACAGTTTGCGCCAAACCTTTGCTTGGCACAATTGCTGTCGGACGGCGTATTACAACAAAAAAAATTATTAATTTATAATATTAAATAAAATGAAAGTAACTCCCATTGCAGACAGAGTGTTGGTAGAACCAGCAGCTGCAGAAGAAAAAACAGCAGGTGGAATCATTATTCCTGATACTGCAAAAGAAAAACCAATGCGCGGAACAGTTATAGCTGCAGGTACTGGCAAGAAAGATGAGCCAATGACAGTTAAAGTTGGTGATACTGTACTTTACGGAAAATATGCAGGAACTGAATTAAACGTTGATGGCAAAGACTTGTTAATCATGCGTGAATCAGATATTTTCTGTATCATCTAAATCAATTCTAAATGCCGAATGATAAATCATTATTTGCATTTAATGTATAATTCATAATCTATAATTTATAATTCAAAAAAAAAATGGCAAAAGCAATAACATTCAACCTTGAAGCACGCGATGCAATGAAGCGCGGTGTAGACGCGTTAGCAAACGCAGTAAAAGTTACTCTTGGTCCAAAAGGACGTAACGTAATTATTGACAAAAAATTTGGTGCTCCACAAATTACCAAAGATGGTGTAACGGTAGCAAAAGAAATTGAGTTAAAAGATAATGTTGAGAACATGGGTGCTCAACTATTAAAAGAAGTTGCAAGCAAAACAGCTGACATAGCTGGAGACGGAACTACAACTGCAACAGTATTAGCGCAAGCTATTATTACTGCAGGTTTAAAAAATGTAGCTGCTGGTGCAAATCCTATGGATTTGAAACGCGGTATCGACAAAGCTGTTGAGGCTGTTGTAGCTAACTTGAAAAAACAATCTCAAAATGTTGGCGACGACAATAAGATGATTGAGAACGTTGCTACAATTTCTGCAAACAACGATGCTACAATTGGTAAGTTGATTGCTAATGCAATGGAAAAAGTAAAGAAAGAAGGTGTTATCACAGTTGAAGAAGCAAAAGGTACTGAAACAGAAGTAAAAATTGTTGAAGGCATGCAGTTTGACCGTGGCTATATCTCAGCTTACTTTGTTACTAATGTTGATAAAATGGAAGCTGTTTTAGAAAATCCTTATGTATTAATTTACGATAAGAAAATTTCTAACATGAAAGAATTACTTCCTATTCTTGAGAAGGCAGTTCAAACTGGACGTCCTTTATTAATGATTGCTGAAGATGTTGATGGAGAAGCACTTTCTACATTAGTAGTAAACAAAATACGTGGTTCATTAAAAATATGTGCAGTAAAAGCTCCAGGATTTGGCGACCGCAGAAAAGCTATGCTAGAAGATATTGCAATCTTAACTGGTGCAACATTAATTAGCGAAGAGCGTGGTTACAAATTAGAAAACGCCGAGTTAAGCTACTTAGGTTCGGCTGAAAAAATTTCGGTTGATAAAGACAATACTACAATCGTTAACGGTATTGGAACGAAAGAAGAAATTACTGCTCGCGTTAATCAAATAAAAGCACAAATAGAAACTACTACATCTGACTACGACCGTGAAAAATTACAAGAGCGTTTGGCTAAATTAGCTGGCGGTGTTGCAGTTCTTTATGTTGGTGCAGCTACTGAAGTAGAAATGAAAGAAAAGAAAGACCGTGTTGACGATGCTTTACATGCAACGCGCGCAGCGGTTGAAGAAGGTATTGTTGCTGGTGGTGGTGTAGCTTACATCCGCGCTATTGATTCGTTAGATGCGCTTAAAGGTGTTAATGAAGATGAGAACACAGGTATCGCAATCATTCGTCGTGCAATAGAAGAGCCACTTCGTCAAATTGTTTTCAATGCAGGTGGTGAGTCATCAGTAGTTGTTAATAAAGTGCGCGAAGGAAAAGGTGACTTTGGTTACAATGCACGTACTGATGTTTTCGAAAATTTGTTAGCAGCTGGTGTTATTGATCCTACTAAGGTATCGCGTGTAGCATTAGAAAATGCAGCTTCAATTGCAAGTATGTTGCTTACAACTGAGTGTGTATTAGCTGAAATAAAAGAAGAAGGAAACGGAATGCCAATGGGTAACCCAGGCATGGGCGGAATGGGCGGAATGATGTAATATCAACCTGCTGATTTATTCTGCACTTTATTAAATTAGAAAGCGAAGCAATTAATTTTGCTTCGCTTTTTTATTGTATGATAATTTTACCCTTATAAATACGGAGCTTATAATTCAATTAAGATTTTACTCTTCAAACATTTTATTTGTTTAAAAGCATTTCGTTTCTTCGGAAGGCTATTAGAAAACTGTGTTAAATTTTATCATACATAATACGATTTAATAAGTTAGAAAAACCAAAAGAATAAGAGTTAAAATCTTTCTAACTTTGAAAAAAAATAATAGAACTTTTTGCAGTTTAATAAATTCTACACTACTAAATGACAACTATAAAGTACTTTACCTTCAACCCTTTTCAAGAAAATACTTACATCATCAGCAATCAAAACAAAGAGTGTTTTATTATTGATCCAGGATGTAGCAATGCACTAGAAAATAGTGTTTTGGCAAACTATATTTCCGAAAACGGTTTAAAACCAATTATGCTCCTAAATACCCATTGCCATATAGACCATATTATGGGTAATAAATTTGTTGCCGACACCTACGGTTTAAAACTTCATGCACATCAACAAGAAATTCCTGTGCTTGAACGTGGTGATGACATTTCTCAAATGTATGGTGTGCCATACATTACCTCTCCAAACATTGATACATTTTTAGATGAAAAAAATATTTTGAATTTGGGTGATGTAATTTTCAGTATCATCCATGCGCCTGGACATTCGCCTGGTAGCATTTGTTTTTACAATGAAGCCGAAAAATATTTAATTGGAGGCGATGTACTTTTTTACAATAGTATTGGCCGAACCGATTTGCCACTAGGCGACCATACAACACTTATAAATAGCATCAAACAAAAACTATTTTTATTGCCTGACGATGTTACTGTTTATAGTGGGCATGGGCAAAAAACAAATATTGGTTTTGAGAAAAAAACAAATCCTTTTTTACAATAACACTTTATTTTTACAAACAAATTTGTAGATACTATTTTTGCTAAAATTTATGTAGGTTTGTCATAAATTATTAATAAAATGAAAAAAATATTTACCTCCATCTTTTTGCTATTTACTAGCTATAACTTATCAGTTGCGCAGTGCACGCCTAATGCTTATACAGGCAATCACGGTTTTATTCTACCTGATAGTACAAGCTTTCCGCACACACAACCAAACATTCCATTTAATGCAAATATTCAAATACAAGTAGCAGCCGATACAACAGGATTATTTTCTTCACCACCATTAGTTCCTACGCCAATCCTTGGTACGTATGTATTTAATTACATAAAAATTGACAGCGTAAATACCAAACCAAAATTACCAGATGGTGTTATTTTGCAGTACAGTTGTAATCCTAGTGATTGTAAGTTTTTAGGTGGAAGTACAGGTTGCATTGATGTAAATGTTTCTGCAATGACATCAGTTGGGGTTTATAGAATTTACGTTTACGCTATGGCTAAAGGTACATTTACGCCAAGCGCATTTCCTATCCCTGTTCCAAATATTACAGTTTCACAAGTAGTTGATAGGTACAAAATAATTGTTGACCCTACAGGTACTTTTATTGGTGAGTTTGATGGCGATGAAAATCAATTTCACTTTTTGGAAGTGCAACAAAATAATTTTGATGCAAATACAAAACTTAAATTTTACTCGCCTAATAACCAATCATCAAAAATTATAATTACTGATATTCAAGGTAAAATTATCAATTCAGAAATTACTCCAATTCAAAAAGGTATTAACACAAAAAGTATTGATTTAACAAGTGTTGCCAATGGTGTATATTTCATTACGATTCAAAACAACAACAGCAATTACAATAAAAAAATTGTTGTTCAACACCAATAATAGGAAAATTATATAGATGAAAACTTTTGAAGTTTACGATAAGAAAGATACACGTAGTGGATTTGGTGCAGGTTTACATGAGCTAGGAAAAACAAATCCCAATGTAGTTGCATTGTGTGCCGATTTAATTGGTTCATTAAAGATGGATGCTTTTGTAAAAGATTTTCCAGAAAGGTTTGTGCAAGTTGGTATTGCTGAAGCAAACATGATAGGTATTGCAGCAGGCTTAACCATTGGTGGCAAAATTCCCTTTACAGGTACATTTGCCAACTTTAGTACGGGCAGAGTTTATGACCAGATTCGTCAATCAGTAGCATATTCAAATAAAAATGTAAAAATTTGTGCATCTCATGCTGGGCTTACTCTTGGCGAAGATGGTGCTACACATCAAATACTTGAAGACATTGGTTTGATGAAAATGTTGCCTGGAATGACCGTGATTAATCCTTGTGACTATAACCAAACAAAAGCTGCAACACTTGCTATTGCTGATTATGTGGGCCCTGTTTACTTGCGTTTTGGAAGACCAGTAGTAGAAAATTTTACTTCGCCAACAGATAAGTTTGAAATTGGTAAAGCACTAATGTTAAGTGAAGGTATTGATGTTACTATTTTCGCAACCGGACATTTGGTTTGGAAAGCGATTGAAGCAGGACACATGCTAGCCGCTGAAGGCATTAACGCAGAAGTAATAAACATACACACCATAAAACCACTTGATGCTAAAGCTATTTTAGATTCTATTCGTAAAACTGGTTGTGCTGTTACTGCCGAAGAACATCAAATGAACGGTGGTTTAGGCGATAGCATTGCGCAACTGCTTGCTATCAACTTGCCATTACCATTAGAGATGGTTGCAGTAAACGATAGTTTTGGAGAAAGCGGAACACCTGCTGAACTGATGGTTAAATATGGTCTTACTTCAGATGCAATTGTTGCTGCCTCTAAAAAAGCAATTGCCCGCAAAAATTAATTTATGTCCTTTTTCAAATAAAGCTTAAAAAGCAAAAAGTAAAAAAGAAGAAGCAAAAAGTATTGACTTTTTGCTTCTTCTTTTTATCAGAATATTAAAAGGTGTACCTTCTTATTTATTTACATACATAGTTTGCTTAATAGCCTTTATAATCCTTGTAGGATTTGGCAATGAAGCATCAATTAATGTTGGTGCATAAGGCAATGGAACATCAGCTGCCGTAACACGTAATATTGGTGCATCTAAATAATCAAATGCTTCCTTCTGCACTTTAAAAGTAATTTCAGATGAGATAGATGCCAAAGGCCATGCTTCTTCAACGATTACCAAACGATTAGTTTTTTTAACCGATTCAATAATGGTGTTATAGTCGATTGGACGAACAGTACGCAAGTCAATAATTTCGCACTCAATACCTTCTTTAGCTAACTCATCGGCAGCAGCGTAAGCTTGTTTTATTATTTTACCAAATGATACTATTGTTACGTCTTTACCTGGACGCTTAATGTCGGCAACTCCAATAGGAATAAGGTATTCTCCCTCAGGCACCTCACCTTTATCGCCATACATTTGCTCGCTTTCCATAAAAATAACAGGGTCATTATCACGAATTGCCGACTTTAGTAATCCTTTTGCATCATAAGGGTTTGACGGCACAATTACTTTTAAACCTGGAGTATTAGCATACCAATTTTCGAATGCTTGGCTGTGTTGCGAACTAAGCATACCTGCTGAAGCTGTAGGCCCTCGAAAAACTATTGGACAAGAATATTGACCACCACTCATACTCATTACTTTTGCAGCAGAGTTGATGATTTGGTCAATAGCTACCAATGAAAAGTTAAATGTCATAAACTCTACAATTGGGCGCAAACCATTCATGGCTGCACCAACTGCAATACCAGCAAAACCAAGCTCAGCGATGGGTGTATCAATAACACGCTTTGCTCCAAACTCATCTAACATTCCTTGGCTCACTTTATATGCACCGTTGTATTCGGCAACTTCTTCTCCTAATAAAAATACAGATTCATCTCGGCGAAACTCTTCATTCATTGCTTCACGCAAAGCCTCTCTAAATTGTAATTGACGCATGGTTTTTTTAAATTAAGGTTGCTAAAATAATCTAATTGATGTATAACAAAAAATTATTGTTGATTGATTACGTTTTAAAAGTCAAGTGATAATTTCATTTTAAAAAATAAAGCGTAGCCTAATAACTGTTTAATGAAAACAAGCCCTTCTAGTAAATCCCTTCTATATTTTCTTGCGCTGGGTATTTATCTAAATCAGTAAAGTTTAGGGTTGGTTTGTTGGTTGTGTTTAAGGCTATAACTTCACTCATAAAACGTTTGCTCACCACAATTAATTCAGCATCGGCAATAGCTTGTTTCAAATCATTTTCAACATATTTTACAATGTTTGCATTTTCAATACGTAATGTAGTAAGGTTAATATCCTCATCGTAAATTTTAAGGCTGCATTTTCCCGACTCTATAATATCAGTAGCCAATTTCAACATCGGACTTTCGCGCACATCATCGGTGTGGTTTTTAAATGTTATACCAACCAACAATACTTTCTTTAGTTTTTTGTCTATTACCTTATCCAACAAACGTTGTTGGAATTGTTTGTTGCTTTCCAGTAAGCTATTCAACATGGGTGCTTGCACATTTAACTTACGCGAAAAATGTTGCATGGCTCTTAAATCCTTGGGCAAGCAAGAGCCACCAAAAGGCATACCTGGGCGTAAATATCGTGGAGAAATATTCAAGTGTCTATCCAACAAAAATATTTCGTTTGCTTTTGCTACATCAATACCAAATGCCGAACCTATACTGTATGCTTCATTCACAAACACAATTTTCATGGCATGAAAACAATTGTCTACATACTTCACAAACTCAGCAGTGTAGGTATCTGTAACAATAATGGGTATTTCGGCGTTGTATGAAAGCAGTTTATGCAAATCACTAATGTCGTTATCTAGCGTTCCAATTACAATTCTTGGCGCTTTCATAAAATCGTTTACCGCACTTCCTTCGCGCAAAAACTCAGGATAAAAAGCAAAAGTTACTGTGCCCGTAAAGTTTTTTAAATGTTCGTTAAATATAGGGCGCATGTTGTCTTCAACAGTTCCTGGAGGAATGGTGCTGCGGTATGCAATGGTTATTTTACGATTGGTATTGCTTAAATAATTGGCAATATCAATAGTGGTGTTTATGGTATAATCTAAATTTACAGTACCGTCGTTTTGGCTGGGTGTTCCTACGCAAATAAGAATTACATCAGCTTCGGCAACAACTTTTTTAGCATCGGTGGTGGCGGTTATGCGTCCTGCTGCAATATTTTTTTGTAACATTTCATCCACCAAAGGTTCGTGCACAGGGCTTTTGCCACTCATTAAACTATCGACCTTCTGCGATTTTATGTCGCAACCAATTACGTTGTGTCCTAATTCGGCAAAGCAAACAGTGTTTACCACGCCCACATATCCTAAACCAAAAATTCCTACTGTCATATTATACTCTTGTAAATTTCTATTGTTTTTTCGGCTGTAGTTTTCCAATCTAAAACCATTACAGCATTGCGCGCAATAGTAGCAATTTCGAGCCGTTGCGCCAAATGCATTTCAAAATAGTATTCCATGGCATTCGTAATTCCTTCAAAGTTTAGAGCTGAGTTTTTAATGTAAGCATCTGTGTTTGACAGAAACTGTGGGGTTACATTTGTAACTACCGGGCAACCCAATGCCAAACCTTCGTTTAATGAATTGTTACCTGCCGCACCCGAAAAAGGCAAAAACTGCACCCATGATTCTTTTAAATATTTGTACAAAGTTGAATCATCTGCATTGGTTATATAGTTGATATTATGTAGTTTTTTAATGGTATTTAATTGTGCATCGGTAAACTTACGATTGATAAGTACGAAGCTATAATTTGGTTTGTGCGTTTGACAATGCTTTACATAATCGAAATAAAAATCCCAATCACGTTTCCAATTACCAACCGTTATTATTTGATGGTTGAGTGGTTGTCCTGATGTGTTTTCGTAATGGTTAGATATGGTTGCAATATCAACACCTAAAGGTATTACGTGAATTTTATCGGGGTTAATTACCTTCTTCAATACTTCTTTTTGTTCGGCAGTAGTAACAATAGTTGCAGCTAATTTCTCAAATCTTTTTTTGTTGATTGAATGCGTAAATCCAGCTACTTTTCCCATACTATTGCCAGTAGATATTTCTACTTCCAACAAATCGGGTGGTTGATGAAAGGTTGCCACAATTGGGCATTTGAACCAACGCCATGCAAACCTATAATATTCTTCGGCATACAAAATATGCAGAAGTTGTGCTTGTTGTCTCTTTTGAATTTGAAGTGCATCCCACTCATACAACCACATGTATTTATTGCGATAAGGTTTAGGAATTTCATTGCTACTCTCATCTAAACCCAATATAGCTAATGGCTTTGTGTATTTAAGTATTTGTTTATAGCCCGCGTTTTGCGAATGATGTTTATAGGACGTCCGGATAGCTATTGAAGTTGGAACCATAAAATAATTTGCACGAAGTAACAAAAATGTAGCTTTTTGTTGAACTGTTTCAATACAAACTTAATTACATTCAAAACTTACATTAAATAGTTTTTGCTTAATCATCTATTTTAAAGAAATTCGCACCAATCATTATTATTAAATTAATCTATTAATTTACAGTAATAATTTCTCAATCTTAATATGCAATTACAAAATGTTTTAATTTTAGGAAGTGGTGGTCGCGAACATGCTTTTGCATACAAAATTTCGCAAAGTAAAAATATAGGTAATTTATTTATTGCGCCAGGCAATGCTGGAACTTCTGAATTTGGAATAAATATTAATATTTCAGAAAATGATTTCGAATCAATAAAAATTGCTGTTTTAGAAAAGCATATATCAATTGTAATTGTAGGCCCAGAAATGCCGCTAGTAAAAGGAATTAGAAATTTTTTTTTGAATGACGAACTATTGCAAAATATAGCTGTTATTGGTCCAGATAAAACTGGAGCATTGCTTGAAGGTAGTAAAGACTTTTCTAAACAATTTATGATTAAGTATCAAATACCAACAGCCGCCTACCAATCATTTACAAAAAATAATATTGAAGATGGATTTATTTTTTTAGAGAAACTAAATCCACCTTATGTTTTAAAAGCTTCTGGATTGGCTGCTGGTAAAGGGGTTTTGATTATTGATAATTTGAATGAAGCAAAGAATGAATTAAGTGAAATGTTGAATGGTATGTTTGGAGAATCATCAGAAACTGTTGTAATTGAAGAGTTTTTGAATGGGATTGAGTTATCTGTTTTTGTTTTAACAGATGGGCTTTCTTACAAAATTTTGCCTACTGCAAAAGATTACAAGCGCATAGGAAATGATGATACAGGACTAAATACAGGAGGTATGGGAGCAATATCACCAGTTCCTTTTGCTGATGGAAGTTTTATGAAAAAAGTTGAGGATGAAATAATAATTCCAACTATTAATGGATTGATAAGTGAGGATATTGATTACCGTGGTTTTTTATTTATTGGTTTGATGAATTGCAATGGTCAGCCAAAGGTTATTGAATACAACTGTAGGATGGGCGACCCTGAAACAGAGGCAGTTCTGCCAAGAATTGAAAGCGATTTTCTACAACATTTAATCGCTGTAGGTAATCAAACACTAAAAAGTGAAAAAATTGAGATTAGCAACAAAACTGCTGCAACTGTAGTTGTTGCATCAGGAGGATATCCATCTAATTTTGAAAAAGGTTTTGAAATTTCCTTGCCCATAAATGAAGATGGTACTATTGTTTTTCACTCAGGAACTAAACTACAAAACGAAAAAATTCTTACAAACGGAGGACGAGTATTAGCAGTTACAAGTTTACATGATAGCATTGAAAGCGCCTCAAAAAAGAGTTATGAAACAATAAAAAATATTCAGTTTAAAAATATGTATTATCGAACAGATGTTGGTAATGACCTTTTAAAATATTCAAACTAGCGATTAAATATTGTACACAAAATTATGCAGTCAATAACTGAAATAGAGCAAGAAATTATTGAAGAATTTGAAATGTTTGATGATTGGATGCCTAAATATGAACACATTATTGAGTTGGGAAAATCATTACCAATAATTGATGATGTATTTAAAAATGATGAACATTTAATTAAAGGTTGTCAAAGTCGTGTTTGGTTAAATTCTAATTATAAGAATAATGTAATGAATTATTCAGCTGATAGCGATGCCATAATAACCAAAGGACTTGTAGCAATTATTATTAGAGTGTTTAATAATCAAAAGCCAGAAGATATTATTAAGGCACCACTTCAATTTATAAACGAAATAGGGTTAACCGAACATTTGTCTCAAACACGAACAAATGGATTATTATCGATGGTTCAAACAATGAAAAACGAAGCATTGAGAGTACAGTCTAAATTATAGAATTTGAGTTTTGAGTTTTCTAACAATTAATTTTTTCAACTTTTAAACTTAATAATTTATAGTTTCATTTTTTATTTTCTTAACAACAACACACTTTTAAAAGAACAATATATAGTACTTTTATTTTTGAATAAGAATCAATTTTTGATGATGAAAAAGGCAAAACATATGATAACAAAATTTAGAGCAGTTATTGCAATTGCAGTTATTGGAACAGTTACTTTTACTGCATATAGCTTTACTGATAACTATTTTGAAATAGCTAAGAACCTTGATATTTTTGCTTCTGTATTTAGAGAAGTAAATACATATTATGTTGACGAAACAAAGCCTGGCGATATGATTAAGAAAGGCATTGACGCAATGCTTGAGTCTCTTGACCCTTACACCAATTATATACCCGAAAGCGAAATAGAAGATTACCGATATATGACCACTGGTAAATATGGTGGAATTGGTTCTTTGATACGTAAAAAAGGCGAATTTATTGCTATTGCTGAGCCTTACGAAGGTTCTCCAGCTCAGAAAGCTGATTTGCGTGCAGGTGATATAATATTAGAAGTAGATGGCAAATCTGCCAAAAACAAAAATACTGATGAATTGAGTAAAATTTTAAAGGGTTCACCAAATACTTCAATTAAGCTTTTGGTTAAGCGAGATGGAGAGGAGAAACCATTTGAAAAAGTAATCATGCGCGAAGAGATTAAAGTTAAAAATGTACCTTTTTATGGAATGGTTAATAATGACATTGGATACATAACACTTACACAGTTTACTGAAGATGCAGCTAAAAATATTAAAGATGGTTTAAAGGAATTGAAAGAAAAAAATCCAAACATGAAAGGTATTGTACTTGACTTGAGAGGCAATCCGGGTGGGCTTTTGCATGAAGCTGTAAGCATCTCAAATTTATTTGTTGATAAAGGTACCGTGATAGTAAATACAAAGGGAAAATTAAGTGATGCTAAAAAAGAATACAAAGCGCTTGACCCTTGCTTCGATGCTACATTACCAGTAGCTGTGCTTGTAAATCGGGGAAGCGCTTCTGCATCCGAAATTGTATCAGGTTCTTTACAAGATTTAGATAGGGTAGTTGTAGTTGGGCAACGTAGTTTTGGTAAAGGTTTAGTTCAAAATACTCGTCCACTATCATACAATACTCAAGTAAAAATAACAACAGCTAAATATTACACTCCTAGCGGAAGATGCATTCAGGCATTAGATTATTCTCACCGTAATGATGATGGTAGTGTTGGTCATGTTCCAGATTCATTGATGAAAGAATTTAAAACTAAAACAGGTCGCAGTGTTTATGACGGTGGAGGAATTAGACCAGATGTTCAATTACAACCTCGTACATTGAGTAAAATAGCTATTAGCTTAGAGGCAAAAGAAATGTTTTTTGACTATGCAACTAAATATAGAATTTCACATCCAACTATCGAAAGTCCAGATAAATTTAAATTATCAGAGTCGGAATACCAAGAATTTGTAAAATGGTTAGATGGAAAAGAATATGATTACACTACTGAAAGTGAAAAAGAACTTGAAGAGCTTAAAAAGACTGCAACGAAAGAAAAATATTTAGATAAAATTCAAAAAGATTTTGATGCACTAAAAGCAAGTTTGGCACATAATAAATCGTCAGATTTAGAATTATTTAAATCAGAAATTAAACAAATTCTTGAAAAAGAAATTGTGTCAAGATATTTCTTTCAAAAAGGTAAAATTCAATATTCAATTAACCATGATGAGGAAGTTGCAAAGGCAATTGAAATACTTAATGACAAAGTAAAATACAACGACATTGTAACAGGTAAATATTCTGAAAAGGATATGAAAGAGAATTAATTTAATGATATTAATTTTATTTTCAATTTAAATCAAATTAATATCTAATTCTTTTACTCGGATAATTTTCGCTTTGCAGAGCGGCTCTTGCTAAACATAATACTCTAAGCAGTTTTGTATTTCACGAATCAGAAACTTTATAATAGTTAGAGTAAATTGCATTTAGAAAGTGTTTTTTCTTCCATAAGCATTTATCAAAAATTGAATTAATCCGAAGTTAAAGCAATAGTAAGTTTTTCTGACTTATGATTTTCCTATTATGAGTTTTGGTTTGTTTATAAATGACATTACTTTATATAATTTGGATAAAACGATGCATTATCCTATCGCGATTTTTGTATGTTTGTTTCAAAACATCATAGCATGAAATTAATTTTCACAACATTAAGCATTGCAGCAATTATGAATACAAGCATTGCGCAAAACATTGTGTATCCTAACATTAAAAAAGTTGATACCATTGATAATTATTTTGGCAAAAAAATACCTGATCCTTATCGTTGGTTAGAAGACGATAACAGCGCCGAAACGGCTGAGTGGGTAAAGGCTGAGAATAAAGTCACCTACGACTATCTATCTAAAATTCCTTTCCGTGAAAACGTAAAAAAAAGATTAACAGCATTATGGAATTACGAAAAAGTTACTGCGCCATTTAAACATGGTAGTAATTATTTTTTCTATAAAAATGATGGAATACAAAACCAAGCTATACTTTATAAGCAAGCAGATTTGAATGCTACACCTGAAGTGCTACTTGACCCGAATAAGTTAAGTACCGATGGTACTGTTGCCCTTGGCGGGATTGGTTTTAGTAAAGATGGTAAAACTATGGCTTACGCTACATCCAAAGCGGGTAGCGATTGGGAAGAAATAAATATACTTGATGTTGTTTCAGGAAAAAAACTAACAGATGTATTAAAATGGGTAAAATTTTCAGGGATGAGCTTCCGTGGAAACGGATTTTATTACAGTAGGTATGATGAGCCAAAACAAGGGACTGAATTATCTAACAAAAATGAATTTCATAAAATTTATTATCATAAAATTGGCGAAGAGCAAAGCAAAGATGTTTTGATTTATGAAGATAAGAAAAACCCGTTGCGCAACTTTGGTGCAGGTATTACTGAAGACGAACGCTTTTTAATTATTAGCGGATCAGAAAGCACAAGCGGTAATTCATTAATGGTGAAAGACCTTAACAAGCCTAATGCTGAGTTTAAAGAAATAGTTACAAATTTTGATAACGACTTTAATGTTATTGATAATAATGATGATATTTTATTGGTTCATACCAATTATAGAGCTTCAAACTTTCAATTAATAGGTATTGATTTCAGTAATCCTGACCAAAAATTATGGCGGACAATCATTGGTCAAACACCAGATTTGTTGCAGAATGTAACTATTGCTGGAAAAAAATTATTGTGCAATTATTTAGTAGATGTGCACAGTCGCTTGTTACGTTTTAACTTTGGTGGCGAATTACTCGGTGAAGTGGAGCTGCCTGCAGTAGGAATGGTAGATGCAATAAACAGCCAGCGCACTAGTGATGAAGTTTTTTTCACTTTTCAAAACTGGACAACTCCTACTGAAACATACAAATACAATGTTACAAGCAACAACCGCGAACTTTTCCGTAAGCCTACTGTACCTTTTAATACTGCTGATTACGAAACTAAACAAGTATTTTATCCTAGTAAAGACGGTAAAAAAATTCCAATGTTCATCACCTATAAAAAAGGTTTGCAATTAAATGGTAACAACCCTTGTTTCTTATATGCTTATGGCGGATTTAATATTAGCGTTACTCCAAGCTTTACTGCAAGCCGAATGGTGTTTTTGGAGCAAGGTGGAATATTTGCAGTTGCCAATATACGCGGAGGTGGTGAATATGGAGAAGAGTGGCACAAAGCAGGAGCAATATTCAATAAGCAAAATGTATTTGATGATTTTATAGCTGCTGCTGAATATTTGTGTGCCGAGAAATATACAAATAAAGATAAATTAGCTATTCATGGGCGTAGTAATGGTGGCTTACTTATTGGTGCTGTAATGACCCAACGTCCAGATTTATGCAAAGTTGCATTGCCAGGTGTTGGTGTATTAGATATGTTACGCTATCACAAATTTACAATAGGTTGGGCTTGGGCTTCTGATTACGGAACAAGTGCAGATGAAAAGCAATGTATGAATTTACTAAAATACTCACCACTACACAACGTTAAAAAAGTTGCTTATCCTGCAACAATGGTTGTTACTGGCGATCATGATGATAGAGTAGTGCCTGCACATTCATTTAAGTTTGGAGCAACACTTCAAGAAAATCAACAAGGAACAAATCCTACATTAATTAGAATTGATGTGAATGCTGGCCATGGTGCAGGCAAACCAACTTCAAAACAAATTGATGAATGGTCTGACATCTGGAGTTTTGTAATGTTTAATTTAGGAATGAAAATGTAATTATAGTTATGTTGCAAATAACGCCTCGTCAATAATTAATATTTACGAGGCGTTTTGCCTTATAAAATTGAAAAAAATAAAACTATGGATAGTAAATTTATTTTATGACTGAATCTACACTGATAGAAGACAAGAGTTTCGAAAATCATGACTATTCAGAAACTATAATAACAAAGAAGGAGTTCTATAATTGCAACTTTTTAAAATGTAATTTCTCAAATACTAATTTATCTGATTCAGAGTTTGTTGATTGTGATTTTAATGAGTGTAATTTTACAATGGCGCAAATAAAAAATACAGGCTTCAATAATGTTAGTTTTGTTAATTGTAAACTAATGGGATTGGATTTTAGCAAGTGTAACTCCGCTTTGTTTTCTGTTTCTTTCAATAATTCAAACTTAGATTACACTTCATTCACTAAAAAGAAAATGAAGAAAACTAAATTCTCAAATTGTAGTTTAAAGCAAACAGATTTTGAAGAAGCTGATTTAAGCCAAGCAACATTTGAAAACTGTAATTTACAAGATGCTAATTTCATGAGGTGCATTTTGGAGAAAACCGACTTTAGCACTGCTAAAAACATTACGCTTGACCCTGAGCAAAATAAATTAAAACAAGCAAAATTTTCAGTAGAAGGAGCACTATCATTACTTAGCAAATACAAAATTGAAATAGGATAGCAATATGTAAAAAACTATTCTTTCCACACATAAGGAAAAAGAATATACATCAACGCTACTACAATTATGTTGATGGCAACAATCATTAAAATGAGTGGGTTGCTTAAGCTGCGCTCTAAACCATCAACTGCATTTTTAGATAGTTTTATCAAAGTTATTATTAGTGGAATAAGCAATGGAAAACTCAATACAGCCATCAAACTTAAATTATTACCGGCCTTTGATGCAATAGCACTTACCATGCTTAATATTAAACCAAATCCAAAACTACCAAGCAATGCAGCTATTAAAAAATAAAACATATCATGTACAAGATTCCCTATAAATGTGGAGTATATGATATAGCATAAAAAACTCAGTAAACACAAAAATAAGGCGTTGTATAAGGCTTTAGATAATATGATTGCTTGTGGGGATACAAGTGAATAAAAATAAAATTGGCGTTGCCTATTTTCAGAAATAAAACTTTTTGAGACTGCATTGATGCTTGCAAATAAAACAATTATCCAAAAAAGTGCATTCCAAATCGCAGGAGAAACAATACTTTTAAATGATAAATAACAAACAAAAACAGTTGCAAAAACATAAAGAAAAATACTACCAATACTATGCTTTAGCCTAAATTCTTGGAGCAATTCCTTTTTAAATAATATCACAAATTCGTTTTTCAAATTTTTGCTCTATGTTAATTTTATAAAAGTACAAAGTTTTAGCTTCAAATAATTTTCTAAAACAATAATCATATCAAAGCAAAAAAGCCATCCAAAATAAATGGATGGCTTTTTCTTAGTTGATAGAAATTTTCTTTTCTAATTCCTCAATATAACTTCTGAAACGTTTATCAGTGTCAATTAAATTATTTACTGTACGACAGGCATGTAAAACTGTTGCATGGTCTTTTCCGCCGCAGTGCATGCCAATTGTTGCCAAAGATGATTTTGTCATACTCTTGCTAAAGTACATTGCAATTTGTCGTGCTTGAACAACTTCACGTTTTCGTGTTTTAGACTTTAGAACATCAACAGGCAAATCAAAATAATCTGAAACTACTTTTTGTATGTAATCAATAGAAACTTCTCGCGCTGTGTTTTTTACAAACTTGTCAATCATAGATTTGGCAAGTTCTAGGTTGATTGATTTTTTATTTAATGAAGCTTGCGCTAACAGCGAAACCAAAGCTCCTTCCAATTCACGAATGTTATTACTGATGCTATAGGCCAAGTATTCTATTACTTCGCGTGGCATTTCTAAACCATCTTTATAAATTTTCTTATCAAGAATTGCAATACGTGTTTCTAAATCTGGCACTTGCAAATCAGCCGAAAGTCCCCATTTAAAGCGCGAAAGCAAACGTTGCTCCAAGCCTTGCATTTCTACCGGAGACTTATCAGAAGTTAAAACAATTTGTTTTTTGTTTTGATGCAGGTGATTAAATATGTGAAAGAAAACTTCTTGGGTTTTGTCTTTTCCTGCTAGTAATTGAACATCATCAATAATTAATGCATCAATCATTTGATAGAAATGTATAAAATCGTTTACGCGATTATCTTTTACTGCATCAACGTATTGTACATAAAACTTTTCGGCTTGTATGTATAAAACGGTTTTTTGTGGAAACTGATTTTTAATTTGAATACCTATAGCGTGAGCTAAATGTGTTTTACCTAAGCCTGTACTTCCATAAATCAACAAAGGATTAAATGCTGTTTCTCCCGGTTTGTTTCCAACCGCAAAACCTGCACTACGCGCCAAACGATTACAATCACCTTCTACAAAATTATCGAAAGAAAAATCCGCATTTAATTGAGGTTCAATATTTATTTTTTTCAAACCTGGAATAACAAAAGGGTTGCGAATACCGTTTGTATTAATATCCAATGGCATTGAAACTGATTGGTTGTGTAAAGCCTTTTTGTTTGTTGTTGGTATATTTACAGTGTAAGGTTTCTGATTGTTGGCAGAATTTTCCATTATAATACTGTACTCCAAGCCCGCATTGGTACCTAAAACTTTTTTAAGTGTTTTGCGAAGCACATGAATGTAATGTTCCTCAAGCCATTCATAAAAAAACTGACTTGGAACTTGTATAGTAAGTATGTTATTTTCTAGTTTAACAGGTTTAATGGGTTCAAACCAGGTCCTGAAACTTTGTGCACTTATATTATCCTTTACTATCGTTAGGCAAGTATCCCAAACAGTTTCGCAACTTTTATTCATCTTTTTCTTGAAGTTTAATTTTGTTGATTTTAATAACCTTAATATTTCTTAATTACAGTAAAAAAAGAAATTCATTTTATCAGTCTCCAAATATGTTTAAAAATAAGTGAATAAAAAAACTCTTTTGCTATTGTTATATTCACTTATTGTGTAACTGCTTTTTAATGAACTGATTTGTACTGCAAATAAATTTTATTAAAATCGGAAAAACAAGGTTTTCAACAAAAAAAACACAAAATAATGTGTACTTTATTTTTGATTTGATATTGTGGTATCAAAATATTTTTTTAAGGCTTTTTATTATTATTGATTTCTTAAGATTATGTGTTTAAACACCATATTTTATGGTATGCATAGAAAAGAGCATACTTTTTTTGATTTTGATTTATGTTGCCTTTTTTCTGAATACTTTAAGCAATAATTTCTAATCATGATGTCAAATAAAATTGATTTAAGTAAAAGCTATACATACTTAATATTAGGTATTGACTCTACTGTAATTTAATCTTTTAGTCTTTAGTTTTTTTCAAATTAAATCTACCAGTAAAAAAAAACTAAACATTCAAGTCCCTCAATGCTATTTATACAAATACATTTTTTGGATTGCTTAACGATAGTACAAAAACTTATAAAAATAAATTTTATGTTTAAGGCAAATTATAATTTATACAACGTCATGTTTCCGCAAATACGTATTGAGGAGCTAACCAAGCTTATTGAGCAACACAATCACAATTACTATCAGCTATCAGCACCAACTATAACTGATTATGATTTTGATATGTTGATTAAGGAGTTAATTGATTTAGAGAAACAGTATCCTGAGTTTCTTTCACCCAATTCTCCGTCGCAGCGTGTTGGTGGAACTATCACTAAAGAATTTAAAACTATTGTGCACAAATACCCAATGTTATCGTTAGGCAATACATACTCGCGTGAAGAATTGTTTGATTTTGATATGCGGGTACAAAAAGCATTGGCTGGTGAATATGAATACGTGTGCGAGCTAAAATATGATGGTGTAGCCATTGGTATTACCTATGAAAACGGCGTTCTAAAAAGAGCTGTAACTCGCGGCGATGGATTACAAGGCGATGAAGTAACAGCAAATGTGCGCACAATAAAATCTATTCCTTTAAAACTTAACATAGGAAATTTTCCACAAGAATTTGAAGTTCGTGGAGAAATTATTATGCCACGCAAAGTGTTTGATGCCATTAATAAAGAGAAAGAAGAAATTGGTGATGCTCCGCTTGCAAATCCTCGTAATTCTGCATCTGGTACTTTAAAAATGCAAGACTCTAGCGTGGTTGCAAAGCGTAAACTCGACTGTTTCTTGTACTTTCTTTATTCGGAAAACCAAATTTTTGAAACGCATGAACAATCCTTGAATGGCTTGCATCAGTGGGGATTTAAACCACCTTATATAATTAAGAAATGTAAAACAATTGAAGATGTATATGAATTCATTGATACTTGGGACAAGAAACGCTTTGAACTTGATTTTGATATTGATGGTATTGTTATAAAGGTAAATAGCTATGCCCAGCAAAGGGCATTAGGTTTCACAGCAAAATCGCCAAGATGGGCCATTTCCTATAAATTTAAAGCCGAACAGGTAAGTACTCAACTACTATCAATACAGTACCAAGTTGGGCGTACAGGTGCCATTACTCCAGTTGCTAACCTAAGCCCAGTGCAACTAGCAGGCACAACAGTAAAGCGTGCATCTCTGCATAATGCAGATATTATTGATGCACTTAACTTACATGAAAACGATTTTGTTTTTGTTGAAAAAGGTGGAGAAATAATTCCAAAAATTAATGGCGTTGATTTAGAAAAAAGACAGGGAAACTCCTCTAAAATTAAATACATAAAAGATTGTCCGGAGTGCAATACAATGCTGGTAAGAGAAGAAGGAGAAGCAAACCACTATTGTCCAAATGAAGATGGTTGTCCGCCGCAAATTGTTGGCAAAATGGCGCACTTCATCAGCCGTAAGGCCATGAATATAGATGGTGTAGGAGAGGAAGCTATTGAGTTGTTTTACAAAAATGGTTTAGTTACAAACATTGCCGATTTGTTTGCTTTAAAAAAAGAACAAATACTTCCATTGGAGCGTATGGCCGAAAAGTCGGCACAAAATATTATTGAAGGGATTGATGCATCAAAAACAATTTCGTTTGAACGTGTATTATTTGCCTTAGGAATAAGGCACGTAGGAGAAACAGTTGCTAAAAAAATTGCAAAGTCATTGAAAAATATTGACGCCGTTTCAATTGCTACACGCGAACAATTACTAGAAATTGATGAAATTGGAGACAAAATAGCCGATTCAATTATAAAGTATTTTGCTGAACCTAAACACCAAGAAATAATTGCACGCCTTAAAAACTTCGGTTTGCAAATGCAAATTATAGAAAGTAATAATCAAGTGTCGGATGTTTTAGGAGGAAAAACATTTGTAGTGAGTGGCGTATTTTTAGACTATTCGCGCGATGGTATAAAAGATGTTATTGAACAATATGGAGGAAAGGTATTAAGTGCAATTTCGGCAAAAACAAACTTCTTAGTTGCAGGTGATAAAATGGGGCCAGAAAAGCTGAAAAAAGCTGAAAAACTTGGCGTTAAAATTATTAGTGAAAATGAGTTTACCAGTATGTTAAAATAATCATCAAAGAGTTGTTTTGAGATGTGATTCCTAACTTGAATTTTTTTTTAGTTAATTGTTTATCTATACTACAAAATTACTAGTTAGGTTCTGGAGCATTTTTTTCAATTAGTTTACCAAACAAAATCATTACAGTAACCATTAATAATGCTGATACCATTGAGATTATAAAATTCTCTTTACCATAAGTTTCCACATCAGGTAAAATTTGTTTTGTGTTTACTAAATATGTAATAATTACTGCCATAGCATTATTTGTAAAATGCCCAACAATACTATACCATAGGTTACCACTTTCAATAACCATATAACCAAACATTGCTCCCAAAATCATGCGTGGAAAAAAACCAAGAAACTGCATATGAAAAGCACTAAAAATAATGGCACTACCCCAAACAGCAATATGTTTATTTCGGGTAATTTTTTCAAGTAATTTTTGAATCAAACCCCTAAATAAAAACTCCTCACCAATAGCAGGTAGCAATGCCATCATAAACAAATTAAATAATAAGGCAGAAATGGTATTAAAGTTTAAAAAAGCGTTCATCAAGCCTTCAGCTTCCTTTTCTGAATCATACACCCATTGCGGGAAAGGCAATTTACTATTCCACTCGCCCATGTAGTTAATAAATGGTATCGAAACCACCACCATGAATACTGCCGCTAAAAAAGGCAATACTTTCGGAAATTGATTTACCGCTAAATAGTTCCACTTATTATTCGCTGCTAAAGCTGAAAACCCAATTGATGGCACAACAAAAAAACCGATTGCTTGCATAGTTTGCATCATCTGTAAAGCGGCTAGTACGTCAGGGTCGCTAGCATTTCTAAACACATCAGGATTTGTAAAAATATTTACTTTGTAAATTGCAATGGCACCAAAAACACCAATAGCACTAAAAACAATCATGCACAACAAGGCAAGCAACATCAATAATAACATTTGCTGCCCGCTGCTATACTTAGCCAAAAACGCTTCTTTTTGAAAGTTCATTAAATAACTTATTAGTTTAAATTAGCTGCGAAAATAACAAAGTGGTTGTAGTTGCATAGGTTAATGAAACTAAACTATTAAAAATTATTGAATATTATTTATGGATTTCCTAAGACTAATGCGTTGGCAAAATTTATTAATGATTGCATGCACACAATATGTAATTAGGTATTTTGTGGTGGCTCCAATATTAATTAATGGCTCCATGCAATTGCTTTTCACACATGAAGAATTTGCATTGCTTGTGTTATCAACAATAAGCATTGCTGCTGCAGGATACATCATCAACGACTATTTCGATTCGGGAATTGACGCCATTAATAAGCCCAATAAACTACACGTTGGAACAACAGTTACTGCTACTCAAGCGCTTGTTTTACATACAGCATTTAGCATTTTCGGAATAATATTAGGAGTGTATGTTGGCGCAAAAGTGGGCATTTACAAACTATCATTGATACAAGCAATAACCGTTGGTTTATTGTGGTTTTATTCATCTGAATTTAAAAAACAGTTTTTGATTGGTAACCTTGTTATCGCTTTATTAACAGCTTTAGTGCCTTTGATTGTTGTAATTTTTGAGATGCCATTATTCATTTCAAAATTCAAAAGTATAGTGCTAGAAAACCAAGAAACCTTTTTGATATACAAACAAATTCCGTTGGCTATGATGCAAAACTTAAATAGCATATGGTATTTTGTTGGAGGCTTTGCTGCATTTGCATTTCTGCTTACGCTGATACGCGAAATTATTAAAGACATTGAAGATTATGTTGGAGATGAAGCTTTTGGTTGCAGAACAATACCCGTAAGATTAGGAGTAAAGACGGCTAAAAATATTACTTTGCTATTGATTGCTGTAAGTATTGCCAGCATTGGCTTTTTGCAATACAAAATGTTTTTGGTAAGCGATTTCTTCTCTACAAGTTACTTACTTGTTTTTGTACAAATTCCTCTAGTGATGCTATGCTTGATGTTGATTAGAGCATCTGAAATAAAACATTTTACAAGGGCATCTGCCTTCACAAAAATAATTATGGTGTTAGGCATTTGTTATAGTTTCATGTTTTGGTGGTTGATGAAGTAAGTAAATCATTTTACTTTACTATGAAATACATCGGCAAATTTCTATTTGCAGCAATTATATTATTCAATTAATATTTTTTGTTCAATCAAGTATCTGATTAAATGACAGAAAATTCGTTTAGTTACTATCCCATCTTAATATTAACTATAGTTCAAAAAATATACACCGAAAAAAACTTATCGAGATTAGCAGATAAAACACCTAGATTTCAAATTCTTTTTGATACTGGAACATTTCTGTGAGTTGATAATTTTAAAATGCACTAGTGAAAAGAAAAATAAGTTATGTCTCTATCAATTGAGTACTAATATTTATGCAAACTTCAAATAATAGCGAATAAATTTTTAATCAATGCCTATTAATATTGACTGTAGAACTGAAATTTATTATTGAAATTCTAAAACAATACTGCTTACAAAACATCTTTTAATAATATATTTGCCATCTTTAAAGCAAAATATTCAAAGTATGTACACTGATTTTGATTTATTAATAGCGGGTGCAGGTCCAGTGGGATGTGTTATTGCAGAACGTGCTGCTACACAATTGGGTTGGAAAGTTCTGATGGTTGAAAAACGCAACCATATAGCTGGTAATTGTTTTGATAGATTCCACGAAAGCGGTTTGATGATACACCAATATGGTCCACACTATTTTAGAACCAATAGCGATAATCTATTAGAATACCTTTCTCAGTTCACATCATGGATTCCTGGTAATTATATAGTAAGAAGTTCAACCGACGGCGAGCTTTATCCTTTCCCGATAAACCTTACTACATTAAGTATGTTTTTTGGTGAGGAAGTTACAGCAGAAAATGCCCAAGCAAAACTTGACTCAGTTCGTGAAATGATTGACGACCCTAAAAACTCAGAAGAGTTTGTATTGAGTCGTGTTGGAAAAGAAATGTATGAAAAATTTTATTTAGGATATACCTTAAAACAATGGGAAAAACATCCTAAAGATTTGGATAAATCTGTTTGTGGAAGAATTCCTGTTCGCCTAAATCATGATGACAGATATGTTGACCATAAGCATCAATTAACTCCCGAATTTGGATTTACTAAAATGTTTGGAAACATGATTTTTAGAGACAATATTCAGGTAATGCTTAATGCGGATTTTAGAGAAGTAAAACAATGGGCAAAGCCTCGTATAGCAACCATTTATTCTGGTCCTGTTGATGAATATTTTGATTGCAAATTAGGTAAGTTGCCTTGGCGCAGTTTGGAGTTTGATTTTAAAAATATCAAACAAGAATATTATCAGCCATGTGTTCAAATAAATTATCCTAACGACCATGAGTATACCCGAACAGTTGAAATAAAACACGTAACTGCGCAAAAACATCCTGAAACGGTTGTGTCGTTTGAATACTCGCGAAGCGAGGGCGACCCTTATTATCCAATTCCTGCAAAAGAAAACCATGAACTTTACAAAAAGTATAAAGCTCTGGCAGATGATGAATGTTTGAACAATAATGTTTTCTTTGCGGGCAGATTAGCCAACTATTTGTACATGAACACCGATGAAGCCATTGAAAGTGCATTGGCAACATTCGAAACATTAAAAAGCAGGTACGTAAATGATAAATAATATTTGGATTATAATGCCAGTATATAACGAGGATATTAGCCTCGGACATGTAGTGGCTAGTTGGTACCCTGTTCTTGAAAAGACATGTAAATCTTTTACGCTTTGCATTTTGAATGACGGTTCAAAAGACAATACGCTAAAAATAGCCAATGAATTAGCTACAAAACACCCTAACATAAAAGTGGTTGATAAACCAAATACGGGGCACGGACAAACTTGTGCTTTTGGCTATCAACTTGCTTTGGATAATGGAGCCGATTGGGTATTTCAAATGGACTCAGACGGACAATGTGATCCACAATATTTTCACAAATTTGTTGAATCGTCGCCAAACCATAAAGTGTTGTATGGCTTCAGAGCCAAACGCGAAGATGGTTTTCAACGTTACATAGTTTCGAGAATTGTATCTTACTTTACCCTTGCTGCTACTGGTGTTTGGGTGCGCGATGCAAATGTTCCCTACAGGCTAATGCATAAATCTTCCTTAGAAAACATAATAAAAAAAATTCCTACAGACTTTCATCTTTCTAACATATTAGTTTCTGTTCTTCAACAAAAAAACAATAAGATACATTGGATTGATATTACCTTTTTGGATAGGTTTGGAGGCACACCAAGTGTAAAGCCTTATTCGTTTGCCAAACATGGTTTTAAGCTGTTTAAACAGCTTCGTAAAACAAGTATATAATTTTACTTCGCTAAATAAACCGCACCACCAATACTATCAGTATCGGCACCGGTTACACTTTTCAAGGTATTTATATTGTTATAGTAGCGAAGCACGCCTAAAAAAGCAAATGCAATTGCTTCTTTGAACTCGGTAATGGGGTTGTCGGCAAATAAAATATTAGCAGTAGTTTTTTCCTTAATCAAATCCACTAAAAAAATATTATAAGCTCCTCCCCCACTAACCAAAACAGTTTTGTTATTGCTATAAATATTCAATACGTCGGCAATACATTGTGATATGTGTTCGTAAACTGTGCGCAGTTTATTTTCAATACTATCTTGATGTTTTTCAATAATTGGATTTACAAACTCATTTATCCACTCAAATCCTAATGACTTTGGCGGCAATTGCTTGAAGTAGGGTAACGAGTTTAATTCATTCAAAAGTATTTTGTTTACCTCTCCACTAGAGGAAATAATTCCATCTTTATCAAATCTTATATTAATTTTATTACACAAATAATTGATGATAGTATTAACCGCACATATATCAAATGCAATTCGTTTATCATCAGCATCAAAACTTATGTTAGCAAAGCCTCCAAGGTTAAGGCAAGCAGTAAAATTTCCAAACAAATATTTATCGGCAATAGGCACTAATGGAGCACCTTGTCCGCGTAAGGCAACATCTTTTGTTCTAAAATCGCAAACAGTAGTTATGCCTGTTAGTGAGGCGATGGTGGCACCACAACCAATTTGTGTTGTGTAACCTTTTGCAGGATTATGAAAAATAGTTTGACCGTGTGATGCAATAAGTGTTGGCTTGCAATTATGTTTTGCAACAAACTTATTTACTTCATCGGCACAATATCTTCCGAATGCAGTGTGCATCATTGCAAGCTCAAGAGCAGTACCAATTGCAACATTCTTTAGTTGATTTGATAATTCACAAGTGTAAGCAATTGTTTCTGCGTTAAGCAATGAAAACTCCCAGCTATTATTTTTGAAAGTAAAATTACAATATGCAATATCTAAACCATCAAGCGAAGTGCCGCTCATAAGGCCTATTGCTGTTATTGTAATCGGTGTTTCCAAAAAGCGTTAAGCAACTTTTAGTTTACTAAGTATTGACTTATCTAATTTCTCAACTGCATAACCAAGAGTTATTCTCAACTCTTTTTCTTTTTGCGAAGGCATATCAAACATAGCATCAGTCATAATAGCTTCGCAAATACTGCGCAATCCGCGTGCACCGAGCTTAAACTCAAGTGCTTTTTCTACAATTAAATCCAACACTTGCTTATCAAACGAAAGCTTAATGCCATCAATATCAAACAACTTTTCATATTGTTTTATCAAAGCATTTTTGGGTTCAGTAAGTATTCGTCGCAATGAATCAGCATCTAAAGGCCTAAGGTAGGTAAGTACTGGTAAACGCCCAATTAGTTCGGGTATCAAACCAAATGCTTTTAAGTCGGCAGGAGATATATATTGAAGGAGATTTTCTTCATCAATTTTCTGTAGGTTTTTTACAGCACTATAACCCACCGCATAAGTGTTTAAGCGTCGAGCAATTCGCTTTTCAATACCATCAAATGCACCACCAGAAATAAATAAAATATTTTTGGTGTTGATGTTAATGAGTTTTGCTTCAGGATGTTTTCGTCCTCCATTTGGCGGAACACTCACAATAGTTCCTTCTAACAATTTAAGCAATGCTTGCTGCACTCCTTCGCCGCTCACATCGCGGGTGATAGAAGGATTGTCGCTTTTGCGTGCTATCTTATCTACTTCATCAATAAATACTATTCCTCGTTCACAAGTTTCAACGTTGTAGTCGGCCGCTTGTAATAGTTTTGTAAGTATACTTTCAACATCTTCGCCAACATAGCCAGCCTCAGTAATAACAGTTGCATCAGCAATAGCAAATGGTACATTCAATGCTCTTGCTATTGTTTTGGCCATTAAAGTTTTTCCAGTACCCGTTTCACCAACAAAAAGCACATTTGATTTTTCTATTTCAATATCATCTACTCCAGCCTTTTGCGCCAATCGCTTATAGTGATTATATACTGCTACGCACAATACTTTTTTTGCATCATCTTGGCCAATAACATACTCATCCAACAATGCTTTTAAAACTTTTGGTTTCATCAAATGCAAGGTAGATGAAGCCGTATTTGTTTTTGGTGAACCAGCTTTGCCTGCCTCTTCATTAACAATATTGTGTGCTTGCTCAATGCAAAAGTTGCAGATATGCCCATCTACACCAGCTATTAATATGGTAACCTCACTTTTTGGTCTTCCGCAAAACGAACATTTTGTACCCGAACGTGTAGCCATTATCTAAATTAAAATTTGAGCAAACATAACAATTGCAATTTTTAAATATGCTGTTTTAACAAGGTTTAGTTTAAATATAACATAGCTCGTAATCATTATTTATAAAATCTCTAATTCTGAACAATATTTGGGATACCAGCAACTTCTTCTTTCGGCAGTATGAAAAAGGATTTTTGATAAACCGCTAAACATCATTCAAAAGCAGTGGCAAAATATTTTTACACAAAAACACATAGCAGCCCTTCATTCCAAAACATTACGCGAAACTAGTTTTAAAAAAAGCCGATTCTGCACTGTATGGCAAGGCCGACATATACAAATCCCTTTTCTACATTTGGCACATCATCATTTACTTATGCAATACAACAACAAAGAAATATTTGAAGGTTTGGTCAAGACCCAGATGCCCTATGGCAAATACAAAGAAACGTTGTTATGTAATATTCCAATGCATTACCTTGAATGGATGAAACGCAAAGGATTTCCGAATGGTAAATTAGGTGTACAACTACAAACAATTTATGAAATAAAGCTAAACGGCTTAGAGCATTTATTGGAACCTATCAAACAAGTATTAAAATAATCAACAAAAATCATGAAAAAAGTAACCAATAATATAAATACTATTGATGCTGCCGAAGCAAATTATTTATATATTAAAACATCACAGTTGCCCAATGCCGGCAATGGACTATATACCGTTTTAAATTTATTCAAACATGAAGTAATATCGTTATTCAAAGGCGAAATATTAACGTCTTTAGAATCGATGAGTAGGTTAAAAAAGAACGAAGACAAATATTTTATTAACATGCTTAATGGCACTATTATGGACTCAATGCGCACACATTGTTTTGCAAAATATGCCAACGATGCAAAAGGGTTTCCCTTTACAACCTTGTTGAACAACAATGCTAAGATTAGCTTAGATGATTCTAATAGAGTTTGCTTAATAGCAACCCGAAACATAAAAGCAGGCGAAGAAATATTTTGTAGTTATGGAAAAAGATACTGGAAAAAACACAACACTTTGTAACTATAAACCTAAGCTCGATATATATTCAACATTAGCATAAACCATTCATACAAAATAGGCCACTACCATAGTTTTTGCAATCTCTCATAGTAATTAAACACACTCTAAAAACAATCAATTAAACATTTTCTGAGATTCAAAAAATGCTTAGTCTTTACTGATTACTTTTAGAATTTGCTGTTTGTTGTTCGCAATGATTTTCACAAAATAAATACCATTGCTAGGAGCTAAAACAATTGAAGTATAAGTGCCTTTTTCTTTATATCCATTTTCGATTGTATTTACTTTGTTGCCGAATACATCAAACAATTCAATAGTTACCATAGTGGTGTTTGAAATGCTGAATATTAATTTTGCATTGTCACTAAATGGATTTGGATAAACAATTGCTTTTGAATCAATATTGCTATCTACTTTAACAGAAGTGAAGAAATATTGATTAAGGGTATCTATAGTTTGTAAAACAGTATCAACATAAAAGTTTTTACTACTTATTGTTTGGTTGGCTTGTATTGTAAATGAATACGCGTTTAATACATCTAAGCCACCTAAATCAACTAATACAGAATAAGAGCCTGGAGCAATACCAGTAAATTCATAATCGCCATTCACGTCAGTTTCTATAATATTACTAAATGAGTTTGAGATGTTGTTATGCAACAGCACATTTGCTCCAACAATAGCATCACCAATTACTGAACGGTTAAATGAAGAACTACTTACATTGCCACTTACAGTTGCGTTTCCGTTAGCAGTATCTATATTTAATAAAACTATATCAATTGTTTGCGAACCTGCAGCACAAGTAACTTGTATTGTGTCTGCAAAATTCCACAACGCTTGATTATTGTAATAAGTTGCCAATGAACCAGGGTTTACAGATGTGTCGGGTGTTACTTGCATCAAATAACTTCCTTCGATTAAATTTGAAAATGAATACACACCAGTTGCATCTGTTGTAGTTGTTGCAACTGTATTCATTGCTCCAACAACATCATTAAGTGCCAATAATTCTATTTGTGCGTTACCAGCAGCAAGTAGAGCTTGGCTTGTAATCGTACCCATGATATTAATATTTTGTGTAACACTTGGAACAGTTACAACTGCTGTATTTGAACAACTAGATGCACTATATACAACAACCAAATAGTCGCCAGATGCCATATTATTCGGGTTTGACCATGTATAACCTGTTTGCAAATTAGTAATTGAATATGAAATACCTGATGAAGTAATGGTAAATCCACCATTGCTATTTAATGAACATGTGCTAGGTATTATATTGCTGATGTTTAATGTAGGTAATTCTTCCACAGTAATAGATGCGCCTTGCAAATATAATGAACATCCATCGGCATTATATGCTGTAGCATTTGGAGTAAAAGTACCTGAATACAAATAGGTATGCGTTGCACTTGTACCATAAGT
>Ga0214921_10002258_pt1 | contig 31562 bp, 36 predicted proteins | sample LL1505_MetaG_FD_177992 | JGI IMG/M metagenome (GOLD analysis project Ga0214921, IMG submission 177992) | Freshwater microbial communities from Lake Lanier, Atlanta, Georgia, United States - LL-1505 | ecosystem: Environmental > Aquatic > Freshwater > Lake | place: USA: Georgia | collected... | reverse complement strand
AAGCCCAAGGCGCAAGGCATCGCCGCGCTGGCCCCCGAGCCTACCCAGAGTGCAGACAAGGGCCAGGAAGCGCTCGATAGGGTGCTGGCCAAGCCTGTGCGTGAAGCGCGTGCTGTGTACGATGCGCTGTGCCTGTTGCGTGACCTGGATGTGGGGGATGCACGCTATATGTACACCGAGTTGCACAAACTGTTCGGGGGTTGAATGGAAACAATACTGACCACGATTATTTTGGGCGGCATAGGGTTCATTGTCTGCGGCCTTGTGTTTGTGGGGCTGATGCACCTGTGGTTCTGGATGGATGAGAACGAGAGGGGGAACAAATGACAACGGAATATGTGGTGTACATAAACACAGAAGAATCGACTGCCCCCTTTGCTATGCGAAAACGCACATGGGACTTGATGATTCAAATGCACAAAGACCAGTATGGTGACGCATGGGAAGGATTTCTCAAGCCATACAAAGTCTTGGCCCAAGGGTTGAGTGAAGAACACGCAGAAGGGCTTGTCAAACTAATGAAAGCGGGGGACAGATGAGAAAGATATGGTTCATCACCGATGACTACGGCGATCTGATTCGGTTTGTCGTGACTGCCAGCGGTGTGCGCTTTTGGTATCCCGCAGTGGATAAGAAAGTCCATGCGCTGTTTGCGTCATGGGGCGATGTAGATGAATGGGGTTCGCCGCTGGATTGGGCAACCTATTGCAAGGAGAAGACATGAACCCAAAAATCAAAGACCTAATTAAAGCAACTGGGTGTGCTGATGTGGGTGAATTGTTTGATCGGTCGATTCGGCTGGGCAAAGTGTTTTACCAATTCAAACAGGAGCATGGCCGCCCCATGAACGCAACTGAACTGAGATACCTTGAAGCAGTGGTACACGCTACACCACAGGAGAAGACATGACCCATGAAAAACCATCACCTCGCCCCTGCCAATCGTGGTGGGATTGGTATTTGTCACCGCCAGAAAACTGGAATGAAAAGTATGGCGATGCTTTTGTTTGGACAGAACAAGAAAAAGCGTTGATGCAACAACTCAAGGAGAAGAACACATGAACGAAGAAGACGAAGCATTTGAGCAGTTGGCTTTGAAGCAGGGCCAGTGGGAACACACCAGCGGCAACCGCAAGCGCCAGATCATGCGCCAGATTGAGCAGGACTTTGCTGACATTGATGATGCAAACAATCGCAAACGCAACTTTGCTCTTGAAGAAGTGGCCGTGGAGTTGGAGACCAAGTTCACCAAGCCGTTTGGGCGTGACACAGTGCAGAGTTTTACGGCATTTATAAGGAGTATGAAGCGATGACTGAGAAACAACTGAAAGTTACTGAAAAGACAAGCGCGGGGCTTTGTGATGCCTTGTTCTATGAATTTGATTTACTCCGAAATGGTTTGAGCGATGCTCACAGGGCATCAGCAGTGGCTAAGTTGGCAGTTCAAATCATTAACACCAAGAAGCTGGAGATTGAAGCCGCCGCCTTCCACAAAGCTGGCCTACGCTTTGTCCCTCTTGCTTTGACGGCCAACGGCATTCCTATTGGGAAAGAAAATGCTGAAACAGGCGCTTGATTTCATGCAACAAACTGAGCGGCCCCATGTACACGGCGAAGTCCGGCTAAAGATACTTTCTTTGGTAAAAGAGATTGAGGCTGTGTACAAGCAACACGCACGAAAACCAACAGACAGGGTCTGCGACATTTGCGGCAAAGGCGACATCAGTGACATTCATAAAGTCAAAGACGTCATCAAAGGGTATGAACACCGAGAGCACACGTCACCTTGGCTTTGCTACGGGCATGCAAGTGGGTGGGGCATTTCATACATGCGCTTTGAGGAGGCCAGAAAGATGCGTTTACTTGGTTTAAACAAAACCACTTTTGAAGACAAATTGGAATCAAGAAGAACAGTGTTCAGTGAACCCGTACTACTGGACGAAGAAGTTGATCTGCATTTTGTGCAATACCTTGCAAAACAGCTACATAAAAGGAGTATGAAAAAATGAACAACGAACAAGCATTCCCCAACCCACACAGGACTGACCAGACAGGCATTTCCCGGCGTGAATATTTTGCGGCAAAAGCGATGCAAGGACTGTTGTCAGACCCTGGCTGGCGGCAGGACATGGACTTTGAAGACACGGCCCACGCCGCATACAAACAAGCAGACGCAATGTTGAAAGCGGGGGAAGCATGACCACCATTGAATTTTTGGAGTCCCATTTCTGGGCGTTGTGGTGGCTGGCTGTTTGGCTGGGCGCTTGCATTGCACATTTTGGGGGGAAGAAATGATGCCCCCACCGAGTAAGAACCTCTGCCTGATGATGGCGAAGATCAACTACCCCCGTGATGAAAAACTTAGCTGGACTTGGTTGTTCGCTTGGGGTTTCCACGAAGCGTATGTTGAGGGTTGGTACGAAGGAGTGAAGCTATGACAGATGAAAAGTACGAAGCGTTGAGTTGCCCACAGCCCGCGTTTGTTGTGCGCTCTTTGAGAGACAACCCCGAATACATCAAATGCCCACGATGCTGGCACTACACGCACGAAGGGCTTCACAACCACGACGGGCTATGCGACAGATGCTGCAACGTATTGATTGAAGCATGGCCTGACCACGAAAGCATCCCGCATATCAAACAACGCAGAACAGAATACAAGGAGAAGGCATGAAAGCCCGGCAGATATTCATAGCCCTGATGACGAGTAAGGGCTACACAGACGAAGACCTAAAGATGGTCAAAGGCAGGTACACCAACGCCGCTATGCAGGCCCGCTGGAGTTACTTCCTGGCAGGCTGGGAGATGCGGGGCGTGATGTGAAGGGGGGCGCAAGACCGGGAAGTGGGCGCAAACCCACGCTGATTGACGAGCGCCGAACACTGGTGCTGCACAGCCAGGGCGTGTCGATGCGTGAGATTGCCGAGCGGTTTGGTGTTAGCCTTCAGGTCATCAAATACTTTTTTAAGAAACGAAGGAAACAAAATGGCAATGACCCCCGAAGCCAAAGTCAAGAAGGCAGTCAAACGACTGCTCGATGACAACGCGGTGTACCACTTCTCGCCTGTGCAAAACGGCATGGGCAGGGCTGGCATACCAGACATCATCTGCTGTTACTTCGGCACGTTCATCGCCATCGAGTGCAAGGCGGGCAAGGGCAAGACCACCGCGCTGCAAGACATGGAGTTGGCCAAGATACAGCAGGCCGGGGGGACGGCACTGGTTATCAACGAGGAGAACATTGAATTGGTAAAGCAAACACTAAAGGAACTGCTATGCGAATAACACAAGAGGACATAAAACGCCGAGTGGCGGCTATGACCGATGCCCAGAAGGACCACTTCTGGACGCTGGTGTATGCACTGCTCCAGTGCTACGCCGAGGACAAACACGCTGCTGTCATTGTGCTGGGCGACCTGAGTGACGAGAGTGCCAGCGTGGTCACAGTTAACTGCAACGAGATGGATGCAGCCACGCTACTGCTGGCAGCGGACAACTTCTTTAACTACATCAACATGCGTGAAGCACCACCCAAAGAGGCCATGAATTGAGTAAACCATTTGAACGCGCCATCGTGCTGGACTTTGAAACCGCCTGGGGGCGCGGCGTGAAACTGGGCTTTTCTTGCCAGACCATGGAGGAGTACATACGCGACCCCCGCTTCAAGGCGTGGGGGGTGTCCTGGAAAGAGCTTGGCGGCGAAGCACCCGCAGTATGGGTTAGACGCAGGGACTTGCCCGAGTTCTTCAAGTCAATCGACTGGAGCACCACCGCGGTCATGGCACAAAACGCAGGGTTCGATGTGTCGATCATGGAGTGGCACTACAACGCACACCCAGCGTTCATCATGGACACGCTGTCTATGGGCCGGGCACTGCGCGGTGTGGAGGTGGGCAACAGCTTGGCCAAGCTGGCCAAAGACCTGGGCCTGCCGCCCAAGGGGGACGGGCTGTCGCCATCCGAGAACATACTGGACGAACTGCCTGCGAATGTGGAGGTCACGCTGGCTGAGTACTGCTGCCACGACACATGGCTGTGTGAGCAGATTTTCTTTGGGCTTGGCGGCTGGGACTACCCGAGGAAAGAACTTCAACTCATTGACATGACGCTCAAGATGTACACACGCCCAGTGTTGCAGCTTGACCAGCAAATGTTGATACAAGCATTGACAGAGGAAGGAAACATACGTGAAGCGCTCCTACAACGTCTTAACATCGATGAGTCTGAGCTGGCGTCAAACCCTAAGTTTGCGCAGATTCTTACAAACCTTGGCGTTACACCCCCGACAAAAATCAGTAAGACCACAGGCAAACAAACGCTTGCCCTGGCAAAAAACGATGCGCTTTTCCAAGCCCTCCTCAATGGTGCAAACGAAGATGTTGCGCTCCTTTGCGAAGCGCGTCTCAAAGTTAAATCCACCACCGAGCGCACAAGGGCTCAGAGATTCCTTGACATTAGTCAACGCGGCCCCTTACCAGTCCCTCTCTCCTACTACGGTGCGCAGACTGGCAGGTGGACAGCGGCCAAGGGCAGTGCCATCAACATGCAAAACCTCAAGCGCGGTTCGTTCTTACGTAAAGCAATTATGGCTCCCGATGGCCACCAACTCGTGGTCGGCGACCTCTCGCAGATTGAGCCGCGAGTACTCGCGTGGCTGGCTGACTACGACGATATGCTCGACATCTTCCGGGCTGGAGGTGACCCTTACGCGGCATTCGGAAGTCAGATGTTCAACATACCCGGTCTTAGTAAGGAGTCTCATCCCGACCTGCGGCAATCTGCGAAGAGCGCGTTACTGGGCTGCGGCTATGGCCTGGGATGGGCTGCGTTCGCGTCACAGCTTCTTACGGGATTCCTTGGGGCTCCCCCAGTTCGCTACTCGAAAGAGTTTGCTAAAGCACTGGGCGTGGACGGAGAATATGCGCAACGCTTCCTAGACTGGGATGAGAACGTCACGAAGCTGGAGGAAATCCCCCACACCTGCACCACGCAAGAGTTGCTGGTGCACTGCCTTGCGGCCAAGAAGATCATCGACATCTACCGCGCCACTGCGGCCCCTGTCGTGGACTTGTGGGGGATGTTTGGACAGCTTATTGAGAGCAGCCTGTACAACGGCAAGGAGTACACGCACAAATGCCTGACCTTCAAAAAGGGGGAGATCATCTTGCCAAGCGGCATGAGCTTGTTGTATCCTGACTTAAAGCCCATCAAGGACGACAAGGGCCGGGTGCAGTGGGTTTACGGCCCCGACCAGACCAAGCTATATGCTGGTAAGATAACGAACAACGTCACGCAGGGCGTAGCAAGATGCGTGATGACTGACGGGATGCTTCGCGTAGCAAAACAGTATCCAGTCAAAGGGACAGTGCATGACGAGCTGATTGCCGTTGTGCCTGACGATGAAGTAGCCACCGCTAAGACATGGGTCTTGGCGCAGATGACTATGGAGCCGAAGTATTTGCCGGGGATACCCCTGGCCGCTGACGGTGGTGCTCACCGTCGTTATGGGTTAGCAAAAAATTAAGGAGAAAGCAATGCCAGTTAGACACAGACCACTGCCACACAAGTTGCGTGTAGGCAACAAGACATACTCGGTTGAGGTTGTCGAAGCGATGATCGAGAAGAACCTGATGGGGCGCACGTACTACCCCGACAGGAACATCAAGATCGGACTCAAGAGCAACCGCACCGGGCGTGTGTACAAGCCCGCTGAAATCCACGACACCTTCTGGCACGAGGTGGTGCACGCCATACTGCACGACATGGACGAGGACCGCTTGAACAGAGACGAGCGCTTCGTTACCCGGTTCGCCAACCGCTTGGCCAAAGCAATCGAGACTGCGAGATTTTGATGAAGCAAGTCACATGGAGCCACAGCGCTCTCAAAGACTTCGAGGGATGCGCACGCAGGCACTACGAAGTCAAGGTACTCAACAATTACCCCTTCCAAGAAACGGAGGCCACACGCTACGGCACAAGCTTTCACACAGCAGCCGAGGTCTACATTCGGGACGGCACACCGCTGCCCCCTGAGTTTGAGTACGCCACGGCTGTGTTGGATGCGCTCCTGGCCAAGCCGGGGAGGAAGCTGTGTGAGTACGAGATGGGCATCACCCCAGACCTGCGGCCCTGTGACTTCAATGACCCCAAGCGTTGGGTGCGGGGCATCGCAGACTTGCTCATCATTGACGACGACAACCTGACCGCATCGGTGCTGGACTATAAGACGGGCAACAACAAGTACCCAGACCGTGACCAGCTAAAGCTGATGTCCCTCATGGTGTTCAAGCACTTCCCCCATATCCGCAAGGTGCGTTCAGCGCTGCTGTTCGTGGTCAAGAACGATATGGTCAAGCACACCATGACCGTGGACGAGACCGATGCTGAGTGGTGGCGCTATCGTGAGCGTGTGGCCAAGCTGGAGTCCTGCTACGCCACAGGTGTATGGAACCCAACCCGCACCCCGCTGTGCGGCTGGTGTCCTGTGAGATCATGTGAGTTCAACCCTAAACACTAGGAGACCTATGCTGAAAGAATATTTTACGGTGGGCCATTCGCCCGATCTAAAACACTTCAGTGTGCGAATACACGACCTAGATGCCTGTGCTGACCGCAAAGTACAGGATCACATCTACTCGGCATTGCACAAGTACCTACGTTCTTTGAAAAACAAACAAGGAAAACAAAATGGCAACCCGCAACTACAAAGCTGAATACAAACGCGATCTGGAAACAGGCAAGTCTGGCCCTGGCTCCGATCAACATGAGCGCCAACGTGCTCGGCGTGAGTACGACAAGAAAGGCATCGCCCGCACTGGCAAAGACATTGACCACATCAAGCCGCTGCGCAAGGGCGGCAAGTCAACGCCGGGCAACCTGCGACTGCGTGCCAAGAAGACCAACCGAGGAGACAACAAATGACATTCGAGGAATGGTGGAAGACCCTCACGGTCTCAGAGCAAAAGCTCATAGGCTACAACGTAGCCCGCTTTGTTTGGGAACAAGCGCTGGCGTTAGGAAAAAAATAAACCGAGAAGCAAATGGAAATCATAGACAACAAAGCACTGCTGTTCACTACCCGAAACCCCAACAAGTACTGCATCATTCCAAAGCACAAAGTCATGCCCCGCACAGATGGCGGCTTTGATGTTGCAGTCTACTGGGGGTTGGACGAGGCGCGTGTGTTGAAGAACCTTGGCGTCAAAGATGTACCCTCGCCCATCGTGCGCAAGTACCCCTGGCCTGGGCGCTACAAGCCCATGGCCCACCAAGTCGAGACCGCTGCCTTCCTGACACTCAACCGCCGAGCGTTCGTGTTCTCCGAACCCGGCACAGGCAAGACGCTATCCGCACTGTGGGCAGCGGACTACTTGATGCAGCGCGGTGAGGTGCGCCGCGTGTTGATACTGTGCCCCCTGTCGATCATGCAGTCAGCGTGGATGGGAGACATCAGCAACAGCATCATCCACCGCTCGGCCATAGTCGCGCACCACCCCCAGGCTAGCCGCCGCATCGAGATGCTTCAGCAGAACTACGAGATCGTCATCACCAACTACGAAGGGCTGAACCTGATAGCCGATGAGATCAACGCCAACGGCAAGTTCGATCTGGTCATTGTCGATGAGGCCAACGCATACAAGACGGCCACCACACGGCGCTGGAAGGCGCTGGCTTCGATCATCAAGCCCAACACCTTTCTGTGGATGATGACAGGCACACCTGCATCGCAGTCGCCTGTCGATGCCTATGGTCTGGCCAAGCTGGTCAACCCGGATGGTGTGCCCAAGTTCTTCACAGCATGGCGCGACAAGGTGATGAACAAAGTGACCATGTTCAAGTGGGCACCCAAGGCAGACGCCAAAGACACCGTGCATGAGGCGCTACAGCCCGCCATTCGCTTCACCAAAGAGCAGTGCTTGGACTTGCCCCCTGTCGTGACCACAACCCGCGAAGTGCCGCTGACCCCACAGCAGGCCAAGTACTACAACATGCTCAAAGAGCGCATGGTGGTGCAAGCTGCTGGCGAGACGATCAGCGCGGTCAACGCTGCCGCTGGTGTATCCAAGCTCTTGCAGATCAGTTGCGGTGCTGCGTACACCGATGACAAAGAGGTGGTTGAGTTTGATGCTGCGCCCCGCCTGGGCGTGCTGGAAGAAATTCTGGAGGAGACCAGCCGCAAGGTCATCATCTTTGCCATGTTTCGCGCAAGCATTGACACCATAGTCACACATCTCACAAAGGTTGGCTACGCTGTTGACCAAATACACGGCGACGTTTCGCCAACAAAACGAGGTCAGATCATCAATAACTTTGAGCGCACAGATACGATCAAAGCGTTGGTGATGCAGCCGCAAGCAACGGCACACGGCATCACACTGGTTGCCGCAGACACTGTGGTGTTCTACGGCCCGCTGATGAGCGTGGAGCAGTACATCCAGTGCATAGCCCGTGCTGACCGCAAGGGGCAGAACTCAGACAAAGTAACCGTTGTCCACATCGAGGGTAGCCCCATCGAGAAGAAGATGTTCAAAGCCCTTGGCGGCAAAGTGAGCGACAACTCACTGCTGACCGACATGTTCACCCACGAAATTAAATCTTGAAAGGAGTTGCAAAGCCAAAAAATATGTGTAACATGTCCAACCTTAGACAAAACAAAAAGGAGAAGTAGATGAGTGATGAAGCAGTGCCCCTCGACAAATTGGCGAAGGTCTACCGCAAGATTCGTGACCGCATCGCTGTGCTGACACAGGAGTACGACACCCAAGTCGAACAACTGAAGGCCCAACAAGATGAGGTCAAGAACGCAATGAAAGAGCACCTCAAGGCGCTCGGCGCAAGCTCAGTCAACACGCCGCAAGGCACGGTGATTATGAGCATCAAGACACGGTATTCGACAGACGACTGGGATTCGTTCAAGGAGTTTGTCAAGACCGAAGACGCCATCGACTTGTTCGAGCGGCGCATCCATCAAGGCAACATGAAAGTGTTCCTTGAAGACAACCCCGGCAAACTCCCGCCTGGACTCAACTCCATGCACGAGTACGACGTTTCCGTTCGCAAGCCTTCTAAGTAACCCCAGGAGAAACCTATGAGCAACGTAGCTCTTTTTAACCCTTCCCAAGTCCCTGCCTTTGCACGCAAAGGTGAGTTGTCCGATGTAGCCAAAGCCCTTGCAGGCGGCGGTGCTGGCCAGTCAGGTGAGCGCATCTCCATCAAAGGCGGTGTGTTTCGTTTGTTGTCAGGCGGTAAAGAAATCGCTGCCATTGAGGAGCGCTACCTCGATGTGGTGATCGTCAAAGCCGCGCCCAAAGTCGCACGTACCTTCTACATGAAGAAGTATGACGGCGAGACCGCAGCGTCCCCCGATTGCTGGAGCAATGACGGCGAGACCCCAGACGCTAAGTCCAAGAACCCCCAGTCGGATACTTGCAATGGCTGCACCCAAAACATCGCGGGTTCAGGCCAAGGCAACAGCCGCGCCTGCCGCTACCAACAGCGCTTGGCTGTGGTGCTGGCCAGCGACATCGAGGGTTCAGTCAAGCAGTTGGCCCTGCCTGCCACCTCCTTGTTCGGCAAGGAAGTCGGCGAAGACCGCCCATTGCAGGCATACGCCCGCTGGTTGGTGGCCCAGGGTGTTGACCCCAGCACCGTTGTGACCCGCATGAAGTTCGACACCAAGGCCGAAGCGCCCAAGTTGTTCTTCAAAGCCATGCGCTGGCTGACCGATGAGGAGTACGCCGAAGCTACCAAGCAAGGCGAGTCCGAAGATGCCAAGCGTGCAGTGGTGATGAACGTGGCTGCACAAGACAGCGTGGCTCCTGCCAACCCCCTGGGTGGCACACCGCCCAAAGCGGCCAAGGCCGCGCCTGCTCCCGCTGCTGAAGAAGAGGACGAAGCACCTGCTCCCGCCCCCAAGGCCAGCAAGAAGCCCAAGACCGAGCCTGTGGCTGACGCGGACGAGGAGCCGACCGTGAAGAAAGAAGAGAAGAAGCCCAGCGCTGTGCCCGGTAAGAAAGACTTGGCATCTGTTGTGGCCGATTGGGACGACGAGTGAGGCCAACATGAAAGACAACAAAGAAGAAACCTTCATGCAGACGGTGTATGTGCTTAACGGCATCACCTATGTGCCGCACTACCGCAACCCCTCGGTCTTTGTCGGCCCAGGCTACCCGCGCTTCACACGCCAACGTTACTCAGACACCGAACTGCGCAACGCAGGTGCGCAGCAAGGGGGCTTCCCGTTGTGGAAGCGCAGTAACTATGGCGTTGTGACAGACCAGCAACCTTGAACCAGCGGGGGCTTCGGCCCCTGCATTTTGGAGAATCAAATGAACAGTGAACAGAAATTTTGGATTTGTATGTGGGGCATAGTGGCGACGTTTTTGATAACGGTGATGGTGTGCCTCACCCTGTCAGGGTTTGACCGCCGCGACAAGTGGGACAAAGCCGTGAGCAACGGCGCTGACCCGATGGTGGCTAACTGTGCTTTGTATTCGGCTGAGACCAGCGGCGATATTGCCATCTGTACCATCCTGGCGCAGAACCGCAAGTGACATGGCTTACTCCGAAAAAACAATCAACGCGATCATGCGTGCCCCCAAGACTCAAGGCAATCAGCTTGGGCGGTGGGCCGCGCATCACAACTTCTCAGTCGTGCGCATCTCCAAGGCATTGGGTGTGTCGCGCCAGACTGTCTACAACTGGTTTGAAGGTGGCGACATCTTCCCCGCATACGAGTATCGCGTCGAGACCATGTTGAAATTCCTACAAACCGCCCACTCAGCCGACGACGCCTGGAGAAAAATATGCGCACACTACAACCTCGAACCATGACCAACAGCGAACTCATCCGCATTGCGGCGGACGAACTGGACACACACGACAACATGCCCCGCGAATGGCAGCTTGAATTGCTACGCCGCTTCACGGCGCTGGCACCCAGCGACGAGTACCCACCCAAAGACCCCCAGCAACTCGACCTGTTTAAATAAGCCGAAGGACACCCATGACCCCGCTTGAATTTCTAGCGGTCGTTTTGCCGTCCCCGGAATACGGGTACTACTGTGCGGCAGAGCTATCAACAAAACAAAAGGAGCACATCTATGTCACAGCGCTTGAGGAGTTTTACCCCACTGTAGATCGTTGGGTCGATGAGGAGAAGAACGTCTTCTTCGCTTTGGCCACATTTGAAAACAACACCAGCCGCAAGGCTGAGAACGCCGCCTTCGTGAAGTCCTTGTTCATCGACATGGACGGGTACGCATCCAAGCGGCAAGCGGCCCTGGCACTGCACGCCTTTCTGGTGGAGACAGGGCTTGAGGAACTGGGCATGCCCTGGGTGGTGGCATCTGGCGGCGGTCTGCACTGCTACTGGCCCTTTACCAAGGCGCTGCCCAAGGATGAGTGGAAGCTGATCGCTGAGAGTTTCAAGCGGCTGTGCAAGCAGTGCAAGCTCAACATCGACATGACCGTCACGGCGGACGCTGCCAGGGTGCTGCGCATCCCAGGCACACGCAACTTCAAGGAGAAGTACCCAACCCCTCGGGAAGTCAAGCTGATGACCGAAGGCGCTGTGTTCGACCCTGAGATTTTGTCCGACATGATAGTCAGCAAGCTGGTCATTCAGCCTGCGCAGCCAGCCAAGCTGGACCTGCCGGGCAAGCGCCCCGATGCCGCCCCAGTACCGACAGCGACCACGGCCAAGATGTTTGAGAACAGCGTGACCAAGTTCAAGAACATTCTGGTCAAGACCAAGGCAGGCAACGGCTGCGCCCAACTCAAGCACTTTGTTGAGAACGCCGAGGAAGACGGCATGGAGCCGCTGTGGCGTGGGTGGTTGAGCATCGCCCAAAAGTGTGAGGACGGCGGCAAGGCAGCGGCATGGCTGTCAAACCTGCACCCATACCCACAAGAGCGCATGGAGCAAAAGCTGCGTGAGATCAAAGGGCCGTACCCTTGCGTCAAGTTCGACAGTGAGAACCCAGGGGTCTGTGACGGGTGTCAATTCTTTTCCAAAATTACCAACCCGCTTGCGCTTGGACGCGAAGTAAAGCTTGAGACTCAGGCCAAAGAGATCGAAGTGGTCATGCCTGCGGAAGCCAGCGGTGTTGCGGCTGAAGTAAAAAAAGTCCTGCGCCCCACGCCGCCACGGGGCTACTCATACGGGACCAAGGGCGGCGTATATATTGACAAGGAGATTGAAGACGCTGAAGGCAACAAGGTAAAGAAGCCCGTACTCATCCTGCCATACGACTTGTTCGTGGTGGACATCCTCAACAACGGCGGTGAACACATTGTTCACATGCTTGCACTCAGGCCAGACGGGCCTGCAACCATCACCATGGCGCAAAAGGCCGTGGTCAGCAAAGACGAAACTGTCAAAGCCCTAGCCACCCAGAACATCATTGCGGCGTTCGGTTCGGGCAATGACGCAAACCTATTTTCATATGTGAGAGCAGCCGTGGAAGAATCCAGCACAGGCAAAGCAGCAGTCAAAGTCCCCGCCAACTACGGCTGGCAAGACGACAACACCATCGTGTACGCAGGCAAGATTTACTCCACGGGTACGCCCATCTCGGTGCCCATGCCAGGGCTTGAGAACATCGTGGCCAACACCAAGCCGACCGGGACGATTGAAGCATGGCGCAATTTTGTGAACCTGCTCATCCAAAAGGAGATGTACGACCACTTGGCCATCATGCTTGCGGGTATTGGAGCGCCACTCATGCGCTTCACGGGCATGTACGGAATGACCTACCACTGCGGCTCTACTGAGTCAGGTACGGGTAAGACGCTGGCGCTGGAAGCAGCCGCCTCAGTCTGGGGCCACCCCACCCACTACCGCACAGGTAAGAGCACATCGCCTGTGGCCATGCAGCAGCGCTTGGGCCTGCTCAACAGCTTCGCCCTGATAACGGACGAGATCACCGCCAAGAACCGCAAAGACTTCGAGTGGTTCCCTGAGTTCTTGCTGGACATGACCGAGGGCCGGGGCAAGGAGCGTATGGAGTCAGGCTCCAACAAGGAGCGCTTGAACCTGTCCACCTGGATGACCAACGCCATCATGTCATCCAACACCCACGCCGTGGACATGCTGACCGGGGCACGCAAGCACGCATCCGAGGGCGAACTGCGCCGCCTGTTGGAGTTCATCATGGACCAGCCCCTGACCTGGGAACCGCACGAGATCGAGATTGTCAAGTCCTTGCAGCACAACTACGGCGTGGCCGGACACATCATCGTGGACTACATGGCCAAGAACGTGGACTTCCTGGCCAAACTCGTGCCCGACACTGTGCGCACCGCGTACAAGGAGTTCAGCGCCACCAATGACGAGCGCTTCTGGATGGCAGGCATCGGCACCATCATTGCTGCCGGGGTCATGATTAACAGCAAGCACGCTGGTGTGATCGACATCCCCATGATAAAAATCATCGAGCGCTTGCACAAGGTGATCGACACCATGCGCGGCAACGTCAAAGGCAACGCCCGCACCGCAGAGGATGTGCTCAACGCCTATACCCGCGACAACTACGGCAAATTCATCATCGTCAAGCAAATCGAGCGCGGGCGCATCCTGGCAGAACTGGGCAACGGCAAGGAGGTGGACGAGTCCATCACACGCTCAAGCGTCATGGGCCGGGTCGAGCATGGCTTCACGCCGGGGTACATTGACTACTACATTGAGGAGAGTATGCTCAAAGCTTGCTGCGCCAGCATGAGCTACGGCTACGCCGACTTCAAGCGCAAGCTGGGTATGGAGTGTGCAGTCACTCCCATGCCGAAGAAGGACTTGACTGCAAAAACCCGTGGGCCTCAGATGCGCGTATCAGTGCTCAAGATCAGCAGACCCATAACCGACCTGGAAGATGACGATCCACTATCCGTGGCAGCAGCTTGAGAGGGGGCAGGGGTTCTTTGTCCCCTGCCTCGATGTGGAATACATCCTTGAAGAAGGCTTGCGCGAAGCAGTAAAGTGCAAACTGACCGACGCCCGCGCTGTGGCAGGCATCAAGGGAAGCCAGTTAGGCGTATGGTTTTATCGGAAATCTCCCGCGTCGCAACGGCCAACCCGGTTTTAAGCTTTCTGATTTCTTTCAACTGCGCGTTCTTTTCGTTTGCCGTCATGTTTGATGCGGCAATCGCACGTTCGGCCTGAGTCAGCATGTTCATGTTGGACTTGAAACTGTTGGCAAGTTCTGCTTCCAAATATTCGTTGCCGCGTCTTTGGAGCAGCGCTTGTGCGTCTGACATGCGGCCTTCCTCCACCAACTTGTCGTAGGTGCGTTTGACTTTTATGTCTTCGTTCATGCGCTCATACACGCTGTTAATGATGCCGCCAGCGTCGTTGGGCTGGAACGCCCCGCCTATGATTGGGTAGGCTGAGAGTTCTTTGGTAGCTTGCTCTGGGCTTGCACCCTTGGGAATGCCTGTACTGACGGCATGCAAAAACGCCAGCCCCATCGCGCCCGTATACCCGTTGACCACGAATTCCAGCTTGACGGGCGACACGCCCATTGCCCGGCCAATTGTCTTGGCAATCTCCGAAGTGTTGGCGCGGAACTGTTCTTCTGGCAGCAAATCTTTTTCTCGCGCCGACAAGATGTCCCGCCCCGTGTAGAAGGACTTGCCCAGCCCCGCCTCGATGGCGACCTTCATGCCCTGCGGCACAAAGTAACTTGAGCCGCCCGGGATTGTCTGGCGCAAAATAGTGGCAAACGCATCAACCGCATCCTCTTGGCCTTGCTTGCTGCGCATACTGTTGTACACCGCTTCAGGCAACGCCTTGAAGATGTAGCCAATCTCAAACGGAATTGGAACGCGCACAGGCTCGTCCAGCCCAGGCACGCGCACAAACCAGTTGGCATACTTTTGATCGGGCGTAGCGTTTTGGTAGGCTTCGTCGTCCTCCATCATTGCGGCGTACAGCAAGGTTACCCCGGCCATCATGCCCCCACGCATCAGCATCTTCTCCTGAATCTTCAGCTTGTCGCTGAACGGCAGCTTGCCGCGCATCGCCTTGTACATCACGTTCAGACCTTGAATCTGCGCGTTGAAGAAAGGTATCAGTGCGTTGGCTACGTGGATGCTGGGAGACGCGCCGCGTTTGTTAAAGTTCATCGACTCCAGCGCCATCAGCGTAGCTTCCATTTCTGAAAGCCCTTGCTCAATGTAGCTGTTGTACTGTGCACGACGGGTTAGTGCGTCCGCCTCCATGCCCATAGCCTCAAACTTGCCCAGCGCCTGCATCCATCCAGGCTTGCCGCTGCTGATGTTGCGCAAAATTTGGGATATGTCGTCGGTCGTGCCAGTGAACTGTTGCCCACCAGTGATGCCCCGCTTCTCCAACACCCCCTTTGTAGGCGACCCAATCTGTCGCAGTGCGCCAAGAACAGGAGTGAAGTTAGCGCCAGCCATGATTGGTGCGGCCAGCGAGTCACGGAACAACTGCCTGCCCATATACAAAGGGCTCAGCACAACCGCTTTGCGCAACAACTGCGATGGCATCGCCAGGGCGCGGAACAGGAACGGCATCTGCGTGGGGATACCCTCCATGCCTTTGACCAGTATGTCACCGGGAACGCCTGTATCAAACGTCTGCCCGCCAATCGTTACCTTCTCGGAGTTAATGATTGCGTAACGATCTTCGCCGTCCACTTTGAACTGGACTACGTTAGCGCCTGCGGCTTTTCGCACAAACGTGGCCGCTTTGAGGTTGACCAACTCGTGCACGGCGTTCTTTGTGGCCAGATTACGCAGCCCCATATCCACCAGCATGTTGGTGTTCTGCACCGAACTGGTCATGAAGTCAAGGATGGCTTCGTCACCGCCCACGAGGTTTTCCAAGTACGGTTGCTCTGCCACGCTACCAATCCGAATGGGCGGTTCCTTGCCAATCAACAATTCGGCAACGCCGTTGCGCACCCGGTAGAACGGGATGTAATCGTCTTCCTTGACCAGCTTATCCACAAGGTCTTTGGATAGCGCCCCGGTGCTGGCAACAAAATTCAGCAGGTTGCGGTTGTACGTGTTGTACTCTGTCTTGGCCCGCTTGAAGATGGCCTCAAGGCCGGGGGTGGCTTTAATAGCGGCCATGGCTGCGTCAAGTTTGGCCTGGGTCACATCTTTGCCAAAGTTCAGCGAAGCAAGCCCTTTGTTCTGCGCACGTATTGCCGCCATGTACAGAGTGAACTGCATGTTCACAGCTTCGCCGTTACCCACCAAGGGGTTCGCTTCTTTGAGAATCTCCACCACGTTACGGATGTTGGCGCTTTCTTTGCTCTCCAGCAGGTACTCTTTACGCCCGTCAGCACGGGTCTTCTCCACAATTTGTGGTGAGCCGTTGGCAACAGCCTGCGACACAAAGCTCATGCGCTGGTCGTACATGCGCAAATAGAACAGCATCTGGGAGCCCTTAAGCGGGTCCATGTACTTGGCCAAACGCTCGAACCCGGCGAACCTGTCCACAAGCTGTGTCTCAAAAGCCAAACCACTGGCGTTTGCCTTGATCTTGTCCCACCACGATCTGTTGTTAGACACGATGCGCGACGCAAACTCGCTCTCTTTGGCAATGCCGGGGTTGGTGTACGACGGATTGCGAGAAAAAAGTATCTCGGACGTATCTAACTGCCCTATTGGCTTAAGGTTCAAACCAAGGATTTCAGGCGCGTCGTCAATGTATGCACGTTCAATATACCTGCGATCATTGGTTTGCTCAAGGGCTTTGATGCCCGCACTTTTAAGAAGCTCTTTGGTTTTTTCTATTCCCAGCTTTCGGCGCATGTCGTAAAACAGTCCATTGGCTGGGTACTCGCCTTTATTTTTGGCTTCCCGTAAAGCGTACTCGTCACCATATGTGTACAGAAACGCGTCTAATTTAGGCCGCTCCCCCACAGTAAATGTGGAGTTGACCGAGTACACATTTTCTCTTGGGATGCTATCAAGCGTTCGGTACAAGTTGCCCATGTCGGGGCGTTTGGCTAAACCCTTTATCTTTGAAACGTCCAACGTGCCTGCTGCTTTTTGAAAACGAAGCGCATAGGCCAACTCCTCTTTAGCTTCGTCTATGCGGTCGCTGTTTACTTTTCTTTTTTCGCGGCTTGCAAGACTGGCGGTCGCTTGTTTCACACCACTGTCTGCACGTTCTTTAAGGGTTTGGATGTAGCTACTTGCCGCCGTGTTTTTAAGCGGGTCTAATTCGCCAGTTCCTGACGCGCTGTTTAAGTATCTGTGGAGCAAGTTTGATTCAAACAAACGCTGCAATTCCGCTGTCGATTTTCCTTCAAGGCGTTGTGTGGAAGCTGCGACAGCTTCCGCATAGTCTTGGTACGTGTATCTGCCATACCCAGTTTCATTTGCCGCTTTACCAAACGGAACTGCGTGCTGGTAGTACTCGCCGTACTCTTTGTCAGGCGTCACATACGGCCCAGCGCCCAAAGAGTTGTCACCATCAAAGCGGCGATCAAACGAGCCCTCTCCTGCGCCAGCATACTGAGTATCAAACGCCGCAAATGTAGCGTCAGAACCGTGCCATGTGCCGCGCAGTTCTAGGTTTGCTGCGCCATAAGCAAAGTTGACCAGATCGCCCGCAGTCAAATTCTTGGCAGACAACCCGAATTTCTCAAGCGCTTTCTTAAACGCATCGACGACCATCTTCAACCAGTTTTTAATGGCAACGCCACCTTTAACTCCCGCAGGGTTGATGCCCCTTTGCATGGCTTCTTCAACCGCATACGCTAACAACTCGTCGTTAATTTGGTTTTTTGGGGTTTCGGCGGCTACAACTCTGGCCATTGCCGCTTTACCAACACGGGCTTCAATTGAGTCGTCTTTACGCGCTGCCCAGCTTTTTACTGTTTTTACCAACGCGTTGTACTGGCCTTCGTTGAAGAAGTTGCGGAAACCAAGGTGTACGCCGACTTCATGAAGCAGCACGCCCAACCCTTCGCCTTTGGCTATGTTGTTGGCAAACAGCACCGCCCTACCGCCTTTAACCAAACCTTTAGCGTCTGAGGGTATCCGCCCTTCGGCTTCTGGATACTCCGCAACAAAGTCAGCGACAGAGTTGTATAAAGTTACAACTTTTGGTTTTTTGTCCCCGTACTGATCTGTTCTGGTGTACGCAAACAAACCTTTTTCGCCAAACCCTTTTTCCAGTTCTGCTTCAAGTTTTTCTTTGGTCAAGCCCTGCGCAGGTCTGCCGCGAGAAAACTCGTAGTCATCAAACAACCCAAGGTCTTGGTCAGGCGTTCTGCCTTGCCTGCGTGTACTTGGTTCTGGCAGTTTGGGTGCTTTGGTTCCTCGAATATTTTTGGCCTGCTCGTTGGCAGCGCGTAACTCTTCTTGGTCTAACGCTTCTACCGACGTATTACCGATACGCAAAGCTTTAGCCGCCGCCAACGCGGCAGTACTGGGCACAGTAGCGGGTTTGGGTTCTTTGAACAGTTTGGGCGCTAGGTACGCGGCTTTCTGCGCCTCAAGCACATCAATCTGATTCAGCACATCAATCTTTAAGATGGCTTCAGCCCGTGCTATCTTTGAAGTTTTGGGGTCCGCTGCAATGTCTGCAAGCTGTTCCTTGTCGTTGGGGCCAAGCAAAAACTCCGCTTGAGAACGCTGCTCAAAAATGTCAGAATCAAGTTCTTCAATCCGACGCTCTTTAGCAGACAACCGCGCTTCTGCATCTACTTGTTTGTCCAACGCCTGCATTGCAATGCTGCGGTTCTTGTCGGCTTCTTTCTGTTCGGTTGTGATGAGCGGCGTTACCTTGGCCAAAACACCACGGCGTTGTTCCGTCAGTTCTTCAATACGGCGCTGGCCATCAGCCAAGGCTTTGTTTTGTTTGGGGCCGTACAGCGTTTTAGTGAGCGCCGTGCTGCTCTTGTCAAGACGCGCACCTATGAGCTTCTCGCGCAACTCGTTGTTCTTGGCCTCTTGCTCGGCAATTTGTTTGTCAATCTTTGCCAGTGCTTTTTCTTGAGACTTGTGCGGATCACGGCGCACAACACGTACACCTTCCCCATTGAACTTGTCTTTCCAGAAGCTCTCCAATTTTTGTTGGTCAGACTTCTCTTGTTCCACAAACGCTTCTTGGCGGCGCTCGGCTGTTCGCACCGTTTCTTTCTGCGTCTTGATTTGGTTTTCAAGTTTTTGTGCCGTGAACGGATACGCCCTGGACTTTGGTGTGATGGTCTCCCCGCGCACCAATGCCAACTGCCCTTCCAACATCTCTAAGTAATTGCGTTCGTCTTTGACGTTTCGGTCCAGCATTGCGCGTGCAACAATCTGTGCCCCATCAAGCTCGTCATAACGCGCCTCATACTGATCTTGCAGATCAGTCTCCATTGCTTTAATTTTGTCTTTAAGCTCGCCCAGAATCTTGGACTGCTTTTCGCCTTCTGCAATCAAGAACTTCCGTGCCCTGTCGGTCAAAACAGTTTTAAGGTTTTTGTACTTGGTGTTGATGCGGTCAAGCTCTGCTGTTTCTGTAGCCAGGGTTTGTTTGGCTTTTTGTATATCTGCCTCAACCGTGGCAATGTACGGGTCAAGCAACTCCGCCAATGTCGCTTGCATTTCTTTCTGCGCTTTGACCATGGCCTGTTCAACAGCCTTTTTATACGCGCCAAGTTGTTCGCTCATGGCGGCTTCGGCATTCATGGATTGCTTCTGCGCCTCGGTCAAGACCGGGGATTTTCTAAGCGTATCCTGTATGTCTTTGATGGCCCGCTTCATGGGCGCAAGGCGGTCAGACAGTTCTTTGGCCTGCGTGCGGATTTTCTCGTTGGTGTCTTGCATAAACTGCAACAACTGGTTGTCTGCGTCGTACAAACGCTGTTGTTGCGACAACATCTTCAAAGTCTCGGCCAGCTTGGCTTTGTACGCAGCTTCTTGCTGCGCAGGTGTGCCAGTAAACTCAGTTCTTTTTACAAAAACCTTGGCAAGCGTTGTTGCATCCCACTTGCTTACGTCAGTCCAGAAAAACTGGGTTGACTTCTGAATGCCCTCAATACCGTTCTTGATGCGGTCAAGCGTAGCCACAGCCCGGTTCAACCGCCCCATGTCAGCCTGTTCTTTGGCTGTCTTTTTATTGGCCAGCGTGCGTGCCTTCTCCAAAGCGTCCCACACAGGCTTCATGCGCGGAGATTTGGCAAAGTTCACTGGTGTGGCACGGATATAACCAAGGTCTTCCTTGGTCTCGGGGAACAACTGCTGCTGCCCAGCGGCCCCCTGTCCCGATACTTCCCCCTCACCCGCTGTCTGTTTAGCCAGAGACAACGCGTCTTTCAACTCACGCATGTTTTGGTCGGTCTCGGTTGCCTCAGTGACGGCAACACTGCGCCCCTGCTGCTTGGGGTCTTTGCGGTACACCGTCTTAGTGCCCGACAAGCGGCCAGAAATAATGCGCTCGGCTTGGTTGTTCACCGTGTCAAGGAAAGCGCGGCTGACCTTGCCGCTGGCAATGATGTCTTGCGCTTCCTCCAGCATCCCCCTGAGATTCGGCGTAGAAATGTCGCGCTCCAACGCTTTGTCCAGCTTGTTGCTGACGTACTCAGACATGCGGCGCAGCTCACCTGACAACGTTTTGGTGGTCTCGCCTTTTGCTTCAGCTACTTTCTTGGCTTCTTCCCCTGCAAACTGGGTCTTTATCAGGGATGTTTCACGCGAAGCTTCTGACGGCAGCTCTGACAGCTTGTTGCGCACAGCGTCAAGCTGTTCTTTAAACACCTCGACGGCTTGGTCATACGCACCAAGTGGGTACTCCCCAACGGGCCGTTCATCCGTTACTTTACGCTGTTCGTATCGGGCTTGGCGCACCAGTTTATTGGCCCGCATCTGGGCGGGTTCAACCATGACGGACTCATACGTGTCTCGACGGGGCGCTTTCTGTACGCGGGCGATCCACTCATTGAAGGTGTCGTAGAGTTCGGACGCAGCCTTAACCGCCTCATCCACATCCAATGCTTTCTTACCTGCCGCTCTGCGGTGAACTGCCGCTTCTTGCAACACCGCCGTGATGTATGCAGCCCGAGCGTCTTCTGCTTTTTTGATAAGCGATTGGCTGGTAGATGCCGCCACGCCTTTGCCATAAGGCACGGCTTCACGCCGCATCTCACCCGTCTCAGGGTCTTTTACAAGCTGGGTTTCTTTACCCAAGGCTTCGCCTTGACGCAAGCGCTGGATAGCATCTTCGGCTGTGCCCAACGCTTCTTCTTGGGCGTTGCGGGTGGTGAACAACTCTTTGGCGTATGTTGCTCGAGTGTCCGTTTTGGCTGGGCCTGTCTTAAGCCCTTTGGTCATATCCCCCGCAGGTATCTCTTCAGACATTGTTTTGAGTTGTTCCAACAACCGATTGCCGCGTTGGTACGCTTTGTCTGCAACAGCCATGTCACCACCACGCTTGGCGTTGGCGTAGTCTCTGTCTGCCTCCCTGATCTGGGTCATCAACCCTTCAACAGTAGAGCGCACTTTCTGCGCCACCTTGGCGTCGCGCAAGGGTTGCAAGTTCTCATTGACTTTGACTGCGGGGGTTTTGCCCTCCATTGCCTTTTCAAACACAGGGTCAAGGAAATCAAAGTTGGACTCGCCAGTAGCCCGCAGTTCTTCAACTTGCCCCAACGCCGCCTTGTACAGCGCCAACGGGTCTTTGGTTGTTGTAGTTTCTTGCGCTTTAAGTGTGGTTTCGCGTTGTGCAAGCTCTTCTTTGCTGGCTGCAAGCTTGCTTTTTTCTGCCGCTTCTAGCCGCATCTTTATGCCGTCTAACAGCGTGCGATTGTCTTCGGTGCTTAAGCCGGGCACTTGTATTCTTGTCTGGACCAACTGCGCCGCTTTGGTGGGGTCTTGCATCATGTAGTCTGCAATATCCCCCGAGTCCACTTTAAAGTTTGTCAAACCCACTTGCCGCGCAGCATCGAGTTGCCCAGCGGCGTAGTCTTGCAGAGAGGTGTCCTTGGCGGGGGGCGTTTCTTCTACGCCAAACAACTGCCCTTTGCCGCGACGGATAACAGGCGCTGCAACCTGTTTCTGTTCAACAGGCTTAACTTCCATGCCCAACTCTTGGAGCATGAAGTCTTCAACAGGCATTGCCTCCAACGCCGCTTTTTTCTCAGCAGCAGCCATCACCTTCTTGGCTTTGTGGTAATCCGTTGCCAACGGGCTTATCTGCTTGCTCAGCTCGTTGATCTGGGCGTTGATCTCTTTGTTCTGCGCCTTGTCAGCTTCATACGTTGGGGAGTCTTTTTTAACTTTGATAAGCTGAGACTGGAGCGCCAGTCGTTGCTGGGCCAGGGCGTCATACTGCGCCACGGTCTGCGCCATCCCTTCGGGGGATTCACGGAATGCACGGTCTGCTTCCAACTGCTGTTCTTCTTGGGCACGCAGCTTTTGAATCTCCCCCAAACGAACCTGTTGTTGCTGGGCCTGCTCTCGCCCACGCTCAACATAGCGCCCCACAGGAGCTATGGCCCCGCCAAGAACCGCGCCGCCAATGAAGCTGTCCAAGTATTCGTCGCGGGCTTTTGCGTCTGTGATGTTCAACCCAGCTTGCAGGCGTTCAAAGACTTGCTGCCCAGCTTCTGTCAATCCCTCAACGCCCATTGCCTTGCCCGTGGCAAGCGCGTAGTCCTGGGCAATCTTGGCAGTGCTTTGCTTGGTGGCCTCCAGTAAAACCTTCTCGGGCACTTCTTTGCCCGCAGCAGAAAAGATTCCTCGAACGCCTGGAAGTAATTTAAGGCTGAGTATGTCCAGTGCTGCTTGGGGAACGGACGCTGCTGCCGCAGCACCAAGCTCGGTCTCACCCAGCTTTTTGCCCTCCCCCATTTGACGGGAGAGGTTGGAGCCCGTGAACTGCGCGGCGGACGTAAGCCCCGCAAGACCAAGCCCTGCTACCCCAGGCGCAAAGCCCGCCACAACGGGAGCCGCCATGTACGGCACAGATTGCCCCAACAACCCCAGCGCTTTGGTAACGGGCGCTTCGCCCCAGGTCTCGGGTTCTTTGTATGTACTCTTGCGGTACGCTTCTTGTTCTTTGATGTACTTCTCAGCCGCAGCCTCGTCCATCAAACCTGTGCGCCCTGCCAGGGCCGCAACATCCCCCTTGAGTCCCGCTATACCAGACTTGACGCCAGCAATAAACCCGCTCTCGGGCTGGGCTTCTGGAGCCTTGGCTTTGAACGCTTCAGGGTACATCTTCTGCGCTCGTGCCCATGTGTCTTGAGGCGTCTCTCCCTCCCGTATGGTTACGAATGAGCCGTCAGGTAAAGGTAGAGCTTGAGGCATAGTGCGTCCAAATTGTGCGGCTGGGAATAACCCCCAGTAAGGCCGATCTTACTGGGGTGTTTGGATTATGCCATCAGGGGCGGGCACTCTCAACATTTACAGGCGTTAAAAGCGCGGACTGAAGTTTTGCTCGAATTTGCTGTGCTCTCAGTCTGCCTTCGGGTCCTTCAGCTTCCATTATCTTAAGCGCCATTTCGCCTTGTGGGCCTGCGTATTTCTGCAAAATGCTCCACTCTCCTTTGGCTTCGGGACCCATAATATCAGCGTATGCTTTTAGGCCTTTGCCAAGGTCTCCGCCACCCAGCTTGCTAAACATGCGTTCCTGCGCTCCGGGCATGCTGTGAACTCGTTCTTGTGAAGCAATCTGCGCCAACCCCAGCCGCTCTTTTGCCGTGATGTCGTACATCTTGGCGCGGTTTTCTGACATAGTGCCAAACGCAACCCGTGCGTCTGCGCGGTTCATTTTGCCGTCTTCTATGAGCGCATCCAGGCCCAGTTTTTCGGCTTCTGTCTTGGTGGCCCGAATGTCTTTCTGAGCAGCGCGAATTTCTTTGGCATTCATGTCCGCACGGTTTTGGCGGAACATGTCGATCTTGTCAAAGGCTTCATCCAATTTTTCACGAGACGCTTCCAACTTATCCAGCCCTTCGGTGTAAGCCTTGGCACCAACGCCCGCGCCCTTGCCGATATTGACCAAGCCATGTGGAGATTCCCCGGACATGATGGCCAAGCCTGCTTGAAAAATAGCCAGCCCAGGTAGATCAGCTTCGCGTTTGCTCAGCTTTTCTCCCCGTTCCTTAGCCCTTTTTTCGGCTGTTTCCATGCCCACGCCTTGCTTGGCTTGATCTGCTTTAAGTTCTTCGAGCGCGGCTGTGGTGTCTGCTTCACGCGCCTTTTGATACTCGCTGATTTGATCTTTTACGGCTTGTGACACGGTGGGTTGGCCAAACTGTTCACGCATATTTTGAAACTCTTGTGCCGTGCCCGTAGCAGTCTGCGTCAAGCCAGGGATACCCGCCATCAAGCCTTGTCCGCCAGCAGCAGGGTTCAACCCTTGGATGCCAGCGGTGGGCCTTATTCCCCCTGCTGGGGTAGCACCGGGAGCAGGCGCGGCTGGAGCAGCGCTGGGAGCAGGCATGGCTGGGGCAGTGGGTTGTTGGAGACGCGCAGCATCTTCCTGTTTCATTCTTTGTGCAGTTTCAGGTGCGGCAGTTTCAAGAAACTTAATTCGGGCCGCTCTTTCCGCAGCTTGTTTACGCGCAAGAATTTCTTCAACTCGTGCTTGATCGTAAGCCAAAGATTCCGGGTGCACACCAAAAAGCCCACTGGGGTCAACCATGCCGTGTGAATATCCCTGCGGCTGGCCCCCAACTTGGAACCGAGGAACTTCCCCGCCTTCGTCAAAAGCAACGATGCCGCCAGCAGCCATGCCTTGCATATTGGGCGCTGGGAGTTGGCCAATACCAACATCTTCTGGCATTGCTTGCGGTTGTGCCATCTCTGCCAACTCTTGGTCAACCACTTTGGGCTGCGGCTGCTGTTGCATTTGCGCACCCTGGCGCATCTGCTTGCGGCGGTTGGACTCGGACAGCGCCAGTGACAGCGTGTAAGGGTCGGTCTTGTGCATGGCTGCAAACTGTTGCAGCGCTTGATCGGGCATCCGGGCCAGTTGCGCGGTGATTTGGTTGACGTTAATCATGAAGGTTCCTTACGCCATTTTGGAGAGTGCCAGCTCAGCCAGACCTGCTGGACGTTTGCTTTTCTCAAAGTCTTTGGGCAGGCCACCTTTTTTACCCATACCCGCCATTCTGCTCAAACCGTAGCCCGCCATGCCCAGACCTGCCAGTTGCGACACATTGCTGGGAGCGGCTTGGTACATATTGGTGCTGGTGGACTGCATCGGCAAGCCGCGCAGCATGTTGCTCATAAAGGCCAACTGCTGCTGGGGGTACTGCTGCGCCATGGCATAGTTCTGAATTTGCTGGTTCAAGATGCCTTGCTGCTGCGCTTGTTGTTGAGCGCCCATCTGGTTTTGCAAATTAATGTTGCCAAGTTGTTGGCCGTACTGCGTCTGGCCCAACTGGCCCAACTGACCAGCGGCTTGCAGCCCGGTCTGCATCCCTTGCATGCCGTAACCCGCACCATACTGCTTGGACTGCTCCGCCGCTTGTTGCGCCGCCAAGTTTGCTTGTTGATTGGCCAGTTGCGCTTGCATGTTTTGGCCCGCGCCAAGCTGCTGAATGCCCAGTTGTGCGTTGAGGTTTTGACTGCCAACTTGCAGCCCCGCCCCCTGATTGGCCATCTGTGCTTGCAGGTTGGCTTGCTGTTGTTGGTTGAACTGTTGCTGCGCGTTTTGGAACGCCGCGTTCTGCCCCTGCGCTTGGATGTCGCCCTTTTGGGTAGCCAAGTTACGAGCAGCTTCAGCTTCCATCAAACCTGCACGGGAGCCGCCAAATGCGCCAGAGCGCACGGCCTGACCAGCACGCTGGGTGCCTGCAATATCGGCTTGGCGCTGGGCCTCGCGTTGCTGAATGTCCACCACATTTTGCATGTAGGGGTTCATGTACTGGCTGACGTTTGAGCCCGTGTAATCCTGCGTGCCGACTTGCTGTGCTGGCCCCATCTGGTACTGTTGCAACTGAGGCGCGGTTGCTTGCTGGGCGTTGAATTGCGTGGGGTCGTACTGGGAGCCCATGGCGCGTTGGCCTGCCAAGCCTGCCAGCCCGGATGCCGTGTCCAACTGAGGCGAAGTGCCCATATTGGCCGCGCCCTTAAACGACTGCTCCTGCATGGGGCTGAACCCTGCAACGTACTTGGACGGGTCTTCGCTAAAAGGCGTGTAGCCCTTTATGCTGGTGGCGAACTTCTGGCCCGTGGTTGGGTCGGTTTCGTAGTTGTACAACTGCTGCTGGGTTGTGCCGAGCATTGTCTCTACGTATGGACGCGCATATTCAGGGATGTTGGTGTTGGCAACAGTCGTCTGCGTAGGCGCAGGAGCGCCCCCACCCCCGCCACCCAAGTACAGGCGTGGCCCCATGAAAAAGTCAAGTATGTCGGTAAGTTTGAACATCACAGTGCCCTCATATTTTTGTTTCAACCACGGTATAGCGCCGTGTAAATCCCTGGCTCTCCAAGAGACGCACCATGGCTGGACGCCCTCCTGCTTGAATCTTGGTAGCGCCCATGCCGCGCAACACCGCTTTTAACTGGTCCAGTACGGGCTCGTTGACAATCCCGGCACCCCCGGCGCTGGTCACAAACGCCACCCTGTCGTTGGGGTAGTTTTGAAACGTAATTGTCATTGCCCCGTTAACTTGATTGTCTTCGTCAGTAGCCACTAACAAAGTCCAGTGTCCCAGCGTGACGTACATTTTGATCTGCTCAAGCGAGTAGTCGTCTTCGCCAAACTTTTCTGTTGCAGCGATGAATTTCTCCACCAGCGGCCAAGTCTGGGCAGCGTACTGTTGCGGAACATGCTGGACAGTGAGCGTCATGCTGGCATGTACTTGGTCGGGTTGATCTGCTTGGCTTGCGACTTTTTACCTGTCCTGGCGGCACGAACTTTGTCCATCATCTTGTACAACTGCTTGGCCCCCGCATCCGATGAGCCGTTGCCCAGGTGGGAGACCACATCAGCGGGAACCACAAACTCGTCGTTGGCCAACCGGGCGGGTTGCTTGCCTGCAATAGTGGCAGGGATGCTGTCACTCATGCCGTCTCCTGGGCCTTTGAGCATGCGGCCACCATCAGAGTAGCTACCCAAATCAGCAATACCGCCACGAGCCATACCGGGCCGGGCAACCATCTTCGTGCCCGCTTCAGCGTCATACCGAGCGGGGTCGTAGCTTAAGGGGGGAGTGGCGTACTTTGCTTGCTCTTGTTCTTGTACAAGATGTCTTACCCTTTCTCCAAGACCTGCAAACCCCCCGCCCGCCATGCTGCGATAGTCTTTGTACACCGGGGTGTAGGGGGTAGGCGGCTTAACTTCAAGGGGTTTGTAACGGTTAGGGTCGTATCTGAGTTGATTTAGCGGGCCGTCATACGGGGTTTGGCCTGGAGGATCGCCCTTGCGGTCGGACAACATTGCAGCAGCCGCCAAGGGGATGCCGTACTTAGCTACAGGATTGAGGCCGCCGTACCAGTTAGCGGCGGCGTTTGCCATGCCTGCAATACCACTAGGAGCGGCGGGAGCCGCCATACTGGGAACCATTGCCGCTTGTTGTCCCACATACGGGGTAGCTATTCCAGACCCAATGGCATCAACACCAGCAGCACCAGCAACTTCAGCACCAGCAACGGCAGCAGGAGCGGCGGCAGCAGGAGCGGCGGCGGGAGCCAAACTCGAAATACCCGCACCAGCAAGCGTTTCTCCCGCTGCACTAGCTGCCGCTGTCTCTGCACCAGCAGTCAATGCAGCTTCGCCAGCAAGTTCAGCAGCAACGGTTTCTCCGCCAAGAGTTCCGCCAGAAAAGTACATGGCAGTCGCCGCTGCAATCAACGGCGCGTTCTTAGAAAGACCTAAATCTTTGTCAAGGTTGGCAAGGTCTTTGCCGGGGTCGAATCCGCCGCCACCGCTCATAGCGTACTCCTGGTTAATTGTTCAAATGGTATCATGTTGAGAGCGCCGAGACAAATGAAAGCGTTGCCACGACAGACTGGGTTGATGGCTTGGTTGGGGTGCCAGAAGCTGCGTAATATTGGATGGATACGTTGGCGCTAGTGGTTGACCAGTAGATTTGCACGTAGTCGTCCGCTTGCATCTCCAAAAAATAATTCCACCCAATAATGCTGTGAAATGGGTCAGTCGGCGTTTTTCTGGCAGGCAAACCAATTTTGCCCGTTGACCCCGGTATGTCTGCGGATGATCCGCCGTCATTGCCTTGCCGTAGCCAAATAAAAATGTCCTGTGGGGCCACATCTGTTGACTGCACTTGCGCACTGAACTGCAAGTTGTATATACCTGCGTTGACTGCTGTGATCTTGGACGAACTGATGCTTACCTGATTGGCAAAGTCCGTGGTGTTGAGCGTCATCAGGGTGGCTGTGTTGGCCGTGGTGGTCTGGCTCTGGTTACTGGAAAACGCCCCGTAAGGGAACCGAATAAACCTGCCCCCAGACTCGCCCAGCACAACACCCGTCAAGTTATCAAGCTGGTTGAAGTACAACCGCAAGATGTTCATGAATTGCTCTTGGTACTGGGCGCTGTACTCGTTTGGAGCCGAGGGCAGGCGCGGCGCAACAACAGGCCGATAGCGGTTGGTAATTACGGTCGTTGCCATTAACGTCTGCCGTCCGGGCGAATATCAATGCGAGGAGCGCCCAGTTGCCACTGCACCCCGAGCCCGTCTGTGGTGCTGCCTGTAGTACCAGAACTGACCTTGAACGCCATCTGCCGCCCACGAATCCGCACATAGACCTGCTGAGTGAACTGCTGTATGTTGTACGTGATCTGGTTCTGATAGTTTTGGGCGCTGGTCACGCCAGGGGAGTTTGAAGGCCCATAAGCCGCACCGGGGAAAGTCCTGGGTATGGCTGTGAAATACGCAGTCGGCTGGTTCACATCGGAGCCGTCAAACGTCAAGTCAGGGATCAAGCGCCACACAAACCCAAAATTGTTGCCGTCTCCAATATCAAAGTCGGATGATTGCACGTTGGCCACAATTGGGACTGCCGGGTTGACCGTACCATCATCCACGCCACTCTCGTGGTAGACCAACAGCGCGTTTGAACTTCCGCCCGCAGCGCCATAAGCAGTGGCCATTGGAGAAGCCCGTAACGCGCTATCAAGCCATGCCGTTCGCCCTTGGTAAGCGCCAGCGTAATTTGTCCAATCGCCGTAATACCAGACGTTATCCAAGTAGTTGTATATGACGTATCGGTCAATCACATTGGAGTTTGCTGAGCAGTATTGCCACCAGACCTCGCTGTAGCCCTCATTTGTGCCCGACACAAACTGAAAAGCCTGCGATCTATTGATGTCCGTGAAGACGTATTCCCGCAATGTAGAGGGCAGCGTGTCCACTCGGCCCGAGTACATATAGAACTTATCCAGCCCCATCCAGTACGTGATGTTGTTGGCCGTAGCCACGGCGTTGGGGCCAGCGATGGAAATGTTGTCGCCCAGAATCTGGAAGCTCCACACATAGGGTGGGCCAAGGTACTGCATGGAGTAAATGGCTGAATCCGTAAACACCAAAATCTCTTGGCGCGTCTGCTGCGCCGTGATGATGGCCGACCCGTGACTGAGCATGTAATCCCCGGCTTGATTGGTGATAGCAGGGCTCCACGTCCAAATGCTTTCTTGACCCGACCAGCGAATCTGCATAGGATCAAGCGTGGTGGTGGCATAGACCCCTGTAGGATCGTTACACCCAAAAGCAATAACAAACCGCGACGCATCTGACACGGTAACAAAATTAACAAGAGATGGGCAAGTGCTATCGACCACTAAACCCGCAACGGTCGTGCCTGCTTTAATTACAACACCTCGGTCGAAAATGGTTGGGTTTGCGTTGGTGTCCCAGTAATACATAGCCCCGCCACGGGGGTTGAACACAAGGTTCTCACCAAAGTTTGACTGGCTCCAAGTGCGTAACTGAATGCCAACACCAATACCCGCAGGAGCGGCTGCTCCCCACCCAGTAGACGTATACCCAGTCGTTATGCCGCCCCAACCACCAGCACCCCAACCAACGCCAACTGTGTATATATCACCGCCCGTTGTGATTTGATACGCCGCCACAACAGACGCGCCACCATTACCAACGTCGCTGGAATTGGCTGTAACAGATACCGTGATGCTGTAGGTGCTTGAGGATATGTACGTGATTTGGAACTCTGCATTGAGAACGGCGGCAGTTACGTTGCCGCCAAGACTGACTGCCCCGCTAAAGGTTACGAAGTCGCCTGTTTGCCCGCCGTACCCAGAATCAGTTACAACGATGGTTTTCGACCCAGCAGTGGCAGCAAAGGTAGCTCCGCCCGCTATTGTGGTTTCACGCAGCGGTGTCACATCAAAGAAGTTGCCGCCCGGACCGTTTTGGATATAAAACTTGAGGTTGGTGCCAAGGCTTAACAGGTTGTACCCGGATAGCGTAATCCAATTCCACATGCTTCGGCATACGCCCCATAGCGTACCTGTTGTGGGGTACGCAATACTGGTGGAAACGCCAGCAACTGTTGTGGATAAAGCGCCTTTGTCTTTGGCCCAGCCACCAATTTTCTCTGGGTTGCCAGAACGAAAACGCACCTTGTTGGTTTGATACCAGCCGCCTTCATTGCCGTAGTTGGTGCTTTCTCGGTTTGTGCCGGGCCTGAATGCAAGTTTCTGTAAGGGCATTTCGATTCCTATGACAAGAACATGGCGCGTTCGTCAATCCGACGGTTTTGCAGCCCTTTGAGTATTTTCCCACCAGCCATGCAATACTTCAAGAGTTCTTCCGCAGCACCCGCTTTATCACCCCGAAGCAGCTTTTGACGAAGCGTTGAACGCTGGAGTGTTCCAAGACCGACATTGAAACTAAAGCTAACAAGGCTATCATACATACCTTGTGTAAGGGGAACGGGGCAGAACTGAACCACTCCACGCTCAAACCTTGCAAGATCGCTTCTGAGAATCCCATCTACTTCGTCCTTTGAAAACGTGCGGCTATCTTCTGAGCGAAGCGGGTAAGCGCCTCTTTGATCCATTGGTAGCTTACCTTGGTCTGGGTAAAGAACATGTCCGACTCCTATTGTCCAAAGCTGTGCTGGGCAACGGTATGGTTTAAACCGAATGCCCTCATGGTGGCAGATGACCTTGATGGCCTCTGGGCTGAGATTCATTTCTTGAACGCCTGCCCGCCGAACCAAAACGACACGATACACGCCCAGATGATTTGGGTCTCGTCATCCCACAGGTTGTCCAGTGCCACGGTAAATTCCACATTTGTGTGCCATGCGTAATAGAAGCCAAACACTTCAACGAACATGAACATGGCAAACATGCCGTAGGTAATGACGCTGCGGGTTGCTGCCCGCATATTGATGACCCAGGTGCTGGCCCCTTGGCCCAGGGCTATGTCGTGCGCGTAGAGAGCTTGTCGTTCCTGCATGGCCGTCTGGGCATTGGTGACCTCTGCGTTGATCTGAATCTGCTCAGTCTGGATATGTTCAATCCGTTCCTGCGCCTCCAGGCCAGCTTTCTTGAGCGTCAGTTCCCGCTCGGTCTGCATGGCGGCAAGGGCAAGCTCGTGCTTCTTGTCGGCCCGGTCTTGAAAGAATTCAAGGATTTTTGGTAGTCCGCCCATC
>Ga0214921_10002257_pt1 | contig 31574 bp, 34 predicted proteins | sample LL1505_MetaG_FD_177992 | JGI IMG/M metagenome (GOLD analysis project Ga0214921, IMG submission 177992) | Freshwater microbial communities from Lake Lanier, Atlanta, Georgia, United States - LL-1505 | ecosystem: Environmental > Aquatic > Freshwater > Lake | place: USA: Georgia | collected... | reverse complement strand
AATTCCACACCACGATCTTGGTAGGTTCCGCCACCCTTTTTAACGATTTCAATATCGTTGGTGATGGCTTCTAGAAATTTGCGGAATGGTTTCATACCTTTATTTAGGTCAACATCGTTTCCAACTCATTAGTTTCAATTTAGCAGCCGCACCACTACAGGAATTTTCAAGAATGATCTGATGGGGATTTAAACCTCCAAGAACCATATCATTAATATCCTTTTGATGAACGGACGAGGGCCAAATGCATACGGTTCTTCCGTTACCTATAAGATCTTCCATAACCTTTACGAGTTCTTTATTTCGGGGTTCGTTGTCTAGCGCAAAGATGGGTTTTGCTCCTAGTTCATGTGGCAAAGAAGAACACCTACCTAATCCTGCCATAGCCACACCGTTTGGAAGAAACAGAGAGTCTAGAGGCCCTTCAACCACAATCACAGGTTGTTTAGGATCAACTCGCTCTAATCCGAACCATAGACGATCTTCAGTTTGCTCTTTACGAAGAGTAATGTAACGAATGCTTTTAGGATTAAACGAACGACAGTTGGCTCCAATAAGTTTGCCGTTCTGAATGATAGGAATAATTAGACGAGGTTCATCGCCTAATTCTTTACTAGGATCAATAGTCTTTGCCCACTCACCAAAGTTCTCGGCATAATACAGCAGAGAAAATTTATCTTTGGGAACTTTACGAGACTCTAAAAACTGCCTCGCAGGATGAATCTCCTGAAGCGACGATACGGTGGGAAGCCCGATTCCATAGTCTCCCGTGGATGATTCACCAGATACTTCAGTTCTTCTAAATCTTGGCTGTTCAAAGACGAAGGTAGGCTCGGCTTCGTTTCTGCTGGTAAGACCGCTTCGGTATTTTTCAAGAGTGTATTCATCATATAATCTCCGGTCAAACTGTTCAAGGAATTTAGAAAGGGTAGTTCCGAAGTCACAGTTGTGGCACTTTACAAAAAATCCGCCCTTCTTCTCGTATAAGTAGAAGCGAGTTTTGGACTTGTTTCTCTTGGAATCGCCACATATCGGACACCTACAAACTGCTAGTTGGTTGGTTTTCTTCCAAGCAAAGCGGGCTAGCCGTGCCGCTATCATATTGATATATTTCACATCCAAGTAACTCATAGCCGAAAGTATACCTAGTATTTAGGGGAAGTCAAGCAAAATAAGGATCAAGAGCCCAGGCGGTTTTCAAACACACTTCCACCAAGTTAACTTATATTCAACTTTTAATCAAACCGACAGAAATCTTTGTGTAGTAAAAATTTATTTCACGAACCTGTCGTTTTGGCAAAAATACCGACTATATAGACGCTTACTTCTTGGGATCTATGATGTTCAAGGTTTGGATATCTTTTTGTATACGATCTTGCTGTCTGCGCTGTATCTTCTTACGCTTCTGTGTAGTTTTTATACTTTTAGGCATTGGAGGCTCTTGACCTGGAGATACTCCTGCCATTTGTCCTCCACCCACATTATTTGCGGGAGCGGCAACTGCTGCACCATCCTCGGTTACTTTTTTCAATTCATTAATTGTAAGAATCTTTCCGTCAACCCGATATAGTGCAATACCAAAAACTTCTCCAATTGATTTGAAATCGCCTAATAGATTGGATGAATTCTTTATAGAATTTAAAGAAACATTGTGCTTACCGAAATATTCTCTTATATGAGTTTCGTACTTCTGTGGATTTAATCCGCCATATTTACTTTTCAAAGTCCATATAGATTTAATCAGTCCATCAGTATCACGAGCCTTACTCATGTATTGCTCTACTAAACGCTTTACATTCCAGCATAATGTGTAAAATAGATCAGGATACGCTTGTTTTTCATGTAGTTCTGTTAAATCTCTTCTGTTACGCAATACTTTCCCGTGTTCGTCAATTATACCCAATTTATATGCAGGTAATTTTTTCCAAGGTGTTGTTAACATCTGAAGGAATCTGTACTCCGACATAATTTCTTCAACTCGCTGATCTATACTCATCAGATTTTCCTCAATTTGGGTATTACCTCATTCTCAAGAGGGATTGCTAATATATCTATGCCCTCAACATTTTTTGTGGTTTCAGGCAAATAATTCAGAAAAACAAGAAAAGTTTTCAGAAGAGGAAGAAGATCATTATCCATTTTATAGAACAGCATTCGTGTTGCTGGTTCTATGCCAAACACATTATAAAATGTTATAAGGTGATTAAGAATAAGACGATCCCTCAATTCACCAGAACGCTTATACTTTCTAAAAAGTCTTTTCAAGTACACTATTCGTGTAACATCTTCTTCAAATTCCTGCATGCTATGACACTGAGGATTATCATAGTGTTTCACGGCATACAAAGAGAAGTTTTCGCTGTTTAGAGATTTAAATGTCATAATACTGTGGTCATGTTAACACAAGTATCTATAATAAAAAAGAGAGCCTTTCGGCTCTCTTTCGGGCGGTGAAATGCGGATTTTAGGGAACGCCCTTATCTTCTCTTGTTAGTATATCTTATTCATCGGCTTCACTCCAGCGTTCCAGAGGACGATTCTGAGCCGAATAATTTACCTTTTTTCCACCCTTTAGATATAGGAACTTTTTGTCGGCCTTTTCGGAATTGTCTTGTTTCTTAACTTTACGCGCTTCCGTGTCTCCTTGAAGCCAAGCATCATTATACTTCATTTTCATTTCTTTGGAACGAAGTGGAGTTTGAACCTCAACGATATCTTCTCCATCAACTTCAGTTTGTTCCATAGGAGAATTTTTAACAGAACTCTGCACGATCCGTGGGTTGACTGAGAAAGTGCCGTTTTCGTTACGAATAACTTCAACGCAGAGTACTAGTGAAGTTCCAACCTTGTTTGAAATGTTATCTGAATGATATGGCTCATAACCAGGATCTGTAGGAAGTCTTCCGTATGATCCACCAAGATAGGTTAGAGGAAATTCATAAACTCCTTCACCCATCTCGTCTATAGGTCCACGCTTACTTGTTGTGCTGGTAAGTTGAGTGGTATTATCAGCACCAGTTTTTGCTGGTGGTAATCTGTAATCAAACATTAATCCAACACTTTGAAGTCTGCTTCTAATTTGATTTAAAACATTTGATGGAACAATATAGGATTTCTTAAATGCTGCTCCAAGAAATCCATTCAAGCGATTTAAAGATTCGCCTGTTAATTGTGCAATACTAATTTCAGTAGTATCAACACCACCAGCAGGATTGAATGGGCCTACAGCCGGGTTTAGATTACTAAATCCTGTCCCGGCTGGAGTGTCCCAATGCTCCTTTAGTTTACTTCTCAATTGCTTGAAACGCATTGGCATTTTCACTTTCTATTATAGTACTGTGAAAGAGAACTTGGAAGTTCCTGTTAAAGAACCATCACTAACCTGCGCGGTTAAACCGTATGTTCCTGAGGTTGTACCTCTTGGAAGTACAATCACAGCAATATCATTATTATAGGTTGATGTTGGGCCGAAGAATGTATCGTATACTGCGGCAGGAACATTTGATGTGGTCAAGAGATTTGTGGTGGTGTAAAGAACTATTCCTGCTGTACCGCCCCATCCGTTTGCTGATCCCGGCCCTGCAACATTACCTGTAATACTAATTGTTAAGGTGTTTGTGAAGTTAACATCGTTGGCTTTAACTTTAATATAACCTGTTCCACCAGTTAGACCAAGACCTGTTACTCCCCATTTCAAGGTTGATACACCGTAAAAGTTTACACCGAAGTTGGTGTTGTAATCGTGTGATACTCCTAGAGAAGATATGCCACCAGCAGTGGAACTATCTCCAGCAAATGGACATGTTATATAAGGAGCAAAAGGAGCATTAGTATCGCCAGATATGCCACCGGCTCCTGTTACACCAGCATTCAATGAACCACCAGGAGATGTGCGATTTGCAAAAAACGAGGAAGTCGTTCCTGTAGTGCTTGGGTCGTATGGCATACAAACCAAAAGTTCCATCATAGGAACATTGGCTGTAACCCCCAAAGTTTTAGTTCCCTCAAATTGACCAGCGAGGTTAGCAATACCATCTGCTTGAGGAAGTTCCCATCCTCTATTGGTGCGAACACAAAAACGCTTTTGTGGAGTAGTCAACCATGTTGGCTTGGATTCTTCTCTATCGTTATTGTTCCATACGGGCATTTCTAGTTCTCCTTGTGCTACCTATTTAGCGATTTTCGTTGATGATGTTACGAAGGGTTGTTACTTCTTCTTCAGAAAGTTGAGTCAAAAATTCTCTTAGACCCATTTCAATTTCTGATGGTTGTGCTTCTTCCTTCTTTACACCTGAGTTGGTTTTAGCAGTAGCCTTAGCGGGAGTAGCCAACATGGTTGGTTCAGCAGATGGTTTAGTTGAAGGAGGAGTAGTTTTCTTCTTTACTTCAGCGGGAGTAGCCAATGCAGCCTTTTGAGTAGGCATCTTTACATCAGCCTCACTTACTGTTTCTTCAAAACGAACAACCATTTCTGGTGTTAGTTGACAACCACACTTGGCTACACCTTCCTTGAGATGCTTGCGAAGGATATCGCGCTTGGTTTCAGCAACCATAACACCTTCGGTGAGGGTTGCAAATTCTGCTTTAGCAGCCTTTGCTGCTTCTTTCAGCGACTCAGGAAGTTCAATCTTTTTGGTGGTTTTTCCGACCAAAACATCGGTGATTTGATTGTAAAGTTCTTTGCTGATTGGTGAGTTATGCATTGCTGCTCCTTGTTTTTATACTCTTACCGCTAGGTAGTATTTAGTTAAAATTATCCCTTGGCTTTCTTCCAAAGATCAGCGTCTGCGGTTCTTCGGGTTTTACCACCTGTTAAAAATGAGTTAATTCGTGCTAAAGCCCATTGTTGGGGAGTAGCACCAGGTCTGTGCCCACCCTTCCAAGCCGCCATACCACGGTCATAAACTTGTTTTAAAATTCCATACGAAATGCCAGACTGTTTGGCTTTATTCTTTACAGCCTTAATAGTCTCTTGCAGTTCTATTTCATTTTTAAAATCTTTAAAACTCTTCATATCATTTCTCCGGATTGTGTCCCCAAATCTTTAGGGCTAGTAGTTTACGAGTTGGTTCGCCTTTATCATCACGAAGTGGGCCTTTTGCTCCCTTCATTCGGCTGATAAATGAGATTTGTTTATTGGCCCATTTCCAATCGCCAGCCTGCCAATCATCTTTCTTCTTTCCAAGCATTCGGACAATAGCACGAGCCGAATCACGACCTGAGGTGATTTTACCTCCACTAGTTCCTGCTTTGCCTGCTTCTTTACGAGACAATCCTGCTTCTTTGCCGTCTTCTGAATCTATAAAATTCTGAAGTTCTTTGGCTCCCATATTTATAAGTTTAGACCATTCTTTGTAGATACGATCTTTCTCTTCATCATCCATTTCTTCAGCAATAGCATCTTGACCTGGAGTATCTTTAGCGTAAGTTTTACGAATTTTGTTTGTACCAATCTCTAAAATTTCTTTAAATATTTTTCTTGAGAAACTATTCTCGTCGGTATTCTCGTATAACATCCACTCAAAATCCTCATCTAGAGTTGATGGGGTATTTGTTGTATGATCTGAATACATCTGATACTTCTGTTCTTGGATGTACACATCCCAAGCATCCTTTTCTTCTTTACTGTATGCTTTAGTCTGAATTTGGCGTGCTCGTTCAATACGATCACTATACTTTCGTCCTTCATCCAATTCTACCGCTTGATCTAAAATATCCTGTAATTCAAAGGCTTCCGCCTTTGTTCCGAATTTTTTAGCAAATGCTATTGAATACTTGGAGCGTCTTGCAGTTTTTTCTGGATCGCCGGGAAGTTTTTCCCAAGCCTTAGGATCAGAATCAGAACGAGCCTTTCGTGCAGCAAACTGCTGAACTCTAGCCTTGGCATCTGCTTTGCTTAGTCCTGAAACATATTTCTTTGGCAAACCAGTTTCTTTATCCTTTGGACTTGCCTGTGCTGCCGCTTCACCCAATGCAACCTCTTCAGTTTTTGGTTCTGGCTTTGCCGCAGACATTTCTTTAGGATCCACTTGCATTCCAGTTTGACGCAAGAAACGCAAACCAATCAGAACCTTGTATTCCATATGGCTACGATTAGCAAGAGAGAATTTTACATTCTTGTATTCACGACCAGCAAATTCCACATCCATCAAAACTATTGGACGAATTTCTCGTTCTTCAGTTCCGCCACGCTTAATCTTGATGCGACTAACAATAGGTTTGGTTAAACTCTTACCGTTTATCTTAAACGAGACTGTGTGATTCTTTTCATTAATCTTTATGTCTGTAGCATCAATAGAATTGTAACCGCTGTTGCCTGTATCAATTTTTGCGTTGTATTCAATGCCATCAACAGTAATATTTTCGCTGACTGCTACATTACTAAACAGTTTCCAGTTTGACTTATTGCTGACATGCTCAATCAAAGCATCCATCAATCCTTGACCTTCTACTTCTTCAGTAGCCTTGCCGTCCTTGTAGAGTGTATAAACATTACCGCTACCTGGTGAGGCATTCATTTCAATAACATAAGGTTTGCCGTCAACCACAACATGGTCAACACCAACATAATAGCACTTGCTTACAAGTGCAACCTTTTCCACAAGTTCAATCTCTTCTGGACTTAGTTTAAATGCTCCCCCTGAGGAACCCCTAGCAATATTAGTTCTGAAATCGCCTTTAGCCTTGTCACGCTTTGCACAGGCGAATATCTTGCCGTTAAGAACAATTGAGCGAACATCGTTCTTAAATCCTGGCAAAAACTCTTGGAGGATAACTTCTGCACCAAACTTCCATAGAGACTGAAGCACAGAACGCAAAGACTTCTCGCTTTCAATAATTGAAACACCGATACCTTCTGCGCCTGTAACAGTCTTCACAACAACAGGATACTTTCCACCAATAGACTTCATAGCATTTGCCACCGAATCTTCATCGGAAACAAATGCAGTTCGTGGGTGTGGTAGGTTATACTTCTGAAGGGCTAGAGCAGTCTGCAACTTGTTTGCACAGATCTCCATAGCACCCTTTTCGTTAACCATGAACACACCATTGTTTTGTAGAATTGTGGCGAGACCAATTCCAAGTTCCGAGTTCATTACACCACCACGCACAAAGCATAGGGTATTTTGAGGCTTAATCACAACCTTCTTGGTGTCTTCGCCTTCAGTAATTTGAATTGTAACCTTTTCGCCGCTGGCTTCCATTGAATTAATATGAGCATACTTCATCTTGATTACATGAAATTCTATGCCCTTTTTCTTGCAAGACTTTTCCATCTTTTCAATACTTGAGCCGTCTGTGCTGCCTTCAGCAGAAGTCAAACAAAGTAAAGTTACATTAGATGACTTCTCTTCCCATAACCATTCTTCCTTTAGTTGCATTCCCTTTTTCACAGCCATGAAAATCTTCTTGGCTTCAGCATCCTTCACATGCGCGGGTACACCTGCGCGAAACGCATCAAAGTCTCCGTCAAATACGGCTTTACGCATCTTGGATGCTGACATGCCCTGCACACCTTCTGAATCAGGATCGCGGTCGCCAGCACTAATCACTTTGAAGTCTGAGAACTTGTAGCCCTCGGTACTCTTTGGATCAAGATCAATGTATTGCTTAATCTTGTTGTATTCTGCCGTATGATCTGCACCAGTCACGATGCGTACTTTGGTATAACCCGCATCGCTTAACTTTTGTGCAATAGCATAAGGCCCTGCAACCGTCTTGCCGTCCTTGTTTGAAAAAGGCTTTGGCATCAGTTGGAACTTCATCTTGGGGAAAAACTTCTTTAAAGTCTCAAGTTTAGTTTTTGAGTCTAGCGGATTCTTCTTTGGATCTTGCGAGTAGGAAGCGTAAATGCAAAACTCAGCACCAATCTTTTGGGCTTCTTCCAACACCTTGTTTACAAGAACTTCGTGTCCTGTGGTTGGTGGGTTAAAGCGTCCAACGCCAATAACAATTGACTTTTCTTTCTTGGGTGCTTCGGTGATGATCTGTGAGAGTTTTTTCACTTCCATTCCTTTGCTAGATTGAAGTTGTTCTTGGAGAACTCGTTGCGATCAACAAGTTTCACAATACTACATGTCTTACCACAAACTGCCACGAAACCTTCAGGTGCAGTTGGACGATATCCATCCTTGTCTGCAATAAAGGTTGAGACACTTTGGGTAAGAGAAAGTTTAGAAATAACCAAACTCTTAGCCTTGGCTATAAGTGCGTGAAGTGCAAATAGTTTATCAATTTGAGAAGCGTAAGCCTTGAGATACTTGGTAATTCTTGCGCCTTTTTCCTGCTTCTCTTTTTTCTTTGCTTCAGTCTTTAGTGCGTCTGCTTCTGTAGCAAGACGAGCCTGAATGAATGTTGCAAGACCGTTTGTAGTATTGTTTGAAAGTCCTGCTCGTACTGTAGAATTGATGTACTGCGACACATACTCGGATGCTTCGCTCTTGTTAAATGAGTCTAGTGCAGACTTCAAGTTCTTGGCTTCTGCTTCAATCTGTTTTGTGAGAACAGCAATCTGTTTTTCTTCTGCGGTTTGAAGCAAAAGATTTTTTGGTAGAGTTGGAACCTTGGCATCCACAACCCATACTCCTGTAGATGTTCCCATTGAAGGAACACCAGGCGACCATGATCCGCGCTCTTTAGGATCGCCACTACCGCTCCATTTAGTATGGAACACAATACCAAACTTAGCAGAGGCTACTTCCATGCCTGTGGGACTATCCGCAGGAACAGCGTAGGTAATGGTATTGGGACGGAAGGTGATGTAACTCTTACCGTCAATAGTTTCTTTTTTCTTCTCGCCTTGTGTAAACAGCAAGTCTCCCCAAACCATGCCCTTGATGTTTAGCGGCTTCAGATACTTTAAAGCATCTATCAGTTTAGCAACCACACCACCTTCGTGGTTGGCTTTGATATCTGCTTCTGTATAGTTAACTTTTGAAGTCTTAGAAAAGAAAGACTTGGTAGCCACAAAGAACTTTTTAGTTTCAGGATGGATGCCTGCAATAAGAGCAGGAGCACCATCCCATTTTGTGGATACATTCAAAGATGGAACAGACTTTCCTGACGAGGAAACACCGCTAACAACATCTTTTAAAATTTTAATGGATGCCTGTAATCCCGCAAATCCCTGTTCAAACATACCGTCTTCAAGGTGGCTAATGTGCCCACCTTTGTTTTCTTTAACGGCTTCTGTTATAGATTGTGGTTTTGAAAAGGATGAAAAGTTCAGCATATAGCATATTTATGCTAAACTTCACTCCTCCTCTACCCATCTTGACCAAGTTTTCGGCCCCATATGGTCAATGATAGTCATTACAAGCATCTTCCTGTTAGGCACAATAGGAGGCTTGGCTAGCGGCATCTTGGCTTCTTGTGGGGTTCGGTTTGCCTTCTTGTAGTTGCACTTTCGGCAAGAAGCCACTACATTCTTCCATTCAAATTTACCACCACGGCTAGCAGGCATCACATGGTCAATAGTACCATTAGCGGCATTCAAAGAACACCCACAATACTGGCATTCGTACTTGTCTCGCCTAAACACACCCTTGCGAGTGGCTCCCTTGATCCGATACGGCAAATTAATATACTCCACCAACACGATTGCGGTGGGTAGTTCATAGTGCCCTCGGGGTGTAGGAATACGATAGAAGTCGTCGTGACCATAAGGCTTGGCGGCTTTTCCTGAACACAGGAGATTAACCGCCCGCTTCCAATCAATCACATTTAACACTTCCTCGCTAGCGTTTAGGAGGAGAACCTTCAAGGATTAGCCCTTCAGCAGTTGCGGGTTTGTTTCCTGCTGCATTTCCTGATTGAAGAGATTTAGTTCCTCTTCATCATCCTTGATGCAAGCGTAAACTTCATCCTTGAAACAAATTGCATAAGTTGTATCATGTTCCTTTGTGAGGTGAACAAAAGAACCAACAATTACACGATCACCCTTCTTCAAAGGAAACGCCTCAGGCAAGCGAGCAAAGGTAAATTGCTGCCCGTTACCTCCAACAGGATTAGTTGAAAACTGTGTTGCTCCAACAGAATAAACAGTTCCTTCAAAACTTTCGTGTGGAACCATATTCTTGTTGTCTCCATCAACCTTAACTACAATGTAACTGCTGTTTGGAATAATCATTGTGTATCTCCTTTAAAGTGTTGTTAGTATCTAGTAGGAGTGCCAGGATTCGAACCTGTTCCAACCGGGTATAAACCGATCTGGGCCAACCAAAGACCCCCCACTCCCATTACTCGTTCTCTGTATTCTCCATCACAAGAACCACGCGAGACTTCTTGTTTGCAACATGACCCGATTCCGTCTTGATGAGATAGTTGCTTTTTTGACGATCATCATCGTGACCTAATCGGTAATTAATTTCTTCAATTCCCTTCTCACGAAGACAATTAGCAATCTGTTCAGACAACTTTGAAATAACCATTTCTGATAGAGCAGCAGCGGTTGTTTCATCAGAGTTCATGGGAATATCAATGTGAAGTCGGAACATGTGTATATTATATCCTATACTCGCAATTCGTCAAGACCAATCAGCGAAATCTCTTTTTTTAAATTTATCGTTCATGCGTTCACGAAAACTTTTAAATTCACCGGCATCTTCTTCATCTTCATCCTTAACTTCAGGCATATTAATAATGCCTCGTTGAGCCGATTCATCCAAGTCAAAAAGTTTCATTTTGCTACGATCAATACCAACCACAAATCTACGATTGGATGCAGGATCGGCATATCGGTTCTTCAACTGCTTAATCATAATTTGACCAAGCCCCTGAAGTTCTTCGGTTGAAACTAATGCAAACATGAAGTCCGCAGTTTGTGGCAAACCAAATGATTCACTAGTATCCGTCAACTCTACATCAGTGCTAGAGAATCCTGAGCGATTGGTTTGAGTAGCCGTAAAGATCGGCACACCTGTCTCAACTGCAAGACCTCTCAACTCTTCTGCAATCGCCTTGATGAAAGTATACGAATTCACCGTGGCACTCTGCTTCATGCGAGATGACGCACAGATGTTCAGGTAATCAATAAAGATGATTTCAGGAGTAAAGTTTCTCTTCAATCTCAGTTCATCAAGAAGGTGCTTGAAGTGCATGACACTTGCTGTGGCGGTGGGATACTCTTTGATAATCAGTTTGCCTGTAGTCTGATCCATGATACGCTTCAATTTTCGGTCGTAGATATCCTTGGGCAAAGCCTTCAGATCATCTAAACTTGTATCCATGAGATTAGCATCAATTCGTTCTGCAATACGCTCTTCCGCCATTTCGCAGGTGATGTACAGCACATTCTTGCCTTGCATAAGACAGTTGGCTGCATGGTGACAGAGGAACAGAGACTTACCCACGCCCGTGCCCGCGAGACACACATTTAGAGTCTTGTAGGGAGTACCGTTGTTGGTAATCTTGTTCAGCAGATCAATATCAAAAGCAATACGCTTCTCTACGGTATGATAGAAGTCGTATCGCTTGTCTGCGTCTTCAATAAAATCGTGACCGATATGAGTATCAAAACTAACTGCAAGAGCAGTAGAAAGAATACTTGGAATAGCAGTCTTCGTTTTGTCTTTGGACTTTCCATCAATAATTTGAATGGATTCCATGATGCCATTGTATAGTGCCTTTTCTTTACAGAACTCTTCGGTATTGTCTAGCAACCATTGAGTTTCCAACTTGTCGTGAGTCTTGAATGATTTGATGATATCCTTAATTGTCTTGAATTCAGTTTCACTCAAGTTATCCCGCTTACTCAAATCAATAAGCAAACTCTCAACAGTTGGCTGCTTGTTATACTTGGTATAAAAAGTACTGATGCAATCATAGATGACTCGCTCATCCCGTTCTGTAAAGTATTCAGGCTTTAAAAACGGAAGAACCTTGCGCCCGTACTCTTCATCATGGAGTAAGGTTCGCAGAATGAGAATTTCTGTTCTGTCGCTAGTCATTATCTAAGTATAACATCAAATTAGCATGTTGTCAACAGAAACTATCCAATCTGAAAGTTTAATACTTGGGCTCCAACCAAGCCAATCGCGTGCCTTACGATAATCGCATAGTGTTATTCTCGCCTCACCTGAACGAGAAGGAAGATTAACTCTAGTATTTTTTGTGGAAATTAGATCAGCCACTTCATTTACCGAATAATTAACCCCAGTTCCAATATTAAAAACTTCAGCGTTTAACCGATTGTTTATTATGGAATTTTGAGCGGCTAGAACATTTGCTTTAGCAACATCCAAAACATGAACGAAGTCTCTTCTCTGTTCACCATCACCAACTATTGTAAATGCAGAGTTGTCTTTTAGTTGACGCTGAAAGACTCCTATTACGGGAGCATACGATCCACGAACAGTGTGTCGCTCTCCATATACATTAAAGTATCTAAGAATAACAGTATCCAACTCTGTTGTCATACTATACTGCTTACAGAAAACTTCTCCCGAAAGTTTAGTTGAAGAATATGGATTTATACAAATAGGCTCTTCATTTTCATCCGCCATGTAATCACAACCAGAATACACAGATGATGTGGAAGACATGACAAATCTTTTAACTCCATTTTTTGCCGCATAGTCTAGTGTGTTAACAGTGCCCAAGATATTGGTAGAAATACACAGGGCAGGATTTTCTATGCATTGCTGAATACTACACTCAGCACCCATGTGAAACACATAATCAAACTTTTCTTTGGCTAGTGATTTCCACGGCTTTTCTGTAGAAATGTCTGCTTCTTCTTTGGGAACATATGAAGCCTTTGGATTGTAGTAGAATTGATCGTGAGCCAGACTAGATTCATTGTCTATACCAACAACATCCCAACCAATACCAATCAGATGGTCAACTAGATTTGACCCAATAAACCCTGCCGCTCCAGTAATCAATGCCTTCATACTAAAATAGTGCTAAAGAACTTATCTACAACAGTAGCAACATAATCCAACTGCTCATCTGTAATCACAGGGCTTGTTCCAAAGAAGAAAGTATTTGTGGTTGCCTTGGTTGCGTTTGGATACATCTTAACAGGATCACCATCAGACAAGTGAGCGTATCCCGGTTGCAACAGAATATTTCCACCAAAGTAGTTGCGCGTCTGTATTTTGTTGTCTTCCATAAACATAGTTAGTTCTGTTCTCTTAAATCCTGCTCCATCTTTAACGGTAACAGGAAAAGCAAACCAAGAGGGATCTGCACCCTCTGTTGCTCGTGGCAAAACAAACTTATCTTCGTATCGGGAAAACACTTCCATCAACCGATTATAGTTGTGCTTTCTCTTTAGAATGATGGCATCAAGTTTCTCCATCTGAACCAATCCAATAGCAGCCTGTAGGTCAAGTGGTTTAAGATTGTATCCAATCTCTTCATACACATACTTGTGGTCAAACACCTCATCAGGAAGAGCGGGAAGCCAATTACTGAACCGCTTCTTACACATTCCGTTCTTCAAGCATGACGCTGCCTTTCCCGAGCAATAGCAGCCACGACCCCACTCCCTCATACTCTTTACTACCATTTCTTGCTCTTTGGTACGAGTAGCAACAAATCCACCCTCTCCCATAGTCATATGGTGTGCAGGATAGAACGAACAAGTAGCCATCTCACCAAATGATCCTAGTGGCTTTCCCTTGTAGGTGCTGCCAAGAGCATCACAACAGTCTTCCAACAGGATGAGATTATATCGCTTCACAATGTCCATGACTGCATCCATATTTGGAGGATTTCCCAAAACATGGGCAAAAATCAAAGCAGATGCACCAGCCTTTGCCGCTGCTTCCAACTGTTCAATATTCAGATTCAGCGTATCAAGTTCAATATCAATAAAGACAGGCACAAACCCATTCTGTATAATTGGGTTTATTGTTGTAGGAAATCCTGCAACGGGAGTGATGATTTTAGACCCCTTGGGAAGAAAATGTAGTTTACGGGATGTCAGAGAAGACACCATAAGCAAGTTTGCACTAGAACCACTATTTGAAAGGCAACCGTGATCCTTTCCGAGTCTCTGCGGAAACTTGTTCTCAAACCGAATCCCATTCTCTCCCAATGCAAACCAACCGTCAAGCAAACATCCTATTGCTGCAATATACTCTTTCTCGTCCAAATACGAACCAGCATACTGAACCCAATCTTGCCCTGCAACCCAAGGCTTCTTCTTGGAAGCCACGAGTTCGGTGACGAGTTGTTCAAGCATAGCCTTCTTGTCGGCATCATGTATTTTTAGTTCCACCACTTGAATATACCTTTCGTATGCTTTGGTGTCCAACCCAAGGAATTGATCTTGGATGTATCAAGAGAATACCGCAAATCCTGACCCCAACGATTAGATACAAACTGAATCTGATCGGTTTCTTTTCCAAACGAATGTAGAAGATCAGTAACCACATCAAGGTTGGTAAGGTGATTGTTTGCTCCAATATTGAACACATCATTCTTGACACCTGATTCAATCAGGGAGTATATGGCATCAACATTGTCCTTTACATAAATCCAGTCTCGGACATAAGAACCATCTCCGTGCAGAGGAATCTTCTTGTTTGTGTCAATACACTTTAATGTCTTGGGGATCAGTTTTTCGTAATACTGTCGTGGTCCGTAGTTGTTGGAACTGCGAGTAATCAAATAGTTCAGTCCGTATGTACGATGATAGGACAGCACGAACATCTCTGCTGCTGCCTTTGATGCGGAGTACGGATTGCTTGGTGTGAGTCTATCAGTTTCAGTAAACCCACCATGAGCACGATCTCCGTAAACTTCATCGGTGCTTATCTGAATGAAAAGAGGTCGCTCATGGGTTTGCTTTCCGCGAATGATCTCTAGCAAATTATGGACTCCAATCACATTGCTGTGCATGAACGGATTTGTGTCATTAATGGAGTTATCAACATGGGTTTCTGCTGCAAAATTCACAACAACATCACAAGAAGGTAGATGCTTTACTTCGCATATATCCATCTTCTGATGCTTGTAATTTGGATGCGAATCGAATGGCAGAGATTCGCGGGAGCAGTAACTCATGCAGTCTATATCGACCACAAAATGACCGTTCTCTAATGCCTTCTCTACAAAGTGACTACCAATAAAACCTCTACCGCCTGTTGTAACTATGTTCATAATATACCTTTCAATTACCTAAGAAGTCTGTCTACGGCTTGCCATGTATCTATGCTTGATTGATAGCCATAAGAACGAAGTTTATCACTATTCAAGCAAACATCTTTCACTTGAACCACTTTATGAAAATCAGGAGCATCAATTGATACTATTTCTGACGATGAACCCAACTTCTTCTTGCAATATCGAATGACTTCACCTATTGTTATTGGCTGCGTATTGCTTATGTTGACTATCTGTCCTGTGGGGGCATTATGCATACAAGCATTTATTGCTCTACACGCCTCATCCACATACATGAAGTCTCTAATATTAGATCCGCCGTCATATATCTTCACCGTTTCGTTTCTTTTAAGAAGCCCTATCATGTACTGTAATGCGTTCTTCTTTGCAGATGCTCTATTGTCGGATTCACCTATAATGTTTGTAAGACGAAGAATTCTATAGTTCATATTCATGGTCTGACAATAACATATCAGCATTTGTTCTGCTGCTCTTTTTGTGATTGAATAGAATCCTGTAGGGTCGCACAGATCGGTTTCCCTAGTATTAAGAGAGCAGTTTTTGCCATAAACAAACCATGAACTTATGAAGTTAAAAGTAATGTCTTTGAAGTAGGATTTCCTGCTAGCCTCAAGAACAGATATCAACTTATTCAGATTCGTTTCGATGTCTCTATGCGGGTCATCGAAAATGTGGTAGTTGTGCGTAGTACTAATGAAATATAATATATCTTTGCTTTGAGGGGCATCTTCGGATCTCGTTATGGGCATAGTAATGTCCGAATACATTTTTGTGTATCGACTACCAATAAATCCAGTTGAACCATAAACTGATATCATAGTTTATCAATGTTTTCTCTATACCAATTTTCACCAGGATAGAAATTAGGTGTTTGCATTCCCGGTTTCAATTTTAATGCAAATCCTCTGGATATACCGCACCCGTCATTAGTACCAGTTGGATCGTGTTCTAATTTTGTTCCCATGAATTCGCGGTTAAATGCGCTGTATTTTGTATCGCTATGAGTCCTTGTATTTTTTCCTGGCAAGCATTTTTCATCTGTGTTGTATGGCAACTTGTCTGTGAGGTAGTTTCTCATGTGTCTATTGTAGCGATCCTGATACCTCCACATCCAATCGCCATCTTCTTCTCCAAATCCAATCAAACGCTCATCAAAATAACCAACCCTGTTGTCCTTGTCAAGAACATCCTGCCTATAGATGCAGAAATGCCCCCAATGATAATTAATTCGGAATGACTCGTCCCCTAGTTCGTGATTCTTTGCAAGCATGGCTTCAAACTCGTCAAAAAATCCATCAAGAATAATTACATCATCACTCAAGACTAACACATATTCACTACTAGTATAATTTATTGAGTTGTTCCACATGAACGCACATCCGCGCACAATCGGAGACATCAGCAGAAAAGTGTTTGAAAAGTACGATGCATATTGCAGTATTTCTCTGCGATATCCGTCATCAAACTTTTCTTTATGTTGCCCATTGACAAAAACCAATTTCTCGATGTTTGGTCTTTGCTTGTGTACTCTAGCCAATAGCGGCTTGAAATATGGTTCAAAACGATGAACATAGGTTTGAATTGTGATGCTATAAGAAGGTAATGTCATTGGTTCCTCGTGATATGTTTTACAAGTAATTCTTAAAATGCGTGTTCAGTATGTTTATTCTGTTCTTGTTTGGAAGACCGCCAATATGTGCTAAGAAATCAGTATCTTTCCACGGACTGTATATTTTCTGATGTATGTCATTATAACATCTTATCCTATCCATGTACATAGCGTAAGGAACTGCGTTTAGATATAGATGGTCAAGAATCTTCATTATACTTACTAGATTAGTGTTTTTGTAGATCCAGTTCATTGCGTTTTGTTCCTCACCAAACCCTTCAATGTGATTCTTGCCTACTTCAAGAAAAGTAGAGAATAAAGTTTCGGTATCTTTAGTTCGCTGAAGTATAAAATTGCCTGTACTAAATGTCTGATGAGGTACGCACCATTCAGCCCACTCGTATGACGCATAAAAGCAATGATCTTGATTCAGATTAAATGAGTCTTTTATTGTAAATTTATCGTTTGTTATAATTGCATCTGCATCTATCCACATCACAATATCGTAATGCTTCAGCATCTCAAATGCTCGTACCATACGAAGTAATCCTACATTCGTATCCTTAAACCCGTATTCCTTGCCGCTGCCAAAAGATCTCATCGTCAGAAGATCATATCCGTGCTTTTCGGCATACCTTTGCTTTGATGGTAGAGTCAATTTGAATACTTCCTCCATTGACACATCATTAGTCTTCGGAGGAAGAATATCAGAAACGCCCGTCATTAATAATATTTTGCTGCCAAAAGTTTCTGACATTTAATTTTTCTTCAAATCAATCGTTGGCTTCAGAGACATAAATTCTATCTTGAAAATATGACTCGACATACTTATATCCAAATCGTGCTAGAAGGGTGTCAATGTGTTGCGTAGAGGCCCCAAATCTAGGCAACCAGTAACACTCTACACACACCACAGGTCTATATTTTGCTATTGTCTGAATGCCGCCCATTAATGCGTTGTATTCGTATCCCTCAATGTCCAACATAATCAAATCACATTGTTCCAACTGAAGATCGTCTATCTTGAACTTTGGTATTGCTCCACCTAGAGAGTTGATATGAAATGCACCAACATCGTTATTAGTGGCAGGATTGACAATATCTACCATTCTATTGTCTTCCCCCAAGCAGCCCTGAATCTTATATACATTTTTCTTGGGAAGATTGTTAACCAAGCAGTAAAAATTTAGTGGATCTGGCTCAAAGGTATAGATTTGGTCAAATGTGTCCATGAATGGAATGAGGGTTAAGCCGCAATTTCCGCCAGCCTGAATCATTACATTCGTTTTCTTTAGGTACTTTGAAAGTACAGATAGATGCCCACCTTGCTCTTTGGTTTCCTGTGATAGCCAGTTATAAGTTACATCTCCATTGATAGGCCAAATTAATCCTTCGGGAGTAACAGTTACTAAATCTTTGATAGTCATATTAATCCTTTCTTTCATATAATAGATTAGTCTTACAGATTGTATCTATAATGCCTTGATGCAAATCTATAGTAGAATTCCATCCTGTTTCTTGTTTAATTTTGCGATTAGAACCGCAAATGTATTTTGGAGAATAGTCTCTAGAAAATGATTCATCGTAAGAGATTTCTCCTAATCCCAATTCTGTTTGAATCATTGATATTACATCAAGAAGTCTGTATTCGTTGCCAGAACAGATGTTGAACACTCCAGTCTTTTGGGTTTCAATGAGTGCAGAAATTGCGGTACAGAAATCGTATACATGAAGATAATCAATTGTAGTATTGCAATTATTGAGAACTAAAGGCTGCTTGTTGAGCAAATGATGGATCACTTTTGGTATTAGGCGAGTTGGAACATCATTTGGCCCATAAATGTAACAAGGTCGTATCCATGTCCATTTGATATCATTCTGTTCACAAAATAGTCTTGACATCTCTTTAACTGATGTCTTTGCCAATCCATAGAAAGTTACAGGCGTTTCTGTTTGATGCTCTTCTGCTCTTGTTCGTATCATTCCGTATTCTGCAAACGATCCAAACCCTATAAACATAGGTTTCTTCTCCATCTTCTTTGTGGTTTCAAGTAAATCAATACTCCTATCCATGTTCAATCTAAACTGGTCTAAAGAATTGACTTGACTATAGTTATTGCCACCATTCCATGCACAATCAATCACTATGTTCGGACAGAAACGAATCAGTTCTTCTGTGTGAGTAATGCATAAATCTGATGTCTGAAAGAAAGTAACTCGCTCCAAGATATCCTGTATTCTGCAAGAGTTTCTAGAGGAAATGCAGACATCATGCCCTTGCATCAATAGATGCTTGGATAGAGTTGAACCTAAAAATCCATTTCCGCCCGTTATCAGTATCTTCATTATCGTTTGTTCTTTAGAGTTTGCGCTACTTCTAGAATCAAATCCTCTTGACCTGCAACCAACTTTCTGTTACCGAGTTCAAAAATTAGGGATGAGTATTCAATCCCATGAAGTTGAGATGCTGAAATTATTGGTTTCTCAAACCCACTAAACAGTTTCTTTAAGCCCGTGAGTATGTTGATGGGCGCAGAAATAGGCTGCGAAGGCACAAGATATGACATGACTCTATCTGCTTCTTTGATGGTCTCCTTAAAGTCTATTCCCATTTGAAATCCGCTCTGCTCCATCACAGGAATCATAATCTCAAGTGGTGCGTTTCCTGCACCTGCACCAAAACCACGAATACACACATCAATAAACTCAGCACCACACTCTGCTGCCTTAAGGCTGTTTGCAACTGCACAACCTAAATTGTTATGGGCATGAAACCCTACACCGATTTTTAGGCTGTTTTTGAGTTTGGTGATTCTTTCTTCTACATCGTCTGGTAAATACGATCCTGTAGAATCCATCACGATCACCGCGTTTGCTCCATAATCCTGCATGATCTTTGCCTGTTCTGTCAATGTATCTGAATCTATCAATGCACTCATCATCAAAACGCCAAATACTATATTTCCTGCTTTTGATAGGCACTCTATGTGAGACTTTGATAAGGTTGCCTCGGTGCAATGGGTAGCAACTCTGACAACATCAACGCCACAATCCAATGCCATCTTGATGTCATCAAGAGTAGATAATCCAGGAATGCTGTGGATTCCTAGTTTTGAGGTTTTCAAAGATTTACGAGCAACAGACAGCATCTCTTTGTCGCTGTTTACTGCCTTTCCAATCAGTAAAGAAGATGCCGCCAATCCATTACCATGTCCGACCTCCACGATTGGGATTCCTGCCTTGTCTGCAAATCTACAATATCGTTCAATACTATCAAGACTAATAGTATGCTTTACGCTATGATTTCCATCTCGTAGGCTGGAGTCAGTTATTGTGATTTTCATTGATGGCTCCCCACAGATTCTCTGTTGATTTTATTGCGGCACAGTTTATAATATCAAGATTTCCTGCATACTCTGGAAGATAATCTCCTGATCCCCTTACACGAATACTCAAAACCAATACTCCGTTTTCATTTATTGTGGGTGAAAGAACCATTTCGTAGTGAGGAATGTATGTTTTTAACTCCTCTATCTTGTCGGCAATTTCTTCTGTCAAATTGCTATCATTGATATGCTTAGTTTTAATAAACATTGTTGTTTGCATATCAACGCAGGGTTCCGCTGGATTTAAATTTAAAATGACCTTAGTGCTACCGCATCCTGTAAACTGTGTAATTGCGTCCCTAGTAGTTCTGATGTACTCATCGATGTTTATTCGGGTTGCCATTCCTGCACTCTTTGATGAAATCTGCGAAACAACTTCAATATACTCTATCCCGCTACAACGATTTGATAACAACCGTAGCATAGGAATAGAAGTTTGCCCTCCGCAGGTTATCATGTTGATGTTGTCCGTATTCAAGATAAGATCACCATTGATATCAGGTACGCATAGTTTTCCTACTTTGGAAGGGGTAAGATCTATAACTCGTATGCCTTGCTGACGAAATACGGATGAGTGTTCTAAAGCATCAATTGCATTTGTACAATCAAACACAACATCACAAGTATTTGGATTATCGATGAAATACCATATACCCCTATCTGATACGGTTATCCCTCTATCAACTGCAATTTTAATCGTAGGGGAATTTAATCTTCTACCAACAAAAGCAACAACTTGGATAAAGTCCTTCTTCAGCGACTTCAATAACAAATCTGTTCCTATGTTTCCTGTTCCGAGAATTGCTACTTTCAGTTTTTTCATCTCTGTATACCTAGGCTTCGTTCATTTATACCGGAAATCATAGCATCCTTAATTTCGTTGAGCGGCAAGAACGGAGATAGTTCTTCTAACAATCCCGACTGAATTGTATTGTCTATGTTCTTAATTCCTCTTACCTTTGGTATAAATTCTTGATCTGGCGACATGAATATCTCCAATATTGACTGCTTTGCTGAAGTAAAGAATGAATCAATAGACTCTACCGTATAATATTCATATCCAAATGCATCTGCTACCTTCTTGTAGTCAGGTAATTCTACTCCAGTTTTCTTATCTACGCAAGTTTTTATTCCACCAAATAGCAAGTTTTGTGTGTGCTTAATCATCAGATATCCATCATTATTAAAGATAACAATCTTTACAGGAAGATCCTGTGTTTTGATAGTTTGCAACTCTTGTAGATTAAGCATCATGCCTCCATCACAATTCAAACACATAACAGGCTTACCTGCACATCCTGCACCTACTGCCGCTGCAATTCCATATCCCATCTCTCCCAATCCAAGAGAAGTAAACATTTTTTGATTTGGTTTGAGGTTAAATCCATAAAAACCACTTAGTAATGCAGTTCCCATATCCGTAACAATAGTATAGTTGTCTGGTACTTTATTGGAAAACCAATCCATAAAGGTGTATGAGTTTGTTGGATCGTTTAAATGTTCAGGCATTACTATTGGGTAACGATCACGAATTTTAATGCAATAGTTTCGCCAATTATCCGCATTTACATGAATGTCTGATGAACGAGTCAATAGTTCTTTCAGAATAACGGATATATCCGTATTGATATTCTTTCCATTGAATTTCTTGGTTTCTGATGGATCTATATCAATATGAATGATATGTGCGTGGGGAGCAAAGTCTTTCCTTGAATATCCAGTTTGCAATAGAGATAACCTGCTTCCCATAACAATAAGTAAGTCACTATTCTGCGTTATAAAGTTTGCTGCTCGTTGACCCTGAACTCCAGGTCTACCAAAGTTGTTGCTGTTGCTAGTCTCTAATAGATCAACCGCAGACCAAGTAAGAAGTGTTGGTATGTTGTGCTTTGCAACAAACTTTTTGAACAAGTCTTCAGAGTTCGACAACTTTACTCCATGACCACCGAGAATCACAGGTCTTGATGCATTGTTTAAGCGATCAATAATATAGTCTACATCGGTATTAGATGTTGTTACTTCCACAGAACGCTCTGATATATCACAGTCTATCGACACTTCTGTGTTTTGATACTGTACATCAAAAGGTACTTCCAAGAAAACTGGACCAGGACGACCTTCTTGTGCCACTCTGAAGGCGGTCTCAAATAGAGAACAAACATTTGTATTAGTTACCCGCTCTGATAATTTGGTATGTGTTTTATATGTGGTAACGGAATCATATCCCTGAATCCCATACATTCTCATTCCATCGTATTCATTGATGTAATACGATTGTTCTTGTCCTGAAATGATTACGCTTGGGATTGAATCTGCCCAATTGGAAAGAATTCCTGTAAACGCATTTGAAGAACCACCACCAGCGGTAACTAAAGCAACCGCTTCCAATTTTCCTGTGACTCTATAGTATGCTCCTGCTGCCATTACAGCAACTTGTTCGTGATGAACAGGAACAACTTTAATCTCAGGATGGTTAATAAGTGAATTAAAAATATGAGAATTGGCAGAGCCAATAATACCAAAAACAACCTTGATATTGTGTCTCAGTAGAATATCAACAATAGCATCGCTAACTTTCATCTTTTATCCTTGTTGCTATCAATCTACGAATTGATTGTGTATTCCCATACCCCAATCATTTAAATTGGGGATGTTGTGTTTCTTAATCTGTTCTTTCATAAACTTATACTTGTGCGTTTGTGTTATATCGCGGTCTCCATAGATATTCGCACGAATCTTCAGAGGAAAGTTAAAAGACACGCATTTCCAATTATTCCAATCTACAGATTTGTCATATTCAACTGGCACTATAACATCAGCATTGAACTTCAGGCGATTTACATAGTCTTCTATCTTATAGTAATATTGCTTTGTTGCCACAAACTTTTTGTCCAACCATTGAAGATGTGCAACAAATAAATGAGGATAGTTGATATTTGTATATTTTGTGGGCATAGGTAGATGCTCTGCGTGCATTTGCCTAGTCTTAAAGGTTGCGCGATTGGCATAAGACCCCACCCTATCTACGGGATGTCCTGCCCATTTGCCATCAACTCTAATTTCATTCTTGCCTGTGTACTGTATCCATTGAGTATAGAACAGCGTATCGGGATTTGCATCGAGCATTTCATTAAACTGCTGCTTATTCATAGTACCGTCAAGATACTCATCGGAATCCAAACAAATGATTTTGTGGGAATACTTAAGTGCTTCGTCGTAAAGTTGTTGACGATACTCCGACTCTATAGGTAATTCTTCACCCTCAACTCTGTCAACACGCATCACCTTAAGGATATTGAATTTTGCAGCGTTTTCGGTTAAGAATTTATCAGTACCATCAATTGAACAATCATCCATAAAGATAAAAGCATCTGCATACTTTTGCCAAATAGGTAGCATCTCCTTAATTAGGTATAGTTCATCTCTTGTACGAACAATCTGTACAACACCATTCATTTTGGTATCCGAAGACGCAATAACACCGTCAAACCCCAATCCTTTTCTTTTAGTGTAGGTATCACGGTCTACGGTAATTCCAATTTGCATATTGCGCTGCATCAGTGCATCCTGATTTTCGTCCCACTTGTGGACGATAGGTCTGCGATCAATATGACGAAGTACTCCCAACTTTTCAAAAACCTCGGTCTGCTCATTGTCACACCATTCTGACTTGTATGCAGGGTGATAGATGTACCCAAAACGGTCATACAACTTGCGTCCAATGACGGGTAGGGTAATCAGAGTCTTAAATCCTTCTTTGCCCTTTTCCTCTAGCCTTGGATCATTATTGTAGTTCAACGCTCCATTCAGATCAGAAAACTCACGCATCATATCTTGAACTATAATATCATCCCAACCATCACTAACAGGTTCCATATCATCGGCTGTGGCTACAAGAATATCCCAAGGAGTGTTTGGGATATCACGATTGATGGCAGCAATTTTACCCTTACTTTCCCCGTAAGAGTAAATTACATTAACCGTGTCACTTCTCTTGATGTCTAGGAATCTTTGTATAGCACCGTTGTTGCACAGTATATCATCAGTATCCATACTTACAACTAAAGTTAACTGATGTTTACCTGACAATTTCTCAAGGTAAGAATTCAAGTTCGCCATGAACTTGGATGGACGCTGACGAGTTGGATACTTTAAAAGAAGATGCTTCTTATCGCTTTGCATATTGTATACTTTCCGATGTTCTGTCATCATATTGATAGTAGTGAAGTACTTTATCTAGGTGAGTCTCGCTTGTCACAAACGGATACATTCTCATACACCAATCAATATCTTCTCCGTATGAAACAGCACGAAATGGAATATTCTTTGCGATCTTTGTTGCCCATACACACATATGATACGGAGGACGCTTAATATCGCCTAGACTTCCATCAGGATTCTGCTTAAGTCCTTCGTGGGGATTACCCATACGGAAATTAACCTTGAACTCCTTGCCATTTACTGAACAATGCTGTTCAAAGGTAATCACATCCGCAGGCTTAGTTCTCAAGGTTTCAATCAGGGTTGAGATGTAATCTTCAGATACCGCATCATCATCATCCAAAAAGGCAATCCACTTGCCTCTAGCCGATTGAATCAAAGCCTGACGCTTTTCGCCGATGCTCATGCTCTTGTTGTCTACAAGAGTTAGAACCTCAACACAAGTCTCGTTTCCAATCTGCTCCAACAAACGATTGTAGGTTGGAATCAAACACTTCTCAAGACGAGAAGGAATTGAAAGAATCAGAACGCTGAGTAAGATTTCATTAGGAGGCGTTGGCATGTTGTGACAAACCGAAGTTTGCTGCCTTTCTTTGTTGATATAACGCACCGTCACGGGCGTAGAGTTCGCGGTTCTCGTTACGCATGTATAGAGCATCCACACCAATCTCTATCCAAAAGTGACGAATGATAACCTTGTCAATGTAAGTTGCTTTTCCTAGAATCCTGCTGACATCCGTGAACTCGTTGTCGGGGAATACGCTGATGTATTCAGGATTGTAGATATAACCAAAACGGTCAAAATACTTCTTGCCGAAAATGCAAAGAGTATTCAAACGCTCGCCTTGCTTGCCATCGTTGTAGTGAAGCACACCATCGCCATCAGGATAGTAGGTCTGCATATCCTGCATGATGATATCATCGTATCCTTGCATCTGAGGAATCATGTCATCTGATGCAAGCAGGAGAACATCGTAATCGCCTGCGTGTTCCAAATCAGCATTGATGGCTTGTATCTTAGTTTTTGAATTGCCCCAAAACGCCTTAACAGAATCACCTTGCTTGGCAATCCAGTTACGCATACCTGCATTATTCATGGTGGCATCGTCAAGATCAAACGAGCACAAAAACCGAACATCGTGCTTGCCGGATGCCATATTCTTGTAGAGATTGAACACCTCCATGAACTTAGCCGGACGCGATCTGCTTGGTAACTTAATCAGTAATTTCGCCATGTAATTCCGCCTCCTCGTTGAATTCTTCTATGGTGCAGCGATTCAAAAGCACAGGAGTTCCTTCTCCAAGATAACCTCCGAGTGTATTCACTTCAAGCCACTCGTAAGCATCAATAACATCCATGCCTTGTTTTACTAGAATGTCTAAACACTTCTCGTAGTCGTAGACAGCCACAGGAACAGTCTGTCCAAACTTACGAAGACTTCCGAGAAAGGCTTCTTGAAATTCAGGATAGACGATTATCTCATCCTTCCGCTTCAATGGTTTCCGTGGATTCATTGGTTGCCTCGCTTTCCGTCATATCAGAACCATACTTGAATTCTTTGGCAGCAGCGGCTTCCAAAGCCGACATCACTTCAGGAGTAAAGAACTTGGTTGGGTTCTTAACAATCTGACTTTCAAAAGCGGTAGTGCCGTTAGGCAATTCAATCTTTGTGGAAACCTTCTTGAAGACTCCCTGCTTGAGAGCAAGATCAACCAAACCGTAGTAGCGATCAAGTCCCTTATCAAAGGTCAGAAGAACATCCACCATCTTGTTCTCTCGGGTTAGACGACCCTTGTACAGTTTGCAATGAATGATATTACCAACAATCTCATCGTCAACCTTGTGCTTCTTCTTGGAGAGATACACAATGGTAGATGCTGCATACTTGAGTCCCGTACCGCCACCCATCTCCTTGGTTGGAACATACGCACCCACCACATCGTAGGTATGATTGGTCATAACCATTGGAATATTGTAAAGACCCAACTTCATGGTGAGAACGCGGAAGGTTCCCTTGATGACTTGAGCGCGAGTCATGTCTCGCACTTCCTTACCTTCAAGGGTATCGTTGGTTTCCTTGGAGGTGCTCAACATGCCTAGCGAATCAAGAACAACAAAGAAAGGCTTACGCTTCTTCTCGTCCAACTTGCCGTAGTTGTCAATGATTTGCAGCAACTGATGACGGAAAGTTTCAACGGTAGCAACAGGAAATACTGCTACACGATTAGGATCAAGACCTCGTGACTTAATCATATCGCTAGTGACAGCCTGTTCGGAATCAAAGTAAAGAATCGCACCTTCAGGATTGTCAGCCAAGAACTGTGCTGCAATACCAAGAGCAAAATAAGTCTTGCCTGTGGCACTCTCGCCTGCGATACCAAGAATCTTATTGTTGGCAATTCCACCGTTCAGAGAACCTGAAAGTAGAGCATTGAGAGAATAGGAACCTGTATTCACAAATCCTGTAACATCTCCCTCAACTCCATCCTCTGCAAGTGAGGCAAACTCATTACCCGATGCACGAATCATATTCTTTAAAAAGTCACTCATTGTGTAATCTCCATTTTGTTAGTATATCACTTTTTTCGCTGCCAGTCAAGTCTTTTAAGAGCGTCTTTCACTCTTTTTCGTTTTTCTCGGAGTTGCTGTTCACGCTCTTTCTTGTCTCGGTGTCGTTCAACCGATATATGCAGAATCAAACCTATGGTAAAACATAAACTGGTTATTAAAACTATTCCATTCATGTCCATGTGAACAATCCCTCAAGACTGCTAACTTCTCGCATATGCCACCCAATAACCATAAGAATAGCATTCAGAGGTTCCTCAAATGCTTTTTGGAATTGAGTGTCATAGTCTATGTATTTGGCTTCCAATCCAAATTCCTTTGGAATTCCCGCAGAGAATGAAATTACTTTATCACGAATCGGATTGGGAACTCGTAAATACACATACTTAATTTTCTCACCATCGCCAATCTTAGGATATCGCTTTGCTAAATCTTTTTCACGAAGCCAATGGTTATACAGCAAGGCTCCCTTAACATGAAGCGGAGTAGACTTGCGATAGATGGTGGTATCATCACGATATTCCTTCAACCCGTTGCATCCACGCGGGAACGCAATTTCTTCCACCGAACGAGCAAAGAAGTCGGTCTTAAACTCTGCAACATATTCTCGCAATTCAGATTCGTTACCTTCCATGATGATGGAGATAGACTTCTTCAAGGCTTCACGCACAATCTCAGGAGTACTGCTCTTCGCGGTTTCAAGACCCATGATTTTAGTTTCAGGCTTACTCAAAAGAACATCATCTTCGCCCATCCAAATGCTCAACATGTACCGCTTCTTGGCTGTCCAAATACCCTTGGATGAAATACCTTCTCGCTTCATTCTCATCTTTTGAGCGTAGGCGTTCTGTTGTTCTGCAAGAACAGCGTACTGCTTATCAATGAACGGCTGCAATACCTCGTTGCAGAACTTGTTCAAGAACTTTGTAATCTTTTGTGGATCGGTTTCTTTTGGAAGCACTTGCTTTACAAGCGAACCTAATCTCAAATACACCGAATCTGTATCCGATGCTATCACATAATCCACTCCTGCTGTCTTCAGGGTTTTATTCAAGAAACCATTCAATCCGTTCTCAATCCAACGAATGGATACCTGTCCCGAGATGGTAATAGCCTCGGCAATCTCTTGATCGTAATAGCGGAAGTATTGATTGCCGCAAGCACCGAATGCCGAATTCAATTGAATCTTGCGAACCAACTGAAAGTTGTGGAACTTTGTAATATCAAGTTTTAGTTGTGCTTCCTGCTCGGGTGTAGGATTCACAAGTTTCTTTAGAGCGACTTTGGCTTCCAACATCTTCTTCTTGAAAGCCTTGCGTTCCTCATACATGGTTTCCATGAGTTTCGGCAAGAACCCCTGTATGTCCTTGCGAAATGCTACACAGTTTCCTGCTACACTAAGATTCTTGACTCGCATGTTATCAAGATAATCTCTCGCGCCTGCGCTCGCACCCGCGCCCGCGAGGAAGTCATTCACACTAAACTTGTTGCGAGTTCCTGCATTAGTCTTGGTTTCAGGCGACAGATTGTATTGCATGATGAGATGCGGATACAGCGAGTCCAAGTCAAAACTCACAACCCAATCGTGCGCTCCAACGATAGGGTCTTTCACATACGCACCTTCAAACTTATCTTCCTTGTCTTCTGCATTTCCCTTCATAGGAATCGCAATTCGCTTCTTGGTTAGGTGATGGTAGATAATGGCATCCCATGTGCGAACCTGCGAGAACACATCGTTAAGATTTACCTTGGCGGAATAAGCAAGTGCTAGAGCAAGTTCCATCAGTTTAAGTTTGTTCTCAAGCATTCCTACAAGCAGAGTATCGTGGTGATTATACTCCATGAATCTTTGAAAATCATTCTTGTAGAATTCTGCTAGAGTTCCATCGTAGTGCTTTTTACGCTCGCCCAATTCCACCCAAACGATATGGTCAAGTTTATAGGTTTCGCGGGTCACATAAGTGAACTTACGATACAGGTCAAAGTAGTCCAAGGTAGCGATGCCTAACAGGTCATACACCTCGTTCTTCTTGTTCATCACTTCCACTTCGCGGGAACGAATCTCTCGCCAAGGAGAAAGGCGCATGGCTTCCTTCTCGTCAAACAGGCGAGTGATACGATTCACAAGATACGGAATATCAAAGAAGTTAACATTCCATCCTGTCACAATGTCTATGTCCATTGCTTCCCATGCTGCAAGGAAGTCTCGCAACATGTGCTTCTCGTCGTCGTATTGAAAACACTTCGCATCAGGAATCGTAAACTCACCCAATCCAAACACCAAAACCTTGTTGCCTACCTTGAGAGTAATGGCATTCACTCGTTCGGTTGCAGTCTTGATGGACGGAAAGCCTCCCTCGCATTCCGTCTCAATATCAATAAAAGCCACCTTTAGTTTAGATGGATCGTATTCCACTTCATTCGGAAACGCTTCACCAATGTATTGATACAACCATTCCGTATTTCCAAATATTTCAAATCCAACCACTCCCTTGTATTCGCTGATAAACTCTTTGGCATCACGAATGGAACCCGGCTTGAAAGGCTCAACATACTTGCCGTCAAGAGTCTGCCACTCCGTCTTCTTGCCTTTTGCAGGCACAAACAAAGTAGGCATGAACGGAACCTTTTCGGCTATCCGCTTGCCGTTCTCGTATCCACGATACAGAATATGAGAACCTCTAACAGCAACATGGGTGTAAAATTTCATTCTTAATTCGCTTTTGCGTATACAACTGTTCTATCAACAGACTTCTTGTTCTTTGTTTTTGTCTGATGTACTTGTCTTGCAGAAGAACAAACTTCATATTCATCAACAACCGTGAATCCTAAATCTTGATGTGCTGTACGAACACTCTCCCACATATCGTTAGTTCCAACTTTGGCAACATTCCAACAAGACTTGCCGTTGGGATTGAGATGAGACACACACTTCTGTATCAAAGGATTAAGGAACTTCTCATTCCATTGTGCATAATTTGATGTGTTGGAAACTGATTGCGTAGACTCTTTGCAGTATATCTCTAAATCAAAATACGGAGGAGAAGTCAATACTACATCAAAATTTCCGATACCGTAATCGTTCATGTTTAAAGCGTCATCACAAATTAACCGAACCTTAGATTGTACACCCAAAAAATCAACAAGTTCATTTAGATGGCTGTAAGTTTCTGTATTGGGATCAAAGCCAACATACTCGGCTCCGCTTGCAATTGCACCAAGCAATCGTCCACCCCATCCCATGCACGGATCAAGAACCCGCTTGGCATCCTTGGTTACTAGTTTTGACATTTGAGGACGATACATGGTTGATTTGCATAACCTACTACAGAAATACACACCTCGTCTTAGTTCTGAAAGGTATGGAGTTGAATGAGAGTTTCTGTTCCATCTGATAACCTTTTCCAAGAACTTGGGATCACCCCAAAGTTTTCTAAACGAATTACCTCGGTTATCTTCAATATCCCAAAAGTTAGGAAAGAAGTGTTCACACAATTTCATTCCAATTCGGCTTGTACTGTTGATTCTATTGCCGCTTGAATTCCAAGCACAAAGATTTACCCAATCCCTCCGAAGTTCCTGCTCTGTGTAAGAAGGAATAAAATTCACAGTAGACAATTCTTCCGCCAACACAGGAAGTATACCATCAAACTCGGCATCTGTCAAATTACGAGTTGAATATCTCTTGTTTAAAAAATTGTTTATGATGCTCATTTAGAATAACAGTTCACTAGGATTCGGAGGAACTAATATCTTATGTAGAGACTTGTTCACACAATCAGGATTAGAAGACAGCAGATTTTTATCAACATAATGAATTTTCAGAGAGGGATGTGAACGCCAATCAAGATATGTCCAATACGCACATCTAACATAAGCGTTCTGTTGCGTTTCACATTTCTTAACTATCTGTTCTTCAAGTTTACTCTTGATTGCTGTGATATTAAATTCAACGATGTAAACCAATCGTTCTTTAATAAAAAGAGAGTGGACGATATCTACATCTTCTTGAACATCCTTTTCCAATCTCTTTCTAGTATAATCGTTGAAACATCCACCACCATTGGTTTTTTGCTTACCTGTGTATCCCTTTGGCTTTATTTCTTTAGGTTTATTTGTAACACGATCATAAGCATCTCTTCCTAATTTGCCGTATACAGGCTCATACCCACAAATCCAAGTTGTAATGTATTCTCTTAACGAGGAAGAATTTAAATCGGTCATGTATAAGTTTAGAGTTTCTTCAAGAAGAGGATCAAGAACAACAGATTTACCTGTTGCTCTATCAACCAAAACTTGTTTCAGCCTCTCACTTATCATCGTTCAACCATAGAAATCCAATCCTGATGAATCAGATTGTTTCTGCCGTATCCTTGTCCACGAATCTTAGAAATATCCCACAGCACCTTGTCGCCAACCTTGACATCTTCGGTGAGTTTATCACCAACAGAAATCACCGTGCTCCACACCAATTGTGAGTTAATCTTCTCGGTGTAGATGATACCTTCCGAGGTCTTCTTTTCACCACCACCAACAGTCTGCACTTCAATCCACTTACCAATCGGTCTCAACTTGTTCATGCTAAAAATCCTTGTAATGAGTTTGCCACTTCTTCACGAATTCGGTCTTCCGCAATCTTAACATACTCGGGGTT
>Ga0214921_10002256_pt1 | contig 31578 bp, 27 predicted proteins | sample LL1505_MetaG_FD_177992 | JGI IMG/M metagenome (GOLD analysis project Ga0214921, IMG submission 177992) | Freshwater microbial communities from Lake Lanier, Atlanta, Georgia, United States - LL-1505 | ecosystem: Environmental > Aquatic > Freshwater > Lake | place: USA: Georgia | collected... | reverse complement strand
TCTGAAGAATCTTCTACTCTAGCAGCGGAAACAACTTTTTCATCATCAGAAAGATTAAAAATTCTAACACCTTGAGTATTTCTACCTGTTATTCTGATATCTTTAACATTGCATCTAATCATCTGACCTTTATCAGTAATCAACATAATTTGATCTTCATGATTAATTGTAAATGTAGAGGCAACTCCACCATTTCTTTCCGAGCTTATAATATTAATAATTCCTGAACCTCCTCTACCGCTTACTCGATATTCATAAGCAGAAGAGCGTTTTCCATAACCATTTTCTGTTACAGTCAAAATATATTGTTCTTTATTTTTAAATTCTTCAATTTGTTTTTTAGACAAGGCTACTATTTTAGTTGTCTCGCTTTCATCATCCGGGGTTTCCTCGACGTCTTTTTCTAGTCTTGATGCTTTGATATAAGATTTTGCTTCTTCAGATGTTATTTTTACACTCTTTAAAATTGATAATGAAATAATTTTATCATCTTTTTTTAAGGACATTCCTTTTATTCCTTTAGAAGATCTTCCCTTAAACAATCTTAATTTTTTTGATTGAACTCTTAAAGACTTCCCTTTTTCTGAACTTAATAAAAAATCATCATCGTCATCTAAAATTTTAATTCCAACAATTGAATCATTATCTTCTAATTTCATTGCGATTTTGCCGCTTTGCTGAATACTTTCAAAATCTAAAAGGCTATTTTTTCTAATTTTAGCATTTGCAGTAGCAAATATAATTTTCATTTTTGCCCACAAAGTCTCATCACTTGGTAAAGGCATAATTGAGGTAATTACATGACCTTCTTTTAAGGGAAGAATACTATGAAGAGCCTTCCCTTTAGATTGATTTGATCCTTCTGGGATCTTCCATGCTTTTAATTTATAAACAATACCTTTTGATGAAAAGAAAAGAATAGGTGTATGAGTATTGGCGGTAAATATTTGACTTACAAAATCTTCATCTCTAGTGGTTATTCCTGTTTTGCCTTTACCACCTCTTTTTTGAACTCTAATTGAACTTAGAAGACTTCTTTTTATATATCCTTTATTAGTAATTGTAATAATAACATCTTCTTTTTGAACTACGTCCTCAATATCAAAAGTTCCTACTTGATTTATAATTTTAGTTTTTCTAGGAGTTGCAAATTTAGTTTTAACATCTTTTAGTTCATTTTTAATTTGAGTTAACAATACATCTCTATCGTTAAGAATTTTTTTGTATTGTACTATAAGCTTATAAAGTTCGCTAATTTCTTGATTAATCTCTTCATGTCCAATTGCTGTAAGTTTTTGAAGTCTAAGTTCTAGAATTGCCCTAACTTGGTGGTCTGATAAATGGTACTGATCTTTATTAGATAAATCACTAACGTCTAAAACATCTTTATTAATTTTTGATTTTTTAAAACTCCATTGCTTATTTTGAAGTATAGTTTTTGCTTCATTTGGATTCTTAGATTTACGAATAATAGCTATAATTTCATCAATATTTTCTATTGCTATAAATAACCCAATTAAAATATGAACTCGATCTTTTGCTTTCTTTAAATCAAATAAGGTTCTTTTAATTAAAACTTTTTCTCTAAATTCTACAAAAACTTTTATAAATTGTTTTAAATTTAATAGTTCTGGTTTTCCGTTAAGTATTGCAAGTGTATTAAATCCAAATGATGATTCAATTGGTGAGTATTTGTAAAGTTGATTAATAATTACTTCGCTTGATACTCCTCTTTTTAAATCAATAACTATTCTTACGCCCTCTTTATTAGATTCATCTCTAATGTCTGATATACCTTCAATTTTTTTTTCTCTTACTAGGAGAGCAATTTTTTCAATTAATAAAGATTTATTAGTTTGAAATGGTACTGACTTAATGACTACTAGCGTTTTGTCTTTTTTTTCTTCTTCAGTTTCAATTTCACCTCTTATTTTTATTGAGCCTCTTCCAGTTTTATATCCAGTTTTTATTGCATCTTTTCCAATTATTAAACCTCCTGTTGGAAAATCAGGTCCTGGAATTAACTTAATTAATTCATCAATAGAAATTTCATTATTATCAATATAAGCAAGTGTTCCATCAATAATTTCACCAAGATTGTGAGGTGGAATATTTGTTGCCATTCCAACGGCGATACCGCCCGCTCCATTTACGAGTAAATTTGGAAATTGAGTTGGAAGTACAGTTGGTTCTAATTCTGTATCATCATAATTGTTTTGATAATCTATTGTATTTTTTTCAATATCCGCAACTAAATATTCTGAAATTTTTGCTAATCTTGTCTCTGTATAACGCATTGCGGCAGCTCTATCACCATCCATGGAACCAAAATTTCCTTGTCCATCTAATAATTTTACGCTCATTGAAAAATCCTGAGCTAATCTTACCAAAGCGTCATAAACAGCCTGATCTCCGTGTGGATGGTACTTACCAATTACATCACCGACTACTCTTGCTGATTTTCTAAATTGTTTTGACCAGTCATATCCACCTTTGTACATTGCGTAAATAATTCTTCGATGAACAGGTTTTAATCCATCTCTTGCATCAGGTAGAGCTCTACTTATGATAACGCTCATCGCGTATGATAAGTATGAGGTTTTCATCTCATCAACGATTTGTATTGAATTATATTTTTTATTTTTTGAATTTTCTTTATTTAAATCTTCACTCATGAAGTAAATTTAAAATGGAACTTTATCGTCTGGATCTTGAGAAATGTCAGGCATATCATCAGATGGCAATTGGCTACCTTCTAATTTTTTACTATCACCAGATGAGGAATTTTTTCCATCTAACATTGTAAGAGACGAATTGTAACCTTGGAGAACAATTTGTGTGCTATATTTTTCTTGGCCATTACTATCAGTGTATTTATTAGTATTTAACTGACCTTCTATATAAACCTGAGCCCCTTTTTTTAAGTATTTTTGAACAACACTTACCAAGCCTTCATTAAAAATAACAACTCTGTGCCATTCTGTTTTTTCTTTTTTTTCTCCAGTATTTTTATCTTTCCAGCTTTCAGAAGTTGCAACACTCAATCTAGCGACACTTTTACCATTTTGCATTTGTTTAACTTCAGGATCATTGCCAAGTCTGCCAATTAATAAAACTTTATTTAAGCTGCCTGCCATAATATAGATCTTTTTTTGAAGTAAGAATTAATTGTTATTATATCAGACTAATCAAATTAAAAGAATAAAATTTACTGAAAAAAATGAGTAATACTGTCACAAAAATCGTTATCAAAGGTGCTAGAGAGCATAATTTAAAAAATATTTCAGTAGAGATTCCAAGAGATAAATTAATAACAATAACTGGGTTGTCTGGATCTGGGAAATCATCTTTAGCATTTGATACAATCTATGCTGAAGGACAAAGAAGATATGTTGAAAGCTTATCTGCTTATGCTCGTCAATTTTTAGATCGTATGAGAAAGCCAGACGTTGATTTAATAGAAGGTCTTTCTCCAGCAATATCAATTGAACAAAAAACTACCTCGAAAAATCCAAGATCAATTGTTGCAACAGTTACGGAAATTTACGATTATATGCGTGTTTTATACGCAAGGGTTGGTATTCCCTATTCGCCATTCACAGGAAAACCTATTAAGTCACAAACTGTATCGGAAATGGTAGATCGTATATTAGATCTACCGAAACAATCTAAAATTTCGATTTATGCCCCTGTAGTTAGAGGAAGAAAAGGAGAATATAAAAAAGAATTACTTGGATATAAAAAAAGAGGTTTTCAAAAAGCAAGAATTGATGGAAAAATTTATGAAATTGATAAGTCCCCTACTCTAAATAAAAACATAAAACACGACATAGATATATACGTGGATGGTTTTATTAATGATAAAAAAGAACAGCAAAGAATTGCTGAAAGCATCGAGACAACTCTATCTTTATCAGATGGTCTTGTTTATGTAGATTTCACAAATGAAAATCTTCCTAAAGAATTTAAGAAAAATGAAAAAATAGTATTCTCTTCAAAATTTGCGTGCCCAGAAAGTGGCTTTACAATAGAGGAAATAGAACCAAGACTCTTTTCTTTTAATAGTCCATACGGAGCATGTCCAGAGTGTGAAGGAATTGGTGTTGATCTTTATATAGATCCCAAATTAGTAATTCCTAATGATAAAAAAACTTTAATTGATGGAGCTATTATCCCTTGGGCTTCAAGTTCAACCTTATATTATGCTCAAACTTTATCCTCATTAGGAAAACATTATAATTTTTCATTAGAGACCCCATGGAGAGATTTACCAAAAAAAATTCAAGATATGATTTTGTATGGATCAGGAGAAGAGGAAATTAAATTTTCTTATGATGATGGCTATGAAAAGTATTCAAGTAAAAAATCTTTTGAAGGAGTAGTAAACAATTTAGAAAGAAAATATCTAGAAACTGATAGTGACTGGAAAAGAGAAGAAATTTCTCAATTTCAAAACGAAACAGAATGTGAAAGATGTAAAGGATTGAGGCTTAAAGAAGAGGCTCTTTCAGTAAAATTAAAAGAACTGAATATTAGTGAAGTTTCAAAAATGTCCATTCAAAGTGCGCATGAATGGTTTTCTAACCTCCATAATCATTTAACAGAGAAAGAAAATAAAATCTCAGTACACATTTTAAAAGAAATAAATGAAAGACTAAGTTTTTTAATAAACGTGGGTCTTGATTATTTAAATTTATCAAGATCGTCCGGAACGTTGTCTGGCGGAGAATCTCAAAGAATAAGATTAGCATCACAAATTGGCTCAGGTTTAACTGGAGTTCTTTATGTTTTGGATGAGCCCTCAATAGGATTGCACCAAAAAGATAATATTAAACTGTTAAATGCTCTTAAAAGGTTAAGGGACTTAGGAAACACTGTAATAGTCGTAGAGCATGATGAAGAGGCAATGCTTAGCTCTGATTATATTATTGATCTAGGACCTGGGGCTGGAACTGAAGGAGGAGAAATTATTGCAGCTGGCACCCCTTCCGAAATTAAGGGAAATGAAAATAGTATAACAGGACAATATTTGTCAGGAAAAAAATATATTTCTATTCCACAAACAAGAAGAAAGGCAAAAGACGGGAGATATTTAACTCTAAGTGGCGCAACTGGGAATAATTTGCAAAATGTTACTGCAAAAATACCTCTTGGAACTTTTACGGCAGTAACAGGTGTTTCTGGAAGCGGAAAATCAACTTTTGTTCTTCACACACTTTATAGAGCATTAAATTTGATGATTAATAAAACTATAACAAAAAATATGCCCAGACCTTTTAAAGGGATTCAAGGTTATGAATATTTAGATAAAATTATCGATATTGATCAATCTCCTATTGGTAGAACACCAAGATCTAATCCCGCAACATACTCTGGAGCGTTTACAGTTATTAGAGAATGGTTCGTTAATTTACCAGATTCGAAAGCAAGAGGTTATAAACCTGGTAGATTTTCTTTTAATGTCAAAGGAGGAAGATGCGAGGCTTGCGAAGGTGATGGAGTAATTACTTATGAAATGCATTTTTTACCTGATGTCTACGTTCAGTGTGATGTATGCAAAGGCAATAGATATAATAGAGAAACTTTAGAAATCAGATTTAAAGATAAAAATATTGCTGATGTTTTAAATATGACTGTCGACGAAGGTGTTGATTTTTTTGAAAATATATCATCGATAAGAGATAAGCTTTTAACTCTTCAAAAAGTTGGACTTGGTTATATAAAAATTGGACAACAAGCAACAACACTTTCCGGCGGAGAGGCTCAAAGAATTAAACTCGCAAAAGAATTATCAAAAAGAGCAACTGGGAGAACTATATATATACTTGATGAACCAACCACAGGTCTGCATGTTCATGATGTTAAAAAGCTATTAGAAGTTCTTCATACTTTTGTAAACAAAGGAAACACCGTAATTGTTATTGAACATAATTTAGATGTAATAAAAACTGCTGACTGGATTATTGATATGGGACCTGAAGGAGGTGTAAAAGGGGGAAAAATTATTGCCGAAGGTATTCCAGAAGACGTTTCTCTTATAAAAGGCAGTTATACAGGTGAATTTTTAAAGAAGATTCTATCTAAAAATATTTCAAAAAAGATTGCTTAAAAAAATATTTTTTGTGTTAATATTGATTAATGAGCATCAGCAATATTCTGCAATCTTTACCTAAAACAATAATAAGCTCTGTTCTTGCTACCTTAATTTTCTTTGGAGTTTTATTCTATATTAATGGGGGTTGGGCTAGTGATAGATATTTTTGGAGCGCTATATTTAGATACTTACACGTTGTGTCTGGAATTATGTGGATAGGATTATTATGGTATTTTAATTTTGTGCAAATACCCAGTATGCCAAAAATTCCTGACGAACAAAAACCTGCTATTGGAAAAGTAATAGCCCCAACAGCTTTATTTTGGTTTCGTTGGGCTGCACTTTCAACAATTATTTCAGGATTAATAACAGCCTATTTAAATGGTTACGTCCATGAAGCCCTGGCCTTTAAAGGAATTCCTAAAAATATAACAATAGGAATTGGTATGTGGCTTGGAATAATTATGGCTTTTAACGTTTGGTTTATAATTTGGCCAAATCAAAAAAGAGCTTTAGGAATTGTTGAATGCGATCCTGAAAAAAAAGCTAAATCTGCAAAGATTGCAATGCTAGTATCTAGAGCAAACACTTTCTTATCTATTCCAATGCTTTTAACAATGGTAATAGCTCAAAATCTTTATTAGGGCGTATTATCAATTTTTACAGACCAATCTCTTTTAACTTTAAAAAACATCACGATAGGAGAAGCTATATAAATTGAAGAATAAGTTCCTATTATAATTCCAAAAGTTATCGCGAAAGCAAACCCCCTTAAAACCTCTCCTCCAAAAATTAATACAGCGATAATAGACAAAAGAGTTGTGCCAGAAGTTTTTAATGTACGGGAAAGAGTATTATTTAAAGATTCATTTACTAAATTTGACAATTCGGTTGTACTATCTTTTTTTAAATTTTCTCTAATTCGATCATAAATAATAACTGTATCGTTAATTGAGTAACCAATAATAGTTAATAATGCTGCAACAATTGTAAGATCAAATTGTAATCCCAAAAGAGAAAATACCCCTACAGTAATGATTGTGTCATGAAAAAGAGCAACTATTCCACCAAAACTAAACTGCCATTCAAAACGAAACCACAAATAAAAAAACATTGCAACAAAACATAGCAAAACTGAATAGATAGCAGATTTAATTAATTCAGATCCTACTTTTGGACCCACTGTTTCTATTTTTCTAATTGAAATTTTTTCTTTTAAATCTTTTTCGATAAAATTTTTAATATCAGTAGGCGAAACACTATTATCAGTAGAAATTAAAAAATCATTTACGGCCCCGAATTCTTTAACTGAGTAATTGTTAATTTTAAGTTTGGATAAAGAATTTCTGATATTTTCTATTTCAATTTTTTTTTCCAATCGAATTTCAATTGTTGTTCCTCCTTTAAAATCAACACCAAAATCTAGGCCCTTAGTAAATACTAAGATAATTGACGTTAAAACTAAAAAAAATGATACAAATAAAAAAAAATTTTTATACTTTAAAAAATTAAAATTAGTCATTTTAAATATTTATAGTTTTATCTTTATTAGCCATAAGATATTTTGAAACCATTAACCTGCTAATTGTAAAAGCAGTAAAAAAAGAAGTTATTAATCCAACACACAATGTGACAGCAAAACCTTTTACAGGTCCACTACCTAAGTAAAATAAAATAATACCTGCAATTAATGTTGTTAAATTTGAATCAATTATAGTTAATAATGATTTTCTGTAAGCAATATCAAAAGCGATAATATTTGATTTTTCAATCTTTAATTCTTCTTTTGCTCTTTCATAAATTATTACGTTCGTATCAATAGCCATACCAACAGTTAGAACAATTCCAGCTATACCAGGCAAAGTTAAAGTAGATCCAAATATAGACAAAACTGAAATTAAAATTACAATATTTAATAAAAGAGAAATATTTGCGAAAATTCCAAATAATTTATACGCGTACACCATATAAACAAACACCAACAAGAAACCCGCAATAAAAGATATAATCCCAGAACGAATAGAGTCTTTGCCTAGATCAGCGCCCACTGTTCTTTCTTCTATTATTTTCATTGGTGCTGGCAAAGCTCCAGCTCTTAATAAAATAGCTAACTGATTAGCTTCCTCAACCGTAAATCCACCAGATATTTGACCACTACCAGTAAGTATAGGCTCTCTAATAACTGGTGAACTTAAAATTTCGTTATCTAGAATAATAGCGAGAGGTCTGCCCACATTATCTTTTGTAGCATTAGCAAACTTCTTAGCCCCTAAGTTATCAAATTTAAAACTAACAATAGATTGATTTGTTTCTCTATTAAAACCTGGTTGAGCATCAGTTAAGTTTTCACCAGATACAATCACTTTTTTTTCAACCTCTATGAACAAACCATCTGATTTATTTTTTATTTTTTCAAAACCAAGACTATCAATAGAGTTGTTACTAATTTTGATGAACTTAAAATTTAATTGTGCAGTTTTTCCTAGTATATTTTTAAAAGTCGATGGATCTGATAATCCCGGCAATTCTACAATTATTCTATTATCACCTTTCTGTTGAATAGTGGGTTCTTTTGTACCAAGCTGATCTACTCTTTTTCTTACAATTTCTATAGATTGATTAATCGCATCTTTTTTAAGACGCTTAATATACTCTTCATTAAATTGTAAAATAAATCCATCTTTTTCAATCTTATAAACAAAATCTTTATTTTTATTTTCTATACTATTTTTGTTAATTTTGAAAAAAATATTTTCTTCATTATTTGTTTTATTAATTAAATTAATAGCAATATCTTTTTGAGAAGAATTTTTTATTTCAAAAGTAATTTTATTATTTAAAAGATTTAAATTTTTATAATCTAATTTTTTTTCATTAAAATTTCTTTTCAAATCAACCAGTTTTTCTTCTAATTTTTTATTAATTAGAGGGTTCATATCAATTTCTAATAATAAATATGAACCACCTTGAAGATCTAGACCTAAATTTACTTTTTTATCTAAAAATAAATTGGTTTGATTTGTAAAATTAAAATTCCCTAGAAAAATATAGAAAAAGAATAAAACTGAAGAAATAATAAATCCAATTTTTAATCTGGAAAAATTTAACACTACTAATTTATTTAGTTTCGGATTTAGATAATACTTGTGAGATAGTAGATCTTATAATTTTAACATTTATATTATCAGCAATTTCTAATTCTGCTTTTTCTTCATCAATAATTCTTGAAATTTTCCCAACAATTCCACCTGCTGTAACAACTGTATCGCCTCTAGTTAGCTTTGAAATCATTAGTTTATGCTCAGCAACTCTTTTTTGCTGAGGTCTAATTAGCAAGAAATAAAAAATTACAAATATTAGTATTAGTGGGATAAATTGAGCGAAACCAGATGCTGACATAATGGGCTTGATTATACTAGATGATGTTTAATTACAATAATTTTATTAACTTTTAATTTTATAAGTAAATTAAATCTTTTTTATCCCGCCCATATAATTATGCAAAACCACAGGAATATTTATTGAACCATCTTCATTTTGATTATTTTCCATTATAGCAATTAATGTTCTCCCTATTGCAAGACCAGAACCATTTAATGTGGCAACGTAGTCAATTTTTTTATCTAAATCCTTAAAACGTGCCATCATTCTATTTGCCTGAAATTGACCACAAGAAGAACAGCTAGATATTTCTCTATAATTATTTTGAGACGGTATCCATACTTCAAGATCATAAGTTTTTTCAGCGCTAAATCCCATGTCTCCAGATGAAAGTAGAATAACTCTATAAGGTAACTCTAATTTTTTAAGTATAGTTTCTGCACAATTAGTAAGCCTTGCAAGTTCATTGTTTTTATCTTCAGGTTTCACAATACTTACTAGTTCAACTTTATAAAATTGATGCTGTCTCATCATACCTTTTGTGTCTTTCCCAGCAGCTCCTGCTTCAGCTCTAAAGCAAGGTGTAGCCGCAACGTACCTAAGTGGCAAATCTTCGTAATTTAGTATTTTATCTCTAACAATATTTGTAAGAGAAACTTCGGCTGTTGGTATTAACCATGAGCCTGTATTTAGAGAAAATTGCTCTTTAGAAAATTTTGGCAACTGACCAGTTCCGAACATTGATCCTTCGTTAACGATTATTGGAACGTTCATTTCTAAATACTCAAATTCGTTAACGTGGGTATCGATCATAAAATTAATTAAAGCTCTTTCCAACTTAGCAATATTACCTTTCGTTATTACATATCTAGCGCCTGAGATCTTAGTAGCAGTATCAAAGTCTATCAGATCTCTTTCTATACCAATTTCATCATGGGACTTAATTTTAAAATTAAAATTTTTAATATTCCCAAATTTTTTTATTTCCTTATTACTTTTACTGTCCTGACCTATTGGAACGTCATCTAAATGAATATTTGGCAAATTATAAAGAATATTATTCATCTTATGTTTTTGTTCTGAGAGATTTTTTTCAAAACTTTCAATATCGTTTTTAATATTTAAAACTTTTTTAGATAAAGATAAAAATTGCTCACTTTTCTTATCTTTAGAATTAGACAGTTCTTTAGATATTTTATTTCTCTCTCCTTGTAATTTTTGTTGTTTTTCTAAAATTTGTCTTATGGAAGAATCTAAGGAAATAATTTCATCTACTAATTGATCTGAGCTTTTTACAAATCTCTCTTTATATTTTTTTTTATAAAGAGTTGGATTTTCTCTTAAATTTTTAAGGTTTATCATTTTTACTTTTTTCTAAATATTTAATAATTAAAATAGATATTTCATATAAAAGCATTAATGGAATAGCCAATCCTATCTGACTAATTGGGTCTGGAGGTGTAATAACTGCTGCAACAATAAATATAATAACAATAATAAATCTTCTTCTTTCAGATAAATATTTGGAATCAATAAATCCAATAGTTGCTAATAAAACTAATAAGACTGGTAATTCAAAACTAAGACCGAAAGCAATCATAAAAACCATTATTAATGAAAGATACTCACTTACTTTTGCTTCTAATTGTATAGGCATAGTTGTCTGCGTACTCAAGGTTTCAAATGATAAAAAAAATTTAATAGCCAAAGGCATTATAAAATAATATGCCAATAAGGCTCCGGTTATGAAAAGAACTGGGGTTGCAATAATAAAAGGTAAAATTGTTTTTTTTTCATTATGATATAATCCAGGAGCAATAAATTTCCATATTTGAATTAAAAAAATTGGAAAAGAAAAAAAAAGAGCAGAAAAAAAAGATAATTTTAAATAGGTAATAAAAGTTTCTTGTAAGGCTGTAAAAATTAATCTTTTAGTTCCTATCTGGCCCACTCCTAAAGCTTTAACATAGGGTTGCAATAAAAAATCATATATTTTATCAGCATTCATATAAGAAACTACAAAAGCGAATGCAAAAAAAATAAGACTTTTTATTATTCTAGATCTTAATTCTAAAAGATGTTCAGTTACACTAGATTGATTTTGCTCATTATTGTCACTCATAAAAATAAAAAATTATGATTTTTCTGATTTATTTTTATTTTCTTCTTCAGGATTAATATCTATTATTTTTTTTATATCTTTTTCTTGCTCCTGAACAATATCATCAATTCCTTTTTGGAAAGAATTGACATAATTTTTTATTCCATTTTTTATTTGAATGAATTTTTTAAGAACTACCGGCAGATCTTTTGGTCCAATAACTACAATCGCAACTAGAATGATAACTAAAATTTCTGACCACCCAATTTGTGGCATAAATTATTTTAGTGATTTGACTTAGAGTTTTGATCTTTATCTTTTGGATCTTTTTTGTCTTGAGATTGATCATCAGACATACCTTTTTTAAAACTTTTAATCCCTTTAGCAACATCACCCATTAAGTCAGATATTTTTCCTCTACCAAATAAAAGGACAATTACTATTACAACGATAATTATATGCCAAAAGCTCAAACCCATTGGTAAATTTATATATTAAATAATATTTTTTACAAATAATTAATTATCTTTTTGATTTAAGGTTCCTGAAAGCATGTCGTCTATATTGGAAAAAATGTCATCTTTAGATTGTTTATCTAAATCATCTTTAGCAAACTTATTAGTTCCAAAGATTGATCTATCCAAACGGCTATCTATTAAACCAGCAGATGCTAACTCCTCTGAGTTTGGTAAATCTGACAAGGATTTTAAATTGAAATGACTTAAAAAAGTATCAGTGGTTACATATAATAAAGGTTTCCCTGGTATTTCCTTTCTGCCTTGGGGTTTTACCCATCCTAACTCAAATAATATTTCTAAAGTTCCAGTACTAAACGAAACTCCCCTTATTTCTTCGATTTCAGAACGTGTCACCGGTTGATGGTATGCAATAATAGCCAAAGTTTCTATTGTGGCTTTTGATAGTTTTCTTTGCTGAACAACTTCACTTGCAATTTTTTTAGATAAATTCTCTGCAGTTCTAAAAGACCATTTGTTGGAAATTTCATAAAGATTAATACCTCTTTCAATAAATTCAGATTGTAATTCTTTCAAAATTTTTAAAATATCAACATTTAGTTCAATTTTGGATTTAATTGTTTCTATATCTAAAGGTTCATCAGCTGCAAATAAAATAGCCTCGATCAATCTTTTTGCGTCTTTATTTTTATTTAACATCATTATCTTGCTTTAATTAATATTTTATCAAAAATATTTTTTTGCATAATTGATAATTTTCCCTCTCTTACTAATTCTAAACTTCCAGCAAATGTTCCTGCTAATCCTGATTTTTTTAAATTTTTTGAACCTAAAAATGATCCTGGGACTACATCTTTAATATCTCTCCAGTCAGTTAAGTCTTTAAGTAAGCTTGTAATTTTCTTTATTGCCTCTTCCATTGTATAAACTGGCAACTTTGAAATATTCATAATAGAAAAATTTTGTTTTCTTTTAATTTCTGCATAAGATTTGATAAGTTCATAAAGAGAAACAGCGTACTTAGAAGTAGAAATCTTTTTAATACCTTCACGAATACCTTTTGTAAAAATATCTCTACCTAATTGTTTTTGTGAAACAAGTTTATCTGAAAGAAATCTAATTGCTTCTAATTTCCTTAATTGCAACTTTAGTTTTTCAGCCATTTGAATAGCTGAAAAATCATCCTCAAAATCATCCGGTAATAACAATCTAGACTTTAAATAAGCAAGCCAGGTTGCCATAACTAAAAAATCAGCAGCTAATTCTAAATTTTTTTTAATATTATTTATAAATTTTAAATACTCATCGGCCAATTGAACAATAGAAATCTTCATAAGATCAACTTTTTGAGATTTTGCTAAATCTAAAAGCAGCTCTAGTGGTCCTTCGTAATTGTCAATGTTTAGACTAAATTTATCATCAGTTTGCTCTACTTGCTCAACTGAGAGAGGTTTTAATTCAACTAAACTATCCATATAATTTATTTAACTGATTCTTTAGTTAAATTTACTAAAATTTGCCTTAATTTTTTTTGTTATTTTGTAAGTAAAATTATCAATTTCTGGGACGATTAAAGAAAGTTTCTTCATTTCATCTATCTTGCCACTACAATGTAATAATAAGTTGCAACCTGCATCTAAGCTTAATTTAGCATTTTTAATTATTCCACCAGATAAAGCTTTCATGCAAATATCATCAGACATCAATATTCCTTTAAATTTTATATATTTTCGAATTATACTGTGAATTATTTTTTTTGATTGAGTAGCGCATTTGTCTGGGTCTAATTTTTCATACAAAACATGCGCTGTCATTGCTAAATAACTATCCACTTCTTTAAATGTTCTAAAGTCATTCTTTTTTAAATAGTTCAGAGAAAAATTTACTTTAGGCAAATGATAATGAGAATCTATATTAGTACAGCCGTGTCCAGGAATATGCTTAATAACGGTTTCCAGTCCTGAATTTTTGTGAAAGTTTATTAAATATTTAGATAATTTTATAACAATTTTACAGTTTTTTGAAAAAGCTCTATTTCCAATAACGCTTTTTTTATCTTGGTTAAATAAATCAAGAACTGGAACTGTATTTATATTAATGCCGCAGTATTTCAAAATAGAAATATTTTTTTTAATAAATTTATTAAATTCGTTATAAAATATTTTATTATTTTGATAGATATCGCCAAAATACTTCGCATTATACTTATCAAGATTAATAATTTTTCTAAAACGATTAACATTGCCCCCTTCTTGATCAATTAATATTGGGAAATTCTTATCTCTAAAAATAGCTCTTATACTAAAAGTTAAATTTCTAACTTGTTCTAAATTATTAATATTTCTAGAAAATAAAATTATCCCCCATGGTTTATATTTTTTAAAAAAATTAATTTCACTTAAATTTAATTTAATACCGCTAATTCCAAATATTATTGCGTGTGTTTTCAAAATTTTATTTTATTAACTCCCAATATTGTTTTTGTTTGTAAATCTTTTTAAAAAACTCATCATTATCAATTCTTTTTTTAAAATCTGAAGATGAGTTAATTTTATCAAGTTTTTCAACGTAAGAATTTAAGTAAATTAAGTAACTTTCTCTTTTTTTTTCTATATTTTTAATAAATGCGTTGGAATTATAATAAAATAAACAAAGAGTAAAAAAAGAAAAAACAACAAAAAAAGATATTATATTTAACAAATTTTTTTTCATTAGATTAATCACATCTCAACAGGAGCAGTTACATTTAGAATATCTAATCCACTTTTTAAAACTAGTTGTATTTTTTTAATTAAAAACAATCTTGCGGACTGAAGCTCTAGTTGGTTTTCATTCAAAATTTTTAAATTATCGTTCTCATTTCCGGAGTTCCAATAGGTATGAAATAAACTTGCTAATTCATATAAATAAAATGGTACCCTATGAGGTTCTAAATGATATGCAGATAACTCTAAGCATTTTGGCCATTCAGCTATCTTTTTAATTATATCAATTTCAATTTCTTGATTAAGAAAATCTAAATTTATTTTTTTTTCATTTATAATTTCAAATTTATTTTTTCTAAATAAAGAACAAATTCTGGCGTGAGCATATTGAACATAAAATACTGGATTTTCTTTTGAATGATCAGTAACTAAATCAAAATCGAAATCCAACTGTGAGTCATTACTTCTGTATATCATCATGAACCTTACGGAATCTTTGCCGACTTCATTTATAAGATCGCTTGCAGTTATAAAATCTCCTGCTCTTTTCGACATCTTTAATTGATTTCCAGATTTAAATAATTTTACTAACTGACAAACTTTAGAAATAATTTTTTGTTTGTTTTCTGATAAGGCCGAAACACAAGAAGATTGTCTCTTTAGATAACCAGCATGATCAGCACCAAGCACATTTATAAGTAAATCAAACTTTCTTTCAATTTTATTAAGATGATAAGCAACATCATTAGCAAAATAAGTCCAACTACCATCAGATTTTTTTAGAGCTCTGTCTGTATCGTCTCCAAATTTTGTAGACTTGAATAAGATTTGCTTTCTAGGCTCCCAATCATCTACTTCGTTCCCTTTAGGTTTTTCTAAAATTCCTTCATAAACATAATTTTTTTTCTTTAAAATATCTAAAGCTCTTTCCACTAATTTTTGATTAACAATATAATTTTCTGAAACAAAATTGTCATGAACGATTCCAAGTTTTTTTAAATCATCCTTTATTAAATTCATTGCTTCTTCTATGCATAAATTCTTGAGATCGTTAAAAATTAAATCGTAATTCCCAAAATTAAAAAGTTTATTTTTTTTTAAAATATTTTTTGCTATATCAATGACATAGTCACCTGGGTAAAGGTCTTGATCGTCAGGAAATAAAGAATTATCTTTTATTTCTAATATTCTAAAATAAACTGATTTAACAAATTGATTAATTTGATTACCATAATCATTAATGTAATACTCTTTAACAACTTTATTTCCAACAAAACTCAATAGATTTGCTAAAATATCTCCAAATACGGCTCCTCTACAGTGACCTACATGTAATGGACCAGTTGGATTTGCGGAAACATATTCAATTAAAATATGTTTAGATTCTAAGTTTTTATTTTTTCCAAAGTTAATATCTGTGGATTTTAAAAAATCATACCAAAAATTTTTATTAAAAAAAAAATTTAAAAAACCAGGTTTAGCTACTTTAATTTTTTCAATTTCCATAAATTTACCATCTAATTCTTTTTTAATAATATTCGCGAGATCAACAGGGTTATGATTATTTTCTTTTGCAAAAATCATTGGTGCATTTGTACTAAAATCGCCATGAGTTTTTATTTTTGGAATTTCCACTGAAAAAATATCAAATTTTTCCGGCAATTTAATAATATTTTTTACCTCTAATGTTTTAAAAAAATTAGTTAATTTTATTTTATAATTTATAAAAATATTCATTTTATTTTATTGTATAAATCAATAGCAAATTTATCTGTCATACCAGCAATGAAATCTGCAACTGATCTTTCTAGTCCCCATTTTTTTTTAAGATCCGAGGGTATAAATTTTTTATTCTTTTTAATCAAATACATGTACAAATTTTTAATTATTTTTTCTGCTTTGTTTGTCATCTTTTTTACTGATTTATTTTCATACATATTCAATTTTAAAAATTCACGAATTTGATTATTTGCACTAACGTATTTAGGTGAAAAACTAACTATAAAATTATTTGATTTATAAACATCGTCGATTGTATTAATTTTTAATTGTTTAATTTTTTTTTTTGTGTGTGAAATTAAGTCTGTAACCATAAGATTGATTATTGATCGTATAATTTCATTTCTTAATAATTTTTTATTTTTAAATTGTTTATTCTTTTTTTTTATAATCTCTCCTATAATAGGCAAATCTTTAATATCATTAATAGAAAACAAACCTGCTCTAATACCATCATCAATATCATGATTATTATAAGCAATATCATCAGATAAAGCGCTAATTTGAGATTCTAAAGATGATTGATTGTAAAAATTAATTTGTTTAATTTTATTTAAATTTGGCAAAAGATCTAAATTTTCTTTTATTAGATAATTAGGACCATTATGCTTAACAATACCGTCAATTGTATTAATTGATAAATTGAGGCCATCAAAGTTTTGATAGGCTTTTTCTAATTCTGTAATCAAACGTATAGAATGAATATTGTGATTGAATCCACCATGATCTCTAATGCAATGATCTAAAATTTTTTCTCCAGCATGTCCAAAAGGTGGGTGCCCCAAATCATGAGCTAAACTTATAGCTTCGGATAAATCTTCATTTAATTTTAAATATCTAGAAATTGATCTTGATATTTGTGAAACTTCTAGAGTATGAGTCAGTCTTGTTCTGTAATGATCTCCTTCATCATATACAAAAACTTGTGTTTTATATTTTAATCTTCTAAACGAAGTTGAGTGTATTATCCTATCCCTGTCGCGTTGATAAAATGATCTGTATAAATTTTTTTGATCTCCGAATTGTCTTCCTAAATAATTGGAATTATTAGAAGAAAATTTAACTAATATCTTGTTGTAATTATCGACCCCAGACATATATTAATAATAAACATACAATTGAATGACTAATAATTTTACCATTACAGATAAAGCTAAAAAAAAGATAGAAAATCTTTTAAAAAAAGAAAATATTAATAAGTTTTTTAGAATTGAAGTCAAAGGCGGAGGTTGCTCTGGTTATAAATATCATTTCTCAACAGATAACAAAAAAAATGAAGACGATATAATTGTTGAAAATGTTTTAATAGATAAATCCTCTTTTATTTTTATTGACGGATCGGTTCTCGATTTTTCTGAAAAATTAATTGAAAATACTTTTAAAATTATAAATCCTAAAGCCACATCATCATGTGGATGTGGGAGTTCTTTCTCCGTTTAATGATTATAAGTAGTTGGAATGTTAATTCTGTAAGAGTAAGGTTAGATCATATTATTGAATATCTTAATAAAAATAAACCAAACTTTCTACTTCTTCAAGAAATAAAAACAGAAAATAAAAATTTTCCATATTCGGAATTAAAAAAAATTGGATATGATAGCGAAGTACACGGTCAAAAATCTTATAATGGCGTTGCTATTATTTATAATAAGAAAATAAATAATATAAATTTTAATGTTATTAATGATGCGGAAAATCAATCGAGAAGTATTTCTATTGATATAAATTACAAAAATGAATTAATAAAGATTATTTCAGTTTACGTTCCAAACGGAAATCCTGTAGATACTGATAAATATCAATACAAAATAGAATGGTTAAAATCTTTTGAAGAGTTTTTGATTACTCAAAATAAATTGAAAAATAAGTTAATAATTGGCGGGGATTTTAATATCATTCCAAATGAAGAGGATGTTTATAATCCGGAAGATTGGGAAAATGATGCTCTATATAGAACTGAAATAAGAAAATTTTTTAGAAAAATATTAAACGAAGGTTATGAGGATGCTTTTAGACTAGTTAATAAACAAGCAAATAATTATACTTTCTGGGATTATCAATATGGATCTTTTGAAAAAAATAGAGGATTAAGAATAGATCATTTTTTATTATCAAAAAATATTATTCACTTAATTAAGGATGTAACTATTGATAAATATTTAAGAGCTCTAGAAAGACCCTCTGATCATGCTCCTATAAAATTAACTTTAGCTTAGGCTCTGCCGTAAATATCTTTAATACGAATAATATCATCTTCACCTAGATAACTGCCGGTTTGAACTTCAATAATCTTTAAAACACTTTTTTGTCTATTTTCAATCCGATGAACCGCACCTTGAGGAATAAAAATAGAATCTGATTTTTGTAAAACAATATTTTTTTTATTTAGAATAACATTGGCTTTACCTTCAACCACTACCCAATTTTCAGATCTATATTTATGTTTTTGAAGACTAAGAATTGCTCCTGAATTTACAACTAATTCTTTAACTTGAAAATTTTTTCCAACAAATATGTTTGTAAATTGCCCCCAGGGTCTTTGTATAGTTGTATGTTGATCTGTAATTTTTGGAAATTTTTTATTAATTATAGGATAAAGATTTTTAAGATTATTATTTTTAAGATCCGAAAGATAAAGAACATCATTATTATCAACCGCAAGTACATTTTCTAAGTTGCTCGCTACAATAGTTCTATTAGTAGAAATATAGGAATTTTTAACATTATTCTTAAATATATTTCCTTTTATATAATTATTATCTTTATCCTTTTTTTCAATTTCCCATTTTTGCATCCAGCTACCTACATCTTTCCAATCACTTAAAAGTTTTGTAGAAAAAACATTTTTAGATTTTTCTAAGATGGCATGGTCAAAAGAAATAGATTTTATTTTTGAATAGTATTTATTATCTAGTGTCAAAATGTGGTTTGTTGTTTTTGCATTTATATGAGAGTCACAAACTTGTAGTGCCAATTTATTTTGTAAAATAGAAAATTCATTTAATAATGCTGATTTATTAGAAAGAAACATCCCTGAATTCCAAAGATAATTATTATTTTTAATAAGTTTTTTTGCTCTATATAAATTTGGCTTCTCAATAAATTTAATAACTTTATTAAAACTTTTATTAATTTTTTTTGAATATAAATAACCATAGCCTGTTTCTGGATAATTAGGTTTAACTCCAAAAATAAAAATTTTATACATATCTAAATAATTAGAAAGTTTTTTTATTTGTTTCTGAAATACTATTTTTTTTTCAATTATGTGATCAGATGAAATGATTAATACGGGTTGATAAAAAGTTAAATCATCATCATTTAAGGCTGCAAGTATTGCTGCTGCTGTATTTTTTTTATCAGGCTCAATGTAAATTTTACAATTTATATTTTTTGTTTCCTCTTTAATTTGGTCTAAAAAATTATAATTTGAACAAATTGTAATTGTGTCAAAATTTACCCCTGTAACTCTATCTATTGCATGTTTTAATAAACTTTTTCCATTAATTTTAATAAATTGTTTCGGGTGTTTCTTTCTAGATTCGGGCCATAATCTCGTTCCTTCTCCTCCACATAGAATAATTGGTTTAATTTTCATTATATTATAAAAAATAAAATAACTGGTATCGAAATAATAGAAGCAATGGTTGATACGAAAACTGCCACGCCAATTTCTTGATCATATGAATTATTTTCAGAGGCTATTAAGTATGTCAATATAGCTGCTGGCATTGTTGATTGTAATATTACAACTTTAGCTACAATGCCATCTAGATTTAATAAATAAACTACCAACAATCCAATAATTGGACCAATAATAATTTTAAATATACCAATTAATAAACCTGTTTTTAAATTTTTAATATTAATTTTGGTGAGCGACATTCCTAATGCTAGCAAAACTAAAGGAATAACAAGTCCTGACAAAATTTTAGTTAAATTATTGATAAAACTAGGCATTTCAATCTTATAAAATAAAATAATAAGTGAAAATATTAATGATAATAGAACAGGACTTAATAATATTTTTTTTACAGAATAGTTTCCTGATGAAATTGCAGTATTGGCTGTAAAATGACTAACCATAACAATAGAAGCAAAACCTGCCGCTAACGCAAGACCTTCGCTACCGAAGGTCAATAAAGCAAGTGGAAGTCCCATATTACCGCTGTTAGGATGCATTATTGGAGTTGTTAATTTTACAGATGGAAGTTTAAAAATTTTTATAAGAATATATCCAAATAAGAAACCAAAACCTAAAACTAAAAAAGCTGAAGTGAAAATTTTAAAAAAAATATTTATAGTTAAATTTGTCCTAGTTATAGAATCGTAAATTAAACATGGTAAAGCAATATTTGAAGTAAGTTTAGTTACAGCAACTATATTAAAATCTTTGTTATAGATATTCCATAAATAACCAATTAAAATTACAAATATGACTGGTAGTATTATATTTAGAATTGTTAAAAACAATTATTCCTCAAATATCTGCGTAACAACTTTTTTCTTTAAAACCACCCGGATGTGTCACCGCTCCATCTTTTGAAGATCCAACAGACTGTGCATATTTCCAAAGTGTTCCTGATGTAAAATGAGGTTTAATATTTTTCCAAGATTTTTTTCTTTTTTTTAATTCAGCATTAGAAATTTTAACATCTATCGTTCCTTTGTGAGCATCAATAATTATTGTATCTCCATTTTTTAATAATGCTATTGGACCACCATTAAATGCCTCTGGTCCAACATGACCAACACAAAAGCCTCTAGTTGCTCCAGAGAATCTTCCATCAGTAATTAACGCAACTTTCTCTCCCATTCCTTGACCATAAATAGCAGCAGTAGTAGAAAGCATTTCTCGCATTCCAGGACCTCCTCTTGGTCCTTCATATCTAATAACTATAATATCCCCCTCTTTGTATTTTCGATTTTGAACAGCTTTAAAAGCTTCTTCTTCGCTGTTAAAGCACAAAGCTTTTCCTACAAATTTTAAGATTTTCATCCCAGCCACTTTAACAATTGCTCCCTCTGGCGCTAAATTCCCCTTAAGACCAACAACTCCTGCTGTTTTCGAAAGTGGTCTATTATAAGGTTTCATTACATCTTGATTTTTGTTAAATTTAACATTCTCCAAATTTTTCTTCATTGTTTCTCCAGTAACAGTCATACAATCTCCATGTAAATAGCCCCCATCTAACAAAGTTTTAAGTAACATAGGCACCCCACCAGCTTCAAACATATCTTTTGCAACATATTTTCCACCTGGCTTTAAATCCGCTAAGTAAGGTGTTTTTTTAAAAATTTTTGCTACATCCATAAGATCAAATTTAATTCCACACTCATTTGCAATTGCAGGAAGATGAAGTGCTGCATTTGTTGATCCGCCCGTGGCAGCGACGATAGTTGCGGCATTTTCTAGTGATTTAAGTGTAACAATATCTCTCGGTCTAATTTTTTTTTTTAATAAAGACATTACTGCTTTTCCACTTGCGTAAGCATATTTATCTCTTTCTTCATAAGGAGCTGGGGTTCCTGATGAATATGGTAATGCCAAACCTATAGCTTCAGATACGCATGCCATTGTATTTGCTGTGAACTGCCCTCCGCACGCGCCAGCGCTTGGACATGCATTAATTTCTAATTCTTCTAAATCTTCATCTGACATTTGTTTATTAGAATGTTTTCCAACAGCTTCGAAAACATCAACTACTGTTACATCTTTTCCTTTAAATTTTCCTGGTAATATAGATCCACCATAAATAAAAACGCTTGGAACATTTAATCTACACATTGCCATCATTAATCCAGGCAAAGATTTATCACAACCGGCCAATCCAACTAATGCATCATAACAATGACCTCGAACTGTTAGTTCTGTTGAATCTGCAATTATTTCTCTAGATATTAAAGATGACTTCATTCCTTCGTGACCCATTGCAATTCCATCTGTAACTGTAATTGTGCAAAATTCTCTAGGAGTTCCACTGTTATCAAAAACACCTTTTTTTGCAGATTGAGCTTGTCTCATTAAAGCAATATTACAAGGAGCGGCTTCATTCCATGTTGAAACAACCCCGACAAATGGTTTTGCAATGTCACTTTTTTTTAAATTCATTGCATAATAAAAAGATCTATGTGGGGCTCTATCAGGACCAACTGTAGTATGACGACTAGGCAATTTTGATTTATCAAATTTCATAATTAATTTTTAATAGATATTATACTTTCTAATTGATTTAAATCATTTACTAATCTCTTTAAATTATCTTTTTCCTTATCAACTACATCTTTTGGAGCTTTATTTATAAAAGATTTATTAGAAAGTTTATTTTTTGTTACGCTAATAGTGTTTTTAATTAAATCTATTTTTTCTTTTACTTTAATAATTTGATCTTTTAAGGAAATTTCTGTGGCAAACTTAATAAGAATAGCATCTCCATCTAAATAAATTGGCATTATATTTTGGTTTTTTTCAGTTTTGTTAAAATAATTTTCAACTCTTGAAGCTTTTTTAAAAATTAAAAAATTTCTATCTAAAAAATTTTTTTTATTTTTTGGCAAATGATCAGTGCAAACATCTACAAAACTGCCAGGTGAAACTTGTAAAATAACTTTTGTAGAACGTATCAAGCTAACAAGCTTAATTAACCAATTAATTAATTCAATATTATTGTTTTTAATTAACTTAATTTCTTTATTAGAATAAAAATTAATTAAAGGACTTTTGTATAATTCAGAAAATTTTAATCTATTCCATAGTTCTTCAGTAATAAAAGGTATAAACGGGTGAAGAGTCAAAAGAATATTAGAAAATATAAAACCAAAAACTTTTTTGGTTTCTTTAATTTGGTTTTGATTATCTGAATAAAAAATTGACTTTGAAAATTCTAAGTACCAGTCACAAAATATATTCCAAACAAAATTATAAATTTCTTTAGATGCCTCATCAAATCTAAAACTTTTTATATGATTTTCGATATTTTTACTGGCATGAATGTATTCATTAATAATCCATTGATTAAATTCTAATTTTACTTTTTTACTATCAATTTTAATATCATGGTTACATTTATTAAAATCACAAAATTTAGAAACGTTCCAAATTTTAGTTAAAAAATTTCTATAACCTTTAACTCTTTCTTCTGAAAGCTTTACATCCCTGCCTGGTGAGGCCATCGACATTAAAGTAAATCTTAAGGCGTCCGCTCCATATTTTTTTATCAAATCTAAAGGATCTATAACATTTCCTTTTGATTTAGACATTTTTTGACCATGCTCATCTCTAACTAACGCATGTATATAAACTTTATCAAAAGGGACTTTTTTTGTTACAAACAATCCCATCATCATCATTCTAGCCACCCAAAAAAATAAAATATCAAATCCTGTTACCAAAACTGATGTTTTATAAAATCTTTTAAAATTATAAGTTCTTTTTGGCCAGCCTAAACTTGCAAATGGCCATAGAGCTGAGGAAAACCAAGTGTCTAAAACATTGCTATCTTGATTAATGGGAGAATTTTTTTTTTTATAAAATTTATCAGCCTGTTTTTGAGCATCATTTTGATCTTTTGCTGAAAAAATATTTCCATCGCTTCCATACCAAATAGGGATTTGATGACCCCACCAAATCTGTCTAGAAATACACCATGGCCGAATATCTTTTAGCCATAAATTATAAGTTTTTGTCCATGACTCTGGAAAAAAAATAGTTTTTTTATTTTTTACAGCTTTTAAAGCCTCAGTTGACATTTTTTTTACATTTAAAAACCATTGTTCTGTGAGATAAGGTTCGATGATAGAATTTGATCTATCACCATAAGGGACATTATGTTTTATTTTTTCTTCTTTTTCTAAAGCATTAATTGATTTTAAATTTTCTATTATTAATTTTCTCGCTTCAAATCTATCAAGACCACAATATTTTTGAGGACAATTTTTATTAAGTCTCCCGTCAGATTCTAAAATATTAATTTTTTCAAGATTGTGTCTTAGTCCAACTTCATAATCGTTAAAATCATGAGCGGGAGTAATTTTTACAGCACCAGATCCTTGAGTTGGATCAGCATAATCATCTGTTATTATTTTAATTTGCTTATCTATAATTGGGATTTTTACATATTTATTAATTAATTTTTTATATCTTTTATCTTTGGGATTAACTGCAATTGCAGTGTCGGCAAATATTGTTTCTGGTCTAGTAGTGGCTATTGTTATATAATCATTTTTATTAAAAAAATATTTAATATAATAAAGTTTCCCCTCCACTTCTTTTTGCACCACTTCTAAATCAGAAATCGCAGTTTTTAATACTGGATCCCAATTAGATAACTTATAATCTTTATAAATAAGCTTTTGTTTGTGTAATTCTAAAAAAACTTTTATTACTGCTTCGGACATAAACTTGTCCATTGTAAATCTAGTTTGTGACCAATCGCATGAGGAGCCTAACTTTTTTAGTTGATTTATAATTAAATTTCCGGAATGTTCTTTCCAGTTCCAAACTTCTTTTAAAAACTTATCTCTACCTAATATTTTTTTTGTTTGATTTTTTTCATTAAGTTTTTTTTCAACAACAAGTTCAGTTGCAATTCCAGCATGGTCTGTTCCTGGTTGCCATAAAGTTTCATATCCTTTTATTCTATAAAATCTAACTAATAAATCTTGAATAGAAATGTTGAGAGCGTGTCCCATATGCAAATTACCAGTTACGTTAGGAGGTGGAATTACGATTGAAAAATATTTTTTTTTATTATTTTTAATAGGTTCAAATAATTTATTGCTTTCCCAAAAATTATAAATTTTATCTTCTATCTCTAAGTGATTATAATTATCCTCTAACATTAGAAATAAAATTCTTCTTTATCAATGTAATTAATTAAAATTGGTGCACTTGCATTCATAATTTTTAATTTTTCATAACCACTTGTTTTTTTGCTAAAAAGATAAATGCTTGAAGAGTTCTCTTCTTTTAAAATACATATTAATTTTCCATTAACATTTAGCTGATCTAATAAATTTAAAGGGTCTGCATTCACCGTTCCGTTAATAATAATTTTGCTAAATTTTTGGTCTAAGACATTAAGTTGCCTATAATTAAAAAAGAAAACATTAACATTTATACAATTATTTTTTTTTATATTTTTTGTTGTTAAGTCATATACGTCTTTGTCTTGCTCAATTGAATAAACGGTATTTACTAAATTAGCCAATACAGAAGTTGTATACCCTCCACCAGAACCTATTTCTAAAATAACATCTGGCAATTCTGGTTTTATAATATTCAGAAATTTTGCGAAGATTAGTGGTTTTAGAATGAAGCTATCTTTAGAAAATTTTATATGGTCGTCTATATAAGATAAGTTTTTTAATGAATCAGGTAGAAAATTTTCTTGCTGAACTTTCTGAAATGCAGCGATTAAATTTTCATCTGTAATATTATTAGGCCTTAATTGGCTCTCAATCATATTTAATTTTCGAATATTGTGTTGCATAATATTTGCGAGTTAAGAAAACTAAATATATATACACGATAGCTATTAGAAAATAATACAGAAAAAATATGGCCACGTGGCGGAATGGTTACGCAGAGGACTGCAAATCCTTGTATCCCAGTTCGATTCTGGGCGTGGCCTCCAAATTAATATTGTTTTTAAAAAAAAAAATCGTATTGTGCTTTTTTATTCCCCGATAGCTCAGCTGGTAGAGCAGTTGACTGTTAATCAATTGGTCGGAGGTTCGAGTCCTCCTCGGGGAGCCAAAAAAATATTAAGCAGTTTTTGATAACTTCTTTGACTGCAAAATATTCAAAAGTTTTTCTTTTTCAATTTCTGATAATTTGCTTATAAAATTTTCTAAAGTAATTTCGCCTTTAACTTGCGATTCTGAATTTTGAAAATCTTTGTATTCTTCAAAAAAATATTTTACTGGAACTTTTAAAAAATTAGCTAATTGTAATAATCTACTTGAGCTAACTCCATTGGTTCCTTTTTCATATTTTTGGATTTGTTGAAATGTAACATTAATTGCTCTTGCTACTTGAGTTTGTGTAAGTCCAAGAGCCGATCTTCTAGCTCTTAGCTGCTTCCCTAAATGTTGATTTAATTCTAGTGACATTGATCCCTTTATTTAAATAATAAAATCTGATTAAACGTATTTTGTAATAAGAAATCAAGTCATAAAATTAAAAAAAATAAAAAATGTCACTCTCTGTTTTTTGGCTTAAAGATGATTTTAGAATATCAAATAACCAAGCAATAAAAGCGTTAATTGAAGACAAAAGTAGTGAAAAAAAAACTATTTATATATATGAAAAACAACAATACCAGTTATGTGAAACTCAAAAATGGTGGCTAGCGAGATCCTTAGAAATATTCAAAGAAAAATTAGAAAGTTTAAAAATTATGCTTGACGTTGTTCATGAAAATTCGACAAAAAGCATCAAAAAACTCATTACTAATAGCTCTCTTACGCGCATTTACTGGAACAAATCTTGTCATATTAACGAAAATATTATTGAGGATGATATTAAAAAGATTTTAAAAGATAATAATATTTTTTATAAAGAATTTGAAGCTAATTTACTTAATCCTGTAGAAAAAATTAAAAAAGATGATGGAACTCCATTTAAGGTATTTACTCATTATTGGAAAAAAGCTGAACAAATCTATCTAAAAAATAACGATAAATATAATAGTAAAATATTTAAAAATTATAATCAAAATTTAACAAAAGATAAAAATATCGAGGCTATATATCCCAAAAAAAATTGGTATAAAAAATTTGAAAAATATTGGGAACCAAGTGAAGAAAAGGCAAAAGAAATATTAGATAATTTTATTAAAAAAAGTATTGAACACTATGCTATAAATAGAGACATTCCGTCAGTTGAAGGTACATCAAAATTATCACCATATATAAAATTTGGGCAAATTTCAGTTCACCAAATAATGCAAAAATGTTTGGAAATTAAAAATAAAAAAATTGGATATAGAAAGTATATTAATGAAATTGGCTGGAGAGAATTTTCACACTCTTTACTTCATAACTTTCCTGAAATGGAAGCAAATAATCTTAGAAAAGATTTTGATAATTTCAAATGGAATAAAAATGAAAAGTTACTATTTAAATGGAAAAAAGGATTAACCGGATATCCAATTGTTGATGCTGGTATGAGAGAACTTTATGAAACTGGATGGATGCATAATAGGGTCAGAATGATTACAGCTTCATTTTTGGTAAAACATTTAAGAATTCACTGGTTAGAGGGAGAAAAGCATTTTAGAAATACACTACTAGATTTTAATATAGCTAATAATGTTTCAGGTTGGCAATGGGTTGCGGGTACAGGAGCTGATGCCGCTCCATACTTTAGAATCTTTAATCCAATCTTGCAGGGTGAAAAATTTGATCCGAGTGGTAATTATGTAAAAAAATGGTGCCCTGAATTAAAAAATATACCTAATGAATTTTTACATAAACCTTGGGAAATGCCGGAAGCATTACAAAAAGAAAAAAATATTATAATAGGAAAAACATATCCATCCCCAATTGTTAAACATGAAGAAGCACGAAATTCAGCCTTGAGAGCTTTTAAAGAATTAAAGAAATGAAAAAGAAAATTGCCATTATAGGAAGTGGCATTTCTGGTTTGACTGCTGGGTTTGAACTTAGCAAAAAATATGAAATTCATATTTACGAAAAGAATTCATACCTTGGTGGCCACACTCATACTCATAAGATAACAGAAAATAATAAGAAATATTATATTGATAGTGGATTTATAGTTTTTAATAACAAAACTTATCCAAATTTTATAAATTTATTAAAGAAATTAAATGTAAATTCAGAAAATACAAGTATGAGTTTTTCTGTCAATTACCCCTTTGAAGATTTCGAATGGTCAGGAAAAAATTTAAAAAGCATTATTTTTAAAAATAAAAATTTTTTTTCAATAAAATTTTTAAAGATTATTATTGGCATAATAAAATTTAATTTTATTGCTAAAATGAATAAAAAATCTTTTTTAAAAATAAAAATCGATACTTTTCTTAAAAAGTTCAATTTTAGTGAAGAATTTAAAAAATATTATTTATACCCGATGTGTGCATCAATCTGGTCAAATCCTATAAATAAAATAAAAAATTATAAAACTCATTTCCTTATTGAATTTTTTATTAACCATGGTCTGGTTAATTTATTTTTTAGACCTCAATGGAAAGTGGTTAAACTAGGTAGTAATAAATATATTGAAAAGATCATAAGTTTATCTGATATTAAATTTTTCCTTAATAACAACGTTAAATCAATAAAAACTAGTAATGATCAAATTAAAATAAAAAATAAAAATAAATTAATAAATTATGATTATTTAATATTTGCTAACCATGCTAATGAAATAAGCAAGATACTTCCAAATAATTTTAAAAAACAAAAAAAAATATTATCATTAGTAGATTATCAAACTAATGATGCTTGCTTACATACCGATTCATCATTAATGCCAAAGAATAAATATAATTGGTCAAGCTGGAATTTTATTAAAGCAAAAGATGACACTGCAAGACTGACGTACTGGATGAATTATTTACAAAATCTAAAGTGTAAAAAAAATTATTTTGTCACATTAAATTCAAATAATTTAATAAATAAAAATAAAATAATAAAAAAAATAAAATACAGTCATCCTGTATTTAAACATAATAAAGAATATACATATAAAAAATTACAAGAAATCCAAGGTCTTAAAAATATTTACTACTGTGGTGCATGGTGTGGTTATGGTTTTCATGAAGATGGTGTTGTGTCGGCAAAAAAAATCACAAATTGTTTATTGTAATGCAAAGTTCACTTCAACTAGCAAGCGTATTTCATAAAAGGATTTTTCCATATAGTCATCATTTTAAATACAAAACATTATCCGTTCTCATTAATTTAGAGGAATTAAATAAAATAAATAAATTATTTTTATTTTCAGTGAACTCATTCAATCTTTTTAGTTTTTTTTTTAAAAATCATGGTGAAAGGAATGAAAATGCTAATCCTAAATATTTTATATTAAAGCAAATTTCAAAAAGATTTAATGATAAAAAAAATTATACTATATATCTCTACTGCACACCTTCATTACTAGGATACGTATTTAACCCTATTTCTATTTATTTATGTAAAAACAATAAAAATGAAATAAAATACATTTGTTACGAAGTAAAAAATACACATCATGAGCAACATTGCTATTTTATAAAAATAAATAAAAAATCAAAAAAAATATATTCAGAATTAAAAAAGGAATTTTATGTATCACCATTTTTACAGATGAATTTAAGATATAAATTTTATTTACTAGAAAACAAAAATAACTTTTTATTAAACATAAATGTGTATAAAAAGAATCAAATAATTCTTAAAACAGGAATATCTTCTAAGCCTACACCCCTTAATAGTATTTCCCTCCTGTCTAAACTTATTGGAAATCTATTTTTTGCTCAAAAAATTATGATTCTTATTCATTATCAAGCAATTAAAATTTTTAAGAAGCAAAAATCTTTTTTTATCAAACCAAAAAAAAAGAATGATACAGTATCTTATTATGGATAGTTTATTTAGAAAATATTTAGATTTTAAACTTAAAAATATTATGTGGGGTGAGATAAAGGTTAACTTTAAAGATTCATATGAAAAAATTTTTAAAGCTAAAAATGGAAACATAACATCTAATATTTTTATTAAAGATAATTCTTTTTTTAAAGATGTACTTTTTAGGGGTGAACTAGGTTTTGCAGAGTCTTATATTAATAATAAATGGGAAACGTCTAATCTGACAAATTTATTAAAAATATTATTAAAAAATCAACAAATTAAAAATAAAAATTGGGCTAATAATTATTTTTCAGCTTTTATTGAAAAAATAAAATTTATTCTAAAATCAAATTCCATCAATCAAGCAAAAAGGAACATTCATTATCATTATGATCTTGGGAATAAATTTTATTCTTTATGGTTAGACGCTTCTATGACTTATTCTTCTGGAATATTTCTTAATGATAATGATGATTTATTGACATCCCAAAATAATAAGTATGATAACATTCTAAGAAATTTAGATGTCCAATCTTCTGATATCGTTCTTGAAGTTGGTTCAGGCTGGGGCGGTTTTATAAAAAGAAATTATGAAGTGACCAAATGTCAAGTTGAAGGCTTAACAATTAGCAACCAACAATTTACTTACGTTAATGAGCTAATAAAAAATAACAAATTAATAAGTAATTCTAAAATTATATTAAAAGATTATAGAAAATTAGATTCTATTAATTATTATGACAAGATTGTCTCTATAGAGATGTTTGAGGCTGTTGGAAAAAAATATTGGGATATTTATTTTAAAACTTTGAGTCGGGTACTTAAAAAAAATGGAAAAGCTTGCTTTCAAATAATAACAATTAACGATAAGGAATATTCAAATTATATTAATCAAGTTGATTTTATACAAAAATATATATTTCCTGGCGGGGTCCTTCCTTCAAAAAAAATTCTATATAAGTTATTTAGGGAGAATAATTTTGAATTATATGAAGAAAAATCCTTTGGCAAAGACTATGCAAAGACATTAAGGATTTGGAAAGAAAATTTTAATAATTCCTGGAATAATATTTCAAAAATCAGCTTTGATGAAAAATTTAAAAATTTATGGAATTATTATTTAAGTTATTGTGAAACTGGATTTGAAACAGAACATACTGATGTAAGTCAATTTTTTTTGAGAAAAATTATATGACATCGCTAATTTAAAGTCTTTAACTGATAGCTCCATTCTCCTTTAATGGAAAAATCCATCGTTACCCATTGAAATGAATTCTCTGTAAAGCCTATTTTTATATCAATTTTTTCTTCCTTGTCTTTAACATTAAAAAACTGAACAATTTGTTTTTTATTATTGATAGTTCTTTCTTCTTTATTTAAAAAAGTTATCTTTGTTTCTGTAGATCTGCAACTTTGTGCTGCTACAAAATTATTATTAGATAAAATGTCATGATTCCACCAAGT
>Ga0214921_10002255_pt1 | contig 31579 bp, 23 predicted proteins | sample LL1505_MetaG_FD_177992 | JGI IMG/M metagenome (GOLD analysis project Ga0214921, IMG submission 177992) | Freshwater microbial communities from Lake Lanier, Atlanta, Georgia, United States - LL-1505 | ecosystem: Environmental > Aquatic > Freshwater > Lake | place: USA: Georgia | collected... | reverse complement strand
AATTGATAGCGCATTACTAAGCCCGGTATTTCTTTAAACGCTTGTTCATAAACTGTCACCGTGGGTAAAATAACATTGGTGTAGGTCACATCCATAGAGGTTCCATCTGCCCAAGACAAAGTAATTGATTCGCATGGATATTCTAAAATACTACTTACTACCCCATTTTTTTTAGACGCCACCAAATTAACAGGACTGATGGATGCATATTGAATGTATTGTAAAAAACGATTGAGGCCTATCTCTTTTAAAATAATAGCTGTTTCTTGTTGTGTATTAAAAATCAGTGTCTGTGTGATTTCAGGGGTCGTTAAAATAGTTTTACAACTATTCCCTTTAATGAAAACTTGTTTTTGGCCAACCAAGCTAGTATCCCCATTACTTGATATTTGATGAATATCATAGGTGATGGTACATTCACCAACAACTTTTGTCTGGGCTTGTAATTGAAACACGATACAACTAAAAAAGCAAACAATTAAGGGGGATAATCGTAGCATATAAGTATACATTAATTTAAAAGAGACCCATTTTAAACTAGGTCTCTTTCATTGATATTATTTTTTAGTTTTATCTTTCAAGGCTTGTACTTTTTTTTGTGCTTCCATCATTTGTTCGTACTTCTCTTGCCAATTACTTTTTTTCTTTGGCGTCTTTCTTTTAAGTTCAATTGTAGCCAAAATTTTATCATGATCGATGATGACTTTTTGAATCACAAGTTGTAATAATAAAGTCACAATATTGGACACTGTATAATACCAAGTTAATGCAGAAGGTAAACTATTGAAGATAAACAATAGCATGAATGGGAAAATATATGGCATGTACTTTAATGCAGGATTATCTTGCGTAGGCGTCATCGACATATTATAGATAGAAGAGATAAACGTAGTCAATACTGCTGTCAAAGTAAATAAACTAACATGGTTTCCAAAACCTAAAGGAATTGTGAAAGGAAGATTATAAATAGAATCATAACTAGATAAGTCTTGACTCCATAAAAAAGACTGGCCCCTCAAAGCAATATTTGAATTAAAGAAACTATATAATGCAAAGAAAATAGGAATTTGCAATAAAGCCGGAATACAACCGCCCAGAGGATTTACACCAGCCTCTCTAAATAACTTCATTTGTTCCATGGCGAAAGCTTGTTGATCATCGCCTGTCTTTTTCTTAATCTGATCTAATTCAGGCTTCAATACTTTCATCTTGGCTGTACTCAAGAAGCTGGTATAAGTTAAAGGTGATGTCACTAAACGAATGAAGATGGTTAATAAAAAAACGACCCATCCGTAATTTTGTACAAAGCCAGCAAAGAAATCGAACACTGGCATAATGATGAATTTGTTAATAGGACGAACAAAAGAATATAAATCTCTTCCTAAATTCACCATTTGCTCCATCTCTGGCGCTTGTGATTTTAAGATTTTGAAATCATTTGGACCATAATAAAGTGAAAGCGGAAGTGTTGCATTGGCACCAGTTAATTTAGTTTGGAACTGTGCTTGCAAGGTTGCAAGTCCATTGCTGCTATCTTTCTTACGTTGCCAGTCTAGTTTACCTGAATTAAAACCTTCTTTATAAATAACTGTAGTCGAAAAAAATTGTTGTACCAAACCAATCCATTGAACAGGTTTTTCAAAAACTTTATTGGTATTGCTAGAAACATAATCAAACTTATTGCCTTCTGAAAAACAAATATTAGACATTTGACGCTCATAAGTGGTTGTCTTTTCTTGCCCATAAGAATGTACATCCCACAACACATTTATTTGATTATTTGTCAATAATTGATCTGCTCCTTCAATGATGATATTCCAGTCTACATTGTATTTTCCTTTTGCTAAAGTAAATTGGTGCTTGATGGTTTTACCATTAGGGGCAGTCCAAGCATATTCTATTTTTTGATCTCCATTTTGATCGGTTGATACCTTGGATACTGGAAATATCACTTGGTTAATTTGTACAGTTTGGTTGTTACCTGCATTGACAGCATAGGATAATGAACTGCTATCTCCCAATTGAACCAATTCTTTTTTTGAATTCTTGTACTTTTTCAAAGTAACACTTGCAACTTGACCACCTTTATTGGTGAATGCCACTCGAATTAAATCGTTCTCTACAATTGCAAACTGCTCTTTTAAAGTGTCTACAACAACTGTGTTACCAGTAGCATCTTTTTTAGTTGAATCAACTATTTGAACCGTATTCAATACTGCTGCTTTTTCGGCATTGGCTTTCACCATCGCAACAGAATCATCAAATTTTTGTTTGTAGGCTGCAATTTCGTTTTGCTGCTTGCTTGTATACCAAAAGTAAACAAAGAATAAACCTGCTAATAATACAAACCCAATGACCGTATTTTTGTCCGTTTTCATGCTTTTATATTGATCTTAATGATGCGGCAAAGGTATGTTTTTAATTACAAATTCCTACTGTATTTGCCCCCAGTTTGGTAAAGTAGGTTTGTAATATCCCCTAAACTACTATACTTTACTGCTTCCATTAATAGATCAAAAATATTTTCATTTTGAACAGCTGCTTGATGCAACAAGTTTAGATAATGTGCGGCTTGGTCTTTATTTCTATTTTTAAACTGCGTTAGATTGGCAATTTGTAATTTCTTTTCGGCAGCAGAGGATCTAAATACCGGTCGACGATCGTTGCTATTTTGATCTGCTTCGTCTATAAAAGTATTGACCCCAATAATTGGGATTTCCCCATGATGCTTTCTAGTTTCATACAACATACTTTCTTCTTGAATCTTTGAACGTTGATACATTCTTTCCATCGCACCTAGTACACCACCACGAGCATTGATTCTTTCCAACTCCAGCAAGACCGCTTCTTCTACTAAGTCCGTTAATTCGTTCATCATAAAGCTACCTTGCTGCGCGTTTTCTACTTTCGCAGTTCCTAATTCCTTATTAATTATTAACTGTATCGCTAGGGCCCTTCTTACACTTTCTTTAGTTGGTGTTGTAATGGCTTCGTCATAGGCATTGGTGTGTAAACTATTGCATTGATCATAGATGGCGTACAATGCTTGCAATGTGGTTCTAATATCATTGAAATCAATTTCCTGTGCGTGTAAACTTCTGCCGCTTGTTTGGATATGGTATTTTAATTTTTGAGACCTTGGATTTGCTTTGTACTTAAGCTTCATTGTTTGCGCCCAAATTCTTCTTGCTACCCTTCCTATCACTGCATATTCCGGATCCATCCCATTGCTAAAAAAGAAACTAAAATTTGGAATAAAATCATCTATAGCTAATCCTCTATTTAAGAAGTATTCAATATAAGTAAATCCATTCGCTAGTGTAAAAGCCAACTGAGTGATTGGATTGGCACCAGCTTCTGCAATATGGTATCCAGAAATAGAGATACTGTAAAAGTTTTTTACTTTTTGATCTACAAAATAAGCTTGCACATCGCCCATTAACTTTAATGCAAAATCAATAGAGAAGATACATGTGTTTTGTGCTTGGTCTTCTTTTAAAATATCTGCCTGTAGTGTTCCACGTACATTTTGCAATACTTGTTTTTTAATTGTCGCATACACTTTTGCATCCAATACTTGATCTCCACTTACGCCCAATAATTTTAAGCCCAAACCATTATGCTGAATAGATTGTTTTTTCAAACCATCAAATTCATGATAAACTGGCCTAGCTTTTGATTTAAAAATTTGATTCAATTTTTTATTAACCACTGGCCACATTTTCTGCTCTGTAATATATTGTTCACATGCTTGGTCGATTGCTGCGTTAAAAAACATAGCTAAAATGATTGCTGCCGGACCATTGATAGTCATACTCACAGAACTCGTTGGATCATTTAAATTGATCCCAGAATATAATTTCTTGATATCATCCACCGATGCAATATTCACACCTGCATTTCCGATTTTTCCAAAGACATCCATTCTGTTAGATGGATCTTGACCATATAAAGTCACACTGTCAAAGGCTGTAGACAATCTTGTTGCAGGTTGTCCCTTGGCTAAAAAATGAAAGCGCTGATTGGTTTTTTCTGGACCACCTTCGCCAGCAAACATTCTTGTTGGATCCTCGCCTGTTCGTTTCAAATCAAAAACACCAGCTGTGTAAGGATAATGCCCAGGCACATTTTCTTTTAGTTGCCACTCAGCAATATCACCCCAGTCTTTAAAATTTGGTAGATACACTTTTTGTAAAGTCAACCCAGATTCTGTTTTAAAACGTAAAGGTTGATGAATTTTTTTATCTCTAATTTGATAAACCAATGCATCTTGTTGGTACTTGGTTTTTGTCGCTTCCCAAGTCTGAATTAACTGTTTTACTTCTGGATCGATTGCGCCTTCAACTTTATCTGATTCTTCTTTTAAGATTGGTAATTTTTTTAACTTAGGATTTTGCATGACTTGCTCATAACTATACCATTGAGAAGCCAACTGCTTTTGTTCAGCTATCCAAACTTTATTTTTTTGTATTGTTGCTACAATTTCGTTCAAATAATTAAAACGGTTCAATGGAATCGTTGGCGTAGCCACCTGACCCGCATTGTATGCCAATGGCTTGGCAATGGTCTTCCAATTTAAATGATGTTGTTGGTTCACTAACTCAATCATATGATTGAATAAGTGCTGCATCCCCGGATCATTGAACTTGGATGCGATTGTGCCATACACGGGTAAAGTGTTATGGTCTGCGTCAAATAAATGTCGAGATCTGGCGTATTGCTTCTTGACATCTCTTATGGCATCCAATCCACCTGCTCTATCAAATTTATTGATACCAATAATTTGCGCAAAGTCAATCATATTGATTTTCTCCAATTGACTTGCTGCTCCAAATTCTGGTGTCATAATGTACATTGGCAAGGTTACAAAATCTACAATGGATGCATCATTTTGGCCAACGCCTGCGGTTTCAATAATAATGGCATCATAGCCAGCAGCTTTACATAAATAAATCACTTGATCTAGGGATCCAGAAATGGATTGATGGTCGGACCTTGTTGCGAGTGAACGCATAAATACATTAGGATGATGAATGGCATTCATTCTGATTCTATCACCCAATAAAGCACCCCCTGTTTTTTTCTTAGTTGGGTCCACAGACACGACTGCGATGCTTAATTCAGGATTGCTTTGAATAAAATAATGTACCAAACGATCACATACTGTGGACTTTCCAGCACCACCTGTTCCAGTTAAACCTATGACAGGAATATTTTTTTCAACAACTTTTTTGTCTTTCTTAATTTTCAATGTGCCGTTTTGCAACAATGTAATATCCCTTGCTAATTTTCTTGGATCACATTTTTTATCAAAAGGCAGTTTCGAATATTTTGTTGTTTGATTGGACTTTAAAGGGAAATTAGCAAATGAAATTACTTCACGAATCATGCCCTCAATACCCATTGCAAGTCCATCTTTAGGGAGATAAATTTTTGAAATACCTTTTGCATGAATGATCGCAGCTTCTGATGGTAAAATAGTGCCTCCTCCACCTCCAACAATTTTGATATGTTGATAGCCTGCATCATCTAATAATTTTCTGAGGTAGGTAAAAAATTCAATATGACCTCCTTGATAAGATGTAATGGCAATCAATTGCACATCCTCTTCGATCGCTGCTTCTGCAATTTCTTGTGCAGATCGATTATGCCCCATGTGGATGACTTCTGCACCCTGTTCTTGCAATACGCGACGCATGATATTGATAGAGGCATCATGGCCATCAAATAAACTTGTTGAGGTAAGAATTCTTATTTTTTGCATACCGCAAAACTAACAAATGTTAGGGGTATAACAAAGCGAAAAAATTACTTTTTTGCGTAGGCTTTTGCAGCTGCAATAAAATGCACAAATAAAGGTGCTGGTGCTTCCACTGTACTCTTTAATTCTGGATGGTATTGAACGCCAATAAAAAATGGATGATTTGGCAATTCAACAATTTCCACTAAACCTGTTTCAGGATTTACACCACTCGTAACCATTCCGTTTTCATGGAAAGCGTTCAAATAAGCATTGTTAAACTCATAACGATGACGATGACGTTCGTTAATCAATGTTGACCCATATATGTTATGTGCTAAAGTATTTTCTGTAATCGCGCAAGGATAAGATCCTAAACGCATTGAACCACCCATCATGGTAATGGCTTTTTGTTCTTCCATCATATTAATGACAGCATCTGGAGTACTAGGATCCATCTCTGTAGAATGTGCTTCTATTAATCCAATCACATTACGAGCAAATTCAATCACAGCCATTTGCATCCCTAAACAAATACCAAAAAATGGCAACTTGTTTTCTCTTGCATATTGCACAGCTATAATTTTTCCTTCGATACCTCTGTTTCCAAATCCTGGTGCTACTAATAATCCATCTAAACTGCCCACTAATTCCTTCACATTTTCTTGGGTAATATCCTCGCTATGTACATTCACTACATTCACTTTCACTTCGTTCATTGCACCTGCATGGATAAATCCTTCTAAAATAGATTTATAAGCATCCTGAAGCTCAATATACTTTCCAATTAAGCCAATGTTTACGGTCGATTTAGGATTTTTTAATTTGTCTAAAAAGATAGTCCACTTGGTTAAATCTGGCTCTTTGAAATTGGTAATTTTAAATTTTTCGAGTACAATTAAATCTAATTTTTCTTCTAGCATTTTCAATGGCACTTCATAAATGGTAGATGCATCTGCTGCTTCTATCACTCTTCCTGCTCTTACATTACAGAACAATGCAATTTTCTTTTTGATTTCGTCATTCAAAGGTTCTTCTGCTCTACAAACAATCACATCTGGATGCACTCCAGCTTCACTCAACATACGCACACTATGTTGTGTAGGTTTTGTTTTTAATTCCTTAGCTGCTTTTAAATAAGGGACCAATGTCAAATGCACTACCATCACGTCTTCCTCTGGCAGTTCCCATTGTATTTGTCTTACTGTTTCCACAAATGGCAAACTTTCAATATCACCCACTGTTCCACCAATTTCAGTAATGACTACATCATATTTATCTCCTTTGCCTAATAACATCATACGATGCTTAATCTCGTCAGTGATATGAGGCACCACTTGCACTGTTTTTCCAAGAAATTCTCCAGCTCTTTCCTTATTGATTACAGTTTGATAGATACGTCCGGTCGTAACATTATTCGCTTGCGATGTAGGAGTATTTAAAAAACGCTCATAGTGCCCAAGATCTAAGTCTGTTTCTGCGCCATCTTCGGTCACATAACATTCACCGTGCTCATATGGATTTAAAGTGCCTGGATCTACATTAATATAAGGGTCAAACTTTTGGATGGTCGCTGTAATGCCACGCGCCTGCAATAATTTAGCTAAAGAAGCGGCAATAATACCCTTCCCTAAACTACTAGTCACACCACCCGTAACAAAAATATACTTTGCCATAACTTTAAATTCATCTAATATTGAAAAAGGAATTCCTGCAATAGCTTGAACTATTGAGGAGAACCCAATCAATTGGTTTTTAATGCGACCTATCTTTAATTTGGAAAAAATGCGAAGAGGTCATACAAAACTAAGATAAAATACTAGGCCTACAAAATCATTCAAACTACAAAAACAATAAATGTTTATAAATAATAATTAAAAGTGAACATCTTAAATCAAATTAAAATTAAAACCATGAAAAAGACCCTTTATACCTTATTTACATTGATTTTGACGGCAAGTTTAATCAGCTGGCAATGGGAAAAAACGCAACACCCAACCGTAGACAAAGCAGAAGTCATTGAATGCCTTAATATGGAGACCCAGCAAGCCTATCAGTTAGAGGCAAGTCAACCAAGCTTTGCAAATATGCACCCTGCACCTGTGCGTGTTAACCCAGCCGATTTATTAGGTACAATTGTTCCATTCAATGCCGCTGACGGAAAGCCAGGACAAGCTTATTTTATTCCTGCTAAAAAGAAATCAGACAAGTGGTTAATTGTGATTCAAGAATGGTGGGGATTGAATGACAATATCAAAATGGAGGCAGACCAATATTTCAAAGACTTAGGAGATGTGAATGTAATGGCAGTGGATATGTATGATGGCAAAGTAGCTGCTACACCAGACAGTGCAATGAAATTAATGCGTGGTGCAGATATGAACCGCATGGTGGCTTTGATTCAAGGTGCAATCAAGCATGCTGGACCAAAAGCTGCTATTTACAGTGTGGGCTGGTGTTTTGGAGGGATGTGGAGTTTACAAACCGCCATCCTTGCAGGACCTCAAGCAAAAGGATCTGTAATGTATTATGGTCGTCCAGAATCAAATATGGATAAATTAAAATCGATTCAATGTGATATCATTGGCTTCTTTGGAAATTTAGATCAATCTCCTTCTCCTGCCATGGTGAATGAATTTGAAGCCAACATGAAATTAGCTGGGAAAAACTTAACTGCTTTTAAATACGAAGCAGGTCATGGTTTTGCGAATCCAAGTAATCCTACTTTCAATGCTGCCGCTAAAGCAGACGCTTATACTAAAGCAATTGCTTTCTTAAAGGCGCATTAACCTTTTAAATTAACTAAAAGAGAAAATATACCTATTCCTAGGCGCTCTAAAAACGATCGCTACGGAATAGTATATTTTCTCTTTATCTTTTGTGAAAAACGAAACACCTTTTTGATCATCTAGCTTTGCTTAAAACAATCGCTATGGAATAGTATATTTTCTCTTTATCTTTTGTGAAAAACGAAACACCTTTTTGATCATCTAGCTTTGCTCAAACGACAGCTACGGAATAGTATATTTTCTCTTTTTATTTTCAGCTTATGTATTAAAACTAATACCCTTTCGCAGGCACTAAATAATTAGTAACGTAGTCATTTACACCTTCTTCTAAAGTGGAGAAAGGTTTATCGTATCCTGCGGCGCGTAGCTTGTTCATATTTGCTTCTGTAAAGTATTGATACTTGTCCTTGATATCTTCGGGCATATCTACAAATTCAATATTAGGCTCGAGGCCTTGAGCTATAAAAGTATTGGCTGCTAAATCATAAAAAGACCTAGCTTTTCCGGTGCCTAAATTATACAATCCATTTTTAGATGCCACCCATTCATTCGATAACATTAGGTGCATCATCCAATCAATCACTGATACTAAATCTTTTACATAAATAAAGTCCCGTAATTGTTCCCCGTCTTTGAATGCTGGTTTGTGACTTTTAAATAACTTAACAACCCCCGAAGATTTTATTTGATTAAAGGAATGGAATATGACACTCGCCATGCGTCCTTTATGTGCTTCGTTAGGGCCGTATACATTAAAGAATTTTAAACCTGTCCAAAAGGGCGGTGTATTAGTTTGAGTGGTAGCCCATTTATCAAATTCATTTTTACTAATGCCATATGGATTGAGTGGTTGAAGTTGATTTAATATGGCATGACTATCTTCATAACCATGTTCTCCTGCGCCATAAGTTGCTGCAGAAGAGGCATAGATCATTGGAATTTTTTTTGCAGTGGCATAATCCCAAAGTGATTTTGAGTATTCCAAATTCAATTCTTCATGAATGGCATAATTAAATTCAGTGGTATCTGTTCTTGCACCTAAATGCACAATCAAATCAATTTCAAATGCATCAGCTTCTAACTGCGCTAAAAAAGCCTGGCGCTCAATGGCCTTGATACAATTTTTTGTTTCCCAGTTGCCTCTTTTTGCTTCTACCCCAAAATCATCCACCAATAATAATTGATTCAACCCTTGTTCATTTAAATATTGAACAAAAACAGAACCAATAAATCCAGCGGCTCCTGTAACAACAATGGTTGGTTGTTTTGACATGGGTTATTTTATTTGCAACTTAAAAGACCTTATAATTTATTTTCAATCGCAGTATCGTATTCATGTTTCCAATTGGTAATAGCACCCCAATTTTCATTGTCTACAATCACTTCTCCATTGGTGACTGTACCAATGCTTGCAACATGAATGCCAAATGATTTAGCCAAGTTTTCAATATCCGCTACTTGACCAGCAGCACAAGAAACAACGACTCTACTTTGTGCTTCGCCCAACCAATATGCATCTTTACGTAAGTCGCTATTGTTTGAACTTACATTGAATCCTTTGTGATTAAAGAATGCAGATTCTAATAGTGTAATCATTAATCCACCTTCACTAATATCGTGTGCAGATTTGATGGCGCGTTTTGTAATTAAATTGGCCACCAATTGTTGTAATTGAAATTCTTCCTCCAAATCAAAATACGGTGCTGGAGAGTAGGCAACTCCTTTTAATTTATTTAAATATTCAGAAGAACCAATATCATTTCTTTGTTGACCTAACAACACAATCACATCTCCCTCATTTTTAAAATCCAACGTCATTCGATTGTTCATGTCTTCGATAATACCTACCATACCAATTGTTGGGGTTGGGAAAACAGGACCATCCGGATTTTGATTGTAAAAACTCACGTTACCTCCAGTGACTGGGGTGTTGAATTTTCTACAAGCAGCACCCATCCCCTCAACTGATTTTACAAACTGATAATACACTTCTGGATCGTATGGATTACCAAAATTTAAACAGTTAGTGACACCAATTGGCTCACCACCAGAACAAACAATATTTCTTGCTGCTTCTGACACCGCTATCATGGCACCCACTTCTGGATTTGCATAAACATATTTACTATTACAATCTACCGTCATCGCAAGTGCCTTACCAGTTCCTTTTGCCAAAACAATAGCTGCATCACTTGGCGCGTTGGTAGACGTATTTGCAGCACCTACCATGCTATCGTATTGTGTGTATACCCAACGCTTCGATGCGATATTAGGAAGCTGCACCATGGCTTTCACAGTCTCCTGTAAATTAGTGGTATCAGCAACAGTATGGATATCAAAAGCATTCACTTTCTCTAAATAAGCAGGCGCTTTATATTCACGAGTGTATTGAGGCGCACCACCACCTAATACTAATTCATAGGCTGGTAAAGATGCTTCGAGTACACCATGCATGTAAAAATTCAATAAGCCATCCTCTGTCACTTCGCCAATATTGCTACAAGACAAATCCCATTTTTCAAACACCGCTAATACTTGTGCTTCTTTCCCTTTTTCTACCACCATTAACATACGCTCTTGGCTCTCACTTAATAATAATTCCCAAGCTTTCATATTTTGTTGACGCGTTGGCACTTTATCTAAATCAATGCGCATACCTACGCCACCTTTCGCACTCATCTCGGCAGTAGAACAAATAATACCTGCAGCACCCATATCTTGCATACCCACTACACCGCCAGTTTCTATGACTTCTAAACAAGCTTCTAATAATTTCTTTTCTTGGAAAGGATCACCCACTTGCACCGCTGGTAATTCTTCTACGCTATCCGCTGTAATTTCTGCAGATGCAAAACTTGCACCACCTATACCATCTTTACCAGTGGCACTTCCTACAAAAAATACAGGATTGCCTTTTCCAAGAGCAATCGCACTCACAGTTTTTCCAGCTTTTACAATACCCACACTCATAGCATTCACTAAAGGATTGGTATGGTAGCAATCTTCAAAATACAATTCACCACCCACAGTTGGTACGCCAAAACAGTTGCCATAATGACCAATGCCGTGAACGACCCCAGCCAATAATCTTTTTGTTTTAGTGTCGTCTAATTTTCCAAATCGTAAACTATTTAAAGATGCAATTGGACGCGCACCCATGGTGAAAATATCTCTTTGAATACCACCTACCCCTGTGGCAGCACCCTGAAAAGGCTCCAAAGCACTTGGGTGATTATGTGATTCAATTTTAAACACCACCCCATAATCATTGCCAATGTCCATTAAGCCCGCATTTTCTTCACCAGCAGCCACCAACATTCTTCCACCATCGCGAGGTAATGTTTTTAACCACTTGATTGAATTTTTATAACTACAATGTTCGCTCCACATCCCACTAAAAGCACATAGCTCAGTGAAATTAGGAGTACGTCCTAGTTTTTCTTTAATAAGTTCGAACTCTTGCTCTGTAAGTCTTAATTGTTGGGCTGTTTTGACAGTAATTTCCATGATGTTGGCTTATGCTTAAATAGATTTGGCGAAGGTACAAAACGAGTGACTTAACGCATCATGGATTTACCAACATTCATAGGTCGAACTGTTAGTAGTGCAATATAGATTTGACATGATTATCAATAGTTTGTATTTTTATTTATATTATAATATTTGTTAATATTTATATTTTATGCACATTTTACAATTTTTTTATGTTTGTTTACTAGAATTTATAATAATACTGGCTATCTTTGAACTAATAATTTATATTTTAAAATAATAATATATGTCATTAAGAACCGACGCAGTCAACCATGTAAGTCATTTTAAACCAACATCACCAGATATTAAGAGTGCAAAAATCACTGGTGTATTTGGAGAAAGTGTTTTCACTACAAAAACAGCAAGAGAATACCTAAGTGATGAAGCTTATAAGAGTTTAATTACTAGTATCAAAGGCGGTAAAAAAATAGATCGTACCGTGGCAGGTCAAATTGCTTCAGGTATGCGCGCTTGGGCTGAGAGCAAAGGTGTAACTCACTTTACACACTGGTTCCAACCATTAACAGGTGCGACTGCCGAAAAGCATGATTCTTTCTTTACTTTAAAAGGAGATGGCACTGCAATCGAAGAATTTGATGGCGCTACTTTAATACAACAAGAGCCAGATGCCTCTTCTTTCCCAAATGGTGGATTGAGAGCGACATTTGAAGCTAGAGGCTATACCGCATGGGATCCATCTTCTCCCCCATTCATCATTGAAATTGGTAACGGAAAAACATTGTGTATTCCTACCATTTTCATCGCTTACACTGGTGAATCTTTGGACTACAAAGCGCCTTTGATGAAAGCAGTGGATGCAGTAAACAAAGCTGCAGTGACTGTTTGTAATTATTTTGACAAGAACGTCAATAAAGTCATCCCTACTTTAGGATGGGAACAAGAATATTTTGTGATTGACGAAGCCTTAGTGAATGCAAGACCTGATTTATTACAATGCGGTAGAACTGTTTTTGGTTTCACACCTGCAAAAGGCCAACAATTAGAAGACCATTACTTTGGATCTATTCCAGAAAGAGTGTATGCGTTCATGCGTGACTTTGAAAATGAATCTTATAAATTAGGGATTCCTTTAAGAACTAGACATAATGAAGTTGCACCCGCTCAGTTTGAGTGTGCGCCTATTTTTGAAGAAGTGAATATTGCAGTAGATCATAACATTCTATTGATGGACGTGATGACGCGTGTGGCAAAAAGACATCGTTTAGTGGTGTTATTACATGAGAAACCATTTGCAGGAATCAATGGTAGTGGTAAGCACAATAACTGGAGTTTAGCAACTGATACAGGCATTAATTTATTGGCTCCTGGTAAAACACCTAAGACCAATTTAATGTTCTTGACTTTCTTTGTGAACACCATCAAGGCAGTACATGATTATGCTGATATCTTAAGAGCTTCTATTGCATCTGCATCCAACGATTTCCGTTTGGGCGCAAACGAAGCACCTCCAGCAATTATCTCTGTATTCATAGGAGATTATTTAACCAAAGTATTGAACGATGTAGAGACACGTGTGGGTAATAAGTTTGATGAGCAAGACGAAGCGATCTTGAAATTAGACTTACATAGAAGTATCCCTGAATTGATGATTGACAACACAGACAGAAACAGAACTTCTCCTTTCGCATTTACAGGAAACAAATTTGAATTCCGTGCGGTGGGATCTACAGCAAACTGTGGACATCCAATGACCGTGTTGAATACTATTATTGCAGACACCTTAAATAAATTCGCTGCAGAAGTAGATGCTTTAATTGCAAAAGGTGAGAAGAAAGAAATTGCCATCATGCAAGTGATTCAAAAATACATTGTTTCAAGTAAGAAAATTTTATTTGAAGGCGATGGTTATAGCGAAGCTTGGCATCAAGAAGCAGAAAAAAGAGGCTTACCTAATTTAAAAACAACACCTGTAGCATTAGATGCAATGGTATCTGATAAAGCTAAAAAACTATTTAGTGACAATGGGATTTATACACATGGTGAATTAGAAGCAAGACATGAAATTGAATTAGAGAAGTATATTAAGAAAGTACAGATTGAAGCGCGTTTAATGGGCGACTTAGCAACCAATCATATCATCCCTGCATCTATTAAATACCAAAATGAATTACTTAAAAATGTAAGCCTACTTAAAGAAGCTGCTTTACCAGAAAATTTATACAAAGGTCAAATGACTTTGTTGACTGAAGTGAGTACCCATATTCAAGAAGTTTATGACAATGTGCATGAAATGGTTGAAGCTAGAAAAGTCGCAAATAATATTGAGGACACAAGAGCAAAAGCAATTGCTTATGAAGCCAATGTGAAAGCGCAATACTTTGATAAGATTCGTTACCATGTAGACAAGTTAGAGGAATTGGTGGACGATGAATTATGGACTTTACCTAAATACAGAGAATTGTTGTTCTTGAGATAATTGAGCAAGTAAATATCAAGGATGATCCCCCCAAAGGTGAACCCCCAAACAAAAATGCCTCGAATATTCGGGGCATTTTTTATAAGAAACTTTATAAAGCGTAATTCAAAATACTAATTTTTCGCTCACTCTGCGCAGTGCTCGAAAGCTCGCTCAAAATTGTATTTAGTATTCCTCTAATAAAAGAAGGGACTCCTTTACGGGGTCCCTTCTTTTATTTCATTAGAGAATTTTTTCGAGCTTTTATATTTATAGAAAAAGCGATGAAAAAATTACTTCATAGTAAATGTTTCCAAGAACTTAGTCGTGAAATTTCCTTTTCTAAAATCTTCGTTCTGCATTAATTGCAAGTGAAAAGGTATCGTTGTTTTCACACCTTCAATCACATATTCGCTTAAGGCACGATACATGGTATTAATCGCTTCCTCACGGGTTTGTGCCACCGTGATTAATTTTCCAATCATTGAATCATAATAAGGTGGAATCACATAACCTGCGTATACATGGCTATCTACACGAACTCCATGTCCACCTGGGGTATGCAATACAGTGATCTTACCTGGTGAAGGTCTAAAATCATTGTAAGGATCTTCGGCATTGATACGACATTCAATTGCATGCAATTGTGGTTCGTAATTTTTTCCAGAAATCTTTTCGCCAGCGGCAATTTTAATTTGTTCTTTAATTAAGTCATAGCTCACAACTTCTTCCGTCACGCAATGCTCAACTTGGATACGCGTGTTCATTTCCATGAAGTAGAAATTACGATGCTTGTCTACTAAAAATTCTATCGTGCCTACACTTTCATAGTTGATTGCAGAAGCAGCTTTGATTGCAGCTTCTCCCATTCTTTGACGCAGTTCTGGTGTCATAAATGGTGAAGGAGATTCCTCTACTAATTTTTGGTGTCTTCTTTGTATAGAACAATCACGCTCACTCAAATGACACACATTTCCAAATTGATCACCAGCAACTTGAATTTCAATATGTCTTGGTTCTTCTACAAATTTCTCCATGTATAAACCATCATTTTTGAAACTTGCAGCCGCTTCCATCTTGGCGTCGTTGAATGCTTTTTCAATCTCTGATTCATTCCAAACTACACGCATTCCTTTTCCACCACCACCTGCAGTTGCTTTAATGATGACTGGATATACAATTTCTTTCGCTAATTTTTTTGCAGCTTCCACACTCTCTAATAAACCTTCTCCACCTGGTACAACAGGCACACCTGCTTTGATCATCGTTTCTTTTGCGGTAATCTTATCCCCCATTTTATTAATCATGTCTGGGGTAGGTCCAATAAATTTAATGCCGTGGTCTGCACAAATTTGCGCAAACTTGGCATTCTCTGCAAGGAAACCATAACCAGGATGCACCGCATCTGCGTTGGTGATTTCACAAGCCGCCATAATATGTGGGATATTCAAATAAGACTCTGCACTCTTTGGACCACCAATGCAAACTGCTTCATCTGCAAATTTCACATGCAAGCTATCTTTATCTGCGGTCGAATACACTGCAACCGTTTTGATCCCCATCTCTCTACAGGTTCTTATGATACGCAAAGCAATCTCGCCTCGGTTGGCAATCAATATTTTTTTAAACATCTTTTAAATTTAAGTTAAACAGGTTGGGATGACTGAATGCAACACCTTATGCAGGTTGCACTAAAAATAAAGGTTGATCAAACTCTACAGGGCTTGCATCTTCCACCAATACTTTTACAATCGTACCTTTTACTTCGGATTCGATTTCATTGAACAATTTCATTGCCTCAATGATACAAACCACTTTGCCAGAATTGACTTCTGTACCCTCTTCTGCTAATAATGGCTTATCAGGAGAAGCTCTTCTGTAAAAAGTACCAATCATTGGACTCTTAATTGTAATTAAGTTATCGGCAGCTGGGGCAGCAGCAGGAGTAGATGCAACAGGAGCGGCGGCAGATGGCGCAGCAGGCGCTGATGCGTACACTGTTTGAGCAGGTGCAGACGTTACTGTGATTTTATCTTCTTTTTGCTTAATGGTTACTTTGCCATCTTTATCTTCGATGCTGATTTCTCCAATATTGCTTTTGTTGACTACCTTAATTAAATCGTGAATTTGCTTTAAGTCCATATTTGGTTAATTTGGACAAAAATGGGCTTTTTTTGCCAAAAAGCACAAAAAAAGGGCCATTTTTTATTAAAAACGGCCCTTTTTTAAGGAATTTATATAAAGCCTAATTTTAAAAAATAGGCTAAAAAAATTTATTTTACGCGTTCTACGTACTCTCCGTTTTTGGTATTGATCTTAATTTTTTCGCCTTCGTTTACAAACAAAGGTACCATTACAATTGCTCCAGATTCTAAGGTAGCTGCTTTTAATGCACGTGTTGCAGTATCCCCTTTCACGCCATTTTCACAATAAGTGATTAGGACATCTAATTTTTCTGGTAATTCAGCACCAATTGGCAATTCGGTTTCCGTATTCATAAATACAAAAACTTCGGCGCCTTCAATTAAGTATTGTGGTGCGTCAATCATCTCTTCGGCCATCACAATTTGCTCAAATGTTTCATTGTTCATTAAATTGTAACCACTATCATCCTTGTATAAAAACTGAAAAGTTTTTTTCTCAACACGCACTGGATAAACGGTTTCACCGCTATTCCATGTTTTTTCAATAGAGCGCTTGTTGTCTACCCCTTTTAATTTAGCCCAAATTTTAGCTGCTGCACGAGCTGTTTTATTTTCTCCAAATTCAACTACAGTATATAAACTATTGTCCAATTTTAGGATCATTCCTCTTGTGATGTCTGATGTTGTTGCCATAAGTATGTTTTATTAAAATGACTATGTGAAGCGCAAAAGTAGTACTTGCAAGCCATTTAGAAAAAAACATCAAATTTTTGTTGAAAAATAACAGTGAAAAAAGCGCGTTTAGCCTATTTTTGCGCCATAATTAATAAATAGTAGACTATGTCAGTACTAGTAAATAAGCAATCTAAGATTATTGTACAAGGTTTCACAGGAACAGAAGGTAGTTTTCATGCCACTCAAATGATGGAATATGGAACACAAGTGGTTGGTGGTGTAACCCCTGGTAAAGGTGGCACGACCCATTTAGACCGCCCAGTATTTAACACAGTAGCTGACGCTGTTAAAGCAACTGGTGCAGATGTGAGTATCATCTTTGTACCTCCAGCTTTTGCTGCAGATGCGATTATGGAAGCTGCAGATGCGGGTATTGCATTGGTGGTTTGTATTACAGAAGGTATCCCAGTTCAAGATATGGTGAAAGCAAAAAATTTCTTAGCAGGTAAGCATACAAGATTAATTGGACCAAACTGTCCAGGTGTGATTACAGCAGAAGAAGCTAAAGTAGGTATCATGCCTGGTTTTATTTTTAAGAAAGGAACTATAGGAATCGTTTCAAAGAGTGGTACATTAACCTATGAAGCGGCAGATCAGGTAGTGAAAGCTGGATTAGGTATTACCACTGCCATTGGTATTGGTGGTGATCCAATCATTGGAACCACAACTAAAGAAGCGGTGGAGTTATTAATGAACGATCCAGCAACAGAAGGTATTATCATGATTGGTGAGATTGGTGGTAGCATGGAAGCAGATGCAGCGAATTGGATTAAAGACAATATGAGAAAACCTGTTGTAGGATTTATCGCAGGTCAAACAGCGCCTCCAGGTCGTCGTATGGGACATGCTGGTGCGATCATTGGTGGAGCAGATGATACTGCAGAAGCAAAGATGAAGATCATGGCTGCATGTGGTATCCACGTTTGTGCAAGTCCTGCAGACATTGGAAAGACCATGGCTGCAGCTTTAAAGAAATAAACGATTAAGTAATCAACCATTAAATTGGATGATTCGCATATCAGTATAAAGGAATCCCTTAGTATCAAATGCTAAGGGATTTTTTATTGTATTTTTGAAACATGAAGATGAATATGAAAACGAACAAGAAGATGAACCTGCGCTTTGGATACACTACCCTATTATTATGTTGTGTTTTATTGTCCGCGCAATCCCTAGCACAACAAAAACCACTTAGCATCCATTTTACTGCACCAACACAAATGTATGTAGGTGAATCTATCAAATTAAAAGTGCAAGTAAAACATCAATTGACTAAAGAGCAAACTGGGCATCTTCAATTTGCATTGTACAATACCGAAACAAAAAAATCGGTGGATGGATGGTTCTTAAATTTCTTCCCCTTTCAATATTTCACCACCATATCGAATGAAATTTTTGAAACAGAATTTCCTTTTACTGTACCGAATGATTATAAAGGAAAATTTAGTATTGAATTAGTTGCAAAAGTTGACAGCATACAAGATAGTATCCGCATTGACATCCCCACTTATATTAAGCAATAAAGATTGGAGCAAACCACTTCTCATAAAAAAGTAGACTACCTCATTGTTGGCCAAGGCCTAGTTGGTACCTGGTTAAGTTATTATGCCTTACTAGCTGGAAAAACTTGTATGGTGGTGAATGACAGCCATACTGCGTCAGCATCACAAGTAGCAAGTGGGGTGATTAATCCAGTGACAGGAAGGCGCATTGTTCAAACATGGATGATCGATACTTTTTTACCTTTTGCTTTAAAAGCGTATTCGGAATTAGGCACTCAATTAAATGCAACCATTGTTCGCGAAGCACCTGTGGTATTGATTCATCCTTCTTTGCAAATGCAAGAAAGTTTTGAATATCGTTACGAACACGAAAATGTGTATTTACAAAAAAATACCGCATGCGATTTTGAAACATTCATGCATATACCTTTTGGCACAGGACAAATCAATCAAACTGTTTGGATCGATTTAAATTTAATGATAGCAGGATGGCGTCAACAGCTAATCAATAATGCGCAATATGTAGATGCGAGATTTGATGTAGCAGATCTACAAATCACCAATGAAGGCGTTATATGGAAAGGCATTCAAGCTAATAGAATTGTATTTTGTGACGGATTAGGCAGTTTGGAAAATCCATATTTTAAAATGCTACCCTTTGCGCCTAATAAAGGAGAAGCATTGATTGTAGAAATCAAAGACTTGCCGAATCAAGCCATCTACAAACATAATTTATCCATCGTTCCATGGAAGGATCAACTATTTTGGGTGGGCTCCAATTACGAATGGGAGTATGCAGATACTGCACCTAGTAATGCTTTTAGAACAAAGATGGAAGATGCACTTAATCAATTATTAAAAATACCTTTTACGGTGGTGGACCATATTGCAGGCATCCGCCCAGCCAATCAAGAGCGAAGACCCTTTGTGGGATTACATCCTGTCTATCCAGCCATTGGCATTTGCAATGGCATGGGCACCAAGGGTTGTTCACTCGCACCCTATTTTGCGCATCAATTGATTGCGCATTGTGAGCATGGATCACCAATTCATCCCGAAGCAAGTTTGGAGCGTTTTGAACAAATTTTGAAAAAAACAACTTAGTATGAATTGAAAGCTTTGATTAATTTTTATCTTTAAATTGAACAATCATTATTTCCTCCTTTTATTCTAATAAAAAATGACAAAAGACCAACAAGACTATTACAATATTCCCATTGCTTACAGAAAGATGGAAAATCTGCATATTGTATTTTGGATTTTTAAAGATATTGGCTGGTGTATGGGATTTGCCTGGTTGGGCATTTCAATGATTGTGCCTACCATGATTGTGTCCATTGTGATTGCTTGGAGAACTAGAAAAATTGTTTCAGAACTTTGTCATAATTTGGCCATCACTGTTTGGATTTCTGCCAACTCCTTTTGGATGTGTACCGAATTTTTTGGTATGGATCATCTATCAATTGGTTATGGACTCACTGTAAAACACTTAGCCATGATTCCATTTATCATTGGGGTATTGATTCTAGCGTATTATTATATCTGGTACAAACCAAGACATAAAGGGATCTTCTAAATTTATAAGTACTTTTTTAATCTATAAGATTGAATAAAAGTTGCTAAACCTAAAATGGAGATGGTTAAAAAAGCCCATCTTAATCCAAGCGCGCCCGATAAAAATCCAACAATTGGAGGGCCAATTAAAAATCCAAAAAAACCAATAGAGGAGACAGAAGCGAGTGCAATACTTGCTTGTCCGGGTTCTGCAGACCTACCTACACTTCCATAAATAGTTGGGATCACCGATGATACCCCAAATCCTACCAACATAAATCCAATCGTACTTGTAATAATGGATGGTTGTAAAATGGCAATCACCAATCCTAGTGTGACCAATAATCCACTTAGCATCAATTGTTTTCTTGGGCCCCAATAATTAATAAGCCTATCTGCAAACATCCTGCCTGTGGTCATACAACCCATGAAACTAATATAGCCAATAGTTCTCTGACTTTCAGTCACTTTCACAACCGATTGAAAAAATACCCCACTCCAATCAAACATCATCCCTTCACAAATCATATTACTTAAAGCAATTAATCCAAATTGAAACATCAATGGTGTTGGCTTGGTCCACATTTTTTTGATGGATTGTTTGTTGGATACACTATGTAACAAATGCTTTTGTGTTGCAAAAAGAAAAATATATCCTAAAACAAGGATCACTATAAATTGCATGATGGGTGTTAAGGATGCTGCAATAAAATAGCTCCCTATTAATCCGCCTACGAATCCGGCTAAACTCCAAAAGCCATGAAAGGTAGAGATGATACTTTTCTCAAATAATTTTGCTAATTCAACCGCTTGGGTATTCACTGAAACGTTGAATAAATTACCAATCATACCAAAAATAAAAAGGGCTAATCCTAAATGCACCACATTGGTATGCGCTGCCCATCCAATATTGACTAAAGCCAATGGATACAATACTGAAGCAATTTTAAGCATAATGTTACTTCCGTGTCTGGCAGTTAAACTTCCAGAAATAGGGATCCCTAAAAACGACCCCAATGGCAAAAATAAAAGCATCCCTCCAAATTGCGCGTCTGTCAGGCCTAGTGCTAATTTAATGTCGGGGATTCTACTCGCCCAACTTGCAAAACAAATACCGGTATAGAAGAAATAACCTGATAAAATAACACGTCTAGATTGTTTAGATATACTTGTTTCGCTCATGGGCCAAAGATCGGTAATTTATAGGATTTGGGCTATATTTGCAGACCATTCATTATAATAGCAATTTATGTATCGTACGCACCATTGTGGTCAGTTAAATATTCAATTTGTCGGTCAGGAAGTCACCCTTGCAGGTTGGGTACAAACCATTCGTAAATTTGGCGCCATCAATTTTGTGGACCTTAGAGACCGATATGGTATTACACAACTTTTATTAGGTGAAGCATTGCAAGCACAATTGGATGCAGCACCACTTGGTCGTGAATTTGTGATTCAAGCAAAAGGAAAAGTCATTGAGCGTTCAAGCAAGAATGCCAATATCCCAACTGGTGAAATTGAAATTGAAGTGACAGAATTTAAAATATTAAATGCGTCGATCGTTCCTCCATTCACCATTCAGGATGATACAGATGGCGGGGATGACATTAGAATGAAATACCGTTTCTTGGATTTAAGAAGAAACGCAGTAAAAAAGAATATGGAATTAAGGTATAGTGTGAATCGTGCTACCAGAAACTATTTACACGAAAAAGGATTCATGGATATTGAAACGCCTTTTTTAATCAAGTCCACCCCAGAAGGTGCCCGTGATTTTGTGGTACCAAGTAGAATGAACCCTGGTGAGTTTTATGCCCTACCCCAGTCTCCACAAACTTTTAAGCAATTGTTAATGGTAAGTGGCTATGATCGTTACTACCAAATTGTAAAATGTTTTAGAGATGAGGATTTAAGAGCCGACCGTCAACCAGAATTTACACAGATTGACTGTGAGATGAGTTTTGTAGAACAAGAAGATATTTTAAATATGTTCGAAGGATTAATTAAGAGCATTTTTAAGGACGTTAAGCATATCGATTATACCGAAGCAGTGGAACGCATGACTTGGGAAGATGCGATGTGGCATTATGGCAATGACAAACCGGATATTCGTTTTGGCATGGAAGTTTGTAATTTAAAAAAGCCAGCTCATGTATTTTCTGATAAGGCAGATCAGGCAGCATTAATCAATGGCGTTGATTTTAAAGTATTTGATGAAGCAGAAACGGTGGTTGCCATTGCTGCACCAGGCTGTAGTGAGTTTACGAGAAAGCAAACAGATGATTTAACGGAGTGGGTGAAGCGTCCTCAGATAGGCATGAAAGGCATGGTGTTCATTAAATGTAATGCAGATGGCAGTTTCAAGAGTAGTGTAGATAAGTTTTATTCTGAGGATAAATTAAAAGCCATTGCTTCAGCAACTGGTGCAAAAGCTGGTGATTTAATTTTGATCCTTGCAGGTGCGGAGGAAAGAACACGTAAAGCAATTAGTGAATTAAGACTAGCATTAGGCAAGCAATTAGGCTTTAGAAAAGAGGATGAATTTAAATTATTATGGGTCATGGATTTCCCATTATTTGAATATGACGAAGAAGGCAACCGCTGGGTCGCTAGACACCATCCATTCACTTCTCCAAAGCCCGATCATATTGATATCATGATCAATAATGCCCCAGAAATTAAAGACGCCGCCAAATATTTAGAACATCCATATGCAGGCATTAAAGCCAACGCATATGATATGGTTTTAAATGGCAATGAAATTGGAGGAGGCTCTATTCGTATTTTCCAAAGAGCTTTACAAGAAAAAATGTTTGCAGCACTTGGCATGAGTCCAGAAGAAGCGCAGCATAAATTTGGCTTCTTATTAGGTGCCTTTGAATATGGTGCACCGCCACACGGTGGTATTGCATTTGGCTTTGATCGTTTATGTGCTTTATTAGGTGGCAGTGAAAGTATCAGAGATTTTATTGCATTCCCTAAAAATAACAGTGGCCGCGATGTGATGCTAGATGCACCAAGTAGTATTGATGATAAACAATTTGAAGAATTGCATATCCAACTCAATTTAAAGTAGACCCATGCAACAACCTTCGAAATTATACCTGGCATTGTCTTACATCCTTATTCCTATCGCTTTGTTTTTTGGTTTCATGGATAGTATTTTATTAATTTCTGCGCTCGCCAATCCAAGTGCCATGATCTTAGTGTTTGCAATGGCTTGTATTGTGATTTATAGTTTCACTAGTTTTAAATTCTTAAAATTCGGGATTGAAAGAGAACAGATTTTAACCACTAAATTAAAAGACTGGATCAAAGTCAATGCTTATGTGAGCTTATTGATGTTTAGTTTGATCTTTTTGAATGCTGTGAGCATCTTACTTTCAAATGATGCTACTTTGATCAAATTTATTGATGAATTTTTAGCACAACAATCTGGCTTACCTCCTGAATTGAATAGCCAATTTGTTTTAAAGACCATGCGTGTTGCCGCTTACTTTTTATTTGTAATTGGAGCAGTAGGCATCTTACATATTCGTATGACTCTAAAATTAGTCAGAGATAACGATCACCTTTTTGAATAAATTTAATTTGTAATCTTCTCTGGAACCGCGCGTCCAACAATACCAGAAGCAGCGCCTCTATCTCCGCCCTCATGGTATTCAGCATCTTCATTCACATCCCATAGGTCAAATAATTCTTTACCTGCTATAATATTTTTAGCTGCTAACATGGCAGTCATCATACTATGATCTTGGTTATTGTATTTATGCATGCCATTACGACCCACTAAATACAAACCTTTGTAAGCCTTCAATGCTTCACGGATTAGATTTAAATGATCCTTGTATTCATGGTCGTACACAGGATATGCTTTTGGTTGTCTTACCACATAACCATCTACCACAGCAGAAGGTTTTGTTAAACCAATCTGATCAATTTCTTTTGTACCTAGTGCAATCAATTCCTCATTTGTACTTGTCCATAAGCCGTCTCCTTCAAAACAGAAATACTCTAATCCATAACAAGCCATTTCTGGATCTGGTACCATATAAGGACTCCAAGATTTAAAGTTTTGAATACGACCTACTTTTACATTTGGCTCATGAATGTAAATCCAGTTATCGCTAAACGCGTCTTGGTCTTTACAAATCAATACCACCGTTAAAAAGTCTCTATATTTTAATTGACTAGCCGCATGTAATACTGGTGCACTAAATGTAGGTGCTACCGCAGGAATCAATTCACGCATTGGTGCAGAAGATAAAACATAATCAAATCCTTCTAATACAGCACCATTGCTTGTGTGCACATTCCAAGTGTCTCCAGTTTTTTCAATCTTGTTAACGCCTGTATTCATTTCAATTTTAACACCCAATGCCTTACTCTTTACCACACATTCCTCCCACATCATACCTGGACCACGTTTTGGATAACGGAAAGAATCAATTAAGGTTTTAATCACATCTCCCTTGCTCTTTTTTCCAGATGGCTTAAATAAAGCATTCCATACTGCACTACTCAAAGACAATCCTTTGATACGTTGTGCTGCCCAGTCTGCGGAAATTTCTTTACAAGGAATCCCCCATACTTTTTCGGTATAGGTTTTAAAGAAGATATTGAATAAACGTTTTCCAAATTGATTGGTCACCCAGTCTTCAAAATTTTGCGGATCCTTGATTGGAAATAATTTAGCCTTTAAATAACTCATCACACACATAAAACTTTCAAAGATGCCTAATTTTAATAAGGCTTCAAATGCAGCTAGTGGATAAGAGAAAAACTTTTTATTGTAAAATATTCTTGAGCTTCTTGGACGCTCTAATAATTCATCGGATAAAATTTCGGTCCAAAAATCTTCTACTTCTTTTGACTTTGAAAAAAAACGGTGACCTCCAATGTCAAAATGATACCCCTTGTAAGATTCAGTTCTAGAAATACCCCCTACATAAGTTGGATCTTTCTCAAATACAGTGACATCCTGTGCCGCTTTGCCTAATAAATAAGCAGCAGTTAAACCTGCTGGACCGGCACCTATAATGGCTACTTTTTTGCTCATGGAGGATAATAATTTGAGCAAAATTGCAAAAATATATTGGGATTGTGACGAATATGCACAAAGAGTTTGATCAAAACCTTAAATTTGTTGCTATGTCAATGAATACCACCATAGAATGGAGCACAAAGCATTTCTCAGAACTCAATGTAGATGAACTTTATGCCATCTTAAGACTCAGATCTGAGGTATTTGTAGTAGAACAAAACTGTGTGTTTTTAGACATGGATAACAACGACCAAATAGCCTACCATACCATGGGTTGGATGGGTGACGAACTCATTGCCAGTACCCGATTATTTGATGTTGACCAAAGCTATCCTGGCTATCAAAGCATTGGTCGTGTGGTAGGATCACCAAGACATCGAGGGATTGGTGCTGGTAAAGCACTGATGCAATTTTCTATTGGGGAGTGTGAAAGATTATTTGGCAAGCACCCAATTAAAATTGGTGCACAATTATACCTAAAGAAATTTTACGGAGAATTGGGTTGGGAGCAAGCAGGAGAGATGTATTATGAAGATGCCATTGAGCATATTCCAATGATCAGAAAATAAAATGCATTACTGCATTTCGATTGCTAAAAACTTAGCCGTATGTGTGGTTGATTTTTTGATCATTTGTTCTGGCGTACCCACAAATTGTACTACACCGCCAGCAGCTCCACCTTCTGGCCCCATATCAATAATATGATCTGCCATTTTAATCACATCCATATTGTGTTCAATCACCAAAACGGTATTGCCTCTATCCACCAAACGATTCAATACCCCAATCAACAATTGGATATCTTGAAAATGTAAACCAGTGGTTGGTTCATCTAAAATATAAAAAGTTTTACCTGTATCTTTTTTTCCTAACTCTGTGGCTAATTTAATTCTTTGGGCCTCTCCTCCACTCAATGTGACTGCAGATTGTCCCAAAGTGATATAGCCTAATCCTACTTCTTGTAATACTTTTACTTTTCTATAAATAAAAGGAACTGCTTGGAAAAATTCACACGCTTCTTCGACGGTCATGTTTAACACATCACTGATTGATTTTCCTTTGTATCTAATTTCTAAAGTTTCTCTGTTGTATCTTTTGCCAGCACATTTTTCACAATGCACATATACATCTGGCAAGAAATTCATTTCAATCACACGCATCCCTCCACCTTCACACACTTCACATCTTCCACCTTTTACATTGAAAGAAAAACGACCTGCTTGATAACCTCTGATCTTAGCTTCTGGGACTGCCGCAAATAAAGTTCTAATATCTGTAAAGAATCCGCAGTAAGTGGCAGGATTGCTTCTTGGCGTTCTTCCAATTGGGGATTGGTCAATCTCTATCACCTTATCTATGTTTTCTAAACCAGTGACAGATGCATAAGGCATTGGCTTGGTCTTGCTGTGGTAACAGTATTGAGATAAAATTGGATATAAAGTTTCATTGATCAAAGTCGACTTACCAGAACCGCTCACACCAGTCACCAATGTTAAAGTACCTAAAGGAAAACTTGCATTCACTTTCTTTAAAGTGTTTCCAGTAGCGCCTTTAATTTCAATAGATAACCCATTGCCTTTTCTGCGTTCTGTAGGAACAGCGATTGATTTTTTTCCAGCTAAATACAATGCATTATCCGATTTTAATTTCAAAAAAGAAGCTGGTGTACCTGCTGCAACTATATGCCCTCCATGAATACCCGCCCTTGGACCAATGTCCACTAAATAATCGGATGCCATCATGATATCCTTATCGTGCTCCACCACCAATACCGTATTGCCAATATCTCTTAATTGTTTAAGTGCTACAATCAAACGCTGATTGTCTCTTTGATGCAAGCCAATGGAAGGCTCATCTAATATATACGTGATGCCCTGTAATTGAGAACCAATTTGAGTCGCCAATCTTATACGTTGTGACTCTCCACCACTCAATGATTTTGAAGGTCTGCTTAATGATAAATAAGACAACCCCACATTCATTAAAAATTCAATACGATCATTGATTTCTTTTAAGATACCCGTTGCAATTTGTGTATCCTTTTTATCTAATTTTTTTGGTAAATCTAAAAACCATTGTTGTAAATCATTTAAATGCATTTCATTTAAAGCTGCAATATTCAATTCATTCACTTTAAACCAAAGACTTTCTTTTTTAAGTCTTGCACCATTACATGTAGGACAAGTATTTAGCTCCATGTAAGACTCCACCCATGCTTTTAAATTATCGGTGCTTTGAGAGGAGGTAAACCATCTTTTCATCATCGGTACAATCCCTTCATAGCTTCCCGTGTATTCATTGGGAATATTATCATCGTTTAAATCCATGTCCAAACTCGAAGAAATATTTTTATCACCAAATAAAATTAAATTCATTTGTTCTTTAGATAAATCTTGAAAAGCTTTGTCTAAACTAATTTTATGCTTTCTGGCAAATTGCTTTATTTGATTAAAGACACTTGCTTCCCTCGCTTCTCCCAGTGGATGAATCGCCCCTCCGTTAATACTTAAGGAATGATCTGGCAAAAGTAAATTCATGTCAATGGCATACACATTCCCTAATCCTTTACAATTAGGACAAGCTCCATAAGGCGAATTAAAAGAAAAACTATTAGGAGAAGGTGTCTCATAACTTAAACCAGTATCAATACACATCAATTGTTTTGAATACTGCACAATTTTTTCTTTCCCCTCCTCCAAAACAAACAATAAATCCTTGCCCATTTTTAAACTCTGTTGCACACTATCCGCTAACCTAGTTTTCATAGCCTCATTTACAGGGATACGATCTACCACAATTTCAATATCATGAATCTTGTAACGGTCTACTTGAAATTTTGGTCTTAGTTCAATGATCTCTCCATCCACCCTTGCTTTTACAAAACCTTTTTTTCTGATCTCTTCAAAAAGTTCTCTATAATGTCCTTTTCTACCTCTAACAACCGGTGCTAAAAGATTGATTTTTTTATCCTTGAACTTTTTTTGAATATCCTGAATGATTTCGGCCTCAGAAAATTGCACCATAGCCTTGCCAGTCTCATAACTATATGCTTTACCAGCTCGCGCATACAATAAACGTAGAAAATCATATAATTCCGTCACCGTTCCTACGGTAGACCTAGGATTTTTATTGGTTGTTTTTTGTTCAATCGCAATCACTGGAGAAAGGCCGGTAATTTGATCCACATCTGGACGTTCCATATCCCCCATAAACTGTCTTGCATAAGCGCTAAAACTCTCCATATAACGACGTTGCCCTTCGTTGTAAATGGTATCAAAGGCGAGTGAAGATTTACCACTCCCACTCACACCAGTAAACACCACCAACTGATTTTTAGGAATAGACAGATCAAAATTCTTCAAATTGTGCTCTCTGGCTCCTATCACTTCAATATGATCGTTGGTTTTTTTCATTGGATGGCGTAAAGTTATAACAACCATTCCTATAATTAGTTGACACGGGGCTGAAACATTTGTAAATTTGCCTTAGCTAAAGCAATTGTATCTATGTTGGATAAAGCACCAAATTTGTATCTCAAGGCAAGAAACCTAAGCATAATGACTGCTCTGTTGCTTCTTGGAACAAGTGCATATTTTGGCAGGATCCCAGTTTTTCTTTTACTGAATACAGATGGTGGAACATTCTTGGATCAATTTTTTAAATGGGCCACTTGGGGCGCAGAGGGATGGGTTTGGATTCCCTACTTATCGGTTGTAGTTATTTTGTTTAAAAAAGACTTAAAATTGATTGTTCTAAATTTTATTTTTTCCACGCTTTTAACCCAGATTCCAAAGAATTTTATTTGGGATAAAATGAGCAGACCCATTGCAAGTGGGATACCAATCAATGAGATACATACCGTGCCAGGCGTTCTGATGCATTCTATGAATAGTTTTCCATCAGGACATACCGCCACGGCGTTTACTTTGTTTTTATTAACAATTTATTTATTTCCTACAAAATGGGTCTTCGCTTTTGGTGCTATCTTCGCAATCATCTGTGCCTATTCAAGGGTCTATTTAGGGCAGCATTTTCCTATGGATTTGGGAGGAGGTATGCTAGTTGCAGTGCTTAGTATGCAACTAAGTATTTTGATCGATCAAAAAGTTTCAAATCGATAAATGATAATAATATTCAATAATAATATACGATGAAAAATAAATTCAAGTTCTTTTGTGGCCTAAGATTAAGTTTAATGCTATTGCACTTGATGGTGGCAGGCGCTTTGTTTGCCCAAGACACCACAGAACAAATTAATCCTTTGACCAAAAACGATCCTAGTCAATATAAGAAACCTTATGTGATTTTGATTTCAGCAGACGGATTTAGAGCAGACTTCGCAGAAAAATATGAGGCTGGCTTTTTACAATCAATTAGTCAAAATGGAGTGCGTGCAAAATACATGCAACCCTCCTATCCTTCGGTGACTTTCCCCAACCATTATACTATTGTGACTGGATTGTACCCTGCACACCATGGATTGGTAGACAACACTTATATAGATGTGGCTTCTGGTCAACAGTATAGTATGGCCAATAAAAAAATGGTAGCCGAAGGCAAGTGGTATGGCGGAACCCCTTTATGGGTTTTAGCAGAGCAACAAAAAATGTTATCTGCCAGTTTTTTCTGGGTGGCTTCAGAAGCGGATATTCAAGGTATCAAACCGACCTATCATTATATCTACAATGATAAAACGAATATTGGCACTAGGATACAAGCGGTTAAAAATTGGTTGATGCTTCCAGAAGATAGACGCCCACATATGATTACATTTTATTTTCCTGATGTAGATCATGATGCACATACTTATGGACCGGAAGATCCTAGAGTAAAAAAATCGGTTCAGTTTGTAGATAGCAGTATCAATGCATTGCAGGCAGCTTTAGCGCCTTTGAATTTACCAATCAACTATATTTTCGTATCGGATCATGGTATGACGACTGTGGATGTGGACAATACGATTGCCTTACCTGCTGCAGTGAATAAAAATGATTTTAATGTGCCTTGGAGTGATGCCTTATTGCATTTGTATGCAAAGGATAATAGTAAGATTGAAGCGACTTATCAAGCATTAAAGCAAGACAACCGATTCACTGCTTATAAATTAGATGAAACACCAGCTTATTGGCATTATAAAAAATCGGATGATAGATATAATAGATTGGGTGATCTTATTTTAGTGCCTAAGACAATTCATCAAGTGTTTAATCTTGGCACAAGTAAACCAACAAAAGGTAAACACGGTTTTGACAATAAAGAAGTGGATATGAGGGCAAGCTTTATGGCTTGGGGACCTGCATTTAAAAAAGGACTAACGATTGAAGGCTTTGAAAACGTGCATGTGTATCCATTAATCGCACATTTACTTGGCTTAAAGTACAATGCCCAGGCCATTGATGGAAAATTTGAAGTGCTGAAGCCAATTTTAAAAAATAAATAAGCTTATTAAACTAGTTTAAGATATTCGTCTGCTTTTCTATTTCTTAAACTAGTTTAATTTAAAATGATTTTTATTGATATAGGTTTATACTCTAAATGTATAAGCCATGGAACAAAGTAAAATTCTTATTCTACAAGAAACCCTTCAATTAGGTATTAGAGGATTGACCAGAATGGAAAATATCATTCTTGGTTTAATTGCCCAACAAAAAAAGAGTAAAGAGATTGCGGATTTATTGTATGTCTCTGAAAAGACTGTTCGCAATCACCGATATAATATAAAAAAGAAATTGGATCTGCCGAACGAGAACAATAGTTTGTCAAGATGGGCGGTAAGTCGTTTTAAATGTGCTTGAATATATTTAGGATTACCTCACTTCATTCGGTGATCCTAAATATCCTTTTCCACCCTTAGTACAAAAGCATAAAAAGATTACCTCACTTCATTCGGTGATCCTTTTCTTCCCTTAGTGCAAAAGCATAAAATCAAAAGCCTAATGAATTGTATTCATTAGGCTTTTTGTTATTTCACTCATGCGCGATTTCAAGCGAGCTTGAATCGCTTATTCCTGAAATAACAAAGCCTCAACTTTCGTTGAGGCTATTGCTTTCTTTTTTGGTCGGGAAGACAGGATTCGAACCTGCGACCCCTTGGTCCCAAACCAAGTGCGCTACCGGCCTG
>Ga0214921_10002254_pt1 | contig 31588 bp, 46 predicted proteins | sample LL1505_MetaG_FD_177992 | JGI IMG/M metagenome (GOLD analysis project Ga0214921, IMG submission 177992) | Freshwater microbial communities from Lake Lanier, Atlanta, Georgia, United States - LL-1505 | ecosystem: Environmental > Aquatic > Freshwater > Lake | place: USA: Georgia | collected... | reverse complement strand
GGGAGTTCACCCCGACGCCCCCAGAACGCGCACCGTCGCAGTTCAGGGGTTTTCAGGGTTTGCAAGATAAACTAAAAACAAGGGGGAAACATGATCAACGAAAGCCTAAAAAATTTGGCCACGCCGATCGACGATTTACACACGCTGCCCGGCAATCCACGCAGGGGCGACATCGCCGCCGTTGCCCGATCGCTTGAGCGCTTCGGACAGCGCAAGCCGATTGTTGCCAAACACAGCGATGGAACGATCATCGCCGGCAACCACACATGGCAAGCAGCGAAGCAACTCGGCTGGAGTGAGATCGCCGTTGTTTGGACAGACGACGATGACAACACAGCCCACGCATTCGCGCTCGCAGATAACAGAACCGCCGAGCTTGGAACCTACGATGAAGACGCGCTTCGAGAGATGATCGCGCAGCTCGTAAACGTTGATCCAGAATTAGTAAGCGACGCCGGCTACAGCCAAGAAGCGATCGCGGAGATTCTCAAGATTCCGGTGCAAGAGATTCCAATGGCTGGCGATTTAGATGCAGCACCAGCGAAGTCAAGAACAGCGCACAGCATCGAAGGCGACACATGGATCCTCGGGCCGCACCGTCTCGTTGTTGGAGATTCAACAAACGCCGAAATTCTAAACAAAGCACTCGGTGGCAAACTTGCAGATTGCATCTTTACCGATCCGCCATACAACGTCGCATACACCGGCGGAACAAATGAAAGCCTAACAATTCAGAACGACTCGATGAGTGACTTAGAATTTGAATCGTTTCTCCTTGCAACTTACGCAGCGATGTATGCAAACGCCAAAGACGGCTGCCCAATTTATGTCTGCCACGCAGATGGAAGTAGCGTCACATTTAGATCAGCGTTCAAGACTTCCGGATTTATGCTCAAGCAAATTCTTATCTGGGTGAAAGACAACTTCACACTCAGCCGCCAGGATTACAACTGGCAACACGAACCAATCATCTACGGATGGAAACCAGGAGCAGCACATCCCTGGTTCGGCCCATTCAACGACTCAACCGTTCTCGATTTTGCAACGAAAGACTTAGACACATTGAGCAAGACAGAACTCGTAAAGATAATCGAGACAGCAAGAGAGTCATCGACAATCATCCGCGAGCCACGTCCACGCAGAAATTCAGAACACCCGACCATGAAGCCCATCAATCTAATTACTCGAATATTGAGCAACTCGGCGAATCGTGATTCGGTTGTTCTGGATCCATTTGGCGGATCAGGATCCACTCTGGTCGCAGCTCACACACTCGGAATGACGGCAGCACTTGTCGAATTAGATCCGATATATGCAGACGTTATATGCAAGCGCTGGCAAGAACTCACTGGAATTCTTCCAATCAATGAACTCACCGGCAAACCTTACGATTTCATAGGAAGCGACAATGCCTAATCCCCCAAAGCCAATCGAGCAGAAGCGCAAACTTGGTAACCCAGGAAAGCGACCACTTCCAGAAAAAGCAAACCTGATTGCATTACCAATGGCGAAAGAAACACCAGAACCACTTCGACCACTTGGATCAGAAGGACAAAATATGTGGGAGAGAATCTGGCAAGCAGGACGCGCATGGATTTCTCCAACCACAGACATTGAACACGTGATGATTCTCTGCGAAACAATGGATGAACGCGTTCAACTTCGAGCGATAGTTTTCAGAGGCGGAGAATGGCGCGACCGCGTAGCACTTCGTCACCTTGATCATCAAATAACTGCAATGCTTTCCTTGATCGCATTCAACCCGGTCGAGCGTTCACGTCTTGGACTTGCAGAAGTGCAGGCACAAACACGCATTCAGGAATTGATGACGCGATCACGTGGCTAAGAAAAAAATCCAATCATGGCCGCCGCGTTGGATTACGCCGGTGGCCATTGCAGATCGCAAACGCGGCGACGGTTCACTTTATGCAGAATTCGCTGAAGCGGTTTGCAGAGTAACGAAAGATTCTGTCGCAGCACCAGCCGGAGAACTTTTACATCTTCGCGATTGGCAGAAGGAACTTCTCAACCACGCACTAGCACGCAGGCCAGATGGCAGGATGAAACACAGAGTCGCCCTGATCGGAATGGCACGCAAGAACGGAAAGTCGGCGCTCGCAGCTTCAATGGGATTATCGGCTCTCACACTTGGCGGCAACGGTTCCGAAATTTATTCATGCGCAGCAGATCGAGATCAGGCTCGCATCGTATTTGGAACAGCAAAGCGCATGGTTGAACTTGACCCGGAACTCTCCTCGATGTTCACCCTTTACCGCGACGTAATCGAATACAAAGATAAAGGATCCGTTTACCGCGCACTTTCAGCAGAGGCATACACGAAAGAAGGACTCAATCCTTCACCGATCGTAATCTTTGACGAAGTCCATGCGCAGCCAAACCGCGAACTCTGGGATGTTATGTCGCTTGCAGGCGGCGCACGATCCGATTCACTTCTCCTCGGCATAACGACAGCAGGAGTAAAGACGCAAGCAAACGGCCAGGACAGCCTCGCCTATTCGTTATATCAATACGGCCAGAAGATCGTAAAGGGCGAACTTGTAGATCCGTCTTTCTTCTTTGCCTGGTGGGAACCAAAGAACCCAGAAGCAGATCACAGAGACAAGCAGCTCTGGATTGAATCAAACCCCGGCTTCGCAGATATCGTTGACGCCGAAGATTTCGAGAGCGCAGTCTTGAGAACGCCAGAAGCAGAATTTAGAACGAAGAGAACAAACTGCTTCGTATCAACAGCAACCGCCTGGCTTCCAACCGGATCATGGGAAGCCTTGATCAACACAGAGAGAACGCCAGAACCAGGAGAAGATGTAATTCTTGCATTTGATGGAGCGTTCTCAAACGACAGCACCGCGCTAATTGCCTGGCTGCTTGGCGGAGACAAACCGCATCTCATGGTTGTAGGAATCTGGGAAAGACCAGACGATGCAGAACAGGGATGGCACGTGCCGGTCGCTGAAGTTGAGCAGACGATTATCGACACATTCAGAAATAGCAACTTCCAAACCAAAGAGATTGTCTTCGATCCGGCGCGATGGCAGCGCACATTCATGGTTCTAGATGAACAAGGAATGCCAGTCGTTTCTTATCCAAACAGCGCAGAGCGAATGGTTCCAGCAACACAAAAATTCTACGAAGCCGTAGTGAATCAAAGCTTCACTCACGATGGCGATGAAAGAATGGCAAGACACATAACAAACTGCGTCACGAAACAATCATCTCGGGGCGTTATGGTTGCAAAGGCAAGCTCGAAACGGAAAGTCGATGCGGCCGTAGCAGCAATCTTCGGATATGACAGAGCAACGCAACCAGCAGAACCAAAGCCACCAGTGGCTCGATTCTTCTCGGTTCAACTTTAGGAGAGCAATGAAAAAAATAGATTTCTCACTCGTAGCAGAAGTAACTGGCGTAGCATTGGCGACGATAGGAATCGGAATGCTTTCCCTTCCGATCGCATTAATTGTTCTAGGAACATTTCTAGTATGGATAACAGAAAAGGCTAACTGATGAGTCTATCAAAGCGAATCAAAGCAGCAGAGCAGAAGCGCACAAACAATAGCCAATGGGTCGAACCACTTATCCCTGGCCGCCCTGCTTACATGGCCCCATCTGGAATCGATGTAAATGCAGACTCTGCAATTCGCATGTCAACAGTTTATGCCTGCGTAAGATTGCTCGGCGATACAATTTCCTCGTTGCCACTTGCAGCATACGTCCGACGCGGCAGAAACAGAATCTCATACGCCAGCGTTTACGGATCGCAACCAGCCTGGATCAATAAACCAAATCCAGAAGCATCGCGCCTAGAATTTTATGAGCAGATAATCGCTTCACTTAATATTCATGGCAATGCATTCATCCTCACCGTTCGTGATGACATGGACGAAGTCCAAGAAGTTTATTGCATACATCCGGACGACGTTCGCATTGAACGCCCACGTCCAGGAGAGCCAATCATCTACAAGATGAGAGATGAAGACGGAATCTACTCGCGCATTTTAACGTCACGCGAAATGAAACACATTCCACTCTTCAGACTTCCCGGTTCGCTTTACGGCCTCGGCCCAATTGCAGCAGCTCGACTCACCATCGGCGCAGCAATGGCAGCAGACACATACGCAGCCGCCTACTTCGGCAACGCAGCAAACCCAGGCGGTGTCATTGAAGTGCCGGGTGAATTAACAGAAGAGCAGGCAGGCGACATCGGCCGCGATTGGAACATCACTCACACAGGGCCGTATCGCGCAGGCAAAATCGGAATCCTTTCAGGCGGCGCACAATTTAGACCGCTAACACTTAACGCAGCAGACGCGCAGCTCTTAGAAGCAAGAAGATTCAACGTTGAAGACATCGCAAGATTATTCCGAGTACCGATCAGCCTACTAGGACACCCAGTAGCAGGAGCGATGTCATTTGCAAGTGTTGAAGCGCAGAACCTTTCATTCGTGCAGCATTCACTTCGCCCATTATTGGAACGAATTGAACAATCAATGTCTGAATTACTTCCAGAGCCTGACGGCTTCATCAAATTTAATCTTGATGCATTGCTTCGTGGAACCACACTTGAGCGCTTCGATGCATATACAAAGGGTCTCCGCGAAGGCTTCCTATCACTTAATGACGTCCGCGCCGTTGAAGATTTAGCACCACTCGGAGAAGCCGGCGATCAATTCAGAGTGCCATTGCAGAACATCGATGCAGCAGACGCACCAGATGTAGGACTCAAGCTTCGAGCAGAGATAGCCTCAATGTTGATCCAGGTCGGCTTCGATCCAAATGCCGTAACAGAAGCGATCGGATTACCAGCAATGACACACACAGGAGTACCAAGTACGCAATTGCAGCCAGTGGCCACCATTGATCCAGCAGATCCGGCAGCAGTTTATGGAGTGGATTAAATGCCATATTTCATAAGCGACAAGCAGAGCGATTGTGCTGGATGGGCAACCGTCAAAGAAGAAACAGATGGCACTTACACCACAATCGGATGCCACGAAAATAAGCAAGACGCCATCGACCAGATGGTGGCGGTTTCGATTGCAGAAGACATGCAACCAGGCGGCGAAGTAAATAAACGAGCCGTTGATTTATCAGTCCCGGCTTTTATTCAAGCAAATGCCAAACGCGGTCTTGAATATTTAGCAGAAGGTTATGGCGGCGACGGTCTCACAGAAGGAACGAAGCGAGCAGCTCGCGAAATGGCAGCAGGCAATATCACCGAAAATAAGATCAGGAAAATGGCCCCCTGGTTTGCAAGGCACAAAGTTGACGGCCAAGCACCGAAGAACAGCAACCCATCCGATCCCGAATACCCAGGCGCAGGATTAGTCGCCTGGCTCTTATGGGGCGGAGATTCCAACTTCAGCGACCGAGCACAAAACTGGGCGCAGAGAAAAATAGACGCACTCGACGCAGAAGAAGACTCAAGGAGAAAAATGAAAAAAATTGAACGCCGCACCTTCACGATCAAGAACGTAGAAGCACGCCAGGCAGAAGACGGAACCATGCGCCTGTCCGGATACGCAGCCGTATTCAACGACGACAGCGTGCCGCTTCCATTCATTGAACGGATCGCACCGGGCGCATTTCGTAAGACGCTAACCGAAACACCAGATGTGCGCCTCTTGATCAATCACGAAGGCCTACCTTTAGCACGCACAAAGAACGAAACCCTTCGCCTTAAAGAAGATGAAATCGGACTTTATATGGATGCCGATCTGCCAGACACACAAGCAGCTCGCGATCTTTACACATTGGTCGAGCGTGGCGACGTTGATCAGATGAGCTTCGCATTCCGAGTGATCCGCCAGAAGTGGAACGAAGGAAGAACCGAGCGCACCCTTACAGAATTATCACTGGCAGACGGCGACGTTTCAGTCGTTACTTATCCTGCTTATCCAACCACCACAGTCGAAGCCAGAGAACAAATCGCAGCAGCTCGACAGGCAATCAAAGAAGGCCGCGAGATCACAGGTGAAAGCCTGATCGTAATCCAGGCAATTCTTGACAAGATTGACGAATCATATGAATATCTTGGCGAAGGAAAGTCAATGCTAGAAACCGTTCTCGGCATTTCAGAAGAACCAATAATGGAAGAAGACACTCGCGCAGTTGATACAGTCGGCAGTTTCGTGTCCTGGGATTCTTCCGGCGGAACAGCACGCGGAAGAATTGAACACGTTATGCGAGAAGGCGTTCTAGGAATACCGGGAACAGATTTCTCAATCACAGCCGAAGATGGTGATCCTGCAGTTTTGATTAGAATCTATGAAGAATTTAGAGATGGATGGCGAGCAACAGAAACTCTCGTAGGACACAAAGCCTCTACACTCACAGCAATTGATCCATTACCAGAACCAAGTTCAGAAGATGCAAGTCGTAAGATTTCTCTTCGCCTTGCAAAAGCAATTATCAACAATACAAACTAGAATTCTGCTGCAATCAGCAGATACAAAGCCGGAGCGCCTCTCGCACCCAACATGCGCCGCGAGATTAAGTGACACCACTTTGATCCAAACCCTAATCAGAAGGAGATCAACACATGTCAAAATCTTTCCTTGATAAGTTGATCGAGCGTCGTGATGCAGTTAAGTCAGAGATGGACGCAGTTCTTGAAGCAGTAGCAGAAGAGAACCGCACTGACCTAACAGAAGAGGAAACCACAAAGGTGGATACACTCGTAGAAGAATCACGCTCACTCGATACAAAGATCGAAAAGATGAAAGCACAAGCAGATGCAGATGCAAAGGCATCAGAAATCCGCTCAGCAGTTTCAGATGTTGTAATGCCACGCACTACAGGCGGCGCAACAGTTACACGCGAAGAGCGCACATACTCACCAAACTCAGGTGCATCATTCGTGAAGGACGCATTCAATGCGCAATTCTCAAATGACTACGCAGCAAACGAACGCCTTGCACGCCACATGCGTGAAGAGTCAATCGAACGCCGCGATGTTGGAACAGCACAATTCGAAGGTCTTGTAATTCCACAATACCTCGTTGATCTTGCAGCTCCACTAGCACGCGCAGGACGTCCATTCGCAGATGCAGCGACAAACAAGATGGCACTTCCACCATCAGGTATGACACTGAACATCAGCCGCATGACAACAGGTTCATCAACAGCTGTCCAAGTTACACAGAACGATGCAGTATCAGAAACTGATGTTGACGATACATTGCTCACAATCAATGTCCGTACAATCGCAGGCCAGCAAGATATTTCTCGCCAGGCACTAGAGCGTGGAACAGGTATTGATTCATTTGTAATCGCTGACTTAATCAAGTCATGGCACACAACACTCGACTCACAGATCCTCAACGGTGCAGGCACAGCCGGCACAATCAAAGGCCTTCGTGCTTCAGGTGGAAACGCCGTTACATTTACATCAACAGCACCAACAGTCGGATTGCTTTATCCAAAGCTTGCTGACGCAATTCAGCAAATCCAGACAAACGCATTCGTTTCACCTTCACACTGGGTAGTTCACCCACGTCGTTTAGCCTTCTTGCTTGCAGCAGTGGACAGCACAAACCGTCCGCTTGTTGTTCCAGCAGCGAATGGCGCGATGAACGCAGTAGGCGTCGGCGGAGCACCAACATACGGAAACTCCGGATACCAGATGCTCGGACTTCCAATCATCACAGATGCAAACATCGGCACAACATACGGAACAACAACAAACCAAGATGAAATCTATTGCGTAACAGCAAGCGAAGCTCATCTCTGGGAACAACCAGGATCACCATTCGCACTTCGCTTTGATGCGACAGGCGCTGGCAATCTTCAAATCAAGTCTGTTGTTTACGGATACGCCGCATTCACAGCAGAGCGCTACCCACTTGCAGCCTCAATCATTTCAGGCACAGGTCTAAGCGCACCAACCTTCTAATCGAAGGCAAGCACTAAATTGTGCAGGGCGAGTGGCCCACCCCCCGAGTCACTCGTCCTGCACTTCTAAACAGGGGGAAACAAATGAAGACAGCACACAAAGTAACAATCGGTTCGTGCGATCCAGGATCCGTAAACGGATCATTCGCATACAGACTGATTCAACTTGCACAATCAAGAAGCAGCAGACTCGGGCCATTTGTAAGAATCAAAGGTTCTGGACTTTTATCAAAGCAACGCAACCGCATGGTCAAACAATTTCTGGATAACACCAATAGCGACTGGCTTCTTATGTTGGATTCAGACGAACAGCTCACACTTCCGGCATTTGACGCCTTAATCGACACAGCCCATGACAAAGAGCGCCCGATCGTCGCAGGCCTTGTCTTTGCAGGATTTGGAGTGCCAGGCAAGCCTTACCCAAAGCCAGTTCCGGCAATATTTCAGGACTCAGATAAGGGCTTCCTTCCACTTTACAAATACGACAAGAATGCAGTCTTCGAAATTGACGCAGCAGGAACTGGATGCCTACTCGTTCACCGGAGCGTTCTGGAGAAGATGCGCGAAGTTGCAGATCCAAACCAGGGCAAAGACTGGTGCTGGTTCTGGGATGGGCCAGTAAACGGCGAATGGATCGGTGAGGATTTATTATTCTGCCGAAGGGCAAAGGCGCTCGGATTTACGATCCACGTCAACACAGCCGCCATATTGCCGCACCAGAAGAGCTTCTGGATGGAAGAGATTCATCATGATATTTGGAAAGATTAAGAAGACCCGGCGCAAGCCGATAAAGGAAACAGCAACCGCCGATCCCAAACTAGAACGCGCAATGCTGCCGAAACCGGAAAGAAGGACGAAGCGTGGCCCTAACTAACGCCTATTGCACACTTGCCGAATTGAAGGCATCGCTTGCGATCACAGACAGCGTGGACGACACCCCACTAGAAGCAGCAATCACAGCAACAAGCAGAATGATTGACGATTACACCGGGCGCTTCTTTTATCGCAACGGAACCACGCAATCACCAGTGGCCCGTTACTACACGCCGCTAGATCCGTGGACGATGAATATGGACGATAACGTTTCGATTACTCAAGTGGCCACAGACGATAACTTCAACCAGACATGGGATACCGTCTGGTCAACCAGCGATTACATGCTCGAGCCAGTAAATAACCCACAGCGCGGCTGGCCAGTAAACCGCATCCTTGCAATCGGCCGCTATGTTTGGCCTTATTATTTACCACAGGCATGTCGAATCACCGGCGTTTGGGGATGGAACGCAGTACCAGCAGAGATCAACATGGCAACCTTGATACAAGCAGCTCGACTTTTCACACGCCGCCAGTCGCCGTTCGGCATTGCAGGAAGCCCGGACTTAGGCACAGTGCGCCTCACAGCCAAGCTCGACGCAGACGTTGAAGCCTTGCTTCGACCATTCCGCAAGAACAATGGACTGGCAAAATAATGCCAATGCAACCAAGCCAAGTGCGCGACGCATTGAAGACAAGACTTCAAACCATCTCAGGCCTTCGCGTTTACGAATTAATTCCGGAACCAGTGACACCGCCATGCGCGATCGTGGGCCAACTCGACTTCACATTTGATATCGATAACGCCCGGGGATTAGATCAAGCAAACGTTGATATTTATGTGATCGTCCAGCGCTTCTCAGAGCGAGCAGGCCAGGACGCGCTCGATGCATACTTAGCAGGAACAGGGGCAACATCTATCAAAGCAGCAATAGAGGGAGATAGAACGCTAGGCGGAACATGCCAGACATTGCGAGTGATCGGCGCAGAGTCCGGAACATACGACTCACAATCGAACACATTTCTCTCGTACCGATACCGCCTAACAATCTACGGATAAGGAACCGACATGACATACACAGTAATCTCAAACCGAGAAGTCTGCGGAAAAATCAAAGGTGACGTAATCACCGCAAAAGAATTGCAAGATGCAGAAGTCAGCGCAGAAGCTCTGATCGCCGGCAACCACATCAAAGCAAGTAATACAGCACCACAAAGCCCATCCATCACAATCAAAGCAGAAGAAGGAGCGACAAAATAATGGCTCGCATAGTTCTCACTAACGCATTTATCTCCGTCGGCGGAGTGGATCTGAGCGATTTGGTCGCATCAGTAACACTAAATACATCACGTGACGTAGTTGAAACATCAGCATTTTCAGTAACAGCAAAGACTCGCGTTGCTGGTTTGGCAGACAATTCAGTAACGCTCGAATTTCACCAGGACTTCGCAACAGGCGAAGTGGAGCAGACAATCTATCCACTTCTCGGAACAGCATCAGCTGTGATAGTAAAGCCAAACGGCGGTACTACTAGCGCGTTTAATCCAAGTTATTCATTCTCCGCTATAATTTCAGAATGGACTCCGATTAACGGATCCGTTGGAGAATTGGCCACAGCAAGTGTGACTTGGCCAGTCACCGGAGCAATCACTAAGGCGGTCGCATAATGGCAAGACTCGTACTAACAAACGCATCTGTTGTATTTGGATCAACTGATCTGAGCGACCATATCGCGTCAATCACATTAAATTCAACATATGACATCGTCGAGACAACTGCATTCGGTAACACAGCAAAGACACGTGTGGCCGGACTTGCAGATAACTCTGTAACGTTTGAATTCCACCAGGATTACGCAACATCAAGCGTTGAGCAAACAATCTATCCGTTACTGGGAACAGCAGTATCAGTAGTAGCAAAGCCAGTAGCAGGAACGACAACAACAGTAAATCCGCAATACACATTTTCTACGCTAGTTTCAGAATGGACTCCTCTAAATGGATCCGTCGGCGAATTAGCAACAGCGAGTGTGACTTGGCCGATCTCCGGCGCAATTACCAAAGCAACATCCTAAAGAAAATAGGGGGAAATAAAGATGGATGGATTAAATATCAAAGTCAAGACGACTGATGGCGTGGAAAAAACGTTCTCATTACGTCCACGCATCATCGTCGACTTCGAACAGAAGTACGGCAAAGGCCTAGCCAAACTCATTGGTGAAGAACAGAAGCTCGAACATATCTATTATCTCGGATGGCTTGCACTTAAATCCAACGGAGTAGTTGTGAAACCGTTCGGCCCAGAGTTCTTAGATATGCTCGAAGGAGTGCAACTAGATACAGACCCAAATTCCGAATCCACAGAGATAGCCTGACATATTCAATAGCAGCAGTTTCTGTGGAGACAGGAATAGATCCGATTTCATTAATAGATGCACCAGATGGCATTCTTGAAGCAATCGTGATCTATCTCAAGGAGAAGGCAAAGGCGGCAAACAAACATGGCCAATGAAGTCGTTGTAATTAGCGGCATCAAAGAAACCACCGCCGCCTTGAAAAAATTCGACAAGGATGCAGCTCGTCGGCTTAACAAAGTGATCAACGACGAGCTGCGTCTAGCCGAAAATAACGCCAAAGAGCAGATACCAGACAAACCGCCAATGAGTGGCTGGAGAACGACAGCCGCCAAGAACCCACGCAAGAGCACTAGAGGTGGCGAAGGCTGGCCAGCATGGGATCCGCAAGCAATTCGCCAGGGCATTATTAAAACTCGCTCAGAAGGCCGCGTGCGGTCGGATTACACCACTAGCGCAGGCGCACTCTTCAACAAGACCGCCTCTGGCGTTATCTTTGAAGTTGCAGGACGCAGGACACCAGGGCAGGCAACCGGACGCAAGATGATCGGCAACTTAAATGATCGCTTCCGCAAAGCCAGTCGCGGAATATGGGCCGTCATTGATCGTGATCGCCCCCGGATTTATGCAAATATCAGATCAGCAATGGACGACGCACAGAAGATCCTGCAAGCCAATCTAAACAAAGATAAGAAGGGATAACCGAGCATGGCAATAGGCGCAGTAACCGCCCGGATTATTACCCAATATTCAGATAAGGGCAGCAAGGCAGCAGCCAGAGATATCAACAAGCTCGGCAAGAGTTTCGATAAATTTGCAGGCAAAGTTGGCAAGGCATTCGGACTAGCAGCAGCAGCGAGCGCAGCATTCGCGATCAAAGTAGGAATTGACTCCGTAAAGGCCGCGATCGCAGATGAAAAATCCCAGGCGCTCCTTGCCAATTCGCTCAAGAACACCACAGGAGCAACAGATTCTGCAATCGCCTCAACAGAAGCGTGGATAGATCGGATTCAAAGAACATTCGGAGAAGTCGACGATAATCTTCGTCCGGCTTTAGCGAAACTCGCCTCAGTAACCGGATCAGTCACAGATGCGCAGGCACTTCTAGGCTTGGCCCTTGATGTTTCAGCAGGCGGCAGCGTTGACCTTGACGCAGCAACGAATGCAGTAACAAAGGCGCTGCAAGGAAACTACAAAGCGCTCAAGAATCTCGGCGTGCCAATTACGGATGCGATGGTTAAGGGCAAAGACCTCAACGCCGTTCTTGCACTGACCGCAAAGACATTCGGTGGAGCAGCAGCAACTAGAGCAAACACCTTCGAATTTAGAATGAAACGCTTGGCAATCGCATTCGACGAAGCCAAAGAAACACTAGGCACAGCGCTGATGCCAGTGCTTGAAGAATTATTCACAGTCATGGTGACGAAAGTTATTCCAGCAATACAAAAATTCCTGCAAGAAAATGGAAACAAACTCGTCGCTGTTATGACACAGGCAATCAAGGCCATTGTCGGCTTTGGATTTGCAATCTTCAAAGTATTTGCATTTGTAGCAAAGCATAAAGAAATCTTCGTAACACTTGGCGCCATATTTGCAGCAACATTCGTAGCAAGCAAAGTGATTGCATTCGTTACAGCGATACAAGGACTGGTCAAGGCTTATCAGGCAATTAGAGCAGCAGCGATCGGCGCAGCCGCAGCACAGGCAGCAGCCACCGGCGGAATTTCAGTCGCAGCAGCAGCCGCAGGCGTTGCCGCATTTACAGCCACACTCGGCGGTCTTTATCTTGCAACTAAAAAAGCCAATAGTGAAATCTCAAAGCTCGAAGGAAGCGGCGAAGATTTAGAATTCTCATTCGACGGATTAAACGCAACGACAGATGACTTCCTAAAGAGTCTTGGCGGACTTAATATAAACCTGGGTAAAACATTAGGAAAGACAAAGGCGCTCACAGCAGCAGATCTCAAACTTATTCAGACACAGAATGCCCTCGCAGCCTTGCGCAAGCTAGGAGTTAAACCAACTACAGAAACAGATCCAATCCAGCTTGAAGCAGCACGTCTAAATCTTATCAAGCAAGCAAACATCCAAGAAGCAGAGCGCGTCAAGACCATCCTTGCCAATCTTGAAGCGCAACTCAAGGCAAACGATGCAATCAAGCGATACACAGATCTGCTCGGCGTTGTTGCAGATTCTAAAATTTCAACAGAAGAAATTCTTCTTTTATCTCGTTTATGGGGAATCAGCAAAGAAGCCGTTGTTGCTTACACAAGCGCAATCTTTATAGTCAACGACGGAAAGATTTCAACAAGAGAAGTCGATGCCCTTGCAGCCCAATGGGGAGTTACAAAGGCACAAGCAGAATTATATCTTGATTTCTTTGCAGCCTTAAATGACGGCAAACTTTCAGATGAAGAAATCACTAAACTTGCAAACAAATGGTCGCTAACAAATAAAGAAGTTGCAGATTATGCGAAGAAAATTTCAGATGGAGTAACACCTTCTGATCTTTGGCCTACACCAGGTAATCAGGCAGCAGATTCATGGAAGAAAGCCTTAGCAGCTCTTAACGCTTATCTTGCAGCACTCGCTGGTATAAGTTTAGACGGTACAAATAGGCTTACAAATCCAATAGCAAATGCATCATTGCAACAAGGCATTCAAGCAGGTTTACCTTTAGCTGAGGCTTTATCCGGTGCTCGTTACGCAGCTCAAGGCGCGGCAGCATATCAAGCCGCTAATCCCGGCAGCATTCCATTCATCCCAAAAATGGCAACGGGCGGCATTGTTACCAGTCCGACAACAGCGCTGATCGGTGAAGCAGGGCCAGAGGCAGTGATTCCACTCAACCGAATGGGATCGATGGGCGGATCAACGATCAACATCGTTGTAAACGGCAGCGTTACAACCGAAGGCGACCTCGTCAACGCGATCCGCAATGCCATTCTCCAGGGCCAAAATAACGGCCAGGCGATCACAAAGACAGCGATTCAACTCTGATGGCAGGCATTCCACAGCTCGGAGCCACGATCGACTTTACGAATGGCCCAGCATTTATCTCAACAGCCTTCACTTTAAACGACGCGATCAAGGGCAAATTAGGAACAGGGCAGCTCGCAGACGCAGACGACTCCGTCGACATTTCTAGCATTATCTTGCGCTCATCCATTCGAAGAGGCCGCAACCGCATCTTGAATAAATTCGAAGCAGGAACGGCAGTCGTTGAGATCAAGGATGAAACCGGTGACTTCAACCCGGCCAATACAGCAGGCCCCTATTACGGTAAATTAATACCCTTGCGCAAGATTCGAATCTTTGCAGATTATGAAGGCGTTCGTTATTACTTATTCTCAGGATTTATCACCAGCTACGACACCACGTTTGCACTTGGAGCCGATGAAGTTTCCAGAGTGATCCTTAATTGCGTTGACGGCTTCCGTCTTCTCAATAACGCAGCGATCAGCACAGTGCCAGATAGCGGAGCAGGGCAACTAAGCGGAACGCGCATCAACAAACTGCTTGATGTTGTTGACTGGCCAGAATTCCAAAGAGACATCAACGCCGGCGACAGCACTATGCAGGCAGATCCGGGAACAGCAGATCGCACCGTTCTACAAGCAATTCAAACCGTAGAAAATAGCGAATTCGGTGGCTTCTTTGTTGACGCAGAAGGAAACGCAACCTTCTACTCAAGAAGCACAGTCAGCCAATACGCAGACTCAACGCCTGTCGTTTTCAGCGATGACGGTATCGGAATCGGATACGCCCAGATTGACCTAGCCTTTGATGACACCTTGATTGTAAATAACGTTTCAGTCCAAAGGCTCAATGGCACAAACCAAGTGGTCAGCGATCAGACATCGATTGATAACTACTTTATCCATTCAGGAGCCAGAACCGGCATCCTGGTGCAAACGGATACAGAATCCCTAAACCAGGCAACGATGATCTTGCAATCGCGTAAGGATGCAACCCTTCGCATTGATTCAATGACCCTGAACCTGGTCGACGATGGACAAGTAGCCAGAAACATCGCCGGCATTGATCTAGAGATATTCGACCTGGTCACCATTACAAAGAGCATGCCAGGATCGACATCAATCACCAGCGAATTATTTGTGCAAGGACTGCAACACGACATAACAAGGACAACATTCACCACTAAGATATTGACCAGTGAACCGATCATCCAGGCATTTATTCTAGACAGCGCAACTCAGGGAGTCTTAGACGTCGCCGGCGTTCTAAGCTACTAAACAAGGAGCAATCATGGCAGGAGCAGGATACAAACTATTCGCAACAGGAGATGTGCTGACAGCAGCTCAAGTCAACACATATCTGATGCAGCAGACGGTGATGGTATTTGCATCTTCGGCTGCACGAACATCAGCCCTATCGGGCGTGCTTGCAGAGGGAATGGTTTCTTATTTACAGGACACAAATACTCTGGAAGTTTATGACGGATCCGCTTGGATCGGGGCAACAGGAGATATCACAGCTCTCACAGCCGGCACAGGCATCAGCATTTCGAGCGCAACAGGGCCGGTGCCAACGGTGACAAACTCTATGGCAACAGAAATCGCAGCAAAGGGCGATCTTATTGCTGGAACAGGATCCGCAACTTTTGATAATTTAACAGTAGGAGCAAACAATCTTGTTCTTACAGCTGATTCATCAACAACAACAGGACTGAAATGGGCTGCTCCGGATCCATTAACGACAAAGGGCGATCTCTTTACATATTCAACAACTGAAGCGCGCCTAGCAGTAGGTAACAATGGCGAAATGCTTGTAGCAGATTCTTCCACCTCAACAGGCTTGCGCTACGGTGCAAACTTTGCTGCTGGTAAGAATAAGATTATCAACGGTGACTTTGGTGTATGGCAAAGAGGTACATCTTTTTCAAGTCCTGCATCAAATTCTTTTATTGCAGACAGATTTGCTCTTTATTTTGATGGAACAGGTGCGACAAGAACTTTAAGCCAACAAACATTTACCCCAGGAACTGCTCCTGTTAGCGGTTATGAAGGGCAATACTTTTTTAGATATGCACAAACCGTTGCTGGAACAAGTAACACAGCAAATATTATTTATCAGCGAATTGAAGATGTCAGAACATTTGCTGGTCAATCAGCAGTATTATCATTATGGCTGAAAGCAGATAGCGCAAGAACCGTGACTGCTTCTGCTCGCCAGTATTTTGGTTCAGGTGGTTCAGGAGATGTCAATACAAGTTTTACAGGAAGTGCATCTGTCACAACTTCTTGGCAGCGTTTTAGTTTTACAATTTCAGTACCTAATATTTCAGGCAAAACTGTCGGAACATCTAGTGCATTAGAAATTCAGTTAGGGCTACCATCTGGAACAACTCCAACGATTGATATCTGGGGCGTTCAATTAGAAGCAGGCTCTGTTGCCACAGCTTTCCAAACTGCAACAGGAACCATTCGGGGTGAATTGGCTGCTTGCCAAAGGTATTACTTTAGGGCTTATGCTAATTCTGCATATCAAAGATTTAGCGCTGGTATGGCTCAATCAACAACTGGAGTTTATACAATTATGAATTTACCAGTTGAAATGAGAGTTATACCGACTGCAATAGATTATCCAACAGTTTCAACAAACTTTTGCGTATGGGATGGCGTAACTATAACAAATTGCACTGCTATTGCAATGGATGCAAATAGTAAAAATGTAATTGGAATAACTGGAACTGTTGCAAGTGGCTTGACTACATATCGTTATTATCAAATTATGGCGCAAGGTTCTTCAACATCAGCCTATATCGGCGTAACAGCGGAGTTATAAAATGAACAATGTATCTTTTATTAAATTATCCTTTATTGACGGCGTAGAAGTTGAACACGCCATCATTGACCGCGGCAATGGTGAGTTCACCTCAATGCTTAAATCAACCTATGACGAAATGATTGCTAATGAAGCCGCTACTCTGTAAAGCAGGGCAACAACTTCGTGAGATGACATCCTGATCCTTAAATGGGATACAAAGACGGCGACTGCACCCGGGAACCAACCCGGACGATTGATGATGCCGTTGACGAAGTAGAAGCATCGGGGATCTAAGAAGAAACCAGGAGAGAAGAATGGGAATCAGTACCCGACAAGTCACCGTAACCACAGCAGCAACGGCCCTCGTTGACGCGACGGCAGAAGCCGAAATGGTCTATTTGCACAGCGTAAGCGGAACTTGCTTCTTAGGAAACAGCGACGTCACTACCAGCACCGGATACCGCATGGATAACGGCGACAAGATTGCAATCGAGAACAAGGCAAACGGAATCTGGGCGATTACGACATCAGGAACCGTCACCATGAACGTGATGGCAATCGAGAAATGACCGCGCAGGATTACGCAGCTCTGACGGTTTCAATTCTTACGATCGCCGGAGCCTTTGCAGCGATGACCAGATGGCTCGTCAAGCATTACCTTGCAGAATTGAAACCCAATGGCGGCAGCTCGGTAAGCGATAGAATTTCAAGAGTCGAAACCAGAGTGGACGAGATTTATAGCCTACTCTTGGAAAATAACAAACCAAGAGGGGGCAGGAAATGAACCAACTAGAGAAGTTTCTAGATGTAGCACAATCCGAACTCGGATACATCGAAGGGCCAGCAGATAACGAAACAAAATACCAGAAGCCAAAACAAGCCTGGTGCGGAGCATTCGTAAACTGGTGCGCAAAGCAAGCCGGAATCAAGATCCCAAACTGCACATACACGCCAGCAGGGGCGACAGCATTCATGGACAAGAACGCTTGGACAATTGCAGAGCAAGCAGATCCACAGCCAGGAGATATCGTCTTCTTTGACTTTCCAGGAGACGCGCTCGATCGCATTTCACACGTTGGAATCGTGATCAGCAATAACGGCAACGGCACAGTCACAACAGTAGAAGGCAACACCAGCCCAGATAAGAAGGGCGACCAGCGCAACGGCGGCGAAGTCTGCAAGAAGATTCGAGCCTTCAAGAAGAAGAATCGCAGCAAGGTTCAACCATCGCTGCCAGTATTTATCGTAGGATTTGGCCGCCCTAAATTTAAGGAGATCACAAATGGATAAGAAGAAACTCGAAGCCATCATCATGACCTACCTGCGAGCAGGAGCAGCAGCAATCGCAGCTCTTTATCTTGCAGATCCGAATCGCCCGATCAAGGAATACCTTGCAGCAGGAATCGCAGCAATCGCCGGCCCAATCTTGAAGGCCATTGATCCTAAAGCAACCGACTTCGGACGCGGAGCAAAGTAGTCAATGAATCGGGGGGATATTCTTCAAGAAGCAGCTCGACTCACAGCCAAAGACCGCCAGAACATCTACGGCGATCCAAGAACCAATCACGTAAGAATTGCAGATTTATGGACGACATATCTTGAGCACCAGATAACCCCACAGCAAGTGGCCATATGCATGGCGCTAGTTAAAATCGCACGTTTGATGGAGACAGAGACAGAAGACTCGTTTATAGATTTAGCGGCATACGCAGCGATCGCCGGCGAGATTGCGACAGGCAAATGAAGGAAATGATTATCCTCGTACCAACTAGAGGACGCCCGAGCAACGCAGTCGAATTGCTCGCAGAGCATGACAAACTTTCTACACATTCAGACATCCTCTTCGTTATTGACGCAAACGATCCAGAGCACAATCAGTACGAATTGCAAGTCGGCAGAGACAAATGCATGACGATTGAGAATGAAACCCGGGGCATGGCTTATCCAATAAACAAGGCAGCCAGTGCGATCGTAAAGAAGGGCGAATATAAATACTTCGCCTTCCTCGGCGATGACCATCGCCCACGCACAGCCGGGTGGGATGACCTTCTTATCCAGGCGATGGCGAAGCGGCCGTCAATGGCCTACGGTAACGACTTGCTACAAGGCAAACGACTTCCAACCATGATCACGATGACGAGCGATATCGTCAAAGCGCTCGACGGCATGGTTCCGCCAAAGATGAAGCATTTATATCTTGATAACTTCTGGAAGAAACTAGGCGAAGATTTAGGGGCGCTGACTTATCTCGATGACGTTATCGTTGAACACATGCACCCCATCGCTGGCAAAGCCGAATGGGATGAGGGATACAAAGAAGTCAACGCAACCGAAATCTACGCATTCGACGCGCTCGCTTACCAGAATTACATTCAAAGCGAAGCCTACGAATTACTCAAGCGCAAACTAAGGCCATGAAGCAGCTCATTACATACTCCTTATACGGCAGCGAAGAGCGATACACAATCGGTGCGATTAAGAACGCAATTCTGGCCACTAGGCACTTCAAAGGATTCACGCTTCGCTTTTACACCGGCGCATCGGTTCCAGAATCCATCAAACAAACCCTTCGCCTCTTACCCCACGTGCAGCTCGTAGAACAAGAAGGGCCAGAAGACCACAGGGCCAAACTCTGGCGCTTTCAGGCTTTAACGGATCAGGAATTCGACGTCGTTCTCAGCCGCGATGCAGATGCCAGGCTGACGCACCGGGAACGGATTGCACACGAAGAGTTTCTAGCAAGCGGCCTCGATTTCCACATTATGAAAGACCATCCCACAGGCCACGATTACAAGATCAGCGCTGGAATGTTTGCAGCTCGTACCAGCGCAATCCCGGCAGATTTAGCGATCGCAGAAGGCCAGAATTATTACACGCAAGATCAGGATTGGCTGGCGGCTGAACTTTGGCCACAGATCAAGGACAGCGCCCTGATCCATGATGAGAACTACGAAACCCCCACAGAAGGCCAGAGCAAGCGCCGGGCGTTCCCGATCGCAAAGAAGGCGACCTTGCACCACATCGGGGCAGCCCTTGAAGCAGACGATCGCTTCGTTTTCAGCATTGACCAAGCGATGGCAAAGGCCGAATCAGGAAGCGACAAATATCTGGCAGAATGGCTCATATGAAGATTCTAATAACTGGAGACGCCGGCTTCGTTGGCCGCGCTTTCCACAGAGCGCTCGATGACAAAGGCCATGAGATCATCGGCATCGACATCGCAAACGGCATCGATTGCAGGGATTTCTTCAAGAAGGACGACACCAGATACGACGTCGTTATTCACCTCGCCGCGATTGTCGGTGGCAGAGCCACGATTGAAGGCGACCCTTTGGCAGTTGCCAGCGACCTTGCGATCGACAGCGACATGTTTCAGTGGGCCGTAAGAACCAAGCCGAAACATCTCGTTTATTACAGCAGCTCGGCGGCTTACCCGATTTATTTACAGAAGAGCGCATACAAGCAACGCCTTCGAGAGAGCGACATCAATCTCGACCACATTCGCACCCCAGACTTGAGCTACGGATGGGCAAAATTAACCGGCGAAACTTTGGCCCGATACGCCAGAGCAGAAGGCATCAAAGTCCACGTCCTGCGCCCATTTAGCGGATATGGCAGCGATCAAGACCTTGACTACCCATTCCCATCGTTGATTGCACGCGGCAAAGCCAAACAGGATCCGTTCGACATATGGGGAACCGGCGAGCAAGTCCGCGACTTTATACACATCAACGACGTTGTTGCAGCTACCTTTGAAGCGATCACAAACGACATCCAAACTTTGAACCTTTGCACCGGGCGTGCGACTTCATTCATCCAGCTCGCAGAGATGATCATGTTGGCGCAGGGATACCTGGCCCCAATCAGGAAACACCCAGGCAAGCCAAGCGGAGTCGAATACAGAGTCGGCGATCCCACAAAGATGCTCCAGATTTACGAGCCAAAGATCAGCCTAGAAGAAGGAATCGCTAGGGCGCTCAAGGCATAAAAATACCCCTCACAGCCAGGAAACCGGCGGTGGGGGGTATTTCTCGCTATTGGAGATCGGATGGATCCCGGATAGATCGCATCTCCTTTGCAATGACCCGATTGCCCCAATAAACAAGGAACCAACCGGGAAGAGTAGGAACGCGCAGCTCTTTCTTTGGCAGCAGCACAATCAGGAAAGACCACAGGCCAAAGAACAAACCAAAGGCAAACCAGAACCAGATCCGTCGGCCATAGGCGAGCGCCAGGATCCCGGCAACTGGGGCGATAGCCAGATTCCACCAGCTCATCGGATGTAGGCTTTCAGAGCATCCACAATCACTTCGCTGACCGATTTCTCATCGGCGGCAGCTTTGGCCTTTACAGCAGCCCATAGGGAATCGGACACCCGGACAGAACGCATCTTCTTAACGGCCATCCGAGATTACCTCGTCAATCATTACCGAGCAGGATCCGTAACCAGAACCAGTCCAGCAGACATCGCGAGTGGCATAGGTGAACAGGCTCAGCAGGAGCAAGCCAATCACAATCGCCACTGCGCGGCGTCGGCGCACAAACTTCGGATTCATCTTCATGAATTAACCTTTCTCAATGCTTCTAAATAAGACGGCAGACAAGCAAGGACATTGACCATAACTGCTTCCATTAATTCAGGATCCTGTTCTTCAGCAGCAGCTTCGAGATTGCGAGCGGCTAATTCCATGCCGCCCATAACATCAATCAAAATATTCTTCATTGCACCCATTTACTTCACCTCAAATTCTGAATGCTTTGGAAGACAGAAGACACAGATATCCATCCAGTAGCGCTCGCCATTTGGATGTTGATATTGGCGCTTGAAGATCGCCTGCCAGCGACCATCGCAGGCAACGCAATCTGGTAAGCCGGCAACCTTTGTGTTGGAGATTTTCATGATTAGCGACCTTCCCATGCAGCTCGTGGTGCGTAAGGCGAAACAGAAGAAGAGGAACCAATTTCAGAAGTAGCGATCCAAACGACGCCGAGACCATCTTCGGCATCTTCGTCATCTTCGTCGTCATCATTATCAACAAGAGAAACGCAATCGATAACAGCAGTAAGAGGATAAGAAGGCTGCTGAGCGATCATGACATCGCGATCGCCCAGAGCCGGAAATTCTTCCAGGAGATCCTGGAGCTGCTCGATGAGATCAGAGAGAGTCATTACAGCCACTCCTTCGCAATCGCAACGAGTACAGAAGAAGAAACCATCTGACCCTTGAATGAAATGGTTGCAGCAAGACCGAAGCATTCAAACTTATACATATGAAGGACATTGTCTTCGATCGCAAAGCGAACTCCGTCAATCATTAAAACACCGCGAGATGCTGGAATTGATTCAAAGAAACCAGATGCAAATAGATCAACACCGTCCCAGTTATTCTCAACAGGCACATCACAGAAACCAGAGATCGCAAGCTCAGTAGCAGCTTCGATGATCACATCTTGCAAAGTAAGAACTGACATTTTATTACCCCCCACCGGCTGAGACATTCGCTCTTTGCCGATAAGAGAATCTTTGCATACGTCAAGACAAATGACCAGACAAAGACACGCCTGAATCCTGTGAGTTTTATCCACAGCCCCGGCAAACTGAGCGTGAAACACCCGGCTACGGCGTGGCGGATGACAAAATCAAGAGCCAGCCCCCACAATTGGCAACGACAAGGCCGCAAGGCCCCAAGACAGCAGGGGGAACCAGATGGAACTACAGCTCATTATCGGAGCATGGATCGCAGCGACCGCGATCATCACCGCATTATTCTTGCGATGGGAAAATGACCCACTCGAAGAACAGATCCGTGAAGCCATGCAATACGAAAGCAAACAGCAGAAGACTGCAAAGGCAATCCACAAATGAATTATCGCGAGCCTTTATTTTCAGTACATGGGAACGAAGGTCGCCTGGCGCTTTATTTAGAAGAACAAGATGCCGTCGTCGATTTAATAGAAGAAACCGGAAACGAAGTACACCCGGACTACATTGCAGACTTGGCGCTTTACGGAAAGATGCAAAATCTAAAGACACAAGAAGGCTTCGATAGATATTCCAAACACCGCGACAAACTAGATCCGACAGTTTTACTCATTGCAAACATGAGTCGCGACGAAGCCCTGAATTTGGCAGAACAAATCCTGATCACAGTAAGAGCGATGGCAGAAACACCAGCTCCACGATTGGAAATCATAAAGTAAATGGCAAATCCAAACGGACGCAAAGGCGCACTCTTTGAAACAGATGTGATGAGATGGCTGCGTTCCGTTGGCGCGATCGCTGAACGTTTGACGAAAGCCGGCAGCAAAGACGAAGGCGACATCGTCGCGATCGTTGCAGGCAAGACATACATTCTGGAATTAAAAAATCGAAAGAACATCTCACTCCCGGCGTTCTGGGAAGAAGCAACGACAGAAGCAAACAATTATGCAAAAGCCAGAGGACTAGAGCAAACTCCGCCGGCATACGTCATAATTAAGAGACGCAATGCAGGAATTGAGAAGGCCTGGGTTGTTGAAAACTTAGAGCAGTGGGTTCAGCGCCATGATTAGAACGACGCATCATCTCCCACTCGTGCAGCTCTTCGAAAACGCGGCATGCGCCGAAATTGAAAATCTAGATTATTTCTTCCCGGAAGGGAAAGTAGAAGAGGCAGAGCGCCTCCCAAACCTTCGCAGAATATGCGCCGGTTGTATTGAAAGAAAGGAATGCTTGGCATACGCCATCAAAGAAGAGATCCCACATGGCATCTGGGGCGGTAAGACACCGTCCGAGAGGGGCCAGAACTTGAAACGCGATCAGAAGACGGAGCGCCAGAAGCGCATCATCAAGCTACGCAATCAAGGAATCTCGACAGACGAAATCGCCAGAAAAGTAGGCATCAGAGTGACCCAGGTATATCGGATCTTCGCTGAAGCAAACAAGGCGAGAAAGCGAGAAGACCAATCAAACCAGATCAGAAATACTCAATCCGCCGATTTATCTTCATCATTGGAATTACAACGGTGACAAGCACGATAGCGGCTGGCATCTTTACACCGACCCCGGCAAACCCGGTGGTTTACGAGCCTCGGACAGCGATGCAACACATCGATCCGAAGAAGCTCGCCCGAGAATTGCTGGAGCCACAGCAATACAAATGCTTCGCGCAATTGATCGGCAAGGAGAGCGCGTGGCAATCCGTCAATAACCCCGAAAGCTCTGCAAAGGGCGTAGGGCAACTCCTTGCCGGCACATACAAAAATCTAGGGATGCGACACCCGGAATCCAAAGTGAGCCAAACGATCGCAGCCCTGGCCTACATCGGCAGACGATACGGATCCGGCGGCCCCTGCGCAGCTTGGTCACATTGGCAAGAGAAGAAAACAAAGACCGGCTATGGCTGGTATTAGGGGGAATGCATGACAATCGAAATAGAACATGGCGTCGTTGATTTTGACGACGGAGTAGGCCAATGGCTGCGCCAATACAAAGAAGCGCAGGCAGAAGCAAAGAAGTGGGGCGAGATTGCAGACATAGCACGTTCGCACCTTGAAGCAGCGATGGGGGATGCCGAACTTGCGATGTACCAGAATCGCCCGGTGATCCGTTGGACTCGAGTCGAGAGCAAACGCTTCGACACAAAGCGAGCCAGGGAAATCCTTCCTGAGCAAGTTATCGAAGCCCTTGAAACGATTTCAGTTTCCAGGCGTTTCACGATCGTAGAGCAAGAATGAGCCTGCCTACGATTATCCCAAACCCCGGCATCATTGAAGATCCAATCTTCACGCCTTACGAAGACGACGAAGAGGACGACGAATAGATGTTCGTATCACCGCACGCACCAGGCAAAGCCCTCGGCGATGAATTGGCAGCAATCATCACAAAGGCAGGCACATGGACACCGAGATCAAAGCAGGTCTACATCGGCCCATCTGAGATCGGACACGCATGCACCAGACGCATCGCTTATAAACTCCTCGACTGGGATAAAGCAAACGAGATCCCCGGCGGCGGAAACTGGGCGGCGCAGGTCGGCACAGCGATCCATGCGCACCTGGCGGAAATCTTCGGCAAACTTGAAGATTACGAAGTCGAGCAGAAGGTCACCATTCGAGCCAATCTCACCGGCACAGTGGACTTATTCGACAAGCGGCGCGGCATTGTTATGGATTGGAAGACCACAAACGCAACGCAGCTCGATAAGCGACGCAAGCAAGGGGCGACCGATCAGCAACTCACACAAGTCCAGCTTTACGGATATGGCAAAGCGCAAGAAGGAATCGAAGTAAAGCAAGTCGCCCTTGTTTACCTTCCCACTTCCGGAACTCTTGACGACATGCACGTCGCGCTGCACGATTACGACGAAGCGATTGCAATTCAAGCACTCGCCAGACTCGACACCGTCTACGGATTACTTGCGACCGTCGATGTCGAGAACAGCCCGGAACTTTGGCAATTGATACCAGCAAGCCCTGATCGGCTTTGCAATTACTGCCCATACTTCCAACCCTTCAGCACAGACTTAGCAAAGGCCTGCAACGGAGATACAACTCCATGAAATGGCTGATGAATATCAATGGAGACATCTGGCGACAACAAAGTGATGTGCCATTGAAGATGATTCAAACTGCATCATTGGAGACACCAGAGCGCATCGAATTCTTAAACGCGGAAGATGTGATGATTAACTTCCCAATTGAGAAGACGATAAACGACATCAAGAAAGAGATGATCGAGTCAGAGTTGGAAACCCAACAAACAAGCAATACCAAGACAAAGGGGGAAAGAGAATGACATTCTCTGAACTAGCAACAGGCGGCGACCAGCCAAAGGTCGCGGATCTCGCAAACCAATTGCTGATCATCCAACCAACCGAGTACAAACAAAGCATCAACACAGTGCATGGCGAAACAGATGCGATTGAAGTCAACGTGACCAACCTCGACACCGGGGAAATGCACGAAGGGCTTCTATTCTTCAACGTTGCACTCAAGAACGCGCTAAAGAACAAAGTCGGCCAGAAGGTTCTAGCACGCATCGGACAGGGAACAGCAAAGCCAGGAAAATCAGCGCCCTGGATCCTGATTGACGCAACTAGCAACCCGGCAGACTTGGCAAAGGCAAACGCCTTCGTAGGCACAGCCGGAGCGAAGCAAGCGGCAGCGCCAGCAGCTTCAGAACCAAAGCAAGTGGTCACAGCCGATGGATTAACGCCAGAAGTTGTCGCGCTCCTTGCACAACTTGGAGCAAAGCCAGCATAAGGTAACCATTCTCGGGTGGGGCTTCACTCGGGGAAGGCGCGTGGGCCTGGGGCCGTAGGGGAAACGGATCGGTTCGACTCCGATCACACGCACATGAGGAAAGAAGCAGGAGCAGAGATCGCTGCATGGCTGTGGCGTTATTATGAGTATGGATTACCAGATACGCCAGGAAGAATTGCAAAAGGAATCGTCGAACATTTGCAAACGCAAGGATTCGTGATCATAGATCACCAGGATCCGGCAGGAGCAAATCAAAGAGAATCAACCAGGGGGCCAATGAATGAGCAATGAAATTCTGACCACAGCTCTGCGATTTGCAGCCGCCGGAATCTGCGCCGTCCCAGTAGCGTCAGATGGATCCAAACGCCCCGGATTGCCAGCCTGGACGACTTATCAAAAGCGCCTACCGACACCCGAAGAATTGATGGGATGGTTTGGAAAGAAGCAAGACGGCGTCGGCATCATTTGCGGATCCGTATCAGGCAACCTTGAAATGTTGGAACTTGAAGGCAGAGCCGTCGCGAAGAAACTTCACATTGAACTGCGCCAGATATTCGAAAGCAGCGAGCATGGCCACCTTTGGACGAAGCTCGTTAACGGATACATGGAGACGACGCCATCGGGCGGCATTCACTGGCTCTACAGGATCAGCGATGGCAAAGTTGCAGGCAACACGAAGATCGCACAGGCAGCTGGCGAAGACGGCGGATGTTTAGCAGAAACACGCGGCGAAGGTGGCTTCGTGATCACAGCGCCATCTGGCGGCAAGTGCCATCCTTCAGGCAACCCCTGGCAGATCTCGGCTGGATCCATTGAAACAATTCCAACCTTCACGATCGCAGAGCGCCAGATTATTCACCAGTACTTCGCACTTTACGACGAAGTGCCAAAGGCTGAATGGATTGAAGAAGAGACAAAGCCACGCAAGGACGGCATAGAAACACCAGGCGATGCGTATAACGACACCGTCACCTGGGAGAGCATTCTCGAACCACTCGGATGGACAAAGGTTTATAGCAAAGGCGAATCCACAGCCTGGCGACGTCCAGGCAAGTCCGAAGGCATATCGGCGACGACAAACTTCAACGGCAACGGCAAACTCTTCGTCTTTAGCACCTCGACAATATTCGAAGCGCAGAGCAGCTACTCAAAATTTGCCGCCTACACCCAGATAGAACATAAGGGCGACTTCAAAGCAGCAGCTGCACATTTGCGATCGCAGGGATTCGGAGCAAAGAGCGAACTGCGCACCGATTGGCAACAGATCGAATCGCACAATCCAAGCCACGTGCAACTTCACGATGAGAATGAAGAGATCGCAACCAGCTCGTGGATCCCACAGGACATCACCGACATGGTTCTAGAAGATGAACCAGGGCCATCCATTCTCAAGCGCGAAGACGGAAACCACATTCTCTACGCAAACAAGATAAACGCCATCTTCGGTGAAAGCGAAAGCGGCAAGACGTGGATCGCCATTGAAGCAGTGCGTCAAGAATTAGCCAAGAAGAACTGCGTCTTTTATTTAGACTTCGAAGATAGTGCTCGCGGAATCAAAGGACGCCTCAAGACGATGGGCGTTGCAACCGAAGGCCTGCGTCATTTCAGATACGCAAACCCGGACGAAGGAATCACCAGGGGCATCGTTGAAGTCATTCAAAGCGAAATCCAGATCCACAAACCATCCTTGATTGTGATCGACGGCGTCAACGCAGCGATGAACTTGCTCGGCCTTGACCTTGAGAAGAACAAAGACGCGACGACTTTCTCGCAGCTCATCCTTCGCCCACTTCGGATGGAGAACGCCTGTATCTTGACCATTGATCATGTGACTAAGAGCAAAGACACCCGGGGCAATTACGCCATCGGAGCACAGGCAAAGAGAGCAGACATCGACGGCGTCGCGATCGCAGTCGATGTGGCGATGCCATTCGGCCGGGGCTTGGACGGTTGCCTGAATTTGAAAGTAACCAAAGACCGACCAGGCTTCGTCCGCGCCATCTGCCAGGACGCCAAAGACCTCGGCGTCGCAAACTTGAAGAGCAACAAGGACGGCACGATCACCGTCACGATTAGCGGCGGAACAATTGTCGTAACGACGAAGGAGCAGAAGCTTCAGGAACTCTCCAACTTCTTTGAACAAATCGGAACCGAGATGGGCCAGAACGACATCCGCAAAGGCCTGCGACAAGAAGGAATCGAGATCGGTAATCAGGAATTAGGGCAGGCTTTGGAGCAGCTCATCGCCGGTGGCTTTGTAGAATTTAGGAAACAAGGGCAGAAGCATCTCTACAAATTCAAGAATCAATTCATGATCGGCGACGTCAATGCATGGGAAGCGGAGTAATGAAACACGTTGTGATGTTTAGCGGCGGAATTGGATCATGGGCAACCGCCAAGATCGTGGCCGAAAGAGAAGGAACAGAGAATCTGTTCTTGCTCTTTGCCGACGTCAAAGGCGACGCCGAATCGCCCCACATTGGCGAAGACCAAGACACCTACCGATTCATTGAAGAAGCAGCCGCAAACGTCGGTGGCAATTACATCTACATCAACGAAGGGCGCGACATTTGGCAAGTATTCAAAGATCGGCGCTTCCTCGGCAATAGCAGGCAGGCAAACTGCTCAACAGAATTAAAGCAGAAGCCAGCAAGAAGATGGCTAGAAGAGAATTGCGATCCGGCAGAGACGATTGTCTACGTCGGCATTGATTGGACAGAAACCCACCGATTACCAGCAATCGTACGAAATTATCTGCCATACATAGCCAAAGCCCCACTTTCAGATCCACCATACAAAGACAAACAGCAGCTCATGCAATGGGCCAAAGATGAAGGACTTCAAACTCCCCGGCTTTACGATTTAGGCTTTGCACACAATAACTGCGGCGGCGGATGCGTTCGAGCAGGCCAGGGTCAATTTAAGAAGCTGCTTGATGTTATGCCTGATCGCTTCGCCGTCTGGGAGCAGAAGGAAAGAGAGATGCAGGAATTTCTTGGCAAGGACGTAACCATTCTCAGTGAAACCAAAGAAGGAATAAAGCGCCCCTTGCCATTGATTGAATTACGCCGGCGATCAGAACAGAACCCCACATTGATAGACGAGATTGATCTCGCCGGATGCGGATGTTTCTTTCAGGATGAAGAGAAGTAGCCTGTGGATAACTTAACCGTTCCGCCGTTCCGCACTGTTCCGCACCGTTCCGCAGAACACCTCGGCAAGAGCGACCAAACTGTTCCGCTGTTCCCCCCCTATAAGGGGGAACGCGGAACAGTGGAACAGCAGCCACAGGAACAGAATAAATGATGAATTCAAACTTTATCCCCATCTTTTGCACAGCCTGTGGAAAACTTATCTGGCAAGGCTTCACCGTAGGATTTCAGATCAAACTCGACTCGGCAACGTTGACCATTCAAGAAGAGATCATCAAACGAATCCAGGGCAGCCGAACATTCGAACTACATAAGACGGCCGTATCATTTGAAGCCGATCTGCGATCGCTGAACGCAATCCAGAGAAGCCAGGGCAGGCAGCCAGTGATTCTAGCCAGCCACAGTTGCAGCAAGACGATGGAGATATTCAGACTCAAGGGCCAAGAACCGGACGCCGATGAGATTCCGGATTATTGGAACAGAAGGAAGAAACCACAGCTCGAGCACGAAGGGATACCGTTCTGATGGACTGCACAATCTGCGCAAAGAAGACCGAGCGAGCAGGAGCCTGCAACCGGTGCGCAACGAAAGTCCGCAACCAGATCGCAGAACTTCCACAGCTGCACAAAGAAGCCAAGCAATTCCTTCAACCTTCCCGGACAGGATCAGGAGCAGCCAGCACCGAGCGAAGCATTGGAATCAACGTGGCCGCTTTGGATTTCACGATGGCAACCGAACTACTTCGAACCCTTCACGCCTGGGAGAGCACGATCAGATACGCAAGAGGCCTGACACCGCCGGCGATGATAAACAAAGAACCAACCATTGAAGGCGAAGTCTTGGCGAGCGCAACCTTTCACTTGGCCCACATCAACTGGTCACTTGAACAGGAATGGGCGGCAGACTTCGCTCACGAAATCCAGATTATCCATGCCAAAGGAAGAGCAGCTGCAAAGCGTTTCTCAGAACAGCCTCGGCGGATTCCATGTCCAAGCGATGAGTGCAGCAAGTACGTCGTGATTGATGCCGATAACTTAACAGCCGAAGTTGCCTGCTTCGGATGCAAGCAACAATGGACAGTGCTTCGCTTGATAGCATTGGCAATGAGTAACCCGAGCAAAACCTTCTATCTTGATGTTGAAGCAATTGCGATGTGGCTAGGAATTACAGAGCGCGAAGTTTATAGAACGATAAAGAAGAATGACATCCAGAGAAGAGGAAGTCTTTATGACATCGCAGCAATCATCAAGGCACGATCATGATGCATGATTTGACGCAACTGTCAATCCAATCTGATACGCTTGCGCTAGCAGATGCAGTTATCCCCGAAACAAAATGGGGAATCACATGCTGAACATAACGATAAGCATCGGCGATGTTCACACAGAGATGACGACTGACAATAACTTATCATTCGACGCAATCGAGTCATTACTTAACCGAGCAGTAACAGCAACGCTTCACTCATATCTATCGCTGCCGGAGAAGGACAGGCTTACCCTTTACGGATCGGATTACGATGACGACGCCGATGGAGATACCGACTGAAAGAACATGCACCAGATGCAAAGAAACCAAACCACTCAACCTCTTCTGCAAAGATAGAAGAAGAGCAGATGGAGTGCGTGAATTATGTAAGCATTGCAGGAGTGTTGATCGCAGGATTATTCATAAGGCGAATAAGAATCGCCAAGCGATACTCAAAGAACAGAACGATGCGTGCGCTATCTGTGGCGTCCATGTTGAAGAGAGTGCAACGAGATTCGTAATGGATCACAATCACGAAACGAATCAAGTGCGTGGAATTCTTTGCAGCAACTGCAACGTTGGACTTGGATACTTCAAAGACAAGCCGGGGAGATTAGGCCAAGCGATCAAGTACCTCATGGATTACGATGGCCTTACCTAGACCATGCATTGTCTGCGGAACCATTGCACGCGCAACTCGATGCGATGATTGCGATCTCAGCTACAAACGAATTAAAGAGAAGACGCGGCCCACACGCACACAGCGTGGATACGATTATCAGTGGCGCCAGCTCAGCAAAGCGCTTCGACAAGAACAACCTTGGTGCAGCAGATGCGGCAGAACAAATGATCTAACCGTTGACCACATCCACCCCCTCGCGGCCGGCGGATTAACGATCAGATCCAACCTTCAAGTGCTTTGCAGAAAATGCAATTCCAGCAAAGCAAATAGATAGACCCCCCACCCGGCATATCCCGGTACGGCCTGTAACTTCAGGACGCAAGGGGGGAGTTCACCCCGACGCCCCCAGAACGCGCACCGTCGCAGTTCAGGGGTTTTCAGGGTTTGCAAGATAAACTA
>Ga0214921_10002253_pt1 | contig 31590 bp, 34 predicted proteins | sample LL1505_MetaG_FD_177992 | JGI IMG/M metagenome (GOLD analysis project Ga0214921, IMG submission 177992) | Freshwater microbial communities from Lake Lanier, Atlanta, Georgia, United States - LL-1505 | ecosystem: Environmental > Aquatic > Freshwater > Lake | place: USA: Georgia | collected... | reverse complement strand
GTGGCCTATCGGGCAGGGGTTGTCCGCGCCACTAGTACCACCACGACCTGCCCTGCTGTTCGGCCACCTTCCAAAGATGCTGCCGTGCCACATCGGGCGAAACGCCCATCAGATCTGCGTACTTCTGAATCATCCCACGCTCGTATTCCTCTTCCTCGCCATCCAAGAGCTTGAACATCTCGTCAAAGTCGAGGAAACCGGGAGGAACCTCGGTCGCAGTCTTCGGGTTCCACTTTGCGAGGATCTTCTCCCAGTTCGGATCCCACACGCCGCTCATCATCGTGTCTTGCCACCACGTTTCACGCTGCTTGAGTATGGCTCCACGCTTCCTCGACTGCTGGGCGGACGCCACGTTGACGAACGGTCGCGCACGACGCTCGGCCTGCGTCAGCGTCTTCTTCCAGCGAGGGATCCATTCTTCATATTGTTCGTTCGGGACAATGCCGGATGTGTCGTCTCCATCGATGAACGCCCCGGCCCAGTCATCGGAGATGTGCTCTTCGAGTCCCTGCGGCATGTCGGGGCTGCGCGCGCACATGTCCACGGCGTCCATCGGCCACAGACCCTCGAACGGGATCGCAGCCATCGTGTGCGGGATCGGGTTCGGGTAGCCCAAGGCGTCGAGAGCCTTTCGGATCATCGCGCGACCGAGGTTCACCGGGATTCCGTTGCCGATCTGCGTCCACGCCTGCGCGCGTGACCCCTCGAACTGCCAGTACTGCGGAACGTCCTGCAGCTTCGCGGCCTCGCGGATGCTCAACATCTCGAGCTGTGCGACGAACGCCTTGCGCTGCTTCGGGTCGTGGGTGTCGATGCTCGACACCGACCCCGTACCCGTCTGCGGGATGACGAGCGACTCCTGTGCGCGCTTCGCGCCGCCACCGGCGGTCAGCGTGGGCGAGAGCCACTCGGTGACGAGCCTGTCCGCGACCTCGCGCGGCTTGAACGCCAGCTCGATGCTCCCCGGCGTCGGACGACGCTTCTCGAGGCGAGAGAACTGGTAGTCGAACATCCCGGCATAGGTTTCGAGCAGCGTCTTGCTGATCTGCGTGCGCGCCTGCTTGGCCGTCTGATTGGGAGCGGCCTGGAAGTTCGCGCCCTCGATGCAGCTCGAGCACCTGTAGTCCATGTTTCCGAGGAAGATGCAGCCCACCAGTCCGTATCCACCGCAGCATCCGCTCGCGAGACGGTCGAAGGCGTGCGTCCACGGGAGGAGGCGACCGCTCTTGACGGCCTCGCTGCCAGGGTCGCCATGCGTGGGCGCAGGCTTCGTGCGGAGGGCAGCACCCCACGGTGCTCCCTTCGGCCACGCCACCGCGATGGCACGCTTCCGCGCCTGCGGCGTGCCGTAGTCAGAGGCATCCACGCGCCAAAACACCCCCTCGTAGCCGAGGATGCTCATCTGCTTCCACCACCAGTCGAAGTAGTCGCGATAGCTGGCGTTCGTCGCGACTTGATCGCTGTTCTCCATCAGCACGATGCGCGGCTGCGCGTCCGCTACCCAATCAAGGATGCGCGGATACATGTTCTTCGGGCTGGCGGTGCCGTACTCACCCTGTCCGAGCGAGGCACCGCGGGAGAAGGGCTGGCAGGGCGGGCCACCGAGCAGAAGATCCAGCCCTCCGTCCGGCACGCTGGGCGTCCACACCAGCGCGTCTCGCACCTCTGCGTGGTCGTGGAGGTTGACCTTGAGCGTCTCCACAGCCATCGGCTCGATCTCGCAGACCTCGGTCGCGTACACGCCCTCGACATGGCACGCGAAGCTGAAGAGGCCCGCGCCGGTGAAGGCTTCCGCAGCGAGCGGTCGCCCGATGACGTAGCCATTCTCCTGCTTCCACTTCTTCCTCCATCCCGTCGCCATCGGCACCTTGCGCCGGTGAGGCCCGCGCTTCATCGGCGTCTCGGGCTGGTTCGGAAGACGAGTACGAAGCAGCGCGAGCAGCTCGCCGCGGTGGTCGAGTGCCCACCCGCTGTCCTTTCCCAGCGTGGTGAGCATGCGCCGAAACGCCTCGCTCGGGCGCGGGGTGCTCTGCGCGGACTGCTCCACGACGGCGAGGTCGATGGCGCGCGCGACGGCGTCGGGCATCCCGCGGATGGCACGCTGCTGACCAGCGGGAGCCTGGGCCTGTGCCTGCTGGCGTGCGACCGGGGGACGCACCTGTTGCGTGACCCGCCGGACGACCGGACGGATCATGTCCGAGAGCAGCGAAGGCTTCCGCGAAGAGGCAGCGGAAGGCTGGGGCGCGGGAGCGGGCGCAGGAGCTGACTGACCCTTGGGCGACGGCTTCGTCTGCTTCTTCGTCTTCTGACGCTTGATGAAGTCCGAGAGCAGCATGTCTACCTCTTGTTCCTGCGCTTCTTGCCCGTGCGGTTGAAGTTCCCTTCCGGCTCGTAGTCGATCAAGACCATGTTGCCGTTGTGGATGCCCCAGTTCGCACCACTCTGCACATCCTCGGTCACCGCGCCAGGCTCGCCCGACCGGACGAGCGCGAGCCACCGAGCGCGGGCCTTGGCCAGCTCCACCTTCGTTCTCTGCGGCATGGCCATCTCCTCGCGGGAGGAAGCGGCAACCACCTCGACCTCGGGGAAGACCGCTGCGCCAGGCGGGTAGACGTAGTCCAGCGGCGGCAGGAGCATCTCCTTCACCTCGTCGGACGCCTCCTCGTAGAGGCCAATCTCGGCAGCGTTGCGCTCCACCCCGTCCTCGCGCCACGGTAGCTTGGCCACGATGCCGGGAGCCACACGCACGACGACACGCGAGTACCCCCACCCGAGCACCGGCACGCCGAGCGCGCGCTCGAGGTCGTCCTTGTAGACGCTGTACTCGTTCGGATCGAACTCCGCGGCATCGGGGTCGCCCTCGACCTCTTCGATGATGCTGCGGGTGTACGCGCGGAGCTTGTCGCCCAGCTCGCGGATACGGGCGCGGTCGATGCCGCGGTCGCGGCTACCGGCGGGCTTCTTCGTGAGCGCAGAGGCGAGGACGAGGCCCGCGGCCACACCGAGCGCGAGCGGGGTTCCGTTCATCCCTTACTCATCGGTGAGCGTGCGTCCGTCGAGATCGCCGGCCCCTGCACCCAGGTCGCACAGGTGCGCGTCGAGGCGCACTTGAAGTTGTGCGCCCAGCAGTATCCGAGCACCGAGCCTGCCGTCATCGCCGCAGCCTCGTAGGCATCGGGCTGGTAGTCCCGCGGCATGCACGCGCGCATCCGGGGCGACACATCGAAGACCCCGCAGTTTCCGCAGCGCATGGTCTTCTGCTCGTCCATCTGCTCCTGGCTAGGTGGCTTTCCACCCGTCCATCGCATCGCGAGCTTCTTCCAAAACCACACGGACGGGAGCGATGGGTTCGGAGGGCCGTAGTCGAACATGCGAATCGCACGATCACGGTTCTTCGTGTTCAGCGCGATGTCCTGCGTGGCGGGCGGACAGACCGCAGTCGCCGCCTTGGCCGAGCCGCGACGACGACGGAGCGTGTACGGGTTGATCATGGCGGATCCCTTTCGGATGAAGTCAGAGAGCAGCATGGCTACTGTCCGTAGTCGAGGAGCTTGGTCTTGCCGTCGTGCAAGCCCCAGTTGAAGTAGAAGTCGGCATCGTTAAAGGACATACCTTGCAAGACGCCCTGTCGCTGCGCGAGAGCCTGCTTCAGACGCTTCTGACCGCGCATGATCATCGTCTCGCATTGCTCGGCGCGCTCGCCCTCGCAAGGAAGCGCGACCTCGGTCATCACCCCGTGCATGCCGATGGCGTGAACGGGCATGAACAGGTCGGACAGGCTCGGGTCGTCCTTGATGGACTTCCACACCTCGTTCTCGTAGCGGTTCTGCCGGTCGCCCTTCGGAACGAAGGCGAACTTCGCGGCGTAGCGAGGCGAGAGACGGACGACGACGCGGTTTCCACCCTTGCCGAGGATCTCGTTCTCTCCTTCCATCCACCGCAGCTCACGCTTCAGCATGTCCCCGCGCGTATCGCTGTCCATGTCCTGGCCATACTCGTCCTCGTCGTAGGCACCGTACTCGTCATCGATGCTGGACAGGACATCCGCCACGCCATCGTCCAGCAGCCGGAACCGCTCGAGCGCGGCGCGGTACTCGTCGTCCGAGCGAGAGCCGCGACGGCGGACAGGCTTGATGGCGTCGGATAGGAGCATCACATCCCTCGATAGCGGTTTGCGCTTCCCGTGAGCATGCCGAGCGCGATGGGCACAACGAGGTCACCCTGCTCTTCCCATGTGAGGCCGGGATGAAGTCGCTGCAGCTCGCGGGTTGCTGCCGCAGCGGCCTCGGCATCTTCGCGCAGCACGAAGGGCTTGCTGGCGCGGTCGATCCACGCGCGGACGCGCTCATGGTACGGAGCAGCCCCCGCACGCTGCTGCTGCGGAACCCACGACGAGGGCAGATCTCCCGTCTTCTTCTTCGTCAGCCCAGGCACACGGTTCTTATCGCCCTTGAACTGTGCGATGCGAGCGGGCTTTACCCGAAGTGAAGTGCCGGATTGGGCCAACCCTACCACGGGGAGCTGAACCTCTACCGTGAAGATGCTACGACCCTGTTCGTCGCGCACGGAGTAGATCTTTTCCTTCCCAAGCGTGATGAGGTTGCGGTAGGTATCGCTTCTGCCAACGCAATGCCCCATCGCATCAGACTGTGGCCGAAGATCCGAAGGCGCGAGTTCGCGGATCGTCCACCCGCGAGGGTTCGTCATCGTCGCGACGGTCGTTCCCTGCGTGGACGCCCGTGCCGCAGAGCGCGTGGGTGCCGCCGCAGCCAGCGCACGATGCCACTTCTTCTCTCCCTTGATGGCCTGCTCGTAGGTCATCGGCATGAGGTCGCCCGCCTCACCGCTGCTGTACCAGTCGATGATCTGCGGCAGCGACTTCAAGAGATTCTTGAGGTGCCATGTGACAACCGCTTCATCTGCCTTCGACCGCTCCATGTACACCGCGAACGGGCCAATCTGAACCGCGGGGCCAAGCTCGAAGGTGAAGCCGGACTCGGTGGTGAACGGGAAGTTCTTTCCACTCCTGTACGCCGCAGTCGATTCCGCGTTCGTCTTCGGCCCCATCTCCAGCATGCGCTGGATGTCAGCAAGAGTGAGCGGGATCATCTTGCTACCAGCTCCTCGCTGCAGATCGCTCGCCCGTACCGAGATGGGCGGCAGCTTCTTGCCGATGCGGTTGACCTCTTTCGCGATCCACGGGATGAGCGGCTCGATGGGATGGGTGGCCGGATAGCGCACCGGGACATACGACCAGGCGATCTCCGACCAATGGATACCATCCTTGATCATGTTGCGGAAGTATGACGATACGCCGCCAGCGGCGTGAGTGCTTTCAGTCTGCGAAAGAGCCTGCATGTCGTCTTGGAGTCTCTTCCAACCTTCAGCATCTCGCAGGTAGGCATCCGCTCGCGGAAACAGTACCGTGTCCACGACCTGCTGCGCGCGCCACGCAGTCTGCTCGGGGTACTGGTTCCACATCCGCAGCATCCTCTGCTGGAGCTGGGTGAGCGTCGGAGCGTTTGAGCTGCCTCGGCGCGCGAGCGCAGAGGCTGCGGCCACGATGCCAACGACGCCGAGCGCAAGGGCAGTTCCGTCCTTCATCTTTCTTCCTCGTCTCCCGGCAGCACGCGGCGTGCGAGCTTGGCGGTCATCCGCGCGTAGAACACGGCTCGACCTCCGTCCACTCTAACTCCACCGATGCCCGATGCCGCGCACATGGCCCAGCGTGCAGCCACCGCGGCACGATGCAGCGACGGCTGGCGCGTGGTCGATGTGAGCATGACCGTCAGCTCGTCCAGGCAGTCCACGACGCGGCTCGCGGAGGCATCTGCGAGCGTGGACATCCGGTCTGCCCATCGCTTGACATGGTCGTGCCGTGTCACGCGACGGGCATAGGCGGGGACGGCGACCGTTGCGGCCCACCGAGCGGACTCGGATGGGGTCACTACAGGATGCGGTAGCCCTTGCCAGCGAACACGGCACGGGCACGCTTGAGGTCACCACCGGCCTGCGCCACCGACTGCTTCCACGCACGCTCGCGCCGCATGGCGCGCTGCTCGCGGCGACGGGAACGCTCGACGGGATCCTCGCGCAGGAACGCGATGTCCTCGGGCGACAGTTCCCCCTCGGACTCCGCGAGGTTGCGGATGCGGTCGGGACGGCCAGCCAGGCGGGCGACATCCTGCGGGCCGAGCTGCATACGCGCGCTCGAGCCGAAACGAGACGACCCACGCGAGACGAGCGTTGCCGCAGCCGCGACAACCGTCACCACGCCGAGCGCGAGGACGCTGCCGTTGTCGAGCACGCTGGGCATCTATTCGTCCGCGCTGTCGAGACGGTACTCGGCATCAAAGCCCTGCGGGTACGGCTTCTTCGACTTCCAGTACCCGATGCGGTTCACGAAGTGACTGCCGGGGACAAAGTACAGGCTCCCGTCGTCGCCCTCGATCATCGTCCACAGACGACGCTGCTTCAACGCCTTGTCGAGTTCGGCCTTGCTGGGCCACGCTGCACCCTGCTTGGAAACGATCTCGTCTACATCCTCGAAGCGGGCGTAGAAGTCGGCCTCTTTGCCGCTGACGAACTGCGGCTGGGCCTTGACCTGGGTCTTGGCTTGTGTCTTGGCCTTGGCCTTCTTGGACTTGATCGCGTTGGAGAGCAGCATGGGAAACCTCTTCGTAAGAGTAACTGTTCAGCGAACTGCGAGCGCGCGAACAAGACGGCTCTCGACCACCGACCAGTCGATGATGCCGCGGATCGCGTCGAGGTACGCCTTCCGGTGGTTCGTTCGGTCGAGGTAGTAGGCATGCTCCCACACATCGATCACCAGTAGCGGGCGCGCTCCCACCGTCACGGCGTCTTCGTGGTTGCCCACCGGCATGATGACCGTGCGGCCCAGCTCGGGGCTGTACGCCAACACCGTCCACCCGCTTCCCTGCACCCCCAGGCCCACATCGAGGATCTCGCGGACGGCACCGTCCACGCTGCCGTAGTCGCGGCGCAGGATCTCCTCGGTCTTCTTCTCGGGTCGCGAGGCAGCGGAGGCTACCGGACGCAGGTTCTCCCAGTAGAGCTTGTGCAGGATCGCACCACCCGCGTTGAACGCGACGTTCTTCCACACGGGCGTCACCGCCTTGGCCCGTGCCTTGTCGTCCTTCACGGGCTGCTGGCGCATCGACACGAGGGTCGCCATGTTGGCGTTGAACCCCTCGACGTAGGACGCTTGATGCCCGTTGTGGTGGATGTCCACCGTCCTCTCGCTGATGACGGGCGCGAGGGCGTTCTTCGGGTAGGGCAGCGGTGGAAGCGTAAGATCACCAGCGTTCGCAGATCCGCGGCGGGAGCGATCAAGCGCGACGAGCGCGCCTACAGCACCCACGACGATGCCACCAACGATCAGCGCGTCCTTGGTACGTTCGTTCATCGGCGCGACCTCCACCATGAGAGCGCAGAGAGTGCTGCAGCGGCTCCGAACGCCCACCACAGTCCGCTATCGGGCTTGCATCCACAGATGTTGCGACATCCACAGGGCTTCATGGCTGCTCCACGTTCACGGGTGGGAGTCCTGGCTCGAGGAGCCAGTTTGATCCGTAGTCTTCGGGGCACGACTCGACGGTGATCTTGTCGGGAAGCAGACCATGCACGCGGATGCGCTCCTGCTTGAGCAGGCTGATCCAGTTGTTTCGCGTTTGCCCGTAGCGGTGGTTGAGGATGTGGAACCGCTTGAGCGTGCTCTCGGCGTTCAGCAGCCTCTCGTAGGAAGTCTTGGACTGCTGGGATGACCAGCGATGCAGACGCTGGAGCGTGTGCGGCTTGATCACGCGGCTGGACTCATGGAGGATGGGTGGATCCACAGGGCACTCCACGGGATCGACCCTGCCCGTTCGCAGGTCAAAGCGGATGCGGTGAAGCAGGACGGGCACCACATCCCGACCAAACCCCGACCATGTCTCGAAGTCGATCACCGTCCACGCCCCAGGCCACCCTACCGCCCCGAGGGTGTGCCATCGCCACCAGTCGTCCTTCTTGTCGCTGTACATCTCGAGGTAGAGCGTGTACGCCTGGTCGCGCAGCGCGGCAAGTTGGTCGAACATCGCGATGCTGTCGGCGTCGGGGTGCTCGTCCCGACCCACCCGAATCCACGTTCCCTCATCGATCACGGCATGGCTCCTACGAGGTCTGCTATCTCGTCGTGACCTTGCGTGTGCAATACGGGGAGGAGACGCTTGCGAAGCTTCCGGTAGAGCTTCATCACCTTGGTGTTCGACGGATAGGTGATGTCCTCGCGCGGCTCGCGGTCAAACACCCGCCCTCCCGCGTAGAGCTGACCCTTCTTTGCCTGCACCGCAGGAAAGAAGAACTGGTCGCCGGTGATGTCCACATCGATGCCGTTCACCCGAACCCAGTAGTGGGGGATGTTCTTGACCTCTCCCGCGACGATCTCGCCGCCCACCATGTCCTGCACCATCATCGAGGCCAAGAAGCAATGGCCCGCGCTGGGACGGTCGGGGTGACAGTCCCCGAACGCGGTATCGCACGCGAAGACCTCGTCCAACGCCTCGCGGAGAGGCTTGAGCATGCGCTTCGCCTCCTGCGGTGTTGCAGGCTGCTCGAGCGGCGTTTCCTTGTGGAGGAAGTCCGTCAAGATGGGCGCGCGGTTGGCCGAACCCCTCCGCGCACGGCGCAGCATGTCTTGGTAGCGCGCGATGGCGATAGGATGCTTCATCTCTCGCGATAGCTCCCGCGAACGAGCACGCCCCTTCGCGGTGGGCTTCGCAGTCCCAGGCTCGAGGTATCCACCGCGCTGGAGCGATGACGTACAGATCGCGAACGCGCTCGAGGTGTCCCCTTCCGCGGTTCCACCACGACCCGCTACGCTCGCGACACAGCGTCGAAGCTGGTCGCGCTGACGGCCAGGCATCAGCGACCCCTGCGGTTCGCTGCCCCGCGCTGCTGCTGCGCGACGGTGAGTTGCCTCGGCTGCTCTGACTGCTGCTTGATGTTCGACAGCTCCTGCCGCTTACGCTGGGCATCGATGTCGAAGCGCGCCGCCGCGCTTACCGACGCCGCCTTGATGGCGGGGCCAAGCAGGTAGGCACCGGCAACCACAGACACGCCGATGACACCCCACTTCGCGAGCGCAGCCCAGTCCGTCTTCTCGTCGTTTCCACCCGGATCAGCGTTCTTGCGGTACTCCTTCAGCGTCTCCAACCCCTTGGCACACTCCGCGCGCTGCTCCTGGGTGAGGTTCGGATCGGTGATGCACGCCGTGAACTGATCGACGTTGTTCTGCATCGCGTTGTTGAGCGCGTTGTCTGCCTCGATCGCAGCGCGCTCCGTTTCCTGCGAAGCGCAGATCGAAACCGCCGCCGCAATGCTGACGGCGATGATCGCCACGACGACGAGAACCGGGATGAGCCACGGAGCACCGAATCGAGCAGGACGCATGGAGCGACGAGAAACGCCGCCGAGCGACACCCCCATGTACTCCTTGCGGACATCCTCGGTCGGCTGCTTGTACTTCGTGAGGAACGCGCGCGCGTTGCTGACGGCGAGAGCCTGTTCCTTCGTCGGCTGGTTGCCCTGCTTGAAGTACTCTTCCGCCTGCACGGTCTTGCGCTCGATGGTGTCGTACTGCCGAACGAACTGGACAGCTTTCGCCACCTCTGCGCTGCCAGGCTTCCCGTCGCTTCCGAAGTAGCGGAAGCATACCGAGCTTCCCTCGGGAGCGATGTTCTTCACCCCTTGAAGCTGCGCGGTCGTGATGCCCGACTGCTCGGGTGCCGAATCCGCGTTGCATGGGTTCGTTCCGTCCCTGGGCGCAACCTCCTGCACGCCGGGGATGTTCTTCGCGCAGATCGCCCTTCCCTCTTCAACGGTGGCCCCGAAGGGACATGTCGCAAACACGACCGTGCGCGGCTGACCCCAGGCCGAGTAGGTCACCGGATCCGCCCTCTTGAGGAAGTCGATCTCGGGCATGGATAGGTCATGCTCGTTGATGGAGAACCCGGCATTGCTCAACGCCGTTGCCGTGACCGGATCGTAGACAAGCACGCCACCGCCCATGACCAGCGTACCGATACGAGACGGTGCCGCGAGGAGTTCGTCCTTCGAGAGCGGTCGCAGCAAGACCTTCTTCGGCTCCTCGCCAAAGCGGGGACGACGAGGACTGATGAGGTGTTCGAGCATGCCGACTCCGTTCCGATGCAGTCTATCCATTCTTGTCGAGCAGGTACGCCTTGAGCGTCCCGAGCTTGTACCCGATGCCTCGAGGGTCGAGGTTGTTCACCGTGTACCCCGCGCGCTCGAGCGTTTCGGCGTAGAGCGCGCTTCCGAGGAAGTCTACCTCTCGCCCCACGCTTGGAAGCTGCTCGCGCAGCAGCGGGATGATGTCCTGCGGCGCGACCTCACCCGCCTTCCGGGGACGCTGCTTCAGCACCGCGTCGTAGGATGCAACGACCTGGCTCGAAGGAATGACACCGTAGCGTGCAGACATGACGAAGATCGGCGTGGATACGCGCCCTCCGAGATCCTGCCGGATGACCGAGCGCGCGGTCTTCCACATGGAACCCGTGTAGAGATCGATCACGGGGTGCATACCTTCGAGCTTCCCCTCGCCGCATTGAAGTACGAGAGGGCGCGCGCTGCTACGCACACCGCCGGCGGATGGCTTTCGTCCAGCCGCGCGAGGTGATCGCAAGGCGTCGGAGAGTAGCACTACTGCCGCCAACGCTTCGCGGCCAGCCACCCTCCGACGAGGATGACCGCACCCGCAGAACCGCCGACGATCCACGGGGTGGGGTCGAACTCCTCGGGCTTCCGCTCGACGGCGGGCGCAGGCGGCGGCGCAAGCGCAACCGCGATGCCCTGCGGGAACCCCGCCGCGGTGGTGGCCGAGCGCAGACGCTCCGCACCATCACGATCGGTCGGTGCCTCGACGTAGCGTCCGAAGAGTCCCGCCCACGGCGCAGGCGTCGTGGAGCCAGGAGCCGCAGCCTCGGTGTCTGCGAGCGGCACGAAGAACTTCTTGACCTCGAGGAACCGCTGCGCGATGCGCGCGATGTTCGCGAAGGGATCCTTCCGCTGCTCCTTCGACATACCCACACCAGCCCCGTCCTCACGGAGCTGGAACAGGCCGATGGCCTTCTTGTCATCTCCCTCTGCGTCTGCGCGCAGGCTCGACTCGTAGACGGCGTTGATGACCGCCGCAATGAGAAGACGCTGGAGGATGCCGCGGCGCACATCTTCCGAACCCTTCGCCTTCTCGACGGCCCATGCATCCCACACCGGCCACATGATCGCCGCCATCGCGCGGACGTTGCGCCAGTTCTCGGCCTTCGTGTCGAGAACAAAGTCCTCGACGTTGCCACCCTTGCGCGTCACGGGAATGGAGGCAGGCCACGGGATCGCGGTGAACGCCCTGTCTTGGGACAGGTCGAAGACCACATCGCCCTTCGGCACGATGAGCGTTCGCGGCTTGTCCCCGCGGGTACGAATGACCAGCTCCGTACCTCGCTTCTCGACCACATCGCCTTCACCGATCTTGCGGGTGCCGGACTTGCTGGTGTAGCGGTAGAGCACGGGAGCAGGGTTGCCATCGAGTCCGGCCTCGAGGCGACGGTTCAGCGCGGCCTTCACGAACGAGGGCAACTCGCTTGGCGAAACCTTCTTGTCGTCGCGCCCCAGCGATCCACCGCGCGCGTAGGGGCCAGGGATGTGCGTCACCGTCTCGGCTCGCTCTTCGCGTGCGGCCTGCTGGTCACCGCGCTCTGTCGCGAAGATGACCGGGGTTCGGTTGGTCGATCCGCCGCTCGGCTTGAACGAGAGCGCATCGAAGCTCTCCTTCGCGAGCTGCTTGCGTAGCACGCGGACTTCCTGCTGGAGCTTGTTGCGGTCGGTGTCCGCGAGGAAAGCACGCTGGATGTTGCGGATCTGCCCCGGAAGCGGCACAAGACGCGCCCGCATCGATCCGTCCCTATCAAGCTGCACGGCTTCCTCCGCAAGAGCCTCTGCCTTCAGCAGATGCTTGCGGATGCAGTCGGGGCAATGCTTCGCAGGCTGGGCCAGGTGATCCTCGAGAAGGAGGAACTCCTTGGCCATCTCTCGCAGGTTGTGACGCGGGTCGAACACATCGAGCAGGCCACGCGGCTCTGCGGCGAGAGCGACGTTACGCGCACCGCGCTTCGCCTTTCCACGGCTCTCGATGTTGCGCGCGAGCACAGAAGCGACCTGCTTGAGCTGGTCTTCGAGGTTGGGCTGCGGAACCTCGGTGGCGTCCACCTGGCGGAACATGCGCTCGAGATCGTCGTCGGGGTCGAACTGCTCGAGGAGATCGTCCACGCGCCGCATGGACGCGCCGAAGGCGTCCCTGCTGCCGCGAGCAGAGGTCTTCTTCGGTGTCTTCCGCGCGATAGCGGTCTTCCGGCTCATCTGCTGGGAGAGGTACTGTGCGACCTGCTCCAGCCCCTTGTTGGGGATGGGTTTCGGCTCGACCGGACGCATCGCGCTTTGATACGCCTCGTCCACCATGAGGTTCTCGACCACCGCATCGTCGTCGGGATCGAAACGCTCGACAGCATCAGCCTCGGTGTACCTGTTCATCGGGAACTCCTCACATCTCGCAGAAGAGACGGAACGATCAGTACCGCGCCAGCGGTCAGAAGGGCAGCACCGATGCCGACTGCGTAGTCCTGCATGCGCGCCTCGCGTTGCTCCGCTCCCTGGATCATCACGTTGAGGGACGGCTGCTGACCGCGCTGCGGCTGGAACTCGTCCTTGAGCTTTGAGCGGTCGAGCGAAGGCTTCTTCTTGACCAGCATGTCCGCGAGAAGCGAGGGGGGGTCGTCGCTCTTCGCCAGCAGGCGACCGAGCTGGATCGGAGTCAGCCCAAGGGTCGGAAGCAGCGTGTTCTTCACCCATCCCGTCTCAACAGGGTAGGTCGGCTTGTGCTCGTCCTCGGACACGCGAAGGTCAGCCGCGATGGCTTCGGTCAGACCTTCCGCGACGAAGCGGCTCATGCGGTCGGCGTTGATGCCCGCCTTGTGGACAAGCTCATGCAGCACCGTCCACGGCACGGTCTTGAGTACGAAGATGTCCTCCCCGACTTGGAACCCGACGACGTTCTCGGAGTCGGCGTTGCTCCAACCGTGCTTCCCCATCACGCTCTTCATGCCTTGCGGCGTGACGAGGTGGCACCGCACCTCACCCAGCGAGACGCCGAGCGCGCTTTGGATGCGCTTGACGAAGATGTCCTGCTTGTAGCAGCGGTCGATGTCGGCGGTCATGGGGTGTCGATCTCCGCGAGCGTCTCGTACCACGGGAAGTACCGCTCAAAGGTCTGCCCATCGATGGGCGGGATGCCTGTACGATACGTCAACGGGTACGAACCTCCCAGGTCGAAGACCACGGGCTGCAGACCCTGCTCCGTCTTGCGCCAGCCGAAGTTCCCGCTGTGCGTGTCCATGAGCGGGATGCCCATGTTCCACAAACGACGCTGGACTGCCGCAAAGTCCGCCAGCTCGGGGGAAGACTCAAGCGACTTCCACCCCTTCATCACATGCGCCACCGATGCGCGCATACGGTCGGGACGATCCTTCGCGTTGAACCAGCGCACCCATCCATCGAAGTGGTCGTTGAGCGCGGTGATGGCAGGGCCAGGCAGGAGCATCTTCTTTCCGACCGGGGTCACATCCTCGCGAAGGATCGCCCACACGGGGACTACCGACCCGTACTGCTTGACCTTGACCGGGAGACGGATGATCCGGTCGATACGCACCACCGCGGCATGCGCGGGGTCATGGATCCACGGGCGCGGATCGTGCTGCATCTCATGGATGACGGTGGCGACCACCGGCTCCGCATCGTCCGTCGTCAGCTTCACGACCCTACCGTCCTCCGTAAGGAAGACCGTTCCGAACTTTCCGCTGCCGAGCGGGGCCATGAGGTTTCCCGATGGGCTGCGAACAAGACGGATGCCGAGCGCACGCTCGAGGCTGTCGAGGCTGCTCTCCAGCAGGGGCGCGACCCAACGAGCCGTCCTGGCCCTCGGGTGCGCCCCTACCGTGAACGGCGGGACGCGCTTCGTTTCCATCTACCGACCGATACGAATGAAGTCGGAGAGCAATACTCGACGGTTCAGCGAACCTTGGGCCTTGGCCCGATGGTACATCCGTGCCACGCGGCGCATGGCCTCGGGAGCCTCGAGTCCTTCCTCGACCATCAGCGTCTTGATGTTGTCGCGGACGAACCGCGCCATCGGCGTCAGCGGTCGCGAGGGATCGCCCTTTCGCTTGGCCCCCACGCGGAACCGGACGACGCGCTCCTCTCCGTCCTTCCCACGAAAGACGACCTCGCGGAACTGCTGCTGGCTCGCTGGCATCGACTACCTCGCTCCGCTGTACGATAACGGGCGCGCGGCCTCGAGACGACGGCTTCGCACGATGAGTACACCAGCAAAGGTGGCGACCACCGCGGAGGCCACGCCGATGCCCAGGAGCTGCTGCGGCGTGAGCGAGAGCGAGCGGGCCACCGTTGTGACCGAGGTTGCGATAGAGGACTCTTCGGGTGCAGGCTCCGACGAAGGCAGAGGCACGGGAAGGGGCGCGACCAGCACCGTATCGACGGTTGCAGGCGCGGTTGACACCGAAGGAGCCTGCGAGGTCAACACAGGAGGCAGCGGCGCAGGCGTCCCGTAGGGCTTTCGCTCGGGTACTGGTGCAGGGGTGTAGGTGATCTCCGGTGGCTTCGACGTAGACCATGCCCCACCGTGGTGAGGCTTCGCCTCGACCTGCGGGTTGATGTCGCCGGTGTGCGTCATCGTGGGGAACAGAAGACGCGCGAGCGCGGCGCGACCGGACGGCCCCACCAGCTCGGACGATCCTTGGTCGGTGTACTTGAGACGCTTGCCGGAAGCCCAGGCGATGCTGCAGTACTTGCAACGCTCCATGTCGCGCGCGAAGATCGAAGCAAGACTGTCCACGCCTGCACCCTCGGACATCGCCTTCTTGAAGGCAACTCCGAAACCGCCACGCATCTCGCTCAACATGTAGCGGGTGTTGAACGCAGGATCCTTTCGCTGCTCGTAGCTGCCCTTGGCGGGGTTTGTCGCAGGACTTCCGGTGAGCTGAAACAAACCCACACCCGGCTCTGCAACACCCTTCTGAACGATGCTCGGGTTCAGACCGCTCTCTGCCCAGGAGTTTGCCACCATCGCCGCCGCTGCAGCGGGTGTCAGACCTGCCTTGAGAGCCTCGTCCTCGATGATGTCCACCATCGCGAGCTGGTTCTCGCTCAACCTCCACGACTGGGTCGTCCACGGCGACAGGTGGTTCTTCCGCGACACACCCACCTTCGAGATGAGGTCGCGAAGTTGACCACGGGGTGCCCCGAAGCGGTCGCGGAGAACGGTGATGGCGCGAGGTACACCCATGACGATCTCCTACCGTGCCCAGCGGCGGCGCGCGAGCACAGCGTCCGCCTGGGCGAGCAGTTCACGGCGGGGACGCATCCGACCAGCGGCCCGCGGGCGCAGGTTGAAGCTGGTGGAGGGAACCAAGGGCAAAGCCTGCGTCCCCTGCTGCTTGCGCTCGTCCGAGGTGAACTGCTTGATGAGGCGATCCACATACCGAACCGCAACGGGAAACTTCGGATACACGGTGGTGTAGTAGGCGTAGCGATCCGGCACCGTCTTCTTCTCGGCCTCGGTCAGAACGCTCCCGAGAAGTATCTCATGGTCGTCGCCGCTGTATACATACGGGCTGATCCCGTAGCGATCCACCGAGACGCTTCCATCGTACTCGTCGTTGTACCTCTCTTCGATGTACTTGAAGTTGACCGTCACCGCACCGTGGTAGCGTCCATCGTGGTAGTTCGACTTCTCCACGCTCGCGGGGTATCCACGATCCGTCAGCAAGCGTGCGATGGACGTAGCAAGCGTCAGTTTCGGCTGATCTTTGTCCTGTTCGCGAAGCTGGAACTGGTTGTTGTACTTCTCGACCTCCATCTGCGGTACGCGGATGGCCTTCTTCTTCGGCTTCGACTGCGCCAACGACGGCGAGGACAAAACCGAAGACGCCGAACCACCCATCCCGAACAGCTTCCGCACGATCATCGTGAGCGGCACGATGAGGTGCGCCGTATCGTCCGCGAGCTTCTCACGCGCAGACGAGAACGCCTCGTCGTGCTGGTCTTTCCCCGTCGAGTGGGTGATCTCATGGCATGCCTTGTTGTGCAGGTACGCCGCAATCACATCGGGGTTGTCGGGAAGTGCCTTGACGAGCTTCATCACGGCGACGGGGTTCAGCGAGAAGAGGCCAGGCGGGTACTGGTACTCCGCACGGGTCTTATCATCGAAGATCAGACCGACCTTGAAGTCCTTGTCGAACCACGACACGCGGCTCGCGACGAGCAGGATCGCCATGCGCCATGCTGCGATGAGCGGCATCAACGCTTTGGCGTTGTCCACATAGGGCTGGAAGCGACTCTGCGGCCAGTCGATGCGGTTGATCTTCAGCATGGCCGCACCCGCCCACGGGTTCTCGCCGCCCTGCCCCTTCGGACGCTTGCGCTCCTGCGCCTTGATCTGCTCCTTCTGCTGCTCGCTCGGCGCGGGCGCATCCACGTTCACGCTCTGCACCGCGGCCTGGAACTCCTGCGGAGTAGCACCCGCCGTCGAGCGACTCCTTGTGGACTGCTGCTGTGGAATCGAACGCGCGTGCTCCATCGCCTGCATGCGTGCCTGTGTCATCGCGCGGTTCGCGCGGCCACCAGCCCCCTCCGCTGCACGGATGACCTCGACCAGCGTGGGATCACCGAAGACGGACGCGAGGAGCGCATCCAGCTCGGACTTGTTGCTGGCCACCTTGGCGGCGTTGGTGTCCTCGTCGCCTACCTCGACCGCTCCCGGCCCCTGCAACGCGGAGAGGATGTCCACCGACATCTCTTCGATGAGGCTGTCAAGCGTGACCGCCGCTGGGCCGCTCAACGACATGCGGGATGCCGTGAACGGGTACTTCTCGGAGCGGGGCGTCATGTTCGGTTCAAGATCGACCACGACATCGACGTTCGACTTGTCCTGCGCGTACTTCTTGGTGAACTGCGTCAGACCGAAGAGACGCACCCAAACGCGCCCGCCCTGTGCCATCGGCGGACGCTCGAACGCTCGAACACGACCGACAACACCTTCGCCCCAGTTCGCGCCCTCCGCGAGAGGCGTCCCCTCGCCCTCGAAGGAGCGTCGAATCTCGATGCCGTTGGCGTACATCGGAAAGTCCACCTCGCTGCTCGCGAGCAGGGCGACCATGCGGTCGAGGAGGTTGCCGCCAGGCGTCAGACCGCTGTAGTAGTCGCCGCTGAACTTCCTTTCGATGTCCCGCAGCGTGAGCTTCACGCCCTGCAGGTACGGCGCGGAGTACACGGGGATCTTCTTCTCGAATCCCTCACCGAGGTAACGGTAATCCTGGGTGTGCATCTCCCAGTTGAACGTCTCGCTCGCGCCGAGGATGACCGCCTTTGCGAGGCCAAACCCACCCGCACGGATCTCCGCGTCTGATGCGGTCACGATCTTCGTGCTGCTGCCGAGCGACAGGAACTTCGTCTTGACGATCTCCTTGGACATCCCCGTGCCGTTGTCCTCGAACACCAGCGACGAAGCGTCCTTGTCCCAGGTCACCGAGAACATCCCGCGCTTGATCTGACCGCTCGCCATCGCATCCTTGATGGCATCACGGCTGTTTTGCAGAGCCTCGCGAAGCGCGACGGTGGGCTTGTCCACATACGAACCGTAGAGCTTGTCGGACGCGAGCTTCCACATCGCGCTCGCATCCACGCGGGCTTCGGTGTACTCCTCGAGCTGCCCCTGCTGGCGCGTCTGCCGGATGACCTGCGACTGCGACTCTACGCGAACTTGCTTGTTCGGAACCTTCTGCGGAACCGATCGCCCCCTTGGCTTGATCGCATCGGAGAGTAGCGAGCGGCTACCGGATGCGACGATCATCGGCTGTCCATGCATCGCGCGCAGCGCACGCCGGTCTTGCTCGGAGAGCACGCTGCGCGACCCGCGGGGTGTGCGAGACGCCGCCACGCCGATGGCACCCAGGCCAAGGGCAAGCAGCGCGAGGGCCGTGGTGTCGTCGCGGTTCATGCTCGCTCCTATCGACGCTTTCCGCCGAAGACGGTCACGCCACGGAGCTTGTCCGTGGCCCTGCTGATGATCTCGTCCGCGGTGCCGCGCGCGGCGAGCGTGATCGCGCCCACGCCCACCACGACCTGCACCCAAAACATCGGATCCTTGTAGATGTCGTCGTACTTCGTGCGGATCATGTCGAGGCTCCTATGCGGCGCGGCGTGCGCCCTTGGAAACGAGGTCGGTGAGGGCTGCAATCTCTCCGCGGAGGTCTGCCGCCTCGGCAGCATCCGTCGTGCGCTGCAGGAGCGCGCGGTACTTCAGCAGGGTGGTCTGCCAGGAGTTGCGGTTGGCAGGGTCGAGGCGACCCTTCTCGGTCGTGTTCCACCATGCCTGCAGGTCGGGGTAACGCCCGAACACATCGCGCATGACCCTGTACCGGCGCATCTCGTTGCTGGGCGTCATCGCGTAGATCAGAGCCTTCTGACCGTGCATGTGGTCGTGGATCGGGAACGACCGATCCTGCGGGAAGACGAAGTCCGCTCGCGGCATGCGACGACGCGCCAGCTCATCGAGCGCGAGGCTCCCACGACGCTGGCTTCCCCTACGAAAAAGACGAAGCCTAGAGGGCACCACATCATGTTCAACGTACACGCAATCACCTAGATCCGTTTCCTCGCCGCAGAACGGGTCGGGGAGAAGCGTGAAGCCTGAAAGGTCTGCCTCCCATACGTCATAATCGGTGTCTATGGGAGGCCGCTGCGTGAAGTAGACCCCTGCTGGCGTCCATCCCATTCCTTGGTCGAAGGCGGTCAGCAGACCCCTAGATTGGATGCTGCTACGGTTCTCCGCGGGCGAAGCATGATACCAACGAGCGGCGGCGGCAGGCGCGACCGTCCGCGACCCGGAGGGCCGCTTCACGCACAGCGAGGCGACGGCAACCGCCGCCACCACGCCGATAGCGAGCGTGTCTCCGCTCACTCGCCACCCTCACGCGCCATCGAGATGGATTCATCCAGGCGATGCGCGAGGCGGGTCAGCTCGGCGTTCGCCTTGACGAAGCGGTCGAGATCCGCGCCGAGCATGTCGGCCTTCGCGCGAGGGATACCGATGCCGGTGAACAGTTCACCGTCCCACAGACCGACACCGTGGCCCACGATGCTCGCGTAGGTGCTGTAGGCAACCGAGTCACGGTTGGGACGGACATGCTCGTCCAGCAGCGCGCCGATGGTCTTCTTCGCGCCGCGCGACTCGGCCCATGCGTCGTACACCTCGTTGGCCTTGTCGGAGAACACGGCACCCTCGGCGCGGAGACTGTCGTCCACCTCGCCCTGCGGCTCCACGAAGAACTCCAGCCACTCGGACGGCTCGTAGCGGCGACCGTAGGACTTGCTCCCCTTGGCTCCCTGGCGCGACTGCGAGGCGGCGAGCGCGATGGCCCCCACGCCCACACCCACGCTGACCCAGTACATGGGATCCTTGAACGTGCTCTTGTAGTCGGACATCAGCGGCCTCCTTGGTGGCGCATCTTGAAGAGTAGAACATCGAGATCAACCGGACGCTCGGGCGGCTCGGGAGGCGGCGATCGAGTTGCGCGCGAACCCGCGAGTCGTGGTCGGCGTAGCAGCGCACCGGCGGCGAGCACGCCGGCGGCGGTGAACGCCCAGGTCATCCCGTTGTCGGTCACGACGACCTACCGCGGAACAAGCCACGCTGCTTTGAGCGGCGTTGACGTTCGACGGTCGCGTCGTGACGACGCACCGCAAGGGCCAGCTCCTCGGGGTTGAGAAGGCGGCGACCGCTCACCATCACGACGGACGCCGATGCCGTGTCGAGCACGACGGGAAGGATGGACACCTCTTCGTTTGCGACGATGAGTTCCGCCACATCTCCGTCATCCTCGAGACGAGCGAAGACAGGCACCTTCCGAACGCCCGATCCGTCCGCGACGGTGGCCGTCACGGGCATCACCACGGCACCCTCGGGCACGACAACCTTCTGACGCGCGATGGGCCGCGGAGGCCCAGCAGGGATCGGCGTCGGCACGAAGTCGGGCAAGCTCGCCGCAGGAGCGCGTCGTGGCTGCTTCTTCCCGCGGATGGCGTCAGAGAGAAGCATCTACTCGGCCAATCGACGCTGGAGGAGGTAGCGATTGGTGTCGTGCGCGCTCGAGAGGCCCATGAGGAAGTCGTCCATGCCGAGCGGCATCGAACCCGTCGCGCGGAGCGCGTCGTAGGTTTCCCGCACCGCGAACTGGAGAGCCTCTTCCGCGATCAACGCACGCTTGATGGGATCGCTCGACTCCTTGCGCCAGCTCTCGACCAGCGTCGAGGTCTTGCGAAGCACCGCGGGGCTGTCCACGAACGACGCACCACAGTACGCCACGGTGCGCTCGCCCAGCCCGTCGATCTCGTCCTGCAGTACGGGAGAGCCGCCACCGCCCGCGTAGATGCGCTGGAGGAGGAGGTGGTCACCGTAGTAGTTCCCACCCTTGACTGTCCAATGCCCCTCATGCGTCTCGATCTGAAGAGCGCGCAGGAGGGCCATCAGCCCCTGCAAGGCACCGCAGACCTTCGCACGGTTCTCGGGCGTCATCTGCTCGAACGTCGTCACGTTCGCGCTTCCGCCACGGGAACCACCGGCGAAGCCAAGGCCCGCGAGCGCAGCCACGCCCATCGCAGCGGGCAGCATGCTGCGGTTCTCGCGACGAGAGCGCGCGACCGCGCCAGCAGCAGCGACCACGGCTACGAGGCCAAGGGCTACAGCAGCCCCGTTGTCCATCTTTCCGGCCATGCGACCTCCGACAGGGAGAGAATAACGCACGCCGAGCACGATGCGTTCAGACGAGGAGCCTGCGCTTCTTCGGCGGATCCATGAGGTTCAGCCCCGCGGGAGGCTTGTCGATCACGAATAGGTGGTACTTGTTGGCCTGGTCGAGGAGGTTCTTCGCGTCGGGGAAGACCTGTACAGCCCACTTTCCTGGGTATCGCTCCGCGAAGAGATCCCACAGCTCGCGGAAACCCATCGGGGCCATGTCATCACGGTGGATGCGGACGTACATCGCCTCGCCCAGCACCGTCTCCCGCGTGTCGCACTCCAGTACGTCGTACATCAGTCCTCCGCGTACTGCTCCTCGGCATCGGGGTCGGCACGACGGATCCAGGGGTAAGGCTTGCTGGAGTCGTAGAAGCCGCTCTCGATACTGTCGAGGTACGCCTGCGCCTCGTACCACGCCTCCTCACGCTCGTCCTCTCCTGCATCCTTGCCCACCGCGTCATCCACCAGCGCATCGAGCAGACGGTCACGGTCGTAGACCGCGACCATGCTCCCGGTTGCGTTCGGCCCGACGTTCGTCACCCCGACGAGCGCATGGTCGAGTACCTTGCGCGGCTCGAGCAGGAACGCCTGGGGGTTCTCGCGCTTCAGCGCATCAAGCACCTTCTGCGGCGACATGCGGTTCGCGACGACGCCTGCGAGCATCGCACCCATGACAGCCTCTCCCAGCGCGGGCGGAACGGCGTTTCCGACTTGAAGATGCCTTGAACCAAGGTTTCCGGTGAACTCGAACGTGCCGGGGAAGCCCTGCAACGCGCTCAACTCGGCTGGCTGCATACGCCTTCCGGGCGTTCGGTCGGTTCCATAGAGCAAACCCTGCCGAGCCGCGGTGTAGAGCGTCCCCCTTGTCGTCACGCAAGGAGACGGCAGATCAATGCTGCGCGAGCGTGCCGTGGTCATGCGGGAGAGGATTGCGGGAGCATCGAATCCCGGCAAAGCCTGCCGGACGGTCTTGTAGGGTTTCCCCGCAAGAGGCCCGTGCGTCGGAATGGGGGGCTGGAGTGGCTTGTCCGCACCCCACACGAACACACGCACGCGATCCTGCGGTACGCCGAAGTCCTTCGCGTTGAGCACCCAAACGCCGATGTGCTTGAACCTCTGTCCTAGTTCATCCATGATCTTGTCACGGTACTCTTTGAACTTTGGCGCGAGAAAGTCCTTCACGTTCTCGAACACGAAACGACGCGGCTGCACGGCGTCGATGGCGTTGACGAAGAGCTTGATACCCTCGCGAGGGTCGTACTCACCACCGCGCTTTCCCGCGCTGGAGAACGGCTGGCAGGGCGGGCCACCGATGAGCACCTCGACGCCGAAGAGCGCAGCTTCGGTCTGATCCAGCTCGCGCACATCCATGCGCTCGGCACGGTGTCCCGCACGCCTGGCCGTCTGCACGGCGTCGGGGTTGAGGTCTATGGCCAGCGAGATGTCGCATCCTGCGTTGAGCGCACCGATCGTGAACCCGCCCGCACCGGCGAAGAGATCTACGCCGCGGAGCAGATCGGTGACGCGACCAGCCACTTTGTCTTCGATGGCAATGTTGCGCTGCAAAAGGAAGTCGAGGCGGGGTGGCAGCTTTCGCTGTTGAGGTGCGGACTTCTGCTGCTTCGGCGCAGGCGTCCGCTTCGCGGTCTGCTTGGCGGGACGCTTGATGAAGTCCGACAGTAGCATGCTCTACTCGTAGTCGCGTGCGGCGACGAAGCTCGGGAAGCGCGGTGCGCCGGACGGCGTCCGCTCTTGGAAGCGGTAGGTGATCCTCGCTCCGACAGGGAGCGGGTTCTCGCGCTGCCGGTCGGTGAGGCCGGTGCCCACACGGAACCGGACGCCGGTCTGCTCGTCCACAGCCTCGTAGCCACCGATGCGACCTCGGTGCTTTCCCTCTCCTGCATAGGTGCCGACGATGCGCGCTTCGGCGTCGTGAAAGTCCTTCACCTTGAGCAGCGTCGAGCTGCGACGACGCTCGTAGGTGCTCCCTGGCCTGCGGAGCATCGTGCCCTCGATCCCCTGCGCGGTGACGCGACGATGGAACTGCCCGAGGTGCTCGGGGCCGCGGCACACCGTCTGCTGCACCTTGACGATGGGGCATGCACGCTGTCCACGGCACGCGGTAGCGATGATGCCGTCGAGCGCGTCCATGCGTCCCTCGAAGGGGAGCGGGCTGTCCGGCATGTCGAAGACCATGTACCGGATGCTGCGCCAGCGTGCATCATCCGGCACCGCGGTGCGGACGATGGACACCGCCTCGTTGAACTTCCCAGGCCCGACGTACAGCTCTCCGTCGAGCGAGGTGTCGGTAGGAAGCATGTCGGTGAACCATGCAGGAGCCGCGAAGCGGTTTCCGTTGCGGCTATACAGCCCCTCACCGTTCCAGTACGCGCGGACGCCGTCGAGCTTCTCGCTCATGTGGCATCCGGTCGGATCCACATCGGGCTTCCACTTCTCCGCGAGGAGCACGCCACCCGAGAGCGGGTCGCCGCCGCGGGAACGCGGCGCAGTCCGCTGCTGGGCCGCAGGACGCTGCTGGGCCGCAGGACGCTGCTGGGCCGCAGGACGCCGCTGGGCCGCAGGACGCTGCTGGACTGCAGGCTGGCGGATGGCATCGGAGAGGAGCATCGGGGTCTGCTGGCGAGCCTGCTGGCGCGACGAACGCTGGGTTCCAGGCTCCGCGATGAGCGCGGTGTGCTTGCACGACCGCGCCCCCGCGGGGCCACCCTTGTTGCGCCACGCGGGGCAGGAGCAGGAGAGCACGCCATCGAGGTGACGCTTCACGATGTAGGGCTTCGACCCCGAACCCTGCACCTCGGTCTGCTCCCCGCGCTCGAGGCCGCGGCGGCTCGCCTGCGAGAGCGAAACGACGCCACCCTCGACCGGAACCTTGGCCTGCCGCCTGGGCTGCTGACGGGCCTGCTGACGGGCCTGCTGACGGGCCTGCTGACGGGACTGCTGACGGGACTGCTGACGGGCCTGCTGGCGAGGTTCGCCTTCCGCAGCGAAGAGCTTGGTGTGCTTACACGAAGCGTCGAGGTCGGTCTTCCCTCTCTTCAGTTTCTTGCGCTCGCGCCACCAGGCTGGACAGGAGCAGGAGAGCGTTCCGTCAAAATGACGCTTCACGATGTATGGATCCGCCTCCCCGAACCCTACAGTCTGCTCTTGCGGCTGGAGGCCACGACGTATCGCCTGCTCGAACGGCACTAAAGTTACACCCGTCTCTGCGTTTGACGACTCGAGCATACGCAGGATGTCCTGCTCGCTCATAAGGACAGGCTCGCGAGTGAGAGCATGGAGGAGGGTAAAAGTCTTACGCTTCGGCTGCTGACTCACAGCCTTGCGCGTAGGCGTGCGCTTGATGGCGTCCGACAGCAGCATGGTTTAGTGCGCCCCGTAGAAGACAGGGATGTCCTTTGCCAGCCAGCACGCGCGGCAGTTCGCGGCGTGGCAGCTCTTGGCCTCCTTGCCGTTCGCGTCACGGGTGTAGACGGGGCACTTGTACGCCCTGTTGGCCTCCATGTCGCAGACCGGCGGGTACGTCGAGGACTCCTTGTCGGTCGCCTCGGCCACGCCCGATCCGCGCGACATCCCCTCGATGTACGGGATGTTCGCGCCCCATCCGTCCGGCTTCGTGACGTAGAGCGTGCTGGGACGGATGGCAGCATTGTCGTGGCTCGCGAGCGCGATGATGGAGGCCAAGCGATACTCATCCGGCACGACGATGTCGCCGCACTTCTCGTCGCTCGCGAGATCGTTGACCTTCGCGCCAGCCTCGCCGGGAGAGTCCTTCGACGGCGTCGGAGACGGCTGCTCGGGCTTGAGGTTGCTGGATCCCTTCTGACCTGCGACCTGGCGATACGCGATGTTGCTGACGTAGTCTTCGGGGGGGATGTGCGCCATCATCTCGGCGTTGAACGCCTTCTGCTTTGCAGACGCCTTGGTAACCTTCTCCATCTTGGCCCACATGCGCGTGGGTGCCCAAAACTGGACGAACGGAAGCATCTCGAAGACCTGCTCCCAGGCTTCCATGTACTTCTTCCCGATCCCGAAGTCGCCGCTGTCGTGGATACGGAAGAAGCCGGTGATGTCACCGTTACTGACGCCACGGCTCTTGAACCACGCGCGGGTGGTCGGAACATCGCGGCCATCCGCGCCCTTGAGCTTCAGACGGAGCTGGGTATCCGCGCAAGGCATCCGCTTGCGACCGGATCGGTAGGTGATCGCGTTGTCCGAGGTGCTCCACACGCCGATCTCCTGCGTGTCGCGACCACCGTGCGCGCCATTCTGCGCGTAGCCCGCGATCATCAACGCGATCTGCTGGGCAGCAGCATCCGTACCCTGCTTGTCAACAAGGTTCTTCACCCAGCGGGCACGACCCTCTTGGTCGATCATGTTGTTCGCGTAGCCGTAGTTCGCGCCCATCGCGTAGCAGCGGTCGCAGATGATCCCCATCGTCTGCTGCGCCATGACCGGCTTCTGCTTCTTTCCGATCTTCATTTCCCGCATACGCGAGAGACGCTGGGCAACCATGCGCGCGGGGCACGTTCCACCCTCGGTAGGCATGCCCGCGGGAAGACCGAAGCTCGGGCTGCTCATCTTCGAGGTCTTCGTCAGCAGCGTGACACGGGCCTTCCCGTAGCGGAAGTACTGCGTCCCGACCTCGGACACGAAGAAGATGCCCTGTCGCTCTTTGCCCTTGAAGAGGTACAGCTCGGGGATGCCATCTCCACCGACGATGACCTCGTCGTCGTCTGCCTCCTCGGCAGTCTCTGCATCCTGCTCGTCTTCTGCGAGGGTGTCCGACGCGCTCTGCTCCATGACGAACGCAGACGACCCGAACATCGGACGACCGTTCGCATCGGTGACCGGCGAAGAGAGAGCGAGACGAAAGTCGATTCCGTCGAAGAGACGGCTACCAACCGTTCCATACACGGTGCTTCGCGCGTCTCGATCGAGCTTCTTGTACTTGGTGAGAACGTGGATCGTCCATTCGCGCTCGACGTAGACCGACATGAGGTAGTAGCGTCGGAACTCATCGAAGAGCATCGCCTCCAGCGACTTGAACGCAGCGAGGCGGCTCTGCTCGGTCGCGCTCAAGGTCACGCCCTTCTTCGGCTCGATCGGCATCTTCTGCTTCGTGACCCCAGCAACCTTATCGGCCCTGGTCAGCCCACCCATCTTCAAGATCGTCGCGAGTCCGAGGGTTCCCTCTTGGAACGAAGTACCTTCACGGATCTTCTTCTTGACGCGCTGCATGCGCGCCTTGGCCTTGGCCTCCGCGTAGGCGTGCGCGCTGATCGGCTCGATGAGAACAGGCTCTCCCTCGACGGGCTTTCCCTTCGCATCGACAGGATCGGTCAGCTTCCCGATCCCGTTGCTGAAGAGAACCTCGCCTTGATGCTTCAGCATGGCATCGAGCTGCGACGGCGTGCTCTGCTTGGCCTTGAGTTCATACTGGGCCTTGAGCGAAGGCCACGACGCGCGCAGCGCACGACAGTCCTTCATCGAGAGCGTGAACCCGTTCTTCGCGTCAAAGCGATTGCGGAGAAGGAACGTACCGCGCTTGGTCGGGTCTTCATCGACCTGCTCGTCTACCGCACGGCTCCCACGAAGGTGAGAGGGCACGCCGCACGTTGAGCAGCGATGCGTGACGGAACGGGAACCGCTCATGGTTCCACGCTTGATCACCATGCCAGCCAGGGCCACAGCACCCACGGTGCCGAGTGCCCAAAGCATGCCGTTGTCGGAGTTGTTCGCCATGATCGACCTCGTTCAGATGCAGTCTAACGGTTCCGCCACGCGCTGACGGCTGCAAGCAGTCCGACCGCTCCGAGCGCGTACCACACGCCGCCGATCTCGCGACCTTCTGCGCCGAGACGGATCGTCTGCGCCTCGGCAGTCGCCTCGGTCGTCAGACGGGTGTAGATGGCCTGGATGTCCTCGAAGAACGACTTTGCAGCAGGATCCTTACTCTGCATCAGTTGAGGAAACGGGTACGACCTACCGATGGTCAGCGACCGATCGGACGATGTTCCGTTGGCCATGATGTAATCGGCCATCCTCTTCATCTCTGCGATGCGCTTGTCGGCAGGCATCTCATCGAAGAAGGGCCGTGACTTCTCGCGGCGCGCGATGATCTCCATCTCATACCGCTTCTCTTCGGCAGCGGGCCTCGCCGCCTCAAGACGACGCTCCCTTCCACGACGAGTCTCGAACAGCTTCCTGCCCATGCTACTCGCGTCCCTTCCACCACGACGCGACCGCGAGCAGGCCGGTCACGGCGAACGTGAGCATGGTGCCATCGATCTCGCGCTTTTCACCCGCGAGCGCAGCCTTCGCCGCCGCCTCGTCGCGCTGGAAACTACCTGCACCGAGGACGCTCGGGCCTCCCGGCTGGTAGAGCGGGCAGAGCTGGGTGCTCTCCATCTGCGGCGTCGGCGCACCGCGCTCCTTCCACTTCATGCACATGCCACGCACCGGCCCACCGCTGCAATGGGAGCCAGGCTGGCACATCGCCATCGGACGGGCGATCTGCGCGATCTCGACCTCGGGAGGACGAACCACGAAGAACTTGCAGGTTCCGCACTTGCGCTCCTGCGCCGCCTCATGGGCCTGCTGCATCTTGTCGGCGCGGAGATCATCCGCAAAGAAGTCGTTCATGGTCACACCAGGGAAAAAGCGTTCATCACGCCGCCATAGGCTTGCATGAGGTGTTCCTGTCCGAGCTTGGGGGAACCCTTGCGACCGGGGCAGAAGAGCACGACGAGATACCCCGCCCATAGCCCGAAAGCGATGGGCGAGAGATCGGGGGAAACTGCGCTGGAAGGCTGCACAGCGCGAGAACCATCCGGCAACACGACCGGACGGTTCGAGATCAGTACAGGTAGAAGGTCGCTCATGTGCCGCTCTCCCGCTGAAGGAGGCCGCGCGCCATTGCCTTCACGGTCGTCTCGGGCACAACGTGGGTTGCGCGTGGATGAAGCTCCTGCCGCGCCTGGATCAACGCCTTCCCGTAGCGGGACGGAACGCCGATGACGAAGTTGACCTCGTCGCGATCTTCGGGGATGTCGTAGACCGCCCAAAACGTGCCGCGGCACGGCTCGAAAGGTGCCGTCAACGCCTCACCGATCCCCGAGAACGTCGCCATGAACTGCGTCTCGTCCTTGGGCTTCACGCGGTAACGGGCCACAACGCCTTCCGGCATGCGAGTGACGTTGGAGAGCGAAAGCTCCGCGACGGTTCCGAGCTGGATGGGGCCGGAAGGGAAGATCTTCATGCACCCTTCCCGATCGCGTTGATGAGACGAACACGCACGGTATCGCTCTCGAGGCCAGGAAGACCGCTGACGCTGTTCGCGTTCCGAACCGTCTTCGGTCGCACAGGGATGAGGGTCGTCCGCAACGCGGCAGGCGTCTTCGCGATGGCACGGCTCCATATCGGCATCAGCGGCCCACCGGAAAGGACAACGAAGCGACCGTAGTTGGGGCCGTCCGCGTGCAGCCACGCGCGTAGCCGCAGGGCACCCTCCTCGATGGCGGCACGGTCACGCATGGTGCCGTGGTACGTCATGTACGATGGATTCTTGCGGAGGTCGCGCTCATGCATCACGCCCACGATGGGCATGATGGCCATCACATCCACGTTGTCAGCACGGACGCCGCCGAAGAACCTCTCCCACCGCTCTGACCCTGGCGATAGCGCATGGTCATCCACGGGCGCAAAGACCGCCACGCGGGGGTTTTGGAGCAGGGCTTCAAGCAACGAAGACATGTTCAGCGTCCGGTGTTGTCGTCACCAGCATTGGTGGCTTTCTTGCCGTACCTAGCTGATACAAGGTCGAACTGGCGGCGACCGACGATGGACACGCCCATGTCCTTCGCACCGAGCTTGACGTTCGCACCGGCGCGCGCGGCAGGACTCGGGTTGACGATGTCCCCGAAGACGTAGTCCTCGACAAGCTCTGCCACGGCATAACAGGTGAACGGGATCTCTACGTCAAGCAGCGTAGAGTTGCCGATGAACGCAGACACTTCGAGCGTGATGTTCGCCGTTCCGAACACGACGGGGTAGTCGCGCAGGCCAGGGAAGAACCTCGAACGCCGCGCGATGTAGTTGTAGGGGTTCTCTCGCTGCGACCCGACCGCACCACCGGAAGTGAGGTAGAACGCCTCGTAGTCGGGCAAGACCGCGAAGGTCTGCGCGTCCATGTCCTCGAGCTGGAGGAACAGGGTCTGCCCGTTGTAGAGCGAAAGGTTTCCGACCGAGATGGCAACGCCCTGCGGTGAGCTTCCGGGTGGCGTCACGGGGCCGTTGCAGGGCAGCGTCTCCCCCGTGTTGTAGGAGCCTTGGAAGTTGGTCTGCAGCCCGACCAGCTTGTACGCACCGTAGTCGAACTGGTAGGTCAGCATCGTGTATCGCTCGGAACGGGTCTGACCCGCGGCGATGACGATGTTGCAGACAGGATCGTCACCAACCGTCTCAACGCCGTTCCCACCTGTCCACGCCTGGGCAGGGTTGATCGGGTAGAACGGGATGCGGACAAGCCGACCCGATCCAGGCGGCGAGAGGGCACGGAAGCGCATCCCGCCCATGCCCGATACCAGCGCGCGATCCGCTGTGAGGCCAGCCTCCATCGCAGACTTCGCACGCTTCGCAGAGAGCACGGGCGTGGCGACCATGCCATGCTCGCTGAACTTCATGTCCCCCGCAACCGCGGCCTGGCTCGGAGCCGGCGAAGGCTCCACGGCAGGCCGCTCTGCCTTGCGAACGACGCGGCCATCTGCGCCCAAGATGGGCTGCGGAAGGAAACCACCACGGCTGCTACGGTCGGACACGGCCACCTCATGTTGCCACGATAACGGCCCTACAGCGCGGACGCACCGAGAGCAGGCGTGCCGCGATGCGGGCCGCTTTCACGGACACCGCAAGGCGGCACGCGACCAGCTCTTTCTAGGAGCGACGACGAGCGGAGGTGACCGCGCCGTGCGCCGCGCCCGTGATCTTCTCGGTGACCGACAGCGTTGCGTCGATCACGCGCTCCTTCCCGACCAGGGCACCGACACCGAACACCGCCGCGCCGAGGAGCAGGGTGGTGAACGGGTTGGACAGCATCGCATCACCCAGCGTCGGCTTCGCTGCATCGGCACCGAGCGCAGCGAGCAGATCCACGTTGCGGCTACCGCGGAGGCGCGAGAGCGAAGCCTCGTAGCGGCTGATGTCCGCCTCGAGGAAGCGACGAGTGGCCTCGGGAGTGCGAGCGCGCTCCGCGTAGAGCTTCGACAGGGCCGTGCTGTACGCCGAGATCTTCGCAGCGTTGTTCTTGGAGGCGCGTAGCGCGCGCGCCAGCTCGGCCTCGATGGCGCGTACCGAGGGAGCCTTGCGGGGCACCTTCGGGAGCGTCACCTTCGGACGAGGGGCCGGACGCACCGGCATCGTCACGGGAGCCGAACGGATGCGCGGGGCCACCGGCAGCACGGGGCGCGGGAGGCCACGCTCCGCAGCGCGACGATCGGCGTTCGTGAACTGGGGCATCGCCGCCTGCTGGGCAGGCGTCGTGTACACCACGTTCCGCGGACGGATGACGTTGCGACGACGACGGATGATGCCCTTCGGGTAGCGCGTGGTGAACTGCACGATGCGCGCCATCGGCACCTGGCGCGTCACGGTGATCATGCCGCCCGCGGGGATCGTGCGGATGATGACCGGACGGCCCTGCATGCGACGGATCCGGCGACGACGCATCTCCGCGAGGGCGAGGTCACGAACCCAACGCTTGCGGAAGGGGTTGCGCGCGATGCGACGGAGCTGCCGATACTTGAGGTACGGCATGGCCGCGACGAGCTGGTGTCGGTTGTAGCGGATCTTCGCCGCAGCCTTCTCCGCGCCCTTCCCGAGCAGGTAGCCGGTGAGGCCGACGAGCGGGAAGATGAGCGGGACGATGCCCATCGCGTCTTCCGACTCCACATCCTCGCCATACTGCTCGATCATGTCGAGGTAGCCCTCGACGCCGCCGACATCATCCTCGTCCTCGTCCTCGTCCGTATCGACAATCTCCTTCATCGCCTTCGATGCACCGTAGGTGTCACCCACATCGAGGTACTCGGCATCCAGGCCGTAGCTCGTTCCGGGGTCGATGTAGGCAGCGTGGTGGCGAGGCACACGACGCGACTGCGAACGCTTGCTCGTCGCCTGCTCGAAGTTCGCGCGCTTCTTGGCCTTCGCCATCTCCTCGCGGACACCCTCCTCACGCTTGAACTTCTCGATGGCAGCGAGAGGCACAGCCCAGCCGTACTCGGCGTTTCGCTCGGCCTTGGCCTCTGCCTTCATACGACGACGCATCATGCGCGCACGAAGGCGAGCGAGACGCTTCTTGAGGCGGTAACGCTTGCGAGGGTTGGACGTAGAGCGGATCTTCGCCTTGAGACGAGCGATGCGCTCGGGCAGACCCGCGAGCATGTCGTCGTCCTCCCCAAGGTCGTCGTCGTCCTCCCCGAGGTCGTCGTCGTCCTCCCCAAGGTCGTCGTCGTCCTCCCCAAGGTCGTCGTCGTCCTCCCCAAGGTCGTCGTCGTCCTCGCCAAGGTCGTCATCGTCCTCGCCAAGGTCGTCGTCGTCCTCGCCAAGGTCGTCGTCTTCCCCGCGTTGATCGT